>Ga0210070_1000001_pt1 | contig 26139 bp, 28 predicted proteins | sample Sandmound_ThreeS_2_FD_185573 | JGI IMG/M metagenome (GOLD analysis project Ga0210070, IMG submission 185573) | Wetland microbial communities from the San Francisco Bay, California, USA, that impact long-term carbon sequestration -... | ecosystem: Environmental > Aquatic > Marine > Wetlands ...
CGCGGAAGCGGTGTCGGTCCTCGCCGCGCACCGAGCCGCCTCGCCTGATGTGCTGCTCGGCCTCGTCCCTGCTCATGCCGCCCCCCGTTCCGTGAGCACGATGCCCCGTGCGATGTGCGTGTACCACGTGATGAAGCCCTTCCGCTCCAGCGCCACGAGCCGCATCCGGACCGCGTGCTGCGTGATGCCCAGCGCCTTCATCAACTCGCGCTGCGACGGCGGCATGCCGGTGCGCTCGATGTGCCGCTGGATGGCCTTGAGCGTGGCCTCTTGCTTGACGCTCAGAACCTCGGTCGCGGACATGCCAGCCCCCCGTGCTTCGGGATGGTGTGAGCAGGGGTGAGGTTGCCCTGCCGGATGAGCCAGCCTTCGGTCGTGGTGTCGGTGCGCTTCCATGCGCAGTCCTTGGCCACCAAGTCGAACGCCTCGACGTGCGTTAGCCAGCCGATGACGTCGAAGCTGAGCGAGAGCTTCCTCGACGCCGGGCAGGCGAGGATGTACGGGTGCCCCTTGTCCCGGGTGTAGACCGCCAGCCCATAGCCCGGCTGCGTGCCGAAACGGACCGAGTAGCCGGCCACGTCCGCCTCGCCGAAGCCGTCCGGATTGCGCACGAACGTCACGCCCAGCAACTGCGCAACGGCTTCCTCGGCCCGGTAGCTGCCGACGCGGAAGCGGTGTCGGTCCTCGCCGCGCACCGAGCCGCCGACCCTGACCCAGTGCGGGTTCCTCTCGGCCCGGTCCGTGTCCCGCTTGGCCTCGCGGTCCGCCCGCGCGCACGCTTCCTCGCTGATGGTGACGCGCACCATACGCGAGCGGTTCGTCTGCCGACTCACCGGCTTCCAGCGGTTCATGACTCGCCCTTCTTCTTCGGGATGCGCGCGAGCCCCAAGCCGGTCAGATAGAGCCCCGTCACCTCGTCCACCGTCCCATCGCGGTTCACGAACCCGTTCTCGAGCAGCAGGCGCCAAGCCCGCGCCACCTCCAGTGGACGCAGCCCCGTCAGCTGCGCCCACGTCTCGACCTGCTCGTGCTTCTTCGCCCCCGCCCGGAACGCGTTCGGCCACGCCGCTATCAGCTTGCACAGCGCCGGACTATCGTCCAAGAGCAGCAGCAGCGACGGCATCTCCGTCGGGTTCCTCGATTCCGGTGCCTTCGTCATCGCCGCGCGAGCCTCCAGCTTCCCGGCAGGATGTGCACCCCCTCTGGCACCGCCGCGGCGTCCTTCAGCGCCACCTTGTCCGGCTCGCACGTCGCGATGCACTCGGCCATCGACAGCGCCAGCGTGCGCAATTGCTCGAGCTGCCCGCGCGTCGTCGGCGTGAACCCGAATGCCCAGCGTTGGAACTCGAACGGCAGGCTCTGCGGGTCGTCGACCTCGACCCGCTGCGGGTTCTGGATGCGCGTCAGCGTCGAGCTGACACCCTCCAGCCGCTTCAGGTTCGAGCGTGACATGACCTCGATGATGTAGTCCGCCAGCCGCGCGCGCTTGTTCTCGAACAACTGCGCCCGCTGCTTCAACCGCGCCGCCTCGCGCCGGCAGTATTCCACCGTCGCCTCGAACCGCTGGAGAATGGCCGCCATGCGGTCGACCTTGTCCCGCTCGCGGCTGATGAGGTCCGTGAGCAACAGCTCGAAGCGCTCGCGCTGCGCCTTGGTAGCCGCGTCCTCCGGCTCGCCGTCGGGCACCAGCTCGGCCATCTCGTCGAGAATGCCGTTGATGGCCTGCTCATACTCGTCCAGCGTGAATGCCGGCACCGGCTGGGTGCTCGCGATTTCTCCCGTGTGTTCGGTCATCAATTGTGCCTCCCGAGGTCGAAGGTATCGACGTCCACCGCGTCGTCGTCCGGCTCGAGGCTCACGTCCGGCAGGCTCGCCTCGGCGTCGGCCTGCTGGAGCGGCGCCGGCATCGCCGCCAGCACCTTCGCCAGCGAGTTCGCGTTCAGCACCTCGAACTCTTGGATGTTCGAGACCGGCGAGCCCGTCGCCTGCTTGACCACGACCCACAGCTCGCCGCGCGTCTTGAACCCGGCCTGCGCCGCCCGGAGCATGATGGCGTCGCGCAGCTTCTTCGCCTCGTCCGTCGCCGCGGTGCCTTCCTCGAGGTCCACGGTCACGCGGCTGCTCGACGCCGTCGCCGTCTTGGCCGCATCCACGAAGGCGCGCTTCTTCGCCATCTTGAGCAGCGTGTTGTCGAGGTCGTAGGGGTCCGGGTTCTCGACCTGCCCCAGTGGCTGTTGCGTGATGCGCTCGTCGTTCTGCGCGAACTTCTTGCCGCACCCGCCCTTCTTCGCCCAACAGAAGAACGGCGTCTGGCCGAGGAAGGGTCCGCGGTCGTCTGCATGCTTCGAGCGCAGCACCGAGCCGACAACGCCGCACTCCGGGCACTTCTTCTCGGCCATGCGCCAGCGGTATTTCTTCTCGAAGCTGTTCGCCGAGCCGATGCCCTGAGCGACCACCGGCCCGTCGTGGTTCCCAAGGTGCAGGTTGCAGCGCACGATGTAGTGTATCGGCGGCAATAACTCGCCACCGTTCACGCGCTCGACCACGAACGACGGCACGAGCCGGGTGACGAAGCAGATTTTCTCGGCCGCGCTCTGCGTCATGATGGGTTTGTCGACGCCGTCGATGAACATCAGGTCGGCCCCGGCGTGGTTCCCGGCCGTCAGCACCTCGGCCATCATGAGGTCGAAGCGGTCGAGCCCGACGCGCAGCGAGTTCAGCCGCTCGACGAACTCGCCCTCGCTCATGCGCGCGAGCGCGTTCAAGCCCGCCTCGCGCTGCTGCTCGCGTGCGAGGTCGACGTTCATCTGCACCATCGTGGTGTTCACCACCGGTTCCGTGTCGATGATGCTCACTTGTTGCCCCCTTCCGTGACCTGCTCGGCGCGCCGCACCTCGGCGAGTGTCGCCTCGGCGTGCTTGCGCGCCTCCGTGAACAGCGACGCGCGACGTGCGCGTGCTGCGTCCAGCTTCTTCGCCAGCCGTCCGATTGCTGCATCTGCCAGTGCGATGCGCTCGCTGAGCGTGCGGCGCTGACGCGGCCTGCGTGGTTCCATGTGCGTGCCCCTCCGAGAGCCGGCACCACGCCGGCTCGTGCCCCGAGTATCGGCCATCTTGTGCTCGTGCACAACCCAGTTCTCGGCCCCTAGACGGCCCAACCGCGTCCGAGACAATCGTGTAAGTCGTTGCAGGACAAGGGTGCCTTCCCCCTTGACTTGGTCAAGCGAACAAGTTAGGCTCTTTGTGTTGACGGAGCGACGCGGACCGCGAAACGGGCCGCGGCAGGAAAACCGGGGCGGGCACCGAGACCGCCCCTCACAACGGGGGACGCGATGAAGAAGTTTGACCGGTTCCAGAAGGGCAGCGCCTGCTACACGTGCGAGTGCTGCGGCAAGCAGACGCGCGACACCGGCGCCGGCGAGGCCGGCTGCATGCTGTGCGCTCCGTGCTATGAGCTGGGCGGCATCCAGAACGAGCACGCCGATAACTGCGAGCACGCGGACATCACGACGTGCCCGCGTCACGCCGCCGAGGTTCAGGCGCTGGTCGCTGCGGGTGCAAAGCTGTGAGCACCGCAGCGAAGGTCGGCCAAGAGAAGCGCGAGCACCCGGAGCGGTTCTGCGCCGCTCCGGGTTGCCTGTTCCGCACGTTCAGCGTGCTCACGAACGAACGCCGCGAGTGCCCGAAGCACCCGGCCCCCGGAGGACCATGTGAACGACGTTGACGAGGCGCGCACCGAGATGGACGCCGCGGCCATCGGGCTGCGGCTGGCGGCCCAGTCCCTGCTGCTTGATTCCGGGCTCACTGCCGTGGACGCGGCGCAGGAGCATGCGCTTGCGTGGCTCAAGCGTGCCGTCGAGACGCACGCCAGCTCAAGCCGCGCTTACTACACGGTGCGCGACGCGAAGGCCACGCCGTGAAGCACGACGACAGCGTGAAGGCGTTGCAGCAGGTCGTCGAGCCGCACCGGGCGGTCGGCTGGTTCGTGCGCCACCAGCTCTGGACGCTCGGCGTCTGGAAGGACGGTCAACGGGTCGCGCTCGCTCAGGGCGACCGCAAGAATCGCGGCGTCAAGCGCACGCTCACCGCTGCGGTGCGGGCATGGAGGGGACGATGAGGAAGCAGTCGGCGAAGTTCATCTTCGAGCTGGGCGAGCGCCGTCCGGTGGTGACCACGGTGCACACGACCGGGCTCGTCGAGTTCCGGTTCAAGCGGACCCGGCTCACATACGAGGCGCACATGCGCTCGCTGTTCACCCGGGCGGTCCAGAACTTCATCGAGGACCAGCGGCGCCAGAAGAAGGCCGACCGGGTTGCGAGACGCGCGGCACGAGGCTAGGCGTTCTATCGCCGGAGAATGACAGGGGCGACTTCCCGCGAGGGGGGCCGCCCCTTTTCGCGTTCTAGGCCCCGCCCTTGCCCTGAGCTGGCCTCGGACGGCCGGGACGGGCTTCGGTACCAGCCGGCCACCTGAGCCCGCCACGGGCGCCCTAGGTCCCGAGCGGCGTGTCCTTGAACTCCAGCTCGAACTCGGGGCCCCAATCCGTCTTGCCGCCGACCGTGTAGCGCACCCGGCAGCGGTAGAGCGCGCTCTTGATGTTCGCCGCCACGAGCTGCGCGTGCGTCACCAGCCCGCCGAGACCGCTGTAGCGTACCTCGCCGGCCGGGCCGCTCTGGACCGTCATGTTCCCGTTGATGGCGACCGCCGGCAGGTCCGGGCTCTTGCCCTCGAGCACCGCCGTGCCGCCGGTCATGTCAATCGGGTCGCCGGTGAACGCGTCGAGCAGCACCACGAGCAGGTCGCGCCGCGTCGCGCCCACAACCACTTCGTCGGCTGCCATGCTCAGCCCCCTATCGTCGTCGTGCGCTGCACCCGCTGCACCCGCCGCGCCCCCATCGCATAGCTGCGCTCGATTGTCGTGGGAATCTGCCCGGTGTTCAACCACACGAGCGAGGCGCCCACGCTGACGGCCATGCCCACCGAGAGCGGCGTCAGCCGGATGAGCGCCGGCAGTAGCGTAGCCGTTCCGACCAGAGCCAGCGCCCCGACCGAGGCCGGCGTGATGGTGACCGCGAACGTCGGCGCAGGCACCTGAGCCGACAACGCCACCGAGCCCGGCGTCAGGAACGACTGGCCGCCCGTGCTCGCCGGATTGACGGTCGCCGTGGCCCCCACCGAGGCCGGCGTCATATTGACCGCGCCCGTTGGCACCGCGACCGCTGCGCCGACCTGCGCGGCCACGCTCACGGATGCGGGCGTCAAGAGCCCGGCCGCCGCCAATGCGGACGCGCCGACGGCCGCCGTCATGCCGACCGACGCCGGCTGCATCATCGCCGTGCCGAGTACCGTGACCGCTGCGCCGACGGCAACCGTCATTGCCACCGCTGCCGGCGCGAGCGCCACCGGAGCAGCGACCAGCGTCGCCGCCCCGACCGACGCAGCCATCGCCACGGACGCCGGCAGCATCGTCACGGCGCTCTGCGTGAGCGCGGCCGCACCGACCTGCGCTGTGAGCGCCACCGAGGCCGGGTTCAGCAGCCCGGCTGTCGCCAAGCTGGACGCGCCGACCGTCGCCGTGACCTGCACCGACGCCGGGTTCATGGTCTGCGTGGTAACGACCGGCGTGTATATCTCGACCGCGAACTCGGAGAGGTACGCCTCCGGGCTCCCGGTGAACAAGTTGTTCGTGCTGCGGACGGTGAGGTCTACGCCCCAGTTGCCGCTGTTGAAGTCGGTGACGGCCCACGCCACGCCGGTCGCTGGGTTCACGAAGTACGTGCGCGTGTAGGTGAAGAAGTTGCCATCGACCGTGACCGTCTCGCTCGTCCCGACAACCCCCTTGACCAGCGGCTGCACCGTGGCGATGGCGAGATTGCTCGCTGCGACTATCTTGATGCGCGCGCGCCAGATGACGTACGACACGGTGGCGCTCACGGTGCCCGCGTCGAGCGCCGCGTACCACTCGAACAACGCGACCGCGTTCACGCCCACGTCGTCGGCCGTGTAGGCATAGGCCGCCGTCGCATCACTGCCGTCGCTGTGCTGGTTGCTGCTGCTCGGGAAGTTGGTGCCGCCGATAAGGCCGGTGCCGGCGATGTCGTTCGCCACGAACGTGATGCTGCCCGTCGTCGGCCAGAAGCGCGTCTCGATGCGATACGTCGGCGGCAGCGCTGCCGATACCGGCACGGTCGCTGTCACCGCCACCGAAGCGGGCGTCAGCGTCGCTGCGCCGAGTGTGAACGTAGCCGCGCCGACCTGAGCCGTGGCCGGCACGGACGTCGGCAGCATCTTTGCTGCGCTGCTCGGCGCCACGTTCGAGAGCGTGGCCGCGCCGCTCATGCCGACCGAGGTCGCGACTATCGCCACTGCACCGGTCGCCGCCGCAGCCGATGCGCTCACCGTCGCGGTTATCGCCACCGATGCGGGCGTGATGAAGTCCGCGGCCGGCCCCCACACCTCCATCCTGAACTCGGAGAAGTAGGTGTTGCAGCTGCCGTTCTTGAGCGAGTACGTGCTCAGCGAACTGATGTAGACGCCCCACGACTGCGCGTTGATTTTCGCGTTCGTCCACGCGCCGCCGGCAATCGGGTCCGTCGTGAAGTCGAACTGATAATCGACGTAGCTGGCGGTCATGCTCGTGAGCGTGCCAATCTGCGTTCCGGCACCGCATGGCGACAGCTTGCCCACCGCGTTGGCGTTGTTCGGCAGGCGCTTGCCCCGGATTTTGAAGCGCACGAATGAAATGGCACCGGACACGGCAGCCGTAGTCATCACGTCCTGCGCGTAGCCGGTGCAGTCTACGTTGGCCGTGCCGGGGTCCGACCCGCCGAAGGCCGCCTGCGTGCTGTCCGAAGCGTCGTGCGAGTCCGTCGAGCCATCGGCGAACACGAGCGCCCATGACTCGGTGGTCGCGACGGCCGTGACAATCTGGTAGTCCGGGTCCGGCGACGTGGTGAAGTACAGCGTCTGCTTGAGGGCGTCGGACGTGGTCAACGTCGTTGTGCCGACCGACGCAGTAGCCGAAGCCGACGCGGGCGCGCTGATGGCTGTGCCAGTTGCCAGTGCGTTCGAGAGCGTGGCCGCACCGCTCATGCTCACCGAGGTCGCGACAATGGTCGCGCTGCCAGTCGCTACCGCAGCCGAGGCGCTCGCGGTCGCGGTCGCCGTGACCGAGGCCGGCGTCATGTACTGCACGGCCGGCGCTGCCAGTTCCATTGTGAACGCGCACAGCGCCCGGTCCTCGGCCGAGTTCCCGGCCGCCGCCGCGCTCGTGCTCGCGTCGAAGTCAATGTCCTTCGCACCCGTTGTCATGGAGTCCATGAACAACGTGGCGTTCAGGTTCTCGTTGTCTGTCTGGTTGTTCGGAATGTCGAGCGTCTGCGTACCCGGCGCGTCAACGCTGTCCACCTGAATGCGGTGCCGAACGTTGATGCCGGTCACGAAGTCATGCGCGAACCAGCCCAGCACGAGCACATCGGTCGTTAGCGTCGGGTCAATCGAGACGGTCGCAATCTCGGTCCCAAAGCTGGTTGCCGAGAGGTCAATCTGCGACTCGTCCCATGCGTTCGCGTGCGCCTTGAACTTGTTCAAGTCGAGCGCGAATACCTTGCTGTTGAGTCGAGTGCTGCCCGCCGTTGTCCCGCGCCACGACTTCTCGGTGAATGTCTGCGTGCTGGCCGCGAGTGCCGCGAACACGCGCGCGCACGTCGTGACGAAAATCTCAACCGCAACGTCCCCGTCCTCGAATGCAGACGGGGCGGTGTCGGCAAACGTCCCCGTGCTGACGATGCGAGAGCCGACACCCTCAATGGCGGTCGTGGATATCTGCGAGCTAGTGAGCACGAGCCAGTCATGCCCGGCGGTCGGCGTGAACGAGATGCTCGCGTTACCGCTGGACGAGTCCGTTGTGGCGAGCGTCGTGTCGGTGCCGTCCTCGTTGTAGAACCAGTCGGTGTTCTCGGTCAGGTCCGCACCGAGCCGCATTGAGAACAGAACGACCTGATTCACCTTCATGGTCCCGGTGGCGGCACGGAACTGCATCTTCACGTCTTCGCCGGATACGGCGGTCCAGACACCGAACCAGAAATACTGCCGGGCAATGTCCGTCGTGCCCGTCTGCTGGTCGTGGTGTTCCTCGCTGTCGGCGAACGCGGTGGAACCGTGCACTATCTGCACACGGCCCTCGGAGGCCGAAGCGCTGTGCTGGGTGTAGCAGCACGCGAGCAGCAGATACTTCTGCCCAGCGACGAAGTTGCTTGACGCAATCGAGGCCCCGGACACGTCGCTGTAGGACGTGCCCGTGGTCGTTTGCTGGGTTAGCTGCTCAGCATAACCATGCGCGATGGCTGCCATGGGAGCAGCCTGCTAGGCGATTTTCAGAACGCCGTCTGCCGCGTACTGGAGCGTCACGTCGCTGCCGTTGGTCACGAGGTCGGTGACGTCGATGACCGCGATGATGATGGAATCGGTGTCGGCGGTGACCGACTTGTACACGATGGCGAAGCTGATGGTCTGCCCGCTGATGGCGGTCCACGTCGTGTCCACCGTGTTGTCGAAGTAGGCGACGTCCGCCGAGTTGTCCTTCACGATGCTCTTGTTGCTGAGCGTCTTGCGCCCTGCGCCGGAGAAGCCACCAGCGTAGCCGGTGCCCACGAACTCGCATGAGGTCGCGCTCGGCGAGCCAGAGCTGAGGAAGTCGTTGTCCGGGTTGAACACGTAGCTGCCCGCTTGGGAACTGAGCAGCATGACCTTGATGGTGTCGCTGCTCAGGTTGATGGTGCCGTTGAGAATGCCCTCGCGGAACTTGTTGCTGGTGCCTGACGCCATGATGCCCCCCTTTACGTGGCCGCACCGCCGACCGGAGCTGCCGCGTTGTCCTCGTACCAGACTTCAGCGACGCAGGTGACGCCGGTGATGCTGAGCGTGGCGTGGCCGGTGAGCACGCCACGGATGTACTCGTGCGCGATGCAACGCACCGGTATGGTGCCGGTCGCAACCTGCGTCACGACCTGCCGGATGCCGCCCAGAGCATTGAGGACGACCGACGTCGTGGAACTCTGGAGCGCGCCCGAGCCAGCCGAGCCGCCGGCGCCGCCCGTAGGCTGCGGCTGGATGTTGTTCCATTCGACCGTCTCCGACGCAGGCGCGTTGCCGTTGGTGCCCTGCCACTGGAACACCACCATGAATGCGCCCCTCGCTGGAATCCACGACGTCGGCTGCACACCCGCTGCCGCGACGGTAACGGCAGCCAGCACGTCGTACCGCTTGATGACGAACGCCATCATGCCCCCCTCAGTCGAGCGACACCGCCCGAATCTTGATGTAGAACGCCACCGGCCCGAGCTGCTGCTCCGTCTCGACGACTACGAAGCGCTTGCCTGCCCACGCCCCGTCGGAGTCCGGGTCAGGATATGGTAGCACGGCGTCGAAGTCGCTCGTGAAGCCTATGACACGCCCGCGTTCGATGTCATGCGCGATATCGGTCGAGAACGTCACCGTGAGCCGTGGCTTGCCCACCAACGCCGCGACGCGGTTCCGCACCTCGCGGGCTGTGTCCGTCTCGATAACGGCGCGCAAGTCCTCGACCGTGTCGCGTCGTGCGCCGTAGCGCGTCGCGGCGTTCAGCATGTCGGCCTCGCGCAGATTCTTCGGGCTGTTGCCCAGCCACGACCTGACGCCCGATGCGGCCACGTCATCGCGCAGCCCGAGGAAGCCGAGCAGGCCGGCGCAGTTCGTTCGCGTGCCGTTGAGTCCGTTCGTGCCCAGTTCCCAGTTGAGCGAGATGTCGAGGCCGAGCGAGGAAACGGCGAACGTTTCCTCGGCACGTTCATAGGGCGCGACCGTCGCCGTGCCGGTCAGCACGTAATCGGAGCCGGCGACGAAGCCCATCGTCGCGCACAGCCGGCGACCACGCATCGAGCCCGTCTGGTTGTGCAGCGTCATCGGGAACAGGTCCGACGCGAAGGCGCTGACCTTGCGCGTCGTGCGGCTGTAACTGAAGGTGACATTCGTGCCGGCCTGAACGGCATTCAACATATCTTCGAACGACGCGTAGACGCCGGGCGGAATCGTGAACACCTTCTCGGCGAGGGTCGTGTTGTCCTTATACTCGAGCAGGTCGTTCCAGTTCTGGATGATGTGCGTGCCCCACGACACGACGAACTTGTTGGGCGAGTTCGCCGTCTCCATCGCTGCCGACGCATTCAGGCCGAGGGTGCCGGGGTCCGTGTCGCCGGTGGGCAGTGTCGCCGTGCAGACCGATGTCGTCGTGAAGTCCAACTTGTTATTCGCAGCCGTCACGCTCATGTACTCGTCGCGGATACCGCGATACTTGTAGCCGGCGTTCGACCCGTTCCACGCCAAGCGAACCTTGTGCTGTAGCCCGCTGCTCGCGGCATCGCTGCCGTAGCCGAGCGTGATGCCGGTGACGATGCGATTCAGCGGCGTGCTCTCGCATTGCAGGCTCGTGCCCTCGACGATGTCCTGCGGGCGGAACTTCCACGGGTAATCGACGGCGGTATCGAGCCGCCACGGCAGCAGCCGCCACGAGTCGGTGAAGCGGTCCAGCATCAGCAGCGACACGCTCGACTGCGCGAGCCACGAAATGACCGTCATCACGTCGGCGGTCTGCGCGATGGACATGGCGCATGTCATGTCCTGCTTGCGCGGACTGCGCAACAAAGCGCGCGCATCGGTGAAACAACCGTAACTGCCGGGATTGCGTTCGATGCTGTAGATGCTCTCTTGCCCGTAGGCGCGCAGCACGTGCATCAGCACGTCGCACGGGCGCTCGATGAGGGCGTTCGCCGTGCCGGTGAATACTCCGGCCGTCTCGAACGTGCCGTCGTCGGCGTAGCCCTCGATGTTCGCAAAGAACTTGCCCTTCAGCTCGGTGACAGCCGGCACCGTGTCGCGCACGACGTAGGGCATCCACGACGTGTCGCCGAGCCGGCCGCGATGCACGGGCCGCTTCTCGTTATGCTCGAAAATGCGTTCGCTCTGAATGATGTCCTGTCGCGGGCGGAACTTGAACGCAAGTCCGACGAAGTAGATTTCACCTGCGCCGGTGCCGGTGACCGGAACGCTATAGGTCGGCCATCCCACTTCGAGCGTCAGCCCCGCGAATGACCACGGTGCTGCCGGGTCGAACGGTGTGGCCCAGCCGGGGCCGATGGCGTACTTCACGAGCAGGATATTACGCCCCGTGCGCTGGTCGAGGTTGACGCCGATGCCGCCGGACAATGACCCGTTGGGCCGCAAGAGCGTCTTGAAGTTCGTGTTCGCCGGCGACTGATAGGCGCAGAATATGAAGCTGTCTGTCATCTCGCCCGTGTCGGGCGGCAGGTCCGGCAGTTTGAGCCGACAGGTCTTGAGCCCGGCCGTCCAGTCGAAACGCGCGTAGTTCAGTTCGTCGGCCTTCGTCGTCAACGCACGCGGGTTCTCGCACGTGTTCGCCACCAATTCGTAATCGGACGGGAACACCGCCATCCAGTAGGCATCGCTGTTGTCTGGCAACAGGATTCCTGCGCCCGTGAAAGCGTTGAACACATCTGCCCCAGCGGGCTCGATGTAACAGTTGCGCTGTGATGATTGCAGGAACACGCCGAGTCCGCGCGCCGCATCGCTCACGGTCTTGCACTTGTGACTGGCGACGAGCACGCGCGCCTTCGGATTGACCGGAGCCGGCGTCGACGACCCGCCGCTTGAACCGCGTCCAGTGTCGACGAGAACGGCCGAGCCGACCCGCCGGCCGCCGAGCACGACGCTGCTGCCCCTGCTCGGCGTGCCACTCGGCGCAGGCGTAATCACGTCCACCGTTGCCGGGTACTCGACCCACGGTGTGCGCAACGGCAGGTCGCGCATCGCTCCGTACACGACCGGCACGCTCTGCCCGATGCTCTCGTCCGGCGCATGCGGATAGGCGTCGGGCGTCACCTCGACCGGCAGGATATCGCGGTTCCATTCCGTGCGCTGCCGTACTTCCAGTGTCATCGTATCGCCGGTCATCGACCACGACAGCACGCGCGCGTTCATGAGCACGCACAGCGCATCATCGAATGTCGTGAGCGACCGTTCCCACAGCCACACGTTCACCGTCGCGCCTTGGAGCAGCACGGCTGCCGGATTGATGGCGCTCTCGACGAGCACGATGGTGCATGAGCAGAGCCCGAGGTCGGTGCTGGCAAAGTCACCGGGCGCCGAGATGCTGCCGATTTCGGCAACCAGCGGCAGCCACACGGTCGCGTTCTCCGAGCCGCCGCCAGGCGTGTTCACGTTCGCCGTGGCGAAGTTGTAGTCGATGGCCGCCAGCGAGGTCGCATCGCGCGCCGAGATGCGCACCAGCACGACCATGTTGCGCGAGACTCGGCGGACCGCCTTCAAGTAGCCGGCGGTCGCGGTCATGGCAACGAGCGCATGCCGAAGTTGAACGTGTAGAGATTCGGCAGCGCCCACACGTGGTCGCGTGCGAACTCTTCGTCGGGCACGACTTCCCACGGCACGTCGAACGGGTCGATGTAGACGAACGGATACGGCTCGGCCAGCAGCGAGTCGAAGGTGTCGCGTACCGTCTTCTCGATGTTCTGGTAGTTGAACGTGAAGCGCCGATAGGTGAGTCCGGTGCGCGTGATGGTCGGCGCGGCGCCGTAGCCTTCGACAAGACTGCGCGGTTGGATGATGGTCTCGGTCGCGCCCGCGTAGAGAAAGCCGAGGTCCGTGAAGCTGCTGCCCAAGTAGAAGCTGCCAAGCGTGAATCCGTTGCCGGAGGTGGCATTGCTGAAGCTGAAGCGCCAGTAGCGGGCGCTGATGCTCGTTGGCGAGGTGAAAATCATTCCGACGTCGCGCGCGAGCGTGAAGCTTGCCGGCACCGGCGACGAGCCGAACGTGCCGTTGTAGCTTGAGGCGTAGAACACCTGACACGATGCCGGGAACGGTGCGCCGCCCGGTATCAGCGAGAAGCCGAGCACGCCGGCGGTGCTGATGGACTGCGCCGAGCCGAGGTCGATGTCGAACCAGATATCGGCGCCGCCGCTGTTGCTCACCGGGGACGGACCCGTGGACCATATCTGCGAGATGCGGTCGGGCAGTAGCGCGTTCGCCATTGGGAACGCCGCGTCCTGCACCAGCGCCGGCGGACTCGTGTAGCCGCCCGCGGCGTTGATGAGCTTTGGGTAGACCGCCGTCGGAATCGCCTTGCGCCCCTTGTTGTCGTTCGCCTTGATGAAGCGCACGTTGCCCATTTAGTAGGCCCCCATGAACGACGTGCGTGCGTTCGCAGCGCGCAGCTTGCCGGTCGGACTCGTGATGTCCTGCACGATGCTGTGGTTGTCGTAGCCGAGCACCTGCACGTTCGTGATGGTGGTCGGCACCGGCTGCTGCTCCTTGGGTGTGGCCGCCCGCACGACTTCCACCATTCGCGCCTGCGCTCGCGCCTGCGCGCTGGCGGCAATCGATGCCGCCGCCGAGGCGATTGAGCTGACCTGCCCTCGGGTCAGGGTCGCCCCTGCGACCGCCCCGACGAGCGCCCGCTGAAGCGCTCCGACGCCGACGGCCTGAGCCGTCGGGGCCGGCGCGGGAGCGACCGGCCGCGGTGGTTGTAGGCGGCCCAGCGTCGCCGCCGTTGCCCCCAGCGCGCGCGTGAAGGCGGCCGCCGCTCCCATGTCGGCTGGCTCGGGCATGGGCGCTGGCCCCTCGACGACGGGCGGCGCGACGGTGACGCTGACATGGGGCTCCGGCAGGTCGGGGAACGGCGGGATGTTCACCTCCGGGGCGGGCAGGTCGGGCAAGGGCGGCACGCTCACGCTCACCTCGGGCGCCGGCGGCAGCGGGGGCGCCGCGATGTTCACCTCCGGCGTCGGCAGGTCCGGCAGCGGCGGCACCGTGATGAACACCTCGGGGACGGGCACGGTGAGGTTCGGAATGGGCGGGGGCGGGCTCACTCCGGGGACTGAGCCTCTCGCCGTCCCCAGCGGGATGGCCGCCGTGCCGGTGCCGCCCGAGATGAGGTCGATGAGCATGAGCAGCACCTTCGATGCCGCGATGCGCGCGAGCTGCGCCAGCACCTCGTCGACCAGCGACTTGAACAGCGCCGTCATCACGCTCTTGAAGGTCCCGGTGCCGGCGACAATCTGATTGAACGCGGCGCTGAACCCCGCCTGCATGCCGTTGAACAGCGCGTCGAGCCCAGTCTTGGTGAGCACGCCGGCATCGTAGATATCCTCCAGCGCCTTCCGCCAGCTGTCCGTCGCCGCCTTGACCTTGTCCGGGTCCGGCTCCAGCTCGATGCCCAGCTTCTTCGCCACCTGCGACTTCTTCGCAGCCTCGGCCCGGTCACGTTGTGCGTTCGCCGCGCGCCGCGCCGCGCCTTCCTCCAAGCCCAGCACCTGCACGCCTTCGAGCACCATCTCGTTGTAGTCGAGTTCTTCCTGCGTGAGAAAGCCAAGCTCCAGCGCCATCTTCCGCGCCTTGTCGGCGTCCAGCATGCTGTTGAACGCCGCTTGCGCCGCGATGGCTTCGGCGCGGCCCTTGTGCAGCGTCGTGACGATGTCGCGGATGCGCTGCTCGGTGGCGTCGGCGTCCGCGGGCATCTGCGGTACAAGGCCGAGTTCCTTCTCGACGCTCAGCCGCGTCTTGGCGTCCGCGATTTCCTTCAATCGCGTGACGTACTCGCGCGCGTCCGCCTCCGACAGCTTCATCGCCTCGCGCAGCTTCAGCACCTGCTTCTCGAACTCCGACAGGTCGTCCTTGGCCTTCGTCGTCTTGACGTTTTTCAGCGGGTCGCCGAAGTCCAGCTTCGCAATCGCCGCGAACGAGTCCATCATCTGCTGCTGGCTCTTACTCACCGCGGCGCCCATCTCGGCCAGCCGTCGCTCGACCTTGTCCGCGTCCTCGTCCCACAGCCGGGAGAACTGCGGCGTTCCGGCGGCCGCGGACTCGCTCGCCATCTGCCGCAGCGCCGCGCCCTGCTCTTGCAGCCGGGCGATTTCCCGCTCGCGGGCCGAGGCCGTGCCGCTCGCCGTCGGATGCATGGCGTTGAAGATGTCGGCAAGTGCGCCGACGATTTCCAGCGCGATGGGCAGCGTGGCAGCGCGCATCGAGTTCATCATCGACGTCCACGTGCGCCCGAGCTGGTCCGCCTGCTTGTCGAGCTCGCGCGCGGCCTTCAGCGTCTCGTCGGTGAACACACCGTTGAGTTCCTTCATCGAGCTGCCGACCTCGTCCACCTTGGCCGCCAGCTCCGGCATGATGCCGATGAGGTCGCCCGCGCCCCGGCCCATCAGCTGCATGGCGATTTCAGCCTTCTTCGCCGTGTCGCCGCTGCGTCCGAAGATGTCGCTCAGCTTGATGAAGGCGTCGCCGGCGGTCAGGCCCTTGAGGCCGAGCTGCTCCAGCAGCGGGTCGCCCTGCGCGATGCTGCGGTTCAGGAACGTCAGCGCCGTCGTGAGCGAGCCGACGTCACCGCCCGCTTCCTTGATGGCCTGCTGAAGTATCTGTAGCTTCTCGGCCGAGACACCCGTGCGCACCGACAGTTTGTCGAGCTGCTCGACCTGTTCCGCCAGCTTCAAGCCGACGACGGTGATGCCGCCGAACGCGGCGCCGATACCGGCGATGGCGATTGCTGCCGGGCTGGCGATGCTGGCGATGCGCGTGATTTCGTCACCGAACACGCCGAGTTCGCCGGCGATGCCCCTGATGATTCCCGTGGCGCGGTCCTGCGCCTCGATGACGATTTGCGCCTTCAGGTCTTCGGCCACGGCGTCACTCCAATGCCATCAGGGTTGTCGCAGCCGCTTCCGACTGTGCGCGCGCCATCAGGATGCGCTTGAGTTCCAGCGCGGCGCGCATAACGGTCAGGTTATACGCGAGATGCTCGTCGTGCACGACCTCCCACGGGGTTCTTCCGCTCGCCTTCGCCAGCGTCCATAGCTCCAGCGCCACGTTCCCGCCCGCCTCGCTCTCCAGCATGAAAGCCCGCCGGAGCGGCTGTCTCCGTCGTCCAGCCGCTCAAGCGCAGTATAGCCGTCATCAACAGCGTCCGGTCATGAGCGGACAGGTCGCTGCCGCGCATCGCCGCGCCGCTGCCATTCCACGAGAAGCCCGGCCGCACCTGCGTGCCGTCGCCCAGCACGACGAACGTGCCGCGCTCGATGAGCGGCTGCGACCAGCCGAGCCAGCGCCGCGCCCGCTGCTCGCGCCCAGCCTCGTCCTCGTCAGCGCGCGCCTCGATGGGCACCTCGCCCGGCAGCTGCCGCATGATGTCGACGAGCGCTTCCTCGGCCACACGCTCGACGTACACCGTGACGGCCGTGCCGTCCAGCGTCTTGAGGTCACGGAGCGTGACCAGTTCCACGGGTCGGGCAACGTCTTCTGGTTGTGTGCTTGGCTGCATCGCGGCCCCCTTGCTAGAACGGCATTGCGGTTTCGACGTTCTGCACCCGGACGACAACCGCGCTGCTATCAGTCGTCGACCACGCCGCCTTGTGCGACAGGCGCTGCGTGATGACACCGTAGCCCGGCACGGCGGTCGAATATTCCGCGGCGGTCGGGACCAGCGCGTGAATCTCGAACTCGGGCTTGAGCGTCGTCGCACCGGCGATGATGACTGGGTTCTGGAACAGGTACTTGATGGTCGCGCCGCCGCCCGCGAGCATCGAGACGAACTCCGTTTCATTCTTATATTCTAGCTCCATGTTGAACGTGCAATCCATGATGCCGTTCGGCACCGGGCTTTCGGCGTTGACCTGACCGAACAGGAAGCGCTGAAGGTCGAACGGCTGCGTGATGTTCACCTCCATCGACTTCATCTGTATTTCGTCCTGCGCCGTGCCCGTGCCGATGCCGAACTGACCCGCGGTCGCACGAAGCTGCTGGTGATAGAGCACGCCAAGTGCGGCCGGCAAGCTGACGCTCGTGAGCGCGCCGGACGGCAGCGCCGGCGTCACGCTCTTGCAGACGCCCGATATCTCGCACATCAGCATGGCGTTCTCGCCGGTGCCGGCCTGAGCGGTGAAGCGCAGCCCGGTCGCCAGTGCACCTATGAGCCGCGTCGGTTTGCCGGTGCCAGCGAGCGAGACGTTTCCCCACAGGATGTCGATGGTCCAACCCCACTGGACCTGACCGTAGCCGGCGGCCGGCATGCCAATGGTGCCCGCGGGCGCGATTTCCTTGAACGTATGCGTGCGCGCGGTGGCCTCGTTGACCGTCGACGCATAGCACGGAAACATCATCCGAATCCATGGCAGCATGCCGTTATAGCCAGCGCGGACCTTCACCGACCACTCATAGTACTGCCCGCCCTGACCGATGAAGCGCGACGAGCGCTGTGTGTTCGAGAGCGACGGGTCGACGATGGTCGACAACCGCGGCGTGATTTCAGCCGAGACGATTTCGCTGGCGTATTCGGCGGCCGACGTCGCGGCAGTGCCGTAGGTCGCCTCATGCTTCATCAGCACCAGCGAGTTGACGCCTAATCCCGGAAGTCCGAACGGCATGTGTGCCCCCCTCTACGGCGTGGCCGCGTCCCAAGTATAGCGCGCTTCGTAAGTGAGGTCGGCGGCCCCGTACCCCGTCTGCCCGCTCTGGTCGACCTGCGGCACGAACTCGACCGGGAAGTTGTAGGTCACCTGCCCCCCGAGTGTCACATCAGCCGCGAGCGCCCGCAATACGTCGGTTACCAAGTCCAGCAGCCGCTGCTCGTCGTCGCCCTGCCCGGCATCGACGTGGCAATGGGCGGCCCAGCGCATGACACCCTCGTAACGCATCGCACACTGCGGGTCCACGGTCCAGCCGAGCAGCTGCACGGCGACGAGCGGCTTTCCGAGCCCCGTCATGTCGCCGAGCCGGTAGATGCGCTTGACCGTCGGCGACACGGTCACGAGGTTGAGGCCGCTCTTGGCCTTGACCATGAGCGCCAGCTGTTCCACGACGTAGTCGAGCACTTGATTCAGCCGACAGGTCGTGACGATGGCTGGACTCATGCCGCATGGCCCCGGATGACCCGAGCGGCGCTGGCAAGGACGTTGCCACGGATGAGCGCCCGGCTACGCTTCAAGAGGTGCCCGAGCATATGCCGCGCACGCAGCTTCACGCTCGTCTTGAGCATGTAGAGCGGCACCGGCCCCGTCGGCCGGCGCTGCCAGACGAACAGGTTCCCGGCGCGCGAGCGGAACACCGCCGTCCCCGGCAGCGTGCGTGCACTTCGCCCGCTCAGACGGTCCTGACCGCTCGGCTTTTTCATCCACGCCGTCGGGATGCGCAAGTAGGGTCGCCCGCGGATGGTGCCGCCGAACTCATGCATGGCGAAACTCTTGAGCGGGCTGCCGATGACTCCGATGATGCTCAGCGCCCGGCTGAATACGCGCGAGACGATGGTTCGGCGCGTGTGTCCGGTCACGACCGCCAGCGAGTCGCCCCCGGCACCCGTCTTGCCCCAAAAGCCAGAAGCACCGGCCTTGCCGGTCAGCTCGTTCCGTTTCAAGTCCGACGCCATGCGCGTAACCGTCACCTGCATCGCCCGCGCCTGCGCCGGCCCCAGCTTCAACGCCCGCTTCTTGAGCGTCTCCGACAGCTTCGAGACGTCGCTCTTGATGCTGAACCCGCCGGCCATCAGAGCGGCCGCTCGAAGTGCCATAGCGCCGACAGCACGTCGGGCGGCATCGGGCCGGGGATGAGCGTCACGATATCGCCCCCCACGCCGAACGATGTCCCACGCCCGATACCCGCACTCCGGTCCTGATACATGACCTGCACCCAGCGCAGACAGATGGCCTCTAGCGCCCGGCGCTCGCGCACGTGAGCTGTCGCGTTGTATCCGAAGTTGCCCTTGACGCTGTACTGATACCCCGCGTAGAACGTGTCCATCGGCAGCCGCACTTGCCCGCCATCGAGGACTGCGAGCCCGGTCACGTTCATCGTGCGCGTGGTGCTGCCGTCGGGCCCCAGCTCGGTGATGGCGGTGATGCTGTTCACCGGGTATTCGCGCAGCAGCAGCGTGCTGCTGTTGGTGCCCTTGTGCAGCAGCGGCCCGCGGTCGCCAGTGGCGGCGTTCGGCGTATCGTAGCTGCGCGCCAGCAGGAACCGCTTGCACCGCATCTCTATCTGCGCCGAGGCGTAGTTCACCATCGCCCTGATGGCGTCGTCGAACTCGGTTGTCGGTGCCTTGAGATACGCGCGCGCCGTGTCGAGGTCGGTGAGCGTCAGTGGGTCCAGCGTGACGACTTCCATGCTTCACCTCGTAGAAGCGGGCACCGTTTACCGCCGCTCGCCGGGGGCCGCTCCCGTTCGCTCGGCGGGCGGTGCCCGCTGGAATCGCGCGCCCCTACTTGCCCTTCTTGTCGCCTTCCCACTCCCACATCACAGCGAAGTGCGGGTCTTCCCAAAGATACCGGAACAGTTCGTGCAACTCATATGTCTGCCCCGGCACCGGTACGATGGCGTCCCCGAACGGAACCGACTCGAAGCGCCTGCCGGGAGTGCCGACGTACCGCCCGCGGCGCCTCTCGCCGCCCTCCGTCTCGACTTCCTTCTTCGCCATGACCCCCGCCTAGCTGATGTTGTATAGCACGCCGACCGGCGTGTTCGTGGCGCTCGGCGCGTAGAACGCTTGGAAGTCGTTGCGGCATGTCGCCACGAAGATGACTTGGTCGAGTTCGATGTAGCGGTCCGTCGACCCGTTGACGTTGATGCCGCGCCGCGTGGCGAGCCCGAACGATTCGCGGTGCACGGCGATGATGCTGCCCTTGACGTTGTTCGCTGGAGTGGCGTTCTCACGCACGCCGCTGTTGTTCGTGAGCACGACGAACTCGGACAGGATGACCGGCGAGCCGAGCATCGAGCCGATTTGCCCGGTGAGGATGGTCGCCGACGGACCCAGCTTGTCGAGCGTCAGGAAGTTCGAGTCCTTCATGAGCGACTTGAGCCCCAAGAAGCCCGTGATATACGCCATAGGCGCCGGCGATGCGCCCCACGCGCCCATCAGGTAGGTGACGTCGATGACCAGCTGCGCGCTCGCAGCACCGCCGGCCGACTTGACCGCCGGATAGGATGCCGTCTCGAACGCCATCTGCCGCAGCCCGTTCCATGCGCGCTTCGGGTTGCCGGTCGGGTTGAACGTCGACAGCAGGTCGAGCGTGCCATCGGTGTCGCCGTTGATGATGGCGTCCTCGATGCCGCGCGCCAGCACCTTCGCCGCGTTCTGGATGATGAACGGCACCATCGCGATGATGCTGTCCTCGATGATTTCCGCCGTGGCGAACGTGCGCACGCCCAGCTTCTTCGCCGTGAAGCGGACGAGGTTCGTCAGCACCTGCGACGCCGTCACACCGACGTTGTCCGTGGCATCCGTCGAGGCTTCGGACATGAGATATGCCGTGAGGTCAGAGCCGAGCACCGGCCAGTCGAGCGTCTTGGCCGTCATCGTGATGGGCGTGAACAGTGGGGCCACCTTCGACCACACCTGCACCAAGTCCATCAGCTGCGCCGAGAGCACGAGCGGCACCCAGTTCAAGCCGGCCGTCGCCGCGCCTTCGTTGAATGCGCGCTCGACCTTCATCGCGTCGCAGATTTCATTCACGATGCGCGTGTATTCCGGCCAGCGCTTGTAGGTGCGCATGCGCTGCAACCGGGCGTGCAGGTCGACGTTGCGCGACGCGTTCGGGTGCATGAGCACGTCGAGCGTGAGCAGTTCATCGTTCAGCGTCTGGAACCGCGTCACCTTGTCGCGCAGACGGCCCGAGTTGGTGCTGCTCGCCGCCCTCGCGACGTCCTCGGACAAGCCGACCTGAGCGATGCGGTCGCCGCCCAAGTGCGACAGGCTGGCGATTTCGTCCCAGCGCATGACCGCGACGTTGAAGTAGTCGCGGGAATACTTCGGCAGGTCCTCGGGCTGGTCGAAGCGCAGCGAGGCGCGGTCGATGACGAAGCGTTCCTCGCCGCCCGGGTAGCTGCTGGCGTGCGCCCTCAGCATCTCGTCGATGCCCTGCGTGCGCTGGCCTAGTTGCTTGATGCTGTCGTCGACCGTGTTCCACTCGTCCTCGGTGACGAAGCGCCCCTTCTGCTGCTTGAGTTGCAGGTCGTTCAGCCGCCGGGTGATTTCCATCGTGTGCTGCCGCAAGCCGTCCGGCGTGCTCAGGTCCGGCTTCAGGTTCAGTTCTGCGTTGCTCATGCTGCTGCCCCTCCCTCGCCGAACCATCGGCTCAGTGCGTCGTCGTCGTTGCCGCGCCGCGGTGCGCGCGCCCCCTCGCTCGGCCGCTTACCGATGACCGCCGTGATGCCGCGGTCGAGCGTGATTTCCCGCCAGCCGTCCGCCTCGAATGCTCCCGCACTCTGCTGCTCGAACACAAGTGAGCCGGCCGCCATGCGATGCCGGTCTACGCGGAAGTCGTGGTCGCGGGCCCAGCGCTTCGCCGCCGTCGGCCCGGTGAAGCGACCGTCCTGCACCTCGACCCGCTGCACGTTCGCCCGGTGCCCGGCTTGACCGAAGCTGAACCCGAACACGTCAGTGGCGCGCTGCCCGGCGTCCGTGCGCAGCCAAGCCTCTAGGCTTGCTTCCCTGAGCAGCGCGCCATTCACCCGCTTTGCCTCGATGAGGGTCGCCGGGTCGATGTCGAGCGTGCCCGGGGGACAGGACCGCATGAGCGCCCCCGCCGCCAGTGCCGTTGCACCGTCTGCCCCCGGGTCGCTCGGGATGAACGTGGCGGTGTCCTTCTGGCCGCCCCGGTAGACGTGGCTCACCTCGTTCGCCGCGGTGATGCCCGAGAACTCATACTCGCAGAACCCCCGGTCCTCGTAGATGTCCCCGGGGATGTGTGGGCAGGAATGAATCGAGCGCCCGCATACGGAACAGTCCTGCCCCGAGCACCGCCACGATATGGACACCTCGCGGAAGATGCCAAGGTCGACCCGGCGCAGGTGCGCCTCGCCGGCGTCGTCCCGGGGCACGTAGTAGAGCGCCTCGAGCCAGTGCTGGTCCCGCTGGTCCAAGTTGGCGTCGTCGATGCGGGTGACGCGGGCGTGGAAGATGCGGCCGACGGGCACGCCGCGCGTGTCATGGCCGTAGAGCGCCGGGGCGCCCGGCAGCAGTTCGGCCGCCTCGGTCAGCGCCTCGCGCGAGAAGCGGCTGTAGTAGTAGTCCCGCTGCGAGTTGGCGACGAGCATGCCGCGCACGGCGAACTCGTCCTCGCTCACCGAGCGGCCGGCGAACTGCTGCACCTCGTTCAGGTATTGCTTCCTGATGGCGCGCTCTTGGTCCGCGGCCATCCAGAAGCTCAGCCCCACGCGCCGGTCGCGAGCTGCATCCTGCCGTGCTGAAGCGAAGAACGAGGTCATCGGGTCACCGTCGCGTTCCCGATGGGCAGCCCGGCCTCGGGCGGCTTGCCGCACTTCGGGCACGCCACCTTCCCATCGCGGTCATGGACGAAGCTGAGTTGGCACGACTCGCAGCGGTAGACCGGGAACATGCGAGCGCCCTGCGCGAGTAGTTCAGCGTCCGGTTTCAAGCCAGTCCTCCAGCGTCTGCACGTGCCCGTTCATGCGCGACTGGATGGCGGGCGGCACCGCCTGTTCCATATCATGCGTGACCGCGACGATGGTGCAGCGGCAGTTCACCGTTTCGGCCGGGTCCCCGGCGGCCGGGTCCCCGGGGAATGCAAGCCTAGCACCACTGCTCGAGATGAACACATCGTCGAGCGGGACCTGCGCCCCGTCCAGTTCCTGATGCGTCTCGCGCACGTGCTCGTCCCCGGCCGTGAGCCACTCCTTGAGCGAGACGACCTTGCTCTGGCGGTAGCCTTCCTCGGTCCCGAAGTTGAAGGCGGCAGCCGTCTCGGTCCTGCCAATGCGACTCGCCCGCTCGATGCGTTCCCCCATGACCGCGTCGATGGCCGAGATGACCGACTCGAGCTGACCGCCTTGTGCCAATGAGTCACCGATTGCGGACCGGAGCGCGTCGCGCGTTGTCCTGTCGATTTGCACCACGAGGTTCGCGCCCTTTGTGGCGATGAACTCGCGTGCGACTGCGGTTTGAAGCGCGAACGCTAGGTCCAGTCCCAGCTCGGCGAGTGCTTCGTCGCCCGCGTCGTTGACGATGCCACGAATGAGCCGGCGCGCCTTGGCAACAGCGTCAGGGTCGTGCAGCTCGCGCAGCAGTTCGTCGATGTCGTAGGCGCGCACCGTGCGCAGGCGCGCGGCCTGCTCGCGGGCGTTCTGCTTCAGGCGTCGCTCTTGGGCGATGAAGTGCCGGCGAGCGAAGCTGGTCACCTTCGCCTCGTGCGCTCGCAGCTGGCGGTCGCGGCGCAAGCGGCGTACCTGCCGGTCGCGCTGCGGTGCCACGCGCGCGGGCGGGGGCGCGGGCTGCTCTGCCGGTGGCATCGGCTGGATGACCGGCTCGGGCGGATTCAGCGCTGACTCGACGTCGGCCTCGGCCAGCACCCGCGCGCTGCTCGTGTCGATGAGCGACGAGGGTACGAGGATGTCATCGAGCCCCTCTTCCTCCGGGCGCTCGGGCAGTCCCTGCCGGTCACGCGCCTCGGCCCGGCTGATGTGCGGCGCCCCGGTCGCCTTGTTCCACATCTCGGCCTGCTTCAACCATGCCTCGACCATCACCGGGTCGTTCGAGAAGTCGTACTCGCACGTCAGCCCGAAGCCGAACTCGCCGCTAGCGAGCAGCGCCTCGTTCAGCTTGTCGCTGATGCGCTTGGCCGCGGGCATCACACCGAAGCGCAGGAACAGCATCATCGACACTTGGGCGACGTCGCTGTTGAGTCCCCCGCCCTCCATGAACCCGGCGAGCATCGGCGGAATCTTGAACAGTTGCAGCATCTGTCGCTCGGTCAACTGCTCCGTCTCGATGAACTGCATTTCGTCCATCGTCAGTCCGGCGCGCGTGAACTGGAGCTTCTTTGGCAGGAACACCGGGTCCCACGAGTTCTCGACGCCCTGATACCGCTGCTTGAACTGCGCCCTGAGCCGCGCCACGTCGTCGTCGTCGATGCTCTGCTCGGTCGAGTAGTGCCCGGCGACCATGCCGCCCTTCTGGTAGAACATGCGCAGGAAGCGAGACGAGTCGCGGCTGGCGCTGTATGCCATGCGCAGCGCCTCGAGCCGGCTGACACCCAGCGCGCCCATGTTCGGGTCGTAGCGCTTGAAGTGGATTATCTGCTCACGCGGGACGTCGACGGCTCGGCCGCCGTCCTTGACCTCGTACCGAACCGTCGCACGACCCGCGCCTCGTACCGGGCTTACCGTCTCGGGGTTCAGCATCCAGAACTGCTGCACCTTTCGCGTGCCGGCGAAGTCCTTGAACAGGTACGCGTTCCCGTAGACCTCGAGCGAGCCGATGAGGTCCTCGGTCAACTCGTAGCCTGTCTGTTCCGTGTTCGCCGCCGCCCACAAGTCGACGATGTTCCCGCCCTGCCGCGGCACTTCCTTCTTGTTGTCGCCCTCGCCGGTGTAGAACTTGAGCGGCATCGCCGCGAGCGTCGACTGATACATCTCGACGCAGAACTGAATCGTCGGCACCAGCTTGTAGGCATGCGGGAACTCACTCGCCTCGGCGGGCAGGTACCACGGCGCGTTCAGGCGCCACACCTCGCCCATCGGGATGTCGCGAGCGGACAGCGCGCGCAGGAAGTTCTGGTAGCCGATGCGCGCCGAGCGCAGCCAGTGCGTGAGCTGGTTCATGGGCATGAGCCTACACCCTCACACGTTGACGTAGAAACGGCCGTCCTTCGACGGGATGGTGTCGCTGCTCACGGTCGCGCCGTTGTTGATGGTCGTCTCCCACGTCCCGGTCAAGCGCTTGTAAGGCTTCTCGAACGTGATGGTGCGAGATACGCTCGGGCCGTTCACCACGACGATGCCGTTCTGAAAGCGCCGCACCCACAGGCCGCTCGCATACATCGAGCCGAACTCCGTGGGCCGCCCCAACCAGCCCATGTGCGCGTTGTCCTTCATGCACTGACCGCTGGCGATGTCCACCGACCACTCGTCGCCGATGTCGTAGATGGTGTCGCTGCTCTGGCCGTCGGCGCCCTTGCCGTGATGGTGGTAGCCGCCGGCGATGGTGGCGCATGCGAGCGAGTAGCGGTTCAGCTTGCGCCATGTGGCGTTCGTCGGTCCCGTGCCATCGGCGTAGTCGGAAAGCCCGGCGGCGTTCTCGGTCTTGAGCATTACGGTGCCGTCGCCCGTCGGGTCCGAGCCCTGCCACGTGCACAGGTGCGTCATCGCGGCGTCGAAGTTGGCGAACCAGCCGAAGCCCGGCAGGTCGGGGGCACCAGTCGCGCCTTGGCCGGGGTCCCAATATTCGAGCAGCTCGCCCGTCGCCTTGCGCTTCATCGTCTCGGTCGCGAGCCAGTAACCCATGTTCCCCCACACACCACCATAGGCGCGCAGCGCGTCGATGAGCGCACCACTCGCCGTCGCCAACGCCGCTTCCATCGCGGCTTGTGAGCCGTACCCCTTCGCGCCGAAGTTGGGAGTCTGGCCCTCGTCGTTGTAGAGCGACGAGACGCACGTATCGAAGAACACGCCATCGAGCCCGTGGTTCATGACGCGCGCAATCCACAGGTCGCGCAGGACGTTCGCGCCGTTGTTCTGCGTGACGTCCCACCATACCTTGCCCGTGTTGCCGGACGGGAACGGCAGCCCGTTCTGAGCACCACCGTTGATGCGAATCATGCGCTCGGCCCCGCTGCCGCCCGGCTCAGTCCCGAGCACGATGTTCCACAGGTCGGCGAGCATGTGATTCGTGTTCTGATAGCGCCACTGGAGCGACTCGAACGCAAGCAGCTTCGTCTTCGGGTTGAGCGCACGCAGTTGCGCGACCCAGCCCCAGTTGTCGTTGTCGTAGTTGCTCGATGGCGTCACGTTCGTCATCACGAGCGCATAGCGCGACAGGTGGCCGAGCGTAGTCGGGTCGAACACGCCGGGCGCGGTCATGAACGGCGCACCCGAACCGGAAGGCTTGCCAACACCGCTGGCGAACGTGTTGAACCACACCATCGGATGCGGGAAGCCGAGCGGCTGCGCAGGCGGTGCGACAGGCGCGTAGATGCCCCGCGGTCGTGCGCGTGGGCGCTCTCGCTGCGGCAGGTTGACCACGTGAACCGGGCCCGGCCCGAAGAAGCTACTTCTTCGACTTCTTCGG
>Ga0210070_1000002_pt1 | contig 20034 bp, 23 predicted proteins | sample Sandmound_ThreeS_2_FD_185573 | JGI IMG/M metagenome (GOLD analysis project Ga0210070, IMG submission 185573) | Wetland microbial communities from the San Francisco Bay, California, USA, that impact long-term carbon sequestration -... | ecosystem: Environmental > Aquatic > Marine > Wetlands ...
CGCGCTAGCCTTGCAGCAGTGAGGTGGCCAAAGCGCCGATGCGCGTCGTTCTCGCGGTAGCGTGGACCCAGCTAGCGCTTGCGCGCCAGGGAGAGTCCGTCGCCGATCGGCACCAGCGCCATGTCCACGCGCCGATCGCGCAGCAGCTTGCGATTGAAAGCGCGCACGAAAGGCGTGTCGGGCTCGCGGTCGCGCGGGTCCGCGACGCGCCCGTACCAGAGCGTATTGTCGACCGCGATCAGGCCGCCGCGGCGCACGAGTTTCAGGCAGCGCTCGTAGTACTTGGCGTAGTTCGACTTGTCTGCATCGATGAAGGCGAAATCGTATTTCCCGGCGCCGCCGCGCGCGAGCAGCGCGTCGAGCGTCTGCAAGGCGGGCGCCAGGCGCAGGTCGATCTTGCGCGCGACGCCGGCTTTCATCCAGAAACGGCGCGCGATCGCGGTCCACGCCTCGCTCACATCGCAGCACACGATGCGGCCGCTCTTCGGCAGCGCGAGCGCGATCGCCAGCGCCGAATAGCCGGTAAAGGTGCCGACCTCGATGCAGCGCTTCGCACCGCTCATGCGCACCAGCAACTGCAGCAGCTGCCCCTGCTCCGGTGCGATCTGCATGCCGGCACGGGGCAGGCGTTGCGTGGCGGCGCGCAAGGCGCGCTGCAGCCTGGTCTCGCGCATTGCATTGGCGAGCAGATACGCGTGCATGCGCCGCGGCATGAACAGGGTCCTGGCGGTCATCAGGCGAGGAACAGCCGGTAGGCGGGGTTGCGCGTCTCGTCGGCGTACGGGTAGCCGAGTCGCTCGAGGAAGCGCCGGAAATCGCGCAGCTCGTTCTCGACGATCTTTTTTTGCGCGGGCGTGAGCGAAGCGAACTCCGTGCCCTGCCGGAGCGCCTTGAACCGGGCGTAGAGCCCCGGGTGCTGGCCGAGTTCGGTGTAGTACTGCGTGACCTTGGGCAGGTTCGAGTTGTATACCTCGCGCAGCTCGGGGTTGTTCATCACGGCGTTGAGGTGCCCGACGACGCCCCAGGCGCGGTGCAGCCGCTCGTTGGCGTCCTCGAGGGGCTGCACAAAATCCCGCCAGGTGGCCGGCACGCCCGGGGCCGAAATGCGCTCGATCAGCGCTCGGTTTTCCGCCAGCAGTTGGTCGACGGCCGGCGTGACGAGCGCGGGCGTGAAATCGGCAAAGCGGGGCAGCCCGGAGAAATCGAGCAGGGGATTCACGGCGGCTGGCTACCGGGTTTCGTAGACGATCTGGCCGTCGACCAGGGTGTGGCGCACCTTGCCCTTGACCTCGTGCCCGATGTAGGGCGTGTTCTTGCCCTGGCTCTTCAGCGAATCCGGCGTGACCCGCCACGGGCGCTCGGCGTCGAAGATGCAGACATCCGCCGCATGTCCCGGCGTCAGGTGGCCGGCGTCGACGTCGAGCACCCGCGCCGGCTGTGAAGTGATCCTCGCGAGCGCCGCGGAGAGCCCCGTACCGGACTCTTCCGCCCACTTGAGCGTGAGCGGCAGCAGCAGCTCGAGTCCGGTTGCGCCGGGCTCCGCCTCCGCGAACGGCAAGTGTTTTCCGTCGTCGTCGACCGGCGTGTGGTCGGAGCAGGCGGCGTCCACCGTCCCGTCGGCGAGCCCGGCCCGCAACGCGTCGCGGTCGCGCTGGCTGCGCAGCGGCGGATCGAGCCGGCAGTTGGAGTCGAAGTAGCCGATGTCCATCTCGGTCAGGTGCGCGTGGTGGATGGCGATGTCGCAGGTGACGGGCAGCCCGTCGCGCTTCGCCCTGCGCACCAGCTCCACGCCCTCCGCGCTGGAGATCCGCGCGAAGTGCACGCGTGCCCCGGTTTCGCGCGCGAGAATCAGCATGGTCGAGAGCGCGACGGTCTCGGCGCACACCGGGACCCCCTGCAGCCCGCAGCGGGTCGCGACCGGCCCGTCGTGGGCGACGCCGTGCCGGGCGAGCGCGGGATCCTGGGGGCGCAGCCATACCGGGAAGCCGAAAGTCGCCGCGTACTGCAGGGCGTGGTAGAAGATCAGGCTGTCAGCGAACGGCGCATCCGCCTGCGAGAACGCGACGCAGCCTGCGTCCACCAGCTCGGCCATCTCGGTCAGGCGCTCGCCCTTCAGGCTCTGGGTGAGCGCGCCCACGGGGTAGACCCGCGCCTGGTTCAGGTTCTGCGCGCGATGCTTGAGCATTTCCACGAGTCCCGGCTCATCGAGCGGCGGATCGGTATCGGGGGGGCAGGCGAGGCTCGTGATCCCGCCCGCGATGGCCGCCTCCATCTCGGATTCGAGCGTTGCGAGATACTCGAAGCCGGGCTCGCGCAGGCGCGCGGCGAGGTCGACCAGGCCGGGGCAGACGACGAGGCCGGTGGCATCGATCACGCGGTTGGCGGTGTAGCCGCTCGGCGCATCGCCGATCGAGACGATTCGGCCGGCGGCGATGTAGACGTCCTTCTTCGCGTCCACGCCGCTGCGGGGATCGATCAGCCGGCCGCCCTTGATGTGGATCTTCATCGCTACTTGTTGCCGGCCATGATGCTCATCACCGCCATCCGGATGGCGATGCCGAAGGTGACCTGGGGCAGGATCACCGATTGCTTGCCGTCGGCGACACTCGAATCGATCTCCACGCCGCGGTTCATCGGGCCGGGGTGGAGCACGATGGCGTCGGGCTTCGCGAGCGCGAGCTTGTCCTGGGTGAGGCCGTAATACTTGTAGAACTCCTGCGCCGAGGGGAGCAGGGCGCCCTGCATGCGCTCGTTCTGCAACCTCAGCATCGTCACCACGTCGACGTCCTTCAGCCCCTGGCGCATGTCGTGATAGACGTGCACGCCGAGCTGCTCGACGTGGGCAGGCAGCAGGGTCTTGGGCCCGATGACGCGGATCTCCGGGCAGCCGAGCGTGGTGAAGGCGTGGATCTGGGAGCGCGCCACGCGCGAGTGGAGCACGTCGCCGACGATCGCCACCCGCAGGCTGGAGAAATCCTTCTTGTAGTGGCGGATGGTGTACATGTCGAGCAGACCCTGCGTCGGGTGGGAGTGGCGCCCGTCGCCGGCGTTGATGACGTGGATATCGGGGGCGACGTGGCGCGCGATGAAATGCGGCGCGCCGCTCTCGCCGTGGCGCACCACGAACATGTCCGCGTGCATCGCCGACAGGTTGTCCACCGTGTCGAGGAGGCTCTCGCCCTTGGACTGGGAGGACACCGAGACGTTGAGGTTGATGACGTCGGCGGACAGCCGCTTGGCGGCGATCTCGAAGGTGGTGCGGGTGCGCGTCGAAGGCTCGAAGAACAGGTTGAACACGCTCTTGCCGCGCAGCAGCGGCACCTTCTTCACCTCGCGCTCGGTAACGCCGGCGAACGATTCCGCGGTGTCGAGGATCTGCAGCAGGATCTCGCGCGGCAGCCCCTCGATCGAAAGGAGGTGCTGCAGCTCGCCGTTGGCGTTGAGCTGCGGGTCACGCTGCACGATCGGCCTCCAGCGCGAGGGCGAGCTTCCCCGCCGCGTCGCGCTTCAATCGCAGCCGCATGCCCTCGGGCACCTCGACCTTCGCGCCGACGTGCTGCGCGCAGATCGGCAGCTGGCGGCCGCCGCGGTCGGCGAGCACGACCAGCGAGACGCTCGCCGGCCGGCCGTAGTCGAACAGCTCGTTCATCGCCGCGCGCACCGTGCGGCCGCTGTAGAGCACGTCGTCGACCAGCAGCAGCTCGGCGCCGTTGACGTCGAAGGGAATGGTGGTGCGCTTGGGATCGTGCTTCAGGCCGCGCGCGGCGTAGTCGTCGCGATAGAAGGCGATGTCCATCAATCCCAATGGCTTTTCAACGCGCAATTCCTGATGGAGGCGCTCCGCCAACCACGCTCCCCCCGTGTAGAGCCCGACCATCGCCGTCTTCGGCCCGATGCGCGGCTTCAGCTCGCGCACCAGCTGCTGACAGAGCGCTTCTGCGTCAGGCAGCTTGGTCAAAGTATTGCTCCAGGATGAGTTGCGCCGCGACCGAATCGATCGCTTTGTTCTTCACGCCGCGGAGGCGGCTCTCCGCTTCCACTGACGTAAAGCGCTCGTCGACCCGCGCCACCGGCAGGTGGAAGCGCCCTTCGAGCTGGCGCGCGAAGCGCTCGACGCGCTTCGCCAGCGGGTGCTCGCCCGTCTCGCGTACCGGCAGGCCGACAACGAGCCTTGCCGGCTTCCATTCGTCAATCAGCTTTTCGATCTGTGGAAACGCCGAAATCGCGGGTAACGGATGTACGCTACGCAATTCCGGCTCCCCGACTGCAACTCCAATACGCTTGAGACCGAAGTCGAAGGCGAGGACGGTGCCCTTGTCAGGCATGCCCTGCCGAGTCCTGCAAGCGAGCGTAGTCGAGACCGAGCAGCTCCATCGCCGCGGGAAGGCGTTCCTCGGCGGGCGTGTCGAAGATGATGCCGTCGCGCGCCTCGACGGTGAGCCAGGCATTCTGCGACAGCTCGTGCTCGAGCTGCCCCGGCGACCAGCCGGCGTAGCCGAGCGTGACCAGCATCCGCTGCGGGCCTTCGCCGCGCCCGACCGCCTCGAGGATGTCCTTGGAGGTGGTGAGGCCGATGAGATCGCGCACGCGCAGCGTCGACTGCCAGTCGCCCGCGGGCTCGTGCAGCACGAAGCCGCGGTCGGTCTGCACCGGGCCGCCGAAGTAGATCGGCGCGTCGCCGCTCCTGCCGTCGCGCATCTGCAGCGACAGGCGCTCGAACAGCGCGCGCAGCGTCATGTCGATCGGGCGGTTCACGACCAGGCCGAGCGCGCCCTGGTCGTTGTGCTCGCAGATATAGGTCAGCGTCTTGGAAAAGTACGGATCGGCCATGCTGGGCATGGCGATCAGGAAGTGATGCGTCAGGTTGACCGAGGACACCCTACCCGGGAATTTTACAGCATCAGATCTCCACCATCTCGAAATCTTCCTTGCGGGCGCCGCATTCCGGGCAGGTCCAATTCATCGGCACGTCCTCCCAGCGCGTGCCGGGCGCGATACCCTCGTCGGGCAGGCCCTTCTCCTCGTCGTAGACGTAGCCGCAGATGAGGCACATCCACGTCTTGTACTGCACTTGGTTCTCGGTCATAAATTGGGGCGCATATTAACCCATGCCGCCACTCGTTCTGACCTTCGCCGCGTCCGACCCAACCGGGGGAGCCGGTCTGCAGGCCGACTTGCTCACGCTCGCCGCGCTCGGCTGCCATCCGCTGTCGGTCGTCACGGCGCTCACCGTGCAGGACACGCGCGGCGTCGATTCCCTCGATGCCGTCGACGCCGCGCTGGTCGAGCGTCAGGCAACGAAGCTCCTCGCCGAAGTGAAGGTCGCGGCGTTCAAGCTCGGCGTGCTCGGCTCGGCGGCGAACGTCCGCGCCGTCGCTGCGATCGTCGCGACCCACCCGCGCGTGCCGCTCGTGCTCGATCCGGTGCTTGCTTCCGGGCGAGGCGACGCGCTCGCGAGCGACGCGCTGATTGCAGTTCTCCTCGACCTCATCGTGCCGCGCGCGACGCTCGTCACGCCGAACAGCGTCGAGGCGCGCCGCCTGGGCGGCGAGCGCGCGTTGCTCGAGCGCGGCTGCCGCTACGTGCTCGTCACCGGCACGCACGAGGAGACGAAGGACGTCGTCAACACGCTCTACGACGCGCGCGGCAAAGTGCGCGAGGACCGCTGGCCGCGCCTTCCCGGCAGCTACCACGGCTCGGGCTGCACGCTCGCGTCCGCCGCGGCGGCGCACCTCGCGCACGGGCTGCCGGTCGCCGACGCGGTGAAAGCGGCGCAGGAATTCACCTGGAAGTCGCTCGCCGCGGCGTTCCGGCCCGGGGATGCGCAGTTCATTCCTCAGCGTTTCTTCAAGTGAGAGGCCTGTACGCGATCACGCCCGAGGGACCGGGGCTTCTCGCCAAGGTGCGCGACGCTCTGCAGGGCGGCATCGCCCTGCTCCAGTACCGCAACAAGCGCGGCACCCTGGAAGAGGCGAAGGCCATCGCGCGGCTGGCGCGCGAGCACGGGGTGCCGCTCATCGTCAACGACGATGTCGAGCTGGCGCTGGCGATCGACGCGGACGGCGTGCACCTCGGCCGCGACGACGGCGACCTTGCCGTTGCGCGCCGGCGCCTGAAAGGGAAGATCCTCGGCGTGTCCTGCTACGATCGCCTCGAGCTTGCGCGGGCCGCGGTGGCAGCCGGCGCCGATTATGTCGCGTTCGGCAGCGTCTTCGCCTCGCCGACCAAGCCGCAGGCGGTGCGTGCGCCGCTGTCGCTCTTCAAGAACGATCTCGGCGTGCCCCTGTGCGCGATCGGCGGCATCACCCTCGCCAACGCGCCACAGGCGATCGCGGCCGGGGCCGATCTGCTTGCTGTGATTTCTGACCTGTTCGACGCTCCGGATATCGCCGCACGCGCCCGCGCCTATGGGAAACTCTTCGCGTGAAGAGCGACGAACTTTTCTCCCGCGCGCGTAAGTTGATCCCCGGCGGTGTCAATTCGCCGGTACGCGCTTTCGGCGCGGTCGGCGGCACGCCCGTGTTCTTCGCGCGAGCGGCCGGCGCGTACCTCTGGGACGTCGACGGCAGGCGCTATGTCGACTACGTCGGCTCGTGGGGACCGATGGTCGCGGGCCACAGCCACCCGGCGGTGGTGGCCGCGGTGCAGGCCGCCGCCGCCAACGCACTCTCCTTCGGTGCGCCTACCCAGGCCGAAGTCGAGCTCGCGGAGACGCTGTGCCGCCTGGTGCCTTCGCTCGAGTCGGTGCGCCTCGTGTCCTCGGGCACCGAGGCGACCATGACCGCGATCCGCCTGGCGCGCGGCTTCACCGGGCGCAGCCTGATCGTCAAGTTCGAGGGCTGCTATCACGGTCACGCCGACGCGCTGCTCGTCAAGGCGGGCTCGGGGGCTCTCACCTTCGGCAATCCGAGCTCGGCGGGCGTGCCCGCGGAAGTGGTCGCGCATACCGCGGTGCTGAGCTACAACGACATCCCCGGGATTCACAAATTCTTCAAGGACCAGGGAAAGCAAGTTGCAGCAGTGATCGTCGAGCCTGTCGCGGGCAACATGAATCTCGTGCTGCCGGAGCGCGGCTTTCTCGAAGCGCTGCGGGAGGAATGCGCGCGCCATGGCGCGCTCCTCATCCTCGACGAGGTGATGACCGGCTTTCGCGTCGCCCTCGGCGGCGCGCAGGCGCGCTTCGGCATCAAGCCCGATCTCACCACGCTCGGCAAGGTCATCGGCGGCGGCCTTCCCGTCGGCGCGGTGGGCGGCCGCCGCGACATCATGGACAAGCTCGCCCCTCTCGGCCCGGTCTATCAGGCGGGCACGCTGTCGGGGAATCCGGTCGCGGTGGCGGCGGGCCTGGCGACGCTCAAGCTGGTCGAGCAGGCGGGATTCCAGGAGAAGATCGAAGCCACGACGCGCCTCCTCGTCGAAGGCCTCGCGGCCGAGGCGAAGCGAGCCGGCGTCGCCTTCTCGGCACAATCGATCGGCAGCATGTTCGGCCTGTACTTCCGCAAGAGCGCGCCGCGCAATTTTGCCGAGGTCATGGAGTGCGACAAGCAGCGCTTCAACCGCTTCTTCCACGCCATGCTCGAGCGCGGCGTCTATCTCGCGCCTTCGGCGTACGAAGCCGGCTTCGTTTCCGCCGCGCACGGTTCGGCCGAGATCGAGGCGACGCTCGCCGCGGCGCGCGGTGCGTTCGCGGTCTAGACCACCTAGACGAGAAAAATCGTCGCCAGCCCGAGGAAGATGAAGAAGCCGCCCGAGTCGGTGCAGGCGGTGATCAGCACCGAGGAGCCGACGGCGGGATCGCGGCCGAGCTGCCATCGCAGCCAGGGAATCGCCACCCCCATCAAGGCCGCGAGCACCAGGTTGAGCAGCATGGCGAGCGCCATGACGCCGCCGAGCGCGACGTTGCGATACAGGGCATAGGCGATCAGCCCGAGCATCACGCCCCAGACGACGCCGTTCAGCAGCGCCACGCCGAGCTCCTTGCCGAGCAGCTTCGCCCAGTAGGACGCCTGGATCTGGCCGAGCGCGATCGCGCGCACGATCATGGTGATGGTCTGGTTGCCGGAGTTGCCGCCGATGCCGGCGACGATCGGCATCAGCGCCGCCAGCGCGACCAGATGCACGATCGAATTCTCGAAGATGCCGATGACGCGCGAGGCAATGAAGGCGGTGACCAGGTTGATCGCCAGCCACGCCCAGCGGTTCTTGAAGCTGTCGAGCACCGGCGCGAACACGTCCTCCTGCTCGCGCAGGCCGGCTTCGGCGAGCTGGGAGGCGGCGCTCTTCTCGCGGATATGGTCGACCACCGCGTTCACCGTCAGCCGGCCGATCAGACGCCCGCCGCCGTCGACCACCGGCGCCGAGACCAGGTCGTAGCGCTCGAAGGCGCTCGCCGCCTCGCTCGCGGCGTCTTCGGGGCTGAGGCGCAGCGTCTCGGTCAACAGCACGCGCGCCACCTCGAGCTCGAGGTCGGACACGATCAGCCGCGCGAGCGGCAGCGTGCCCTTCAGCACCTGGTAGCGATCGACGACGAACAGCTGGTCGGTGTGCCCCGGCAGCTCGTCCAGGCGCCGCAGATAGCGCGTCACCGCCTCGAGCGTCACGTCATCGCGCACCGTGACGTGCTCGAAATCCATCAGCGCGCCGACCGTGCCCTCGGGATAGGAGAGCGCCGCGCGCAGCTGCTCGCGCTCCTCGAGCGAGAGCGAGCGCACCACCTCCTCGATGACCGAGGGCGGCAGGTCGCCGGCGATGTCGGCCAGCTCGTCGGCCTCCAGAGTCTCGGCGGCGGCGACCAGCTCGCGCGAGTCCATGGAGGCGATGAGCGACTCGCGCACCGCCTCCGACACCTCGACCAGGATCTCGCCGTCGCGGTCGGCCTTGACCAGATCCCAGACCGCGAGGCGCTCGTCCGTCGGCAGCGCTTCCAGCAGGTAGGCAATGTCAGCGGGATGCAGCGCGTCGAGCGTCGCGCGCAGCCCGACCCCCTTGCCGGCGAGCAGCGACTGGATCTCGCGCAGCTTCTCCTGCAGCTGCTCCGTTTCGAGCCGGGTGCGGGGCTCCGCGGTGCTCACGGGATCTGCGCGCCTTCCTTTTCCATGCGCGCGAGGATATGCGCGGCGCGGCCTTCGATATAGGGGGTGCTGCGGCCGCGGACATAGCGGCGCGGGCTGGGCAGGATGGCGGCGAGGAACGCCGCCTGCTCGGGGCCGAGCGCCGCGGCGGAAACGCCGAAGTGGTAGCGCGCCGCCGCCTCGGCGCCGAACACGCCCTCGCCCCACTCGGCGAAATTGAGGTAGAGCTCGAGAATCCGCCGCTTGCTCATGGTGTGCTCGAGCATCCAGGTGATGATCGCCTCCTCGCCCTTGCGCAGCCAGGAGCGCTCTCCCGAGAGGAACAGGTTCTTGGCGAGCTGCTGGCTGATGGTTGACGCCCCGGCCACTACCCTGCCCTTGCGCTGGTTCTTCGCCATCGCCTCCTGGATTGCCTCCCAGTCGAAGCCTTCGTGGTCGAGGAACTTGGCGTCCTCGGCGGCGACCACGGCCCGCTTGAGATGGACCGAGATGCGCTGGTACGGCACCCAGGCGTGCTGCAGCCGGGTGTTGGCGCGTTCCGCCCGCAGGGCATCCAGGCGCGACGACATGAACGCGGTGCTCGCCGGCTCATAGCGCGTCCAGTAGACGATATGCGAAAAGAACCAGAGCTGCACCAGCAGGAAGCCGATGACCAGCGCCCCGAGGCCGTAGCAGAACACTTTCCACGCCAGCGCGAGCCGCCGCCAGCCCGACGAGCGTCTAGCGGCCACGCAGCTCCCGCAGGACGCCCGCCGTATCGGGGCGCACGCCGCGCCAGAAGAAGAACGACTCGGCGGCCTGCTCCACCAGCATGCCGAGGCCATCGCACGCCGGCACGCCGGCGGCACGCGCCGCGGCAAGGAAAGGCGTCTCCCGCCCGTACACCATGTCGTAGGCGAGCCGCGCCCGCGCGAGGAGCGCGGACGAAAGCGCGGGCGTCTCGCCGGAGAGGCCCGCCGACGTCGCGTTGATCACGATGTCGAAGCGTCCCTCGAGCGCGGCATAGCCGCTCGCGGCGACCCCGCTGAAGCGCGCCGCAAGCTCGCGCGCCTTGTCCTCGTTGCGGTTGGCGACCGTGAGGCCGGCGACCCCGGCCTCGAGCAGCGCGCCCAGCACACCCTGCGCGGCGCCTCCCGCCCCCATGAGCAGGATGCGGCTGCCGCGCAGGTCGATGCCGAGGTTCCCCGCCAGGTCGCGCACCAGCCCGATGCCGTCGGTGTTGTCCCCCGAAACTTCGGCGCCGAACTTCACGGTATTCACCGCGCACGCCACCGTCGCGCGGGGAGTCACGCTCCGGCAATAGCGGAACGCGTCCTCCTTGAACGGAAGCGTGACGTTGAGTCCCTTGCCGCCCGCGGCCCGGAACTCATCCGCCGCGCGCGCGAAGCCTCCGAGCGGCGCCTCGATGAGGCCGTACTCGATGTCCTGCCGGGTGGCGCGCGCAAACTGCGCGTGGATCCAGGGCGACTTGGAATGCGCCACCGGCTGGCCGATGACGGCGTAGCGCTCGCTCATGCCGGCCTACTCGGTCCAGATCTTGTCGCCCTGGCCGAAGAACCAGGTGCGGGTGATCACCAGCAGATCGGTGTCGCGCCGGATGTTGGGGGGGAAAACGGCGAACGGCGTCGCCATGCGCACGATCTTGAACGCGGCGGCGTCGAGCACTTTCAGGCCGGAGGAGCGGTCGAGCTCGATCGACTCGACCGTGCCGTCGGGGCGGATGGTGACGGTGAGGCGCAGGTTGCCGTAGAGCTTGCCGCGCGCCTCGGCGGGGTAGTTCAGCGTGCCGACCCGCTCGACCTTGATGCGCCAGTCCTCTTCGTATTGCGCGAAGCGGTACTCGGCGGCGTTCGCGCCGATGAACTGCTTGCGCGGCCGCTTCTGGTATTCCTCGATGCGCTTGTCGATCTGCGCCTGCAGGCGCATCGCCGCGAGCGCGAGGTCGGCGAGGTCGCGTCCGCCCGTCCGGCCGGCGGGCTCCTCGCTCGGCGTCTTGCGCTCGGCCTCCTTCGGCACGCGCGCCTGCGCCTCGCTCGTCTGCGCGAGCAGTTGCTGCTGTCGCACCTCGAGCTCGCGCACCCGTCGCTGCGCGGCGGTGAGGTCCTTGCCCGGTTTCTTCGGCTCGGTGACCGGCAGCGGGGTCTTCGCCCGCCGGCGCTCGTCGACGTTGCCGCCGCGGTTGAGGTTCGCTTGTGCGAGCAGCTCGGCGCGCGATGGGCGCTCGCTCGTCTTCGCATTCACCAGCACCACTTCGAGGGGTTGTGCCGACGGCTTCCAGCGCAGCGCGTCAGGCATCTTGAAGTGCACCGCCATCAGCACCGCGTGGATCGCCAGGGAGATGCCGAGCGCCGCGCCGAGCACGCGGTCCTGGCTCGCGATGGGCATCCACGACCTCAAATCAGTTCTCCCTCACTTCGATACGACATTACATCAATTCGGCAAGTCTTTCATATTGTAGGTATTTCAGTCATCGCTTGTCGCGCCCCCCGGCAGTCCGGCCGGCCCGCTTGCGAGAATTTCACGAAATACGCACGACACATTACGCCCGATCAGGTCGATCGCCTTGATCTCGAGGAGCACGCGTGCGCCGGGATCGAGCGGCGGCAGCGAAGGCACGCGAGCGACGAGGGGCAGGCCCTCGAAACGCACCAGGCTTTCGCGCAGTACCACCGCCGGCGCCGAAGCCACCCCTTCCTGGAGCAGCCAGCGCAGGCTCCAGTAGTCCTCCATCGCTCGCTGGTGCTCGTCGAAGCGCGTGGCGGTGATCTCGAAGGCGCGCAGCGCGCTCAGCAGGCCGTCGGAGTTGCGCGCGAAGGGCGCGCGACGACCGCTCAGGGCGGCAATCAGCTGCCATTGGTTGACGAGGTCAACGTAGCGGCGAAGCGGCGAGCTCATCCAGGCGTAGCAGCCGAGCCCCAGCCCTTCGTGCGGCTCAGGATGGACGCTGAAGCGCACCTTGCCGACCGACTGCACGCGGTAGATGGCCGCGACATCGCGCTCCGCGAGCAGCTCGCCCCACGAGGAATTGGCGAAGATCATCATCTCGGCGACCAGCTTGTCGAGCGGCGAGCCGCGGCGGCGGGGAACGATGCGCACCCGGCCCTCTTCGACGTGGAAGGTGTAGTCGAGCAGCGCGCTCGAGACGCTCGGCCGGCCGCGCCTGGCTTCCAGCAGGCCCGCCACGCGCCAGAGCTCGCGCAGCTCGGCTTCCAACGGCAGTCCGGCTTCCTTGCCCGACTCGAACGCCTCATTGAGCACGTCGTACTGCGCGTGACGCAGGTTGGCCACCACCGGCACGCGCTCGACGCGGCTGTGCGCCGCGCTCACCGCGCCGTCGCCGGCGACGTCGAAATAAAGCGAGACCGCCGCCTGCTCGCCGCCATGGTCGAGCGAAAAGCGCTCGATCACGTCCTCGGGCAGCATGGTGAACTTGCGCCCCGGCATGTACGCGGTTGAAAGACGCGCGCGGGCGATCGCATCGAGGGGCGATCCCGGGCCGAAGCCGAGGCCCGGCGCGGCGATGTGAATGCCCACGCGCAGCGTCTCGCCGCGCCGCTCGAGCGAGAACGCGTCGTCGATCTCGGTCGTGCCGATGTCGTCGAGGCTGAAGGCCTGGATATTGGCGAGCGGCAGGTCGCCCGGCACAGGCGGCAGCTCGTGCGCCGGAAAGCCGGTGCCACGGGGAAAGAACTCGTGCAGGAAGCGCTGCAGGTGATACTCGTGGCTGTCGGGCAGGAGTCCGCAGCGCTCGAAGAGCTTCGCCGCCGTCAGCCCGGTCTCCCGGCAGGCCTGCTCGAGCGCCCGGGTCTCGGGCTTGTTGCCGTCGGGCGAATACAGCAGCTCGTCGCGCAGCGCGGCGAGCTCGCCCGGGCATTCGCCGCGCGCCAGCGCCGCCGCCCAGAGGCCGATCGCCTCCTGCTGGCGCTTCTTCTTCTCCACCGAGGCAATCGCCAGCTTGAGCGTCTCTTCCGGCGCCGCCTGGAAGCGTCCCCTCCCCCGCCGGTAGAAATACATCGGCGCCGAATGCAGCTTGATCAGCACTCCGGCCGACTCGACCGGCGTGGGCGCGCGGCCGACGTAGTCGCGGGCAAGATCCTGGAAGGCGAACTCGGCGCCGCCGCTGCATTGCCAGAGGAACTCGGCATCGAGGCCCGCGGCGAACTGCCGCGCCTGCTCGAGGAGCTCGGCGCCGCTCGGCCGCTCGAAGGTGAGCAGCACCTGCGCGGCCTTGATCTTGGCTCGCCGGCCGTGCTGCGTCTCGACCTGGAAGGAAGCCGGCGCCTCGCCCAGCACTGCCGCGACCTTGAGGTCGCCGCCCTCCTCGTACAGGAGCTGCATGTCAGGCGCGCTCGCGCGAAAACTCGAGGATGCGCGGCAAGTGCCGGGGAAAGCTCTGCAGGCTGTGATCCCCGCCCGTGATCACGATCTGCTCGGCGCCGGCATAGCGCTCGAGCGCACGCCGATAGTCGAGCACCTCGTCGCCGGTTTCGACGATCAGCAGGTAGCGGCTGGGCGTGATCCGGGGAACGTACAGGTCCCGCCACGCCTGCAAATAGGCCTCGCTGAGCTCGTAGGGCTCGCCCGTGTGGAGGTTCTTCTGCGGGCCAAGGTAGGCGCGCAGGCCGACATGGGGATCGATCGCCGGATTGATCAGGACTGCTCGCGCGCCGTGCTTCTCGGCCATGTAGGTCGCGTAGAAACCACCGAGAGAGGAACCGACGAAGCACGCCTTCTGGAACGCTTCGATGGCACGGATCGCATCGGCGGGATGCGGCGGCAGATCCGGGCAGGCGTAGTGCGCGCCCAGGCCGCGCTCGCCGAGATAGCGACCGAGCACCTGCGCTTTGTGCGACTGCGCAGACGAGTTAAACCCGTGCAGATAGACGATCAAGCAGTTTCTCGTGGATGCCGCCGAAGCCGCCGTTGGACATGATGAGCACGTGGTCACCGGCGCGCGCTTCCGCGCTTACCTCGCCGACCAGCCGCTCCAGATCATCGATGCAGCGGGCGCGCTCGCCCATCGGCGCGAACACGGCACCGGCATCCCATCCCAGCCCATGGGCATAGACGAACGCGCGGTCCGCTTCGCCCAGGCTTTCCGGGAGCGCATCCTTCAGCACGCCGCGCTTCATCGTGTTCGAGCGTGGCTCGAGCACGGCGAGGATGCGCGCGCGGCCGACTCGCCGGCGCAGGCCTTCGAGCGTCGTGCGAATCGCGGTCGGATGGTGGGCGAAATCATCGTAGACGGTTACGCCGCCTGCTTCCCCGCGCAGCTGCATCCGCCTGTGCACGCCCGAAAATGCGCCCAACGCCGCAATCCCCTCCCCCGGGTCCACTCCGGCGTGACGTGCCGCCGCCAGGGCTGCAAGCGCGTTCAGCCGGTTGTGCGCGCCGAGCTGGCTCCACGCCACCCGCCCCAGCGCCCTTCCCTGCCAGGCAACTTCGAACGCGCCCTGCCCGTCCGGCTCGCCGGCCTCCCAGCCCTGCGGCGAATCGAAATACTCGACCGGCGTCCAGGCGCCCGCCTTGAGGACCCTTGCCAATGCCGGATCGCGGCCGTTAACGATCAAAAGTCCGGTCTGAGGCACGATCCGCACGAAGTGATGAAATTGCCGCTCGATCGCTGCAAGATCGTCGAAGATATCAGCATGATCGAACTCTAGATTATTAAGGATTGCGGTCCTCGGCCGGTAATGCACAAATTTGGAGCGCTTATCAAAAAAGGCGGTGTCGTACTCGTCGGCCTCGATCACGAAGTACTTACTCTCGGTAAGCTTGGCTGAGACTGGGAAGTCCACGGGAACCCCGCCAATCAGGAACCCCGGCTGTCGGCCATTGCGCTCCAGGATCCACGCCAGCATGGTCGAAGTCGTCGTCTTGCCATGGGTCCCGGCGACTGCTAGCACGTGCCTGCCGACCAGAACTTCCTCGGCCAGCCATTGCGGTCCGGAAACGTAGCGATCGCCGCGGTCCAGGACCGCTTCCATGAGCGGATTGCCGCGGGTCACGACGTTGCCGACGACCCAGAGGTCGGGCTTGAGCGAGAGTTGCTCGGCGCCGAAGCCTTGAATGAGCTCGATGCCAAGCGTGGCCAGCTGCTCGCTCATCGGTGGATAGACATTGGCGTCGCAGCCGGTGACGCGATACCCGGCTGCCTTGGCGATCGCCGCGATGCCGCCCATGAACGTGCCACAGATGCCGAGGATGTGGAGATGGACCGCCATGGAGGGACGGAGATTCTATGATTGAATCAAGGACGTGAGCCGCAAGGGCACTCGCCAGACTGGAATGCGCGCTCGAGGGCAGGGAATGCGCGAGCGCATTGCCGCCGCGGCAGCGCGCATCATGGCCGAGGACGGCATCGACGATTTCGCCCTCGCCAAGCGCAAAGCAGCGCGCAGTCTGGGCGCTGCGGACAGCGAAGCGCTGCCGGCCAACGACGAGGTTGAAGCCGAGCTGCGTGCCTATCTCGCCCTCTACCAGGCCGACGAGCATCCGCAGCGCGTCGCCGAGCTGCGCGCGGTGGCGCTCGACGCGATGCGCGCGCTCGAGCGCTTTCATCCTTACCTGACCGGGCCGGTGCTCAAGGGCATCGCCGGGCCGTACGCGGAGATCGACCTGCAGCTTTTTCCCGAGAGCGCGAAGGACGTCGAGCTGTTCCTGCTTGAGCGCGGCATCGCCTTCGAGACCCAGGAGGCTCGGCACTACGCCGGCGATCGCGCGCACGCCGTGAGCGTGTTCACGCTGCTATGGCAGGAGACGCCTCTGCGCCTTTCGGTCTTCGACCCGCGCGATGAGCGCGTGGCGCTGAAGACTTCGCAGGCCGGGCGGGTCATGCAGCGCGCGGGAATTGCCGAGCTCGCGACCCTGCTGCGGGATGCAGCGTGAAGAAATGCCTCTTTTGGACGCCGGAGCACGAACATATGGCTTCTCCGCCGTCGGCATTGGCATCGATTGTGCAGCCAAAACACGTGAATTTGCTGCCAACTACGGGATACGGTACGAAATTCTGATTGCCAGCGCAGAAGCTGTCCCACTCATGAAAGATCTCGGCGATACCTCAGGCGGGCTCCCGTTCACCCTCGTCCTGGATCGCCGAGGCCGGGTCGTCCAACGCCAGCGATCGTCGCCCCCTTGCTGCGATAAGATGCCGCCTTCTCCGGCGAAAAGACGCCAACCCCCATGGATCTACGCAAGCTGAAGAAGCTGATCGATCTCGTCGAGGAGTCAGGCATCGCCGAGCTCGAGATCACCGAGGGCGAAGAGAAGGTCAAGATCGTCAAGGGCGGCGTGGTAAGTGTCAGCCCGGGGTCGACACCGGCACCCCCGGCCGCATCAGCGGCCGCCCTGGCACGCCCGGCAACAGCAGCAGCAGCACTGCCCGCAGCCGCTCCCGAGGCCGCGCCCGTGGCGGAAGGCCACGTCGTCAAGGCGCCGATGGTCGGCACTTTCTACCGCTCGCCGTCGCCCGACGCAAAGCCTTTCGTCGAGGTGGGGCAGGCGGTGAAGGAAGGCGACGTCATCTGCATCATCGAGGCGATGAAGCTGATGAACGAGATCGACGCCGACGCGGCCGGGACGGTGAAGGCGATCCTGGTCGAGAACGGTCAGCCGGTCGAGTACGGCCAGCCGCTGTTCATCCTGGCCTAGCGTGTTCGAAAAGATCCTGATCGCCAACCGCGGCGAGATTGCGCTGCGCATCCAGCGCGCCTGCCGCGAGATGGGCATCCGCACGGTGGTGGTCCACTCCGAGGCCGACACCGAAGCGAAGTACGTCAAGCTCGCCGACGAGTCGGTGTGCATCGGCCCCGCGCCCGCGGCGGCGAGCTACCTCAACATCCCGGCGATCATCAGCGCCGCCGAAGTGACCGACGCCGAGGCCATCCACCCGGGCTACGGCTTCCTCGCCGAGAACGCCGACTTCGCCGAGAAGGTCGAGCGCTCGGGCTTCGTCTTCATCGGCCCGCGACCCGAGAACATCCGCCTCATGGGCGACAAGGTGAGCGCGAAGCAGGCGATGGTGAAGGCCGGCGTGCCGACGGTGCCGGGATCGGAGGGCGCGCTGCCCGACGATCCGAAGGAGATCGTGCGCATCGCGCGCAAGATCGGCTATCCCGTGATCATCAAGGCTTCCGGCGGCGGCGGCGGCCGCGGCATGCGAGTCGTGCATACCGAGGCGGCGCTGCTCAACGCGGTCAATATGACGCGCAGCGAAGCGCAGGCGGCGTTCGCGAATCCGGTCGTCTACCTCGAGCGCTACCTCGAGCAGCCGCGGCACATCGAGCTGCAGGTGCTCGCCGACGAGCACAAGAACGCGGTGCACCTGTTCGAGCGCGACTGCTCGCTGCAGCGGCGCCACCAGAAGGTGCTCGAGGAGGCGCCCGCGCCCGAGCTGCCGGCGAAACTGCGCGACAAGATCGGGGAGCGCTGCGCCGAGGCCTGCCGAAAGATGAACTACCGCGGCGCCGGCACTTTCGAGTTCCTCTACCAGGAGGGCGAGTTCTTCTTCATCGAGATGAACACCCGCATCCAGGTCGAGCACCCGGTGACCGAGATGATCACCGGCATCGACATCGTGCAGGAGCAGATCCACGTCGCCGCCGGCCAGAAGCTGCGCTTCCGGCAGAAGGACATCGTCGTGCGCGGCCATGCCATCGAGTGCCGCATCAACGCCGAGGATCCTTACCGCTTCACGCCCTCGCCGGGAAAGATCACCTCCTACCACCCGCCCGGCGGCCCCGGCATCCGCGTCGACTCGCACGTGTACCAGGGCTACAGCGTGCCGCCCAATTACGACTCGATGGTGGGGAAGCTGATCGCCTATGGCGCGACGCGCGAGCAGGCGATCGCGCGCATGCGCATCGCGCTCTCCGAGATGGTGATCGAAGGCATCCAGACCAATCTGCCGCTGCACCGCGACCTGCTGAACGACACGCGTTTCCTGCGCGGCGGCGTCTCGATCCATTACCTCGAGCAGAAGCTCGCCCAGGAGCAGAAGAAGAAGAAATGATGCCCTGGCTCGCCGTCACCCTGGACCTCGAAGCGGGGGCGGCGGAAGCATTCGGCGACGCGCTGCTCGCCGCCGGGGCGCAATCCGTGGCGCTCGAGGCGGAGCGCCTGTCGGCGATCCTCAGGCCGGAGGAGGACGCGCAGGCCCTGATCGCGGCCGCGGCGCGCTCCACCGGCGTCGCCCCGCCGCGATTCAGCTCGCAAACGCTCGACGATCAGGACTGGGTGCACGCGAGCCAGGCGCAGTTCTCTCCCTTGCGGGTCGGCCGGCTCTGGATCGGCGCGAGCTGGCATGAGCCGCCGGCGGAGGCGGGCGTAGTGGTGCGCATCGACCCGGGTCTTGCGTTCGGGACGGGAAGTCACCCGACGACCCGGTTGGTCCTGGGTTTCCTTGAGCAAAGGATCAAGAGCGGGGAACGCGTCCTCGACTACGGCTGCGGCTCCGGTATATTGGCCATCGCCGCGGCGCGGCTCGGCGCCGCGGCCGTCGATGCCGTCGACGTCGACGAGCAAGCGGTGGAGGCAACCGCGATGAACGCACGGCTGAACGAAGTGAAGCTGCGCGCCCTCGCTCCCGAGTCGCTGCCGGCGGCAACCTACGATCTCGTGGTCTCCAACATCCTCTTTCAGCCCCTGGTCGTGCTCGCTCCGCTGCTCGCCGCGCGAACCGTGCGCGGCGGCTGGATCGCGCTGGCGGGAATTCTGGATTCCCAGGCCGAAGAGCTCGCCCGCGCCTACGCGCCCTGGTTCGACCTGGCGCCGCGCGCGAGCGAAGAGGGCTGGGCGCTGCTCGCCGGGACGCGGCGATGAGCCTCACCACCCGCTGCCCGGTGTGCGGCACCGCGTTTCGCGTCCTCCGCGAGCAGCTCGCGGCGCGCGGCGGCAGGGTGCGCTGCGGCAAGTGCGCCACGGTGTTCGACGGCGTCGCCAGCCTGGTGGAGGAGGGCGGCGAGAAACTCGCGCTCGAGCCCTCGCCGCAGCTCGGCCTTTTCGATCCGTCGCGTCGCGGGCCGCCGCAACCGAAAGGCTCTCCGGAAGAGACGGTGCTCCCGCCTTTCATGGCCGAGGACGAGCCGGTGCGCCGCCACACGTGGCTGTGGGCCCTTGCAGCGCTGCTCGCGGCGCTCGCTCTAGCCGCGCAGGCCGCGTACCGCTACCGCGCCGAGCTCGGCGTGCTTGGCCCCGGCGTGCGCGCGCCGCTCGAGGCGGCCTGCCGGCTGCTGCGCTGCCAGGTGACGTTGCCGCGCCGTCCGGAGCTGATGAGCATCGAATCCTCGGACCTGCAGGCCGACGGCCGGCGCGAGGGCATCATCGTGCTCAACGCGGTGCTGCGAAACCGCGCACCGTTTCCGCAGGAGTATCCGGCGCTCGAGCTGACCCTGACCGATGAAGGAGACCGGCCGTTGCTGCGCCGTGTCCTCGTGCCGCGCGACTATCTCGATCCCGCCCGCGCTGCGCAGCTCGTGCCTGCCGGGATCGGCCCGAGCAGCGAGGCTTCGCTGCGGGTCTTTCTCGATTCGAGCCGCGCACGCGCGACCGGTTACCGGCTCTATCTTTTCTATCCCTCATGAAGACCCTCGCCGCTTGAAGAAAATCCTCGTCACAGGCTCGATCGCGTACGACACCATCATGGTGTTCCCGGACCGCTTCAAGAATCACCTGCTCGCGGACCAGCTGCACATCCTCAACGTCTGCTTCCTCACCCCGGACATGCGGCGCGAGTACGGCGGCACCGCCGGCAACATCGCCTACAACCTGAAGCTGCTCGGCGAGGCGCCGCTGGTGATGGCGACCGTGGGCGAGGATGTTGGTCCCTATCTCGAGCGCCTGCAGCGCCTGGGCATCGAGTCGCGCCTGCTGAAGAAGATGCCCGGCCAGTTCACCGCCCAGGCGTTCATCACCACCGATCTCGACGACAACCAGATCACCGCCTTCCACCCCGGGGCGATGAACA
>Ga0210070_1000003_pt1 | contig 18784 bp, 15 predicted proteins | sample Sandmound_ThreeS_2_FD_185573 | JGI IMG/M metagenome (GOLD analysis project Ga0210070, IMG submission 185573) | Wetland microbial communities from the San Francisco Bay, California, USA, that impact long-term carbon sequestration -... | ecosystem: Environmental > Aquatic > Marine > Wetlands ...
CCCGGATTTTCTCCGGGCCGAGCTCGCGCGCCAGTGCCCGGGTCATGCCGGTGACCGCGGCCTTGGCGGCGACATAGACGGGGAGCCCGTCGAAGCCGACCAGCCATGTGATCGACCCGAAATTGACGATAGAGCCGCCGCCGGCCTCGCGCATCCCGGCGCGCACCGCCTGAGCGGCGAAGAACTGGTGGCGCAGGTTGACGGCGAAGCGGTCGTCCCAGTACTCGGGGGTGACGCTTTCCAGCGTGTGCCGCTCGTCATGGGCGGCGTTGTTGACCAGGACGCGGATCGGCCCGAGGCGGCGCGCGACCTCGGCGATGGCGGCGCGCAGCGCGGCGATGTCGCGGAGGTCGCAGGGCAGGAAGAGCGGCGCCGGCTCCCCGCGGGCCGTGATCGCGCCGACCAGCGCCTCGGCCCCGGCGCGGTCGATGTCGAGGATCGCCGACGCCGGATCGTCGAGCAGCGCTCGCGCCTGATCGCCGATGGTCGCCATCTGCGCCACGAGGTCGCGCATCGCCGCGGCGCCCTGTCCGGACGCCGCCTGGTAGGTCATGCTCGTCATCCACTCGATCTCGTCGTGCTGGAAGAGGCCCGCCATGCCCATCAGCATCAGGCTGACGGTGCAGTTGCCGCCGATGAAATTCCGCGTCCCGCTCTTGAGGGATTTCTTGATCAGGGGATCATTCACGGGATCCAGGATGATCACCGCGTCGTCCTTCATGCGCAGCGCGCTCGCGGCGTCGATCCAGTAGCCCTTCCAGCCCGCGGCGCGCAGCTGCGGATAGATCTCCTGGGTATAGTCGCCGCCCTGGCACGAGATGATCACGGGCAGCGCCTTCAGCGCCGCGACATCCATCGCGTCGGCGACCGGACCGGTCGCCTTGCCGATCGCCGGACCCTTGCCGCCGGCCTGCGAAGTCGAGAAGAACACCGGCTCGACCTGGTCGAAGTCGCGCTCCTCGCGCATGCGCTGCACGAGCACCGACCCCACCATTCCGCGCCAGCCGACGATTCCGACTCTCAGCATAGGCTCTAGTTTATAGAGCGGCGACCACGGCGTCGCCCATTTCCTGCGTGCCGACCCTGCGGGCGCCCGCGGTGTAGATATCGGCGGTGCGCAGGCCGTCGCGCAGCACCTTCGTCACCGCCTGCTCGATGCGTTGCGCGCTTTTCTCGTCGCGCAGCGAATAGCGCAACATCATCGCCGCCGACAGGATGGTCGCGAGGGGATTGGCGACGCCCTTGCCGGCGATGTCCGGCGCGCTGCCGTGAATCGGCTCGTAGAGCCCCTTGCCCCTTTCGTCGAGCGCCGCCGACGGCAGCATGCCGATCGAGCCGGTGAGCATGGACGCCTCGTCGGAGAGGATGTCGCCGAACAGGTTGCCGGTGACGATGACGTCGAACTGCTTCGGGCTGCGCACCAGCTGCATGGCGCAGTTGTCGACGTACATGTGCGTCAGCTCGACATCCGGGAAGGATTTGGACTCCTGGGAGACGACTTCCCTCCAGAGTTGCGACGTCTCGAGCACGTTGGCCTTGTCTACCGAACAGAGCTTCTTCGAACGCTTGCGCGCCGCCTCGAAGCCGACGCGCGCGATGCGCCGGATCTCGGGCTCGCTGTAGCGCATGGTGTCGAAGCCTTCCCGATGCTCACCGCTCTTTCTGATCCCCTTGGGCTCGCCGAAATAGATGTCACCGGTCAGCTCGCGCACGATCAGGACGTCGAGGCCGGAAACAAGCTCGGCGCGCAGCGAGGACGCGGCGGCGAGCTCGGGATGAACGACGGCAGGGCGGAGGTTGGCGAACAGGCCGAGCTGCTTGCGCAGGCCGAGGATCGCCTGCTCGGGACGCTTCGCCCGCGGCAGGTTGTCGTATTTCGGGTCGCCCACCGCGCCGAACAGCACCGCGTCGGCCCGCTTCGCCAGCGCCAGGGTTTTCTCCGGCAGCGGATCGCCATGCGCGGCGTAGGCAGCACCACCCACGGGCGCTTCCTGCGCTTCAAGGTTCAACTTCAATGCAGAAAGAACCCTGCGCGCTTGCGCAATGATCTCGGGCCCGATGCCGTCACCGGGCAGCACGGCGACTTTCATCCTAGAAATACCAGGGAAACTGCGTCTTGCGCCGCGCTTCGAAGGCGCGGATCTTGTCCGCGTGGCGCAAGGTCAGGCCGATTTCGTCGAGGCCGTTGAGCAGGCAGTGCTTGCGGAATGGGTCGATTTCGAAGCGCAACGTCTTCGTCCCGTCGAGGGTGGAGACGGTCTGCCGGTCCAGATCGATCCGGACCTTGAAGCCGGGGAAGGAGGCCGTGTCGTAGAAGAGCTGGTCGACTTCCGATTCGGCGAGCACGATCGGCAGGAAGCCGTTCTTGAGCGAATTGTTGAGGAAGATGTCGCCGAAGGAAGGCGCGATCACGGCGCGAAAGCCGTAATCCCGGAGCGCCCACGGCGCGTGCTCGCGCGACGAGCCGATGCCGAAGTTCTTGCGCGCGAGGAGAATCTGCGCCTCCTTGTAGCGCGGCTGGTTGAGCACGAATGCGGGATCGCGCCGCCACGCCGAGAAGCAGGCGTCGCCGAAGCCCGTGCGCTTGATCGACTGCAGGAATTTCTGCGGGATGATCTGGTCGGTGTCGACGTTGGCGCGGTCGAGCGGCGCGACCAGCGCCTCGAGGCTGGTGAACTTCTGCATCAGCGCCACTCCCGGATGTCGACGAAATGGCCGGCGATCGCCGCCGCGGCCGCCATCGCCGGGCTGACGAGATGCGTGCGGCTGCCCGCGCCCTGCCGGCCCTCGAAATTGCGGTTCGAAGTCGACGCGCAGCGCTCGCCGGCCTCCAGCTTGTCGGGGTTCATCCCGAGGCACATCGAGCAGCCGGGCTCGCGCCACTGAAAGCCGGCATCGCGAAACACCCGGTCCAGCCCTTCCTTCTCGGCCTGCGCCTTCACCAGGCCCGAGCCGGGCACGACCATCGCCATGCGGATGCTCGACGCGATCCTGCGGCCCTTGACGACGGCCGCGGCGGCGCGCAAGTCCTCGATGCGCGAGTTGGTGCACGAGCCGATGAAGATCTTGTCCAGCTTGATGTCCGTCATCCTCGTGCGCGGCTTGAGGCCCATGTAGCTCAGCGCGCGCTCCATGCCCTCGCGCTTGCTCGCGTCCTTCTCGCGATCCGGATCGGGCACCACGTCGTCGACCGGGACCACCATCTCGGGCGAGGTGCCCCAGGTGACGTGCGGCTTGAGCTCGCGCGCGGCCAGCGTCACCTCGCGCTCGAACTTCGCGTCGAGATCGCTCTTCAGCGTGCGCCAGTAGGCGACCGCGCTGTCCCAGAACGGCGGCTTGGGCGCAAATGGGCGGCCCTTCACGTACTCGATGGTGGCGTCGTCCACGGCGACCATGCCCGCGCGCGCGCCGGCCTCGATCGCCATGTTGCACACGGTCATGCGCCCTTCCATGGACAGCGCGCGGATCGTGCTGCCGGCAAACTCGATGGCGTAGCCGATGCCGCCGCCGATGCCGATGCGGCCGATGATCGCGAGCACCACGTCCTTGGCGCTCACGCCGGGGGCGAGCGGCCCGTCCACGCTCACGCGCATGTTCTTCATCTTCTTCGTGACCAGGCACTGCGTCGCGAGAACGTGCTCGACCTCGGAGGTGCCGATGCCGTGCGCAAGGCAGCCGAAGGCGCCGTGCGTGCTGGTGTGGGAGTCGCCGCACACGACCGTCATGCCCGGCAGCGTCGCGCCCTGCTCCGGGCCGATGACGTGCACGATGCCCTGGCGCTTGTCGAGGAACGGGAAATACACCTTGGCGCCGTACTCGCGCATGTTCGCATCGAGCGTCTCGATCTGCAGCCTGGCGAAGGGATCGCGCACGCCCGCCATCCCTTCGTCCCAGTGATCGGTCGGCGTGTTGTGGTCCGCGGTCGCGACCACGGAATCCACCCGCCAGGGCTTGCGCCCGGCGACCTTCAGCCCTTCATAGGCCTGCGGGCTCGTCACCTCGTGGACGAGGTGGCGATCGATGTAGAGCAGCGCCGTGCCGTCGTCCTCGACGTGCACCACGTGGCTGTCCCAGAGCTTGTCGTAGAGAGTCTGTGCCATTGCGAGCTTTTCCGCAGCGCGGAAAAAGTGGAATTATCCTCTATTTTTCAAAGGCCGAATCGCTTCAGCCGCCAGGCAAAACACGCGCCCGCGAGGGCGGCGAGAGCCGATGCCGAAAAGGCCGGGGCCGATCCCCAGGTCTGCCAAACCCAGCCGGCGACGAGCGCGCCAGCTGCGCCGCCCGCGCCGTAGGAAAGGCTGGAGAAGAGAGTCTGCCCGCGCGCCTGCGCGGATTCCGGGAACAGGCGGTGCACCGCCGCCACCGAGGCGGCGTGGAAAGCGCCGAAGGTCGCCGCGTGAAGGAGCTGCGCCGGGACGAGAATCCACAGGCTCGGCGGCAGCCAGCCGATGGCGAGGAACCGCACCACCGCGCACGCGAGGCTCGCCAGCAGGATCGCCGACAGCGAATGGCGCCGGAAGAGGACCGGCAGGGCGAGGAAGACGACGATCTCCGCCAGCACGCCCAGCGTCCACAAGCCGCCGATCACCAGCCCGCTGTGCCCTGCGCGCTCGAGATACAGCGTGAAGAACGTGTACAGGGTGCCGTGCGCCGCCGCCATGCAGAAGCCGGCGGCGAGCAGCGCCGGCACGCCCCTGCCGATCCGGGGCGCTGCGCCGGCTGCGTGGACACGCCGCGCGCCCGGAGGGAGAACCACGGCGATGGACAGCGAGACGAGCGAAAGCGCGACGAGCACGTGCGGCAGAGTCGCCGCCGGCCAGTGGTCGAGCCAGACGCCGCCGCCCAGCGTCGCGGCGATGAAGCCGACCGAGCCCCAGAGGCGGATCGGGCCGTAGCGCCCGGCCTGGCCCGCGAGCGAGGCGAGCGTGATCGCCTCGACGAGCGGCACCGCGCCGGCGGACAGCAGCGCCATCGAGGCGACGATCCACGCGATGCCCGCGACGCTGTCCGCGTGGGGGACCAGCGCAAAGGCGGCCGCGCCCGCCGCGCAGGAGAAGATGACGACTCCGCGCCGGGCTCCGGTCAGGTCGGCGAGCCAGCCCCAGGCCGCGGGCGCGAAGACGCGCGCGAGGTACGGCAGCGCGACCAGGAATGCGATCTCCCCCGCATGCAGTCCGCGCGAGGCGAGGTAGAGCGGGAAGAAAGCGAGCAGCACGCCGACGTAGGTGAAGTAGGCGAAATAGAACGACGCCAGACGGGTCGCGAGCGGAAACGGCGGCGCGCATCGACGTTGCATGCGAACTAACTTAGCATCGGCCGCCATGTCGCGCGGCGCCCTCTACGTGCTGTTCACCGCCTCGGGCTTCGCCGGCCTGATCTACGAGTCGCTGTGGACGCACTACCTCAAGCTCTTCCTCGGGCACGCGGCGTACGCCCAATCGCTCGTCCTGATCGTTTTCATGGGCGGCATGGCGGGCGGTGCGGCGCTCTGCGCCCGCGTGTCGGCGCGTATCGCCAATCCGCTGGCGACCTACGCGGCCATCGAAGCCGCGATCGGCGCGCTGGCGCTCGTCTTCCATCCGCTGTTCGTCGCGCTGACCGACTGGGCCTACGCCTCGCTGCTGCCGGCGCTCGGCGGCGAGGGTTCGGCACTCGCGGCCAAGCTCGCGCTCTCCTGCCTGCTGATCCTGCCGCAATCGCTGCTCCTCGGCGCCACCTTCCCGCTCATGAGCGCGGGCATCGCGCGCGCGGCGCCGCGCCTCGCTGGCGAGTCGGTGGCGATGCTCTACTTCACCAACAGCCTGGGCGGCGCCGCCGGCGTGCTCGCCAGCGCGTTCCTGCTCATCGGCTGGCTCGGCCTGCCGGGCACGCTGCGCGCCGCCGGCGCGCTCAACGTCGTCATCGCCGCCGCGGTCGTCCTGCAGGCGCGGCCGCTGCCGGCGATCGCGCCCGCGCCCGGCACCCGGGAGACCGCGCGCCTGCTGCTTGGCGTGGCGTTCTTCACCGGGCTCGCGTCGTTCGTCTACGAGATCGTCTGGATCCGGATGCTCGCGCTCGTTCTCGGCGCCTCGACGCACTCGTTCGAGCTGATGCTCGCCACCTTCATCCTCGGGCTCGCGCTCGGCGGCCTCGCGGTCCGTCGCCGCGTCGATGCCAGCCCGCAGCCGGCGCGGCTGCTCGGCTGGGTGCAGGTGGCGATGGGCCTCGCCGCGCTCGCGACGCTGCCGGTCTATGACTTCACCTTCGGGCTGATGGAGTCGCTGATGCGCGGCCTCGCGCACAACGACACCGGCTACGCGCTTTTCAACCTCGCCGGCGGGGGCATCGCGGCGCTGGTCATGCTGCCGGCGACCTTCTGCGCCGGCATGACGCTGCCCCTCATCACCGGCGCGCTGCTGCGAAACGGCGGCGGCGAAGCGGCCGTCGGGCGCGTCTACGCCGCCAATACGCTCGGGGCGATCGCCGGCGTCCTGTTCGCGGTCCACCTCGGCCTGCCGCTCGCGGGGATCAAGGGCTCGCTCCTCGTCGCCTCGCTCGTCGACGCGCTCCTGGGGCTGGTGCTGCTGGGCGCGTTCGGGACGCTCGCGATCAGCTTGCGCGCCGGCGCCGTTTGCGCCGCGGCCTTCCTCGCCGTGGCCGCGGGCGTGCGCCTCGACGCCAACAAGATGACCGCCGGCGTGTTCCGCCACAGCACCCTGGAAACCTCGCGCGACGCGCAGGTGCTGTTCGCGCGCGACGGCAAGACCGCCACCGTGCACCTGGTGAAATACCCCGGCGACGCGCTCAGCCTGCGCACCAACGGCAAGTCCGACGGCTCGATCAACCTCGAGCGCGGCGCCGACCCCGGCACCGACGAGGTCACCATGGTGCTCACCGGCGCCCTGCCCCTGGCCTTGCGCCCGGACGCGAAAAACGCCGCGGTGATCGGCATCGGCACCGGCCTGACCACGCACACGCTGCTGCAGAGCCTGGCGATCGAGCGCGTCGACACGGTCGAGATCGAGGTGGCGATGGTCGAGGCTTCGCGCGGCTTCCTGCCGCGCAACCGCGGCGCCTACGCCGACCCGCGCGGCCACATCGTCATCGACGACGCGAAGAGCTTCTTCGCCGCGGGCAGGCGCCGCTACGACATCATCGTTTCCGAGCCCTCCAACCCTTGGGTGAGCGGCGTCTCGAGCCTGTTCACGCGCGAGTTCTACCGCCGTGTGCGCGAGCACCTGGCCGACGGCGGCCTGCTGCTGCAGTGGTTCCAGCTCTACGAGATCGACGCGTCGCTGGTCGCGAGCGTGATGACGGCGCTGGGCGCCGAGTTTCCCCACTACGCTGTCTACGCGGCGAGCGACCACGATCTGCTGATCGTCGCCTCGCTCTCGCCGCTGCCCGCCGCGGACCCGCGCGTGTACGAGCAGCCGGCGCTGGCGAAGGAGATGTGGAGCGTGCACCTGATGACCGTCGGCGATCTCGACGCGCGCTACCTCGGCAGCCGGGCGACGCTCGAGCCGCTGTTCGCCAGCTACGGCATGCCGGCGAACTCCGACTACGCGCCGGTGCTCGATCTCAACGCCGCGCGCCATCGCTTCACCGAGCGCGACGCCGGCGGCATCGTCGAGCTGCTCAACGCCGCCGTGCCGGTGCTGGAGCTGCTCGAGCGCGGGCGCAGCGCCCGCCCGGTGAATCCCCTGTTCGCCGGCGCGGACACGTTCGGCCGCGTCGAGAACACGCGCCTCGCCTGGTATGCCCGCAACTTCCTGGTCGCCCCGGCGCCGCCCGAGCCGCGGGCGGTTCCGACCTGGCTGCAGAAGGACCTGGAGATCCTGCGCGCGCGGCTGATCGAGTGCCGCGCGCCGCGCGAGCTCGACGTCTGGCTGCACAGCGCGCTGCGCGTCGCGCAGGCGACCAACCCGTATCTCTCGCCCGACGACCTGAACGCGCTCTGGCCGGCGTTCATGGTGTCGCCCTGCTACGCGACGCTGAACGGCTTGCAGCGGCGCTGGCTCGCGTTCCTGCGCGCTGTCGCGGTTCGCGACGCTTCCGCCATGGGGGCGCTGGGCGAGGAGCTGCTCGGCACGCAACGCGAGCTCAGCAACGAGGCGCGCGAGTATCTGCTGTCAGCCGCCCTCGCCGGCTACGTCGCGGGCGGCCAGCCCGGGCGCGCGGTGGCGCTCTGGGACGCGCAGAAGAAGGAGCTCCGCGGCGCCGCCGACACGCCGCTCTTCCGTCTTCTGCGCTGCCACGCCGAGCGCGAGCGCTGCGCGGCGGAATTCGAGGCCTACGCGGAGCGCTGAGCGAAGCGCACCGCGGCGAGCGTCTCGCCGAGCAGCGCTTCCGGGTCCTCGCCGGCGAAGTGGCCGGCAAGGATGAGGACCGTGAGCCCGTGGACCATCGCCCAGGTCGCCTGTGCCACCGCGTCACCTTCGACGAGCCGGCGCAGCGCGGCCGGCACCGGGCGGGTGAACATCAGCCTGAACCGCTCGGGGTTGGCGAGCCCGAAACGCAGGTAGGCCATCGCCTGCTCGCGCCAAGGCCTGCCTTCGAGCTGCGCCGCGAGCAGCGCGAAACCCTCCTCGGCGAGCGCGGCCAGCAGCGCCTGCCGATCGGCGAAATGGCGGTACGGGGCGTTGTGGGAGACCCCGGCGCGGCGCGCCAGGTCGCGCAGCGAAATCGCGTCCCGCCCTTCTTTCTCCAGGATCTTCCCCGCGGCGCGCAGAAGCGCCGGGCGCAATTCCCCGTGGTGGTATGTTGACACTGACTACATAGCTTACACGAGCTATGTAGGCATTGACAACATCAGGCTTCGGCCAACCCCCCGGCCTTGACCGCGCGCCGCCGCTTGCGCCAGCCCTCGAGGGCGAGCCGCGGGTTGAGCAGGCCCCACAGGTAGTAGACCGCCTTGAAGGCGCGCAGGCTCTTCTGGATTGGCGTGCCGCGGAACAGGTCGCCCGCGAGCAACGAGGTCACCGCCGCCTGCATGCGCAGCTTGTCGCTCGGGTGCATGAAGAGGGTCTCGATCCCGGGCGTGGTCATGCGGTAGATGAACCACGAGAAATTGCGCACGCCGCTGCGCACCCCCTCCTCGAAGCGCTGCAGCGCCGCCGGCGCCCGGGCCGGGTCGCGCAGATAGGTATCGATCACGTCGGCGCCGAGGAAGGCGCTGTTCATGCCCAGCAGCACGCCCGAGGAGAACACCGGGTCGACGAACGCCCAGGCGTCGCCCACCAGGATGTAGCGGTCGCCGTGCATGCGCTCGGCGAAATAGGAATAGTTGCCGGTGGCGGTGACGCCGCCGGGCAGCTGCGCCTGCGCGAGACGCTCCGCCAGCGCCGGGCAGCGCGCGATGGTGTCGAAGAAGAACTGCCGCGCATCGCCCTTGCGCGACTTCATGTACTCGCCCGAGCAGACCGCGCCGACGCTGGTCTGGCCGTCGAGCAGCGGGATGAACCAGAACCAGCCGTGGTCGAACCAGAAGATGCTGATGTTGCCTTCCTCCTTGCCCGGCAGCCGCCTGGCGTTGACGAAGTGGCCGAACATGGCGGCGGTGTTGTGCTCGTGGTTGCGGCGCTTCATGTCGAAGCGGCGCGAGAGGAAGGTATCGCGCCCCGAGGCGTCGACGAAGAAGCGCGCCCGCCACTGGCGCTTCGTGCCGTCGGCCATGGTCGCCGCGATCTGTACCTCGGCGTCCTCCGGGAACTGCACGTCGGTGACGCGGCATTCCTCGACCGTCTGCGCGCCCTTGCGGCCGCTGTTGCGGAACAGGATCTCGTCGAGCTGCGAGCGCCGCACCTGGTAAGTCGACGGGTAGTCGGCGTTCCAAGCCCGGCTGAAATCGAAGGTGACGGTGTGCCGGGTCTGCGGCGAGACGAACTCGGCGCCGTACTTCACCATGCCGATCTTCTCGACCTGCTCGCGCACGCCCAGCCGCTCGAACAGCGGCGTGCTCATCGGCAGCATCGACTCGCCGATGTGGAAGCGCGGATGGCGCTCCTTGTCGACGATCACGGTTTTCCAGCCCTTCTCGGCAAGCAGCGCGGCCGCGGTGGATCCGGCGGGGCCGCCCCCGAGGACAAAGACATCGCAGGTTTCTTCCATCTCCCTAACCCCCAATGCAGAACTCGATTTTACCGCCGGCGACTCGTTTGCTTTGTTGCAGTTCTTACATAGGGGTTGCGCCCGGTGCGGAACTCCACGCGCATCGGCGTGCCCTGCAGCTTGAACGTGTTGCGCAGGAATCCCTCGAGGTATCGCCGGTAGGACTCGGGCACGCGATCGAGCGCGTTGCCGTGGATGATGATGCGCGGCGGGTTGATCCCGCCCTGATGCGCGTAGCGCAGCTTCGGCCGGAACTGGCCGCGCTTCGGCGGCGCCTGCTTCTCCACGGCGGCGGCGACCGCGCGCGTCAGCTTGGGCGTCGGCATCCTCGCCATCGCCGCCGCGTACGCCGCGTCGACCGAGCGCATCAGCTGCGGCAGTCCCTTGCCTTCCTTCGCGGAGATCTGCAGCGACTCGGCGAAGTTGAGGAAGGAGAGCTTCCACGCCACCTCGGCCTTGATGCGCTCGCGCGCCTCGCGGTCGGCGGCATCCCACTTGTTGAGCGCGAGCACCACGGCGCGGCCGCGCTCGAGGATGTAGCCGGCGACGTGCGCGTCCTGCTCGGTGACGCCCTCGCGCGCGTCGAGCAGCAGGATGGCGACGTTGGCGGCCTCGATCGCCTGCAGCGCCTTGACGATCGAGAAATACTCGACCGCCGTGCCGGTGCGGCCGCGGCGGCGCACGCCTGCGGTATCGATCAGCGTGTAGCGCCGGCCGGCACGCTCGAACGGCACTTCGATCGGATCGCGCGTCGTCCCGGGCTGGTCGAAGGCAATGACGCGCTCCTCGCCGACCAGCGCGTTGACCAGAGTCGACTTGCCGACGTTCGGCCGGCCGACGATCGCGACGCGGGGATGGCCCTTCTCCGGGTCCTCCTCGCGTTCATCTTCCGCGGGGAATTTCTCGAGCACCAGGTCCATCAGCTCGCGCACACCCTCGCCGTGCGCGGCCGAGATCGCCGCCGGGGTGCCGATGCCGAGCTCGTGGAATTCCGCCACCGCCGTGTCCGATTGCATGCCTTCGCTCTTGTTCACCGCCAGGTAGCGCGGCGTAGCGATCCGGCGCAGCTTCTCGGCGATCGCGCGGTCGGCGGGCGTTGGGCCGGCGCGCGTGTCGACCACCAGGATCACCGCATCGGCCTCGGCGATCGCCTGCTCGGCCTGGCGCGCCATCTCGACGTACACGCCTTCGGCGCCAGGCTCGAAGCCGCCGGTGTCGATGGCGATGAAGCTGCGCTCGCCCTGCCGGCCCTCGCCGTAGTGGCGATCGCGCGTGACACCGGGCAGATCATGGACGATCGCATCCCGGCTGCGGGTCAGGCGGTTAAAGAGGGTCGACTTGCCGACGTTCGGGCGCCCGACCAGCGCGATGACCGGCTTCACGGCACCAGCGCATGGAGGCTGCCGTCTTCGGCCTGCACCAGGAGCCCCGCCGGCAGCGCGATCGGCACGGCGCGCACCGCGCCGCCCTTCGTTTCGTAGCGGCTGACGAACGCGCCGGATTCCCGCGAAAGAAAGTGCACGAAGCCCTCGAAGTCGCCGACGGCGATCGCCTGGCCCTCCGGAAGAGGCAGCGTCAGCTGGCGGTAGGTCAGCTTGTCCTGCTTCCACACCGACTGGCCATTGCTGCGGTCGAGAGCCTGCACGGCGCCCTTGTCGTCGCTCACGTAGGCATAGCGGGCATCGAGGCTCACGCCGGTGGCCGACGAGAGCTCGCGCGCCCAGAGCTGGCGCCCCGTCGCGGCTTCATAGCAGGCGACACGCCCCTGGTAGGCGACGGCGCAAACTTCCCGGCCCTGGAGGGCGGGGCGGCCGACCACGTCGCTGACGCGCTCGAGCTCCGTCGAGCCTTTCGGCACCGACACGGTCGCCTCCCAGCGTTGTCCGCCGTTCGACAGCGCGATGGCGGCGAGCTTGCCGCCGGGGAATCCGGCGAAGGCGGTATCGCCGGAAATGGCGACGCCGGCGGGCGCGTGCAGGATCAGCGTGGCGGTCGCACGCTGATAGACCCAGCGCCGCTTCCCGTCGCTGGCGTTGAAGGCAAAGATGCGGTTGTCGAGGCTGCGCACCAGCACGAAGCCGGCGCCGACTTCCGGGGGCGCCAGCACCTCGCTCGAGACGCGCGCGCGCCAGCGCACCTTGCCGCTCGCAGCCTCGAACGCGACCACCTCCCCGTCCTCGTTGGCGACCGCGACCGTGTCGGCATCGGCGCCGACGCCGCTCGACACCAGGGTTTCCGCCGACGCGCGCCAGCGCTGGCGTCCGGTGGCCGCATCCAGGCGGGCAACGATGCCCTCGCGCGAGGTGGCGTAGATCGCATCGCCGACCAGCGTCGGAAAGAAGATCCAGCGGTCCGCGCTTTCCGGGGGCGGCGGCGGCGGCCAGTCGCTGCCGTAGCGGTCGGTCTCGGCCAGCGAGCTCGACCACAGCACGCGCAGCGGCTTGGGATTCTCCAGCGGGGTCAGCTCCGCCGGCTGAGGACCGGTCGTGCCGCCGCAGCCGGCGATCAGCGCCAGGGCCGCGGCCGCTATGAGGCAGCGCATGTCAGCCGCCCGCGTCCGCGCCGCCAAGGGCGTCCAGGCGCATGCGCACCGTCTCGCGGAAGGCGCTGTCCTGCTTGCCGACTTTCTCGAGCGCGAGCTTGTAGGCGGCGCGTGCATCGGCGGTCTGGTTCTTCGCCACCAGGACGTCGCCGCGCAGCGCGGCGTACTGGGCCTCGAAGGCCGGCGCGTGCGCCATGTTGAGCAGCTTGAGCGCTTCGTCGTGCGCCTTCTCGTCGAGCAGCACGGAGGCGAGGCGCAGCCGCGCGAGATCGCGCATCTCCTCGGACGGCGTGTGGTCCAGCACCCATTGCAGCTGCACCTTCGCGCTCTTCAGGTCGTTGCGGTCGAAATGGAAGCGGGCGGCGACCAGCGCGCCCATCGACGCATAGAGCGTGCGCGGATAGCTTTCGATCAGCGTGCCGCCGGCATCGCGCATCGCCTTGCCGTCGCCCGCCTCGGCGGCCCGCGCCAGCGTGTCGTAGAGCCCGGCAGCATTGGCCGCCTGGCTCTGCTGGTAGAGCCGCCACCCCTGCCAGCCGGAGAAGCCGAGCGCCGCCGCGACGATTACCGCGGTGATCAGGCGGCCGTGCTGCTGCCACCACGCCTTCAGCTCGGCAACCTGTTCCTGTTCTTCGAGATCGAGAGCCATCATCCACCCTTCATGCCGAGAATTTCCCTCACCGCCGCCAGCACCTCGTCCGCGGGCACGTCGCGCGCGCTCTTGGCGCCGAGATTCTTGACCTGGACCGTGCCCTTCGCAAACTCGTTCTCGCCGGCGATCAGCGCCACGCGGAAGCCCTTGCGGTCGGCGTAGGTGAGCTGGTTGCCGAGCTTCGTCGCTTCCAGGTAGACCTCGGTATTGATCCCCGCCGCCCGGAGCTTGCCGGCGAACTGCAGGTACCGGTCCAGGAATTTCTGATCCATCGTCGTGACCAGCACCTCCGCCGGCGTGCGCGGCGGCGGCTGCAGCAGATTCGCTTCCTTCAGCTTGGCAAAAAGGCGCGTCAGGCCGATGGAGATGCCGACGCCCGGAAGACGAGTGTCGGTGAAGTAGCTCGCCAGGTCGTCGTAGCGGCCGCCCGAGCAGATGCTGCCAAGTTCCGGGTACTTCACCAGCGTCGTCTCGTAGATGGTACCTGTGTAGTAGTCCAGCCCACGGACGATGCCGAGATCCACCTTGAAAGCCGAGTCGGGTACACCAAAGTGGCCCATTGCATCCACCACCGCCGTGAGTTCCCGCAGGCCGGAATCGAGCACCGCGTTGTCAACCGCGAATTCGGCCAGGCTGTTCAAGAGGAACTTGGTATCGGCTTGCTGCGACATCAATCCGTAGATATGCAGGCCCAAGGCGCCACTGACTCCTGCCCGCATCAGACCATCCAAGACGTTCTTCTTGGGCTCTTTGTCAATCTTGTCCAGAATCCGCAGGACGGTTGGCCCCTGGCTTTCTGGAATCTTGAAGTGCTGAAGTAGACCTCGCAGCACTTTCCGGTTGTTGACGCGGATGCGGAACTCGCCGATCGCCATCTCCTTGAACACGCTGTAGATGACGCTCGGGATCTCGGCCTCGGCGAGGTAGGAGAGCTTCTCCCGGCCGATGATGTCGATATCGGCCTGGTAGAACTCGCGAAACCGCCCCTTGTTCGCCTGCGGCGTCTCGCCGCGCCAGACGCGCTGGATCTGGTAGCGGCGGAAGGGAAAGGCGAGCTCGCGCTCGCGCATGGCGACGTAGCGCGCGAGCGGCACCGTCAGGTCGAAGCGCAGCGCGCCCTTGGTCGCCGCATCGTCGTCCTCGGCCTCGGCCAGGCGGGTCAGCGCATAGATCTCCTTTTCGACCGCGCCCTTGGAAGTGAGGATCTCGCGCCGCTCCGCCGAAGGGGTCTCGATCGGCAGGAAGCCGAACAGCTCGAAGTTGCGCCGGATGATGTCGATCAGGTGGTTGAACTGCAGCTGCTCGGCGGGCAGGTACTCTTGATCGAAGCCCCTCAGCAGGGCGGGTTTGACCTTCTCCACCTCACACCGCCTTGATCGGGATCTGCTTGCGGCCGTACTTCTCCTGCACATAGCGGTCGACGATCGCCTGGAAGTCCTCGGCGATGCGCTCGCCCTTCAGCGTCACGGTCTTCTTGCCGTCGACGTACACCGGCGCGACCGGCACCTCGCCCGTTCCCGGCAGGCTGATGCCGATGTTCGCGTGCTTCGACTCGCCCGGGCCGTTCACGACGCAGCCCATCACGGCGACGCGCAGGTTCTCCGCGCCGGGGTACTTCTCGCGCCAGACCGGCATCTGATTCCTCAGGTAGGCCTCGATTCTCTGCGCCAGCTCCTGGAAGACCGTGCTCGTGGTGCGCCCGCAGCCCGGGCAGGCGCTGACCATCGGCGAGAAAGCGCGCAAGCCCATCGTCTGCAGGAGCTCCTGGGCCACCTGCACCTCGCGCGTGCGATCGCCGCCGGGCTCGGGCGTGAGCGAGATGCGGATGGTGTCGCCGATGCCTTCCTGCAGCAGCACCCCCATCGCCGCCGAGGAGGCGACGATGCCCTTGCTGCCCATGCCCGCCTCGGTGAGTCCGAGGTGCAGGGCGTATTCGCAGCGCGCGGCGAGCGCGCGGTAGACGGCGATCAGGTCCTGCACCTGGCTCATCTTGCAGGAGATGACGATGCGCTCGGCCGGCAGCCCGAGCTCCTCGGCCTGCCGGGCGGATTCGAGGGCGGAAACGATCACGGCTTCCCGCATTACCGCTGCGGCATCCGAAGGATTCTCTTTTTTCCCGTTTTCATCCATCAGGCGCGCGAGCAGCTCCTGGTCGAGGCTGCCCCAGTTGACGCCGATGCGCACGGGTTTCGCGTGCTTGATCGCGCACTCGATCATGGTCGCGAACTGCTCGTCGCGCTTCGCGCCCTTGCCGACGTTGCCCGGGTTGATGCGGTACTTGGCCAGCGCGCGCGCGCAGTCCGGATACTGCGTCAGCAGCTTGTGGCCGTTGTAGTGAAAATCACCGACCAGCGGCACCCGGCAACCGCGCGCGTCGAGCCGCTCGCGGATGCGTGCGACCTGCGCCGCGGCCTCGGGCGTATTGACGGTGATGCGCACCAGCTCGGAGCCGGCGCGCGCCAGCGCCTCGACCTGGCGCGCGGTCGCTTCGGCATCCTCGGTGTCGGTGTTGGTCATCGACTGCACGACGACCGGGGCGCCGCCGCCGATGCGGACGTCCTCGACCGCGACCTGACGCGAAATCCTGCGGTTCATGGGCTCAGGGAATGGTGAAGCGCGCGATGTCCTGCTTGCTGTGCGGCCGCAGGTCGAGCAGGCGGTCGTTGTGCAGCACTTGCACGTGGCTCGCGTTGCCGATGACCAGCTCGAACGGCCCGCGCCCCTGCACCACGCGCTCGCAACCCGCCGGGTTGAGCGACGAGAGGAGCTGGCGCCCGGCCGCGTCCCTGACTTCGAGCCAGGCCTCCTCCTCGCAGCGGAAGACGATGCGATGCACGCCCGCCGGAATCGGCTTCTGGACGAGCGCCGCCTCCTTGAGCGCTTTTTCGGCCTTGTCGCTCTTCTCCGAGGACTTCTCCGTGACCGGCAAGGCCTTCTCCTTCGCGACCACCGCGACCTTCTCCGCCGTCTTGGGCTTTTCCGCGGTCTTGGTCTCGGTCGGCGCCGGCGCGGCCACCGGAGCAGGACGCGCGGCGGGCGCAGCTGCCTTGGGCGCAGCTGCCTTGGGCGCCGCGGCGACCGACGGCGGGTGCCGAGTCTCCTGCTCGCGGTACCACTGATACGCGATCGCGCCCACGGCAACCAGCACCCCCAGCGAGGCGCCCAGGTAGACGAAGGTCGAGCGGCGCGCGCCGTCGGAGAAAGGCACCGGCTGCTTGTAGCGTGCCGCGAGGCTGTTGGAGTCGGGCGCGGCGAAGCGATCGGCAAGGCGCCCGAGAAGCGGCTCGGCGTCGACCTTCAGCAGGCGGGCGTAGGCGCGCACCATGCCGCGCACGAAAGTGCCGCCGGGCAGCGCCTCGAAGCGTTCCTGCTCCAGCGCCTCGAGCTGCCGCGCGGCGAACTTGAGCTGCTGGGCGACGTCGGTGAGCGCGAGCCCGCGCTCCTCGCGCAGCCGCGCCAGCTCGGCGCCGACGCCGCTCGCCGCCGCGTCAGTCATATTGGCCTCGCTGCAGCGCGCGGTACTCGGGCGAGCTCGGGTAGCGCCGGCGCAGCTGGTTGGCGTAGCTCTGCTCGGCGACGCGCTCGCCCAGCTTGCGCTCGATGCGCAGCGCCAGCCAGAGCGACTCGGCGCTCGGCGTCTGCAGCTTGTGGTAGCGCGAGACCAGCCGGCGCGCTTCCTCGCTCCGGCCTTGCCGGTAGCGGATCTCGCCCAGCCTGAGGAGCGATGGCGTGTCGTCCGGCTCGAGCTTGAGCGCGCGCTGGAAGAACTCTTCCGCGTCCTTCGGGCTGCCGGCGCGCTGGCTGCACACGCCCGCGGCGGAGTACGAGCGCCACGGCGTCGCATAGAGCGGGTTGCGGATCGCCTGCAGAAAGTAGCTCACCGATTCCTTCTCGCGGCCGCTGCTGCACAGGAACCAGCCGAAGTTGTGGTTGATGTCGGGATCGTTGGGCGACAGCGAAAGGCCGCGCTGGAAGCTTTCCTCGGCCAGCCGGTTTTCCTTCAGCTCCATGTAGACCAGGCCGAGCATGCTGTGCGCCGGCGCGTAGTTCGCGTCGGCGTCGATGGCGACGCGCAGCTCCTCAAGCGCGATCGCCATGCTGCCGCGCTCGAAATAGGCGGCGGCGAGATCAGTATGCACCCTGGCGCGGTTGCGGGCGTCTCCCATCTCGCCGACGATCGTCCCCGTCTCCACCGACGGCCCGGTGCTCTGGCTGGCGCAGCCCACGAGCGCGAGGAGGCCGAAGACCGCGGCGAGCCGCTTCATGCGTGCACTTCCTTCACCGGGACGACGCGCGACGAGCGGCGCGTGCGGTCGGCGACGTCGCCGGCGAGCTGGCCGCAGGCGGCGGCGATGTCGTCGCCGCGCGTCTTGCGCGTGGTCACCGTGACGCCGGCGTTCTGCAGGATGCTGGCGAAGCGCCGGATGCGCTCGTCGGGCGAGCGCTCGAATCCCGAGTGCGGGAACGGATTGAACGGAATGAGGTTGTACTTGCAGCGCACCTCGCGCGCGATCGCCGCGAGCTCGCGCGCATGGACGTCGCCGTCGTTGACGCCGTCGAGCATCACGTACTCGAAGGTGACGAAGTCGCGCGGCGCGCGCTCGAGGTAGCGCAGGCAGGCGGCGGTGAGCTCGGCGAGCGGGTACTTGCGATTGATCGGCACCAGCCGGTCGCGCAGCGCGTCGTCGGGCGCGTGCAGCGAGACGGCGAGCGCGACGGGACACGCCTCGCCCAGCCGGTCGATCGCCGGGACGAGGCCCGACGTCGAGAGCGTGACGCGACGACGCGAAAGCCCGTAGGCGTTGTCGTCGAGGAACACCGGCAGCGCGCGCGCGACGGCGTCGAAGTTCGCGAGCGGCTCGCCCATGCCCATCATGACAACGTTCGTGATCGGCGCCCGGCCTTGCTCGACCCACGGCGCCGTGACGCCATCGGCCAGCAACGTCCTGTTCGCGTGCCACAGCTGGCCGACGATCTCCGCGGTCGTCAGGTTGCGGTTGAAGCCCTGCCTACCGGTCGAGCAGAACGCGCAGTCGAGCGCGCAGCCCGCCTGCGACGAGATGCACAGCGTTCCGCGGTCGTCCTCGGGAATGTAGACCGCTTCGACCGCGTTGCCGGCGCCGACGTCGAGCAGCCACTTGCGCGTGCCGTCGGCGGCAGTCGCGTCGCCCACGACTGCCGGTCCGCGGATCTCCACCGCCGCAGTGAGCTTGGCGCGGAGCGGCTTCGAAAGATCGGTCATCGCGTCGACGTCGCCGGCGAAGCGCTGGTGGACCCAGTGCAGCACCTGCTTCGCGCGAAAAGGCTTCTCGCCCAAGGCGCCGAGCAGCGCGGCGAGGCCGGCGGCGTCGAGGTCGAGGAGGTTGGTCATCGCAGCGACGGGAGCATCGGTGCCGGTCTACCGGCCGTAGATCGCGAGCGCGGGAAAGAAGTAGGCGACCTCGACCCGGGCGGTGTCCGGGCCGTCCGAGCCGTGGACGGCGTTCGCGTCGATCGACGCGGCG
>Ga0210070_1000006_pt1 | contig 16349 bp, 14 predicted proteins | sample Sandmound_ThreeS_2_FD_185573 | JGI IMG/M metagenome (GOLD analysis project Ga0210070, IMG submission 185573) | Wetland microbial communities from the San Francisco Bay, California, USA, that impact long-term carbon sequestration -... | ecosystem: Environmental > Aquatic > Marine > Wetlands ...
CCACTGCGTCGGCTTCGTCGAAGGCGTTGGCGACATGGAAAACGAAGCACGCTTCGGCCTCCACGATGCGCGCCTCGCCGCCGTTGCGCTCGAACACCACCAGCCGCGTGCCGTCCTGCGGCCGCCAGCGGAAGTGCTCGACGAACGGCCGCTCGCTCCACAGCATCGAGCGCGGCCGCACCGTGAAGGGATGGCCGACCAGCACCGCGTGGCGCTCGCTCAGGCCGAAGGAATGCAGGTAGGGCAGCTGCGGCGCGCGCCAGCGCGCCACCACCTCGCGCCGCAGGTCGCCGCGACGATGCTGGTAGAGGATGCATTCGGGCTTCGCGCCGAACACCGGCGCCATGTTGACCACCAGGTCGCGCGCGGCATCGAACAGCGGATGCGCCGTCATGGAGACCCCGCCGAGCTTGTCGTCGTAGCGAAGCCAGCCGGTCACCGCGAGGGTTTGCGGATCGATCGCCGCCTGCCGCGGCGCCTCGGTCATCGCCACCAGGCCGGGCCCGAACGGCTGCACGTTGACGTTGGCGTTGTCGGTGAGCTGCGGAACCGGCTGGAAGAGGCGCAGCCACCACGGCCGGCGCATCGGCGTGCCGAAGCTCGCGCGTCGCGCCTTGCCCTCGCGTGCCTGCGCGGTCACCTCGCACTCGAGCAGCCGCCAGTCGAGGCGCGGCTCGGGTCCGAGGCGAAAGGCGAACATCGCGCCCAGGCCGTCGAACCAGTGCTCGCTCCGCCACCCCGGCAGGCTGAAGATCGCCGGACAGGTCCGCACCACCGAGCCGCGCAGCCAGGCGGGCGGCGCGCCGTGCCAGCGCGCGGCGTAGGAGCCGGCATCCGCGGGCGGTCGCCGATAGGGCGCTACGGCTTCGAGGTCCATGCCATCCAGGGCAGGCGCCGCTCCATCAGCTCAAAGACCCCCTGCACGAGCAGCGCCAGCGCCGCGGCCGGCACGGCGCCGGCGAGCAGCATGGCGTTGTCGTTGAGCGCGAGCCCGGCGGCGATGCGCTCGCCATAGCCGCCGGCGCCGATGAAGGCGGCGATGGTCGCGGTGCCGACATTGATCACCGCGGAGGTCTTGATCCCGGCGAGGATCGAGGGCGCCGCGAGCGGCAGCTCGATCCGCTGCAGGATCTGCCCGGGACGCAGGCCGAGCGCCCTGCCCGCCTGCACCAGGCCGCGCGCGCCCTGGACGACGCCGGAGTGCGTGTTGCGCACGATCGGCAGCAGCCCGTACAGGAAGAGCGCGATCAGCGCCGGCAGGACGCCGATCGTCCCGACCAGGGCGATGAGGAATGCAAGCAGCGCCAGCGCCGGGATGGTCTGGATCACCCCGACGGCCGCGAGCACCGGCTGCGCCGCGCGCGGCAGCTTCGCGGCGACCAGGCCGAGCGGCACGCCGACCGCGACGCTCGCCGCCAGCGACGCGAACACCAGCAGCAGATGCTCGCCGGTCACGCGCCAGAAATCGGGCCCGAACAGCAAGCCGAGGAAGCTTCTGCTCCGGCTGGACGATTCACCGAAGAACAGCGCCGCCGCCTGCGAAAAACTCCTGCCTTCCAGCTCCGCCGCGGCGTTCATGCGGATCATCGCCGCCTCGTCGATCCCGCCTGCGAGCTTCTGCAGCGATTCGAACTCGCGCGGAAAGCGGGTAGGCACGTCGACGCGGTAAAGCAGCACCGCCTCGTAGCGCGGGAAGTAGCGCCGGTCGTCGGCGAGCGGGCGCAGGCGGTAGCCGAGGATCTTGGCGTCGGTGGTGTAGATGTCCATCACGTCGATGTCGCCCGCGGCGAGCGCCTCGTAGGCGAGGCCGTGGTCGAGACCGGCCGGCGAGAAAGGCAGGCGGTACGCGGCCTTGAGCCCCGGCCAGCCGTCCTCGCGCGCGAGGAACTCCTGCGACAGGCCGAGCTTCAGGCGCGGATGGCGCGCCAGGTCGGACAGGCTGCGGATGGCGAGCTTTTCGGCGCGATCCTCGCGCATGGCAAGGGCGTAGGAGTTGCTGAAGCCCAGCGGCACGCCGGCTGCGAGGCCGTGCGGCGCGAGGGCGCGATTCAGCGCCACCAGGCCGGGCTCGCCTTCGAGCCTGAGAATTTCCCGGGCGATGGTGCCGGTGTACTCCGGGTAGACGTCGATCGCGCCGCTCTTCAGCGCGGCGAAGACGATGCCGGTGTTGCCGAGGCCCGGCTTCAGCTGCCCGGGCGCGGCGCGCGCCAGGATCTCGCCCAGGATGTAGGACTCGGTGAAGCGCTTGGTTCCGACCTTGAGGGGTTGCGCTGCCGCCGCGCCGCAGAACGCCGCGAGCGCGAACGCCGCCAGCAGCCGCACGCTCAGTAGCCGGCGTCCGCCAGGAGCCGCGAGAGGCGGGCCTCGCTGAAGCCGTTCATGCGCTGCGGCCCGACGAAGATCACCGGGATGCCGCGCGCCCCGAGGCGATCGTATTCCGCGCGGCCTTCACGCGACTTCTCGATGTCCACTTCGACGTAGGCGATGCCGCGGCGAGCGAAGTACGCCCGCGCCTTGGCGCAGTAGGGGCACCACGCGGTGGCATACATCTTCACCTCTGGCCGCGTACCCGGCTCGGCCGACGCCGGCGCGGCGAAGATGCAGCCGAACGCGAGGAGCAAGGCGGCGAGCGCGGTTCTCATGCGCCGCTAGGCTACACGTTCTATCGGCGCGCCGCCAAGAAACTGCAGGCGCGCGAGGCTCGAGTACAGGCCGGCCTGGCGCATCAGCTCGGCATGCGTGCCCTGCGCGACGATCGCGCCGCGCTCCAGGACGACGATGCGGTCGGCGTGCTGCACGGTGGCGAGGCGGTGCGCGATCACCAGCGTGGTGCGTCCCGCTTCGAGCGCTTCCAGCGCCTGCTGTACCAGCCGCTCGGCCGCGGCATCGAGCGAGCTGGTCGCCTCGTCGAGCAGCAGGATCGGCCGGTCGGCGAGCAGCGCGCGGGCGATCGACAGGCGCTGGCGCTGGCCGCCGGAGAGCGTGATGCCGCGCTCGCCGAGCGGCGTGTCGAGGCCCTGCGGCAGGCGCTCGATGAATTCCAGCGCGCACGCCTTGCCGCAGGCGGCGAGGACCTCCTCGCGGCTCGCGCCGGGGCGGCCGTAGCGCACGTTGTCGAGCACGCTGGCGGCGAAGATCACCGGCTCCTGCGGCACCACCGCCATCAGGCGGCGCAGCTCGCGCGGCTCCATGTCGCGCACGTCGATGCCGTCGATGCGCACCGCGCCGAGCTGCGGATCGTAGAAGCGCAGCAGCAGCGAGAAGACCGTCGACTTGCCGGCGCCCGAAGGCCCGACCAGCGCGACGCGCTCGCCCGGCGCGATGCGCAGCGAGAAGCTGCGCATCGCGGCGACGCCGGGCCGCGCCGGATAGTTGAAGCCAACCGCGTCGAACTCGATCGCGCGCGAGCCGCGCGACGGCGGCGCGAGCGGCGCGGCTGGCGCGACGATCTGCGGCTGGGTGGCGAGCAGCTCCATCAGGCGCTCGGTTGCGCCCGCGGCGCGCTGCAGCTCGCCCCAGACCTCCGACACGGTGCCGGCGCCGGTGGCGACCACCACGGCGAAGAAGACGAAGGCCGACAGCTCGCCGGCGCTCATGCGTCCCGCGAGCACGTCGTGCCCACCGACCCAGAGGATGATGCCGACCGCGCTGAAAGCGATCAGGATCACCGAGGCGATGAGGAACGCCTTCTGGCGGATGCGGCTCAGCGCCACGTCGTACGCCGCCTCGGCATGGCGCGCGAAGGCAGTCCGGTCGGCGTCCTCGTGCGCGTAGGCCTGCGCGGTGCGGATCTCGTGGATCGCCTCGTCGACGTAGGCGGAAACATCGGCGACGCGGTCCTGGCTGGCGCGCGAGAGCCGCCGCACGCGGCGGCCGAGGACCAGGATCGGGATGAGCGTCGCCGGCACGCCGAGCAGGACGAAGGCGGCGAGCTTCCAGCTGGTCACGAACAGCATCACCGCGGCGCCCACCATCATCAGCGCGTTGCGCACGAACATCGAGATGCCGAAGCCGATCACCTGCTGCAGCAGCGTGGTGTCGTTGGTGAGGCGCGAGATCACCTCGCCGGTGCGCTCGGCCTCGAAGAAGGCCGGGTCGAGGCCGAGGATGTGGTCGAACACCGCCTTGCGCAGGTCGGTGACCACGCGCTCCCCGGTGCTCATCATCAGGTAGAAGCGGAACCAGGTGGCGACGGCGAGGACCGCGGCGATGGCGATCATCGCGCCCAGCGCCTGGTCGAGGAGGTGCGGCGAGCCGCTGCTGAAGCCTGCGTCGATCACGTGCCTCAGCCCCTGCCCCAGCGCGAGCACGCAGCCCGCAGCGACCAGCAGCGCGACCGCCGCGAAGGCGATGCGCCACTTGTGCGGCTGCAGGAAGCCGGCGATGCGGTTGAGGTTGCTCAGGAGAGACGCTCGACCTGCACGCGACAGTCGTAGAAGGTCGCGCCACCGCCGAGATCGGCGGTGCGCTGCGAGGTGACGTCGTTGGCGTTGCGGCCGTCGGGGGCGTGCTTCTTCCACCACACCGAGGGCGCGACCACCACGCCGGGCCGCGGCTTGGCGTTCACCCGCGCCTTGAGCGTGTAGCTGCCGCGGTCGTTGAACAGTCGCACCCGGTCGCCGTCCGCGATACCGCGGCGCGTTGCGTCCTCGGGATGCATGTCGAGGTGCGGCTCGCGCTCGAACTCCCGGAAGCGCGCCAGGTTGGCGAAGGTCGAGTTGAGGAAGTGGCGCGCCGGCGGCGAGAGAAAGGCGAGCGGATAGCGCTCGGCCAGCGCTTCGTCCCCGCCCTCTGCCGGCGGGTTGTAGAACGGCAGCGGATCGAGGCCCTGCTGCTCGAGCCAGGCGCTGTAGAGCTCGCACTTGCCCGACGGGGTCGGAAAACCGCCCTGCGCGAACGGTGCGAAGCGCTGCGGCACGGAGAGGCGCTGCCAGCCGTCTTGCTTCAGTTTCTGCCAATCAAAATGTTTTCCCAACGCCGTTCGACACAAGTCCTCGTCCGAGTCCTTGAAGCACGGCTCGTCGAAGCCCATGCGCGCGGCGAGGCGGCGGAAAACTTCGGAGTTCGGCAGCGACTCTCCCACCGGCGCGATCGCCGGGGTGTTGGCGAGCGCATACAGGTGGCCGTAGGACTTGTGCACGTCGTAGTGCTCGAGCTGGGTCGTGGCCGGCAGCAGGATGTCGGCGTAGTCGGCGGTGTCGGTCTGGAAGTGATCCATCACCACGGTGAACAGATCCTCGCGCGCGAAGCCCGCGATCACCTTGCGCGAGTCGGGACAGACCGCGACCGGGTTGTTGTTGTAGACGATCGTCGCTTTCACCGGCGGCTTCGCCTCCAGCAGCGCGTCGCCGAGCTTCGCGTGGTTGATGATGCGCGGCTTGCGTCCGTCGAGGAGATCGGCGCGCTCGAGCGCGGCGTGGTCGAACTTGTAGAAGTCCGCGGTGGTGAGGACGATGCCGCCGGCGACCTCGCGCCAGGCGCCGACCAGCGCCGGCAGGCAGGCGATGGTGCGCGCGGCGATGCCGCCGCCGGCGTGCCGCTGCATGCCGTAGTTCAGCCGGATCGCGGCCGGCTTGATGGTGGCGTACTCGCGCGCGAGCTGCACGATCTCTTGAACAGCGAGCCCGCAGATCTGCGCCGCCCACTGCGGAGAATAATTTTGCAGAACTTTCTTCCTGAGGTCTTCGTACCCCAGGGTGTGGCGCTCGATGTAGTCGTGATCGAGCAAGTCTTCGCTGATGAGGACGTGCATCATCGCCAGCGCCAGCGCACCGTCGCTGCCCGGCAGCAGCGCGACGTGCTGGGTGCACTTTTCCGCCGACAGGCTGCGATAGGGATCGATCGCGATCACTTTCGCGCCGCGCCGCTTCGCGTCCTGCACGCGCGACCAGAGGTGCAGGTTGGACACGACCGGGTTCGCGCCCCAGAGGATGATCAGCTTCGCCTCGTCGAAGCGCTCCGGATCCATGCCGACCGAGCCGCCGAGGGTTGCCTTGAGCCCGAACTTGCCCGCCGACGAGCAGAGCGTGCGGTCGAGCAGCGACGCGCCCAGCTTGTGGAAGAAGCGACGGTCCATCGAGCTGTACTGCACCATGCCCATCGTGCCGGCGTAGCTGCAGGGCAGGATCGATTCCGGATTCTCCGCCGCGACGGCTTTCAGCCGCGCGGCGATCTCGTCGAGCGCCTCATCCCATGAGATTCTCTTGAAAAGCCCCCTGCCCTTCGGGCCGATGCGCTTCTGCGGGTAAAGCAGCCGATCGGGCGCGTACGTGCGCTCGAGGTAGTGCGCAACCTTGGTGCACAGCGTGCCTTCGGTGAAAGGCATCGAAGGATCGCCCTGGATCTTCTTCGCCACGCCGTCCTCGACGGTGACGAGCATGGCGCAGGTGTCCGGGCAATCGTGCGGGCAGGCGACGCGGACGACCTCGGTCATGAAAGCGATTTTACGCCTGCGCTGCGTCGATCAACTCGATCCAGTGGCGCACCGGCACCGCCGCCGCCGTCTGCAAATGCGACAGGCAGCCGATGTTGGCGGTCGCGATCGAGCGCGGCCCGCCGGCCTGCAGCGCGGCAAGCTTGCGCGCGCGCAGCTCGTTCGCGAGCGACGGATTCAGCAGCGAATAGGTGCCTGCCGAGCCGCAGCAGAGGTGCGCGTCGTCGACCGGCGCGAGCGTGTAGCCCGCGGCGACGAGGAGTCCCTCGACCTTGCCGCGCAACTGCTGCCCGTGCTGCAGGCTGCAAGGGGACTGGAAGGCCACCCTCTCCCGGCTTCGCGTGGCGGAAATCGCCTCCGGGTCCACCACCTCGCAAAGGTCTTTCGTCAGCGAAGCGATGCGCGCCGCCTTTTCGGCGTAGCGAGGATCGCTGGCGAGCAGGTGGCCATACTCCTTGACCGTCGCGCCGCAGCCGCTTGCCGTCATGACGATCGCCTCGACCTCGCCGCGCTCGACGAGCGGCCACCAGGCATCGATCAGCGCGCGCATGTCGTCGCGTCCGTCGTCCTGACGGTTCAGGTGGAAGCGAACCGCGCCGCAGCAGCCGGCGCCCGGCGCCTCGATGAGCGAGACGCCGGCGCGATCGAGCACGCGCGCCGCGGCGGCGTTGATCGACGGCCCGAGCGAAGGCTGCACGCAGCCCGCGAGCACGAGCATCCTGCGGGCGTGCCGCGCCTGCGGCCAGGCGCCCGCCGGCCGCCTCCGGGGCTGCAGCCCGAGCGCGCGTGCGACGGCGAGCGCCGCGCCGAACAGCGAGCGGCGCGGGATGGCGAAGGCGAGCAGCGCGCGCCGCAGCCGGTCGAGGGCAGGTCGCGGAGCGCGCGCCTCGACCACCGCGCGGCCGATGTCGACCAGGTGGCCGTAGCGCACCCCCGAAGGGCAGGTCGTCTCGCAGGCGCGGCAGGTCAGGCAGCGGTCGAGGTGCAGGCGGGTCCGGCCCGTCACTTCGGCGCCTTCGAGCACGCGCTTGATCAGATAGATGCGGCCGCGGGGGCTGTCGAGGTCGTCGCCGAGCACCTGATAGGTCGGGCAGGTGGCGGTGCAGAAGCCGCAGTGCACGCACTTGCGCAGGATCGCCTCGGCCTCGCGGCCTTCGGCGCTGTCGCGGATGAATTCGGCGAGACGGGTCTGCACTGGCTATACTTTTTCCATGAAGCAGGTCATCTGGCTCATCGCCCTGGCCGCCGTCGCCGGCATCGTGTACGGCTTGTGGCGCGCGAAAGCGCGCTGGGAAGAGCGCACCCGCGCCTCCGAAGAGCGGTTCGCGAACTTCATGACGCAGGCCCTGCCGGGCACGGCGGTGGCGCCTGCGGCGCCCGCAATCGCGCCGAGGCCGAAAACGGCGACGCCGCCGGCGCTGGCCGCAGTCGCAGCGAAGCCGAACAACGAGGTGGTGCTGCAGCGGCTGCTCCTCGAGGCGGCGGCGAAAGCCGGCGAAGCCGGCGAGCCGGCGCTGTCGATCCAGCTGTATGCCAAGCTGCTCTCGCGCTTTCCGCAGAGCTCGTTCGCCCCCCAGGCGCGCGCCGCGGTCGAAGCGCAGAAGAAGAAGCTCGCGCCCAAGCCCTAGAAGTCCTCGTACAGCCTCCCGGGGTTGAGGATTCCCGCCGGATCAAAGGCCGCCTTGAGCGCCTTGTGCACTCGCGCGTTGACCGGCTCGAGCGGCGAGAAGGCAGCCGCGGACTTGTCCGCCGCGCGGAAAAGCGTCGCCTGCGGCGCGGCCTGACGGACCGTCTCGGCGCTCGCCGTCGTCTTCACCCAGCGCAGGGCGCCCCCCCACTCGATCAACTGGCGGCCGGGCAGGCCGAGCGGCGCGCTGGTGGAGGGGAGCGAAATCCGCCAGAGCGGCTCGGGTCCGGAGAAGAAAGGGTGCGTCTGCTCCTTCAGCGCGTGCCAGGGCGGCGCCGCGGCCCGCTCGCCGCCGATGCGGGCCGCGGCGGCGTGGACCGCCGGCTCCGCGCCCGACAGGCGCACGAAGAGCCGGCCTTCGTGCCATGCGGTCGCGGAAACCGGCAGCGGCTGCCCGGCCCAGCGATTCATCGCCGCCAGCGCCTCGGCCTCGCTCGCCTCCAGGCACAGCGTGCGCTCGTCGAGGGGGCGCGGCAGCACCTTGAGGGAGGCTTCGGCGATCAGGCCGAGCGTGCCGAGCGAGCCCGCGAGCAGGCGCGAGACGTCATAGCCGGCGACGTTCTTCATCACCGAGCCGCCGAACTGCAGCAGGCGGCCGCGGCCGTCGACGAGCTTCGTGCCGAGCACGAAATCGCGCACCGCGCCGGCGCTGGCGCGGCGCGGCCCGGCGAGCCCGGCGGCGATGCAGCCGCCGAGCGTCGCGCCGGCGCCGAAGTGCGGCGGCTCGAACGGCAGAAACTGATTCTTCCTTTCCAGCTCCTGCTCCAGCTCGGAAAGCGAGGTGCCGCAGCGCGCGGTCACGACCAGCTCGGTGGGCTCGTATTCGACGATGCCGGCATGGCCGCGCGTGTCGAGGATCTCGCCCCGCGGCGTATTGCCGTAGAAGTCCTTGGTGCCGCCGCCGCGGAAACGCAGCGGCACCCGGCGCTCGGCGGCCTGCCTGATTTTTTCCTGGAAGTTCTCGATCAAAAGCGCGGCAGGTCCGGGTGCGGCAGCTGGCCGCCGTGCACGCGCATGCGGCCGTATTCGGCGCAGCGCGCGAGGCTCGGCACGGCCTTGCCGGGATTGAGCAGGCCGGCGGGATCGAAGGCGTGCTTGACCGCGTGGAAGATCTCGAGCTCGTCGGCGCGGAACTGCACGCACATCTGGTTGATCTTCTCCACGCCGACGCCGTGCTCGCCGGTGATCGTGCCGCCGACGGCGACGCACTTCTCCAGCACCTCGGCGGCGAAGCGCTCGGTGCGCTCGAGCTCGTCCGGGTGGTTGGCGTCGAACAGGATCAGCGGATGCAGGTTGCCGTCGCCGGCATGGAACACGTTGGGACAGCGCAGCCCGTACTTCTTCTCCAGCCCGGCGATGAAGGTCAGCACCTCGCCCAGGCGCTTGCGCGGGATCGTGCCGTCCATGCAGTAGTAGTCGGGCGAGATGCGGCCGACGGCGGGGAACGCCGCCTTGCGCCCCGACCAGAAGCGCAGCCGCTCGGCCTCGTCGCGCGACACGGTCATGCGCGTCGCGCCCGCGCCCTGCAGCACGGCCTTCATGCGCGCGATCTCGTCGTCCACCTCTTCGCTGGTTCCGTCGGACTCGCACAGCAGGATGGCCGCCGCCTCGAGGTCGTAGCCCGCGCCGACGAACTGCTCGACCGCCCGGGTCGCCGGCCGGTCCATCATCTCCAGCCCCGCGGGAATGATGCCGGCGGCGATGATCTTCGCCACCGCGTCGCCGGCCTTCTCGACCTCGGCGAACGAGGCCATGATGACGCGCGCGGTCTGCGGCTTCGGCAGGAGCTTGACGGTGACCTCGGTCACCACCACCAGCATGCCTTCGGAGCCGACCGCGAGCGCGAGCAGGTCGTAGCCCGGCGCGTCGAGCGCCTCGCCGCCGAGGACGATCGGCTCGCCCGCGATGGTGAAGCCGCGCAGCCCGAGCACGTTGTGCACCGTCAGGCCGTACTTGAGGCAGTGCACACCGCCCGAGTTCTCGGCGACGTTGCCGCCGATGGTGCAGGCGATCTGGCTCGAGGGATCGGGAGCGTAGTACAGGCCATGCGGCGCGGCGAGCTCCGAAATCACGGCGTTGCGCACGCCCGGCTGGACGACCGCGACGCGCGCGAGCGGGTCGACGCGCAGCACGCGCATGAACTTCGCCATCGAGAGCAGCACGCCGTCGCCCGGCGGCAGCGCGCCGCCGGAAAGGCCGGTCCCTGCGCCGCGCGGGACGACGGGAATCTTCAGAGAAGAGCAGGTCTTGAGGACCTGTTGCACTTGCTCTTCGGTTTCCGGCAGCGCGACCACCATCGGCAGCTGCCGATAGGCCGTGAGGCCGTCGCACTCGTACGGCCGGGTGTCCTCTTCCTCGTGCAGGACCGCGCGCGCGGGCAGGAAGCCGCGCAACGCGCTCACGACAGGTAAGCGCGAGCCCACTTCAGTCCTTCGACGGTGTCACCTCGGGGATTGTATTCGCAGCCGATCCAGCCCGAATAACCGAGGCGGTCGATGTGGCGCAGCAGGAAATCGAAGTTGAGCTCCCCGGTGCCGGGCTCGTTGCGCGCCGGCACGTCGGCGATCTGCAGGTGGCCGATGCGCGGCAGCAGCCGCTCGATGGTGGCGGCGAGGTCGCCCTCCATGATCTGCATGTGATACAGGTCGTACTGCAGGAAGGCGTTGCCCTCGCCGACCGCGTTCAGCACCTCGATCGCCTGCTGCGAGCGGTTGAGGATGAAGCCGGGAACGGCGCGCGTGCTCACCGGCTCGAGCATGAGCTGCAGCCCCGCCGCGCCGAGCTTGCGCGCCGCGTAGCGCAGGTTGCCCACCAGCACGTCGAGGTGCTGCCGCTCGGCGGGTGCGATGCCGGAGATGCAGTTGAGCCGCGGGCACCCGGCGGCCCTGGCGTACTCGATGCCGCGCTCGACGTTGTCGCGGAACTCGCGCTCGCGTCCGGGCAGGCAGGCGATGCCGCGCTCGACCTTCGGGTCGCCGCCGAGCGGCAGGTTGTGCAGCACCACCTCGACGCGCGCGTCGCGGGCGCGGCGCGCCACCTCGGCCGCGTCGTGCTCGTAGGGAAACTGGTATTCGACGTAGCGGAATCCGGCTGCCGCCGCCGCGGCAAAGCGGTCGAGAAAGTCGAGCTGCGGAAAGAGCATCGAAACGTTGGCGGCCAGCTTGGGCATGTGCGAGCATAGCGCCAAGACGCAGGGCGCTGGCGGTGCTAGACTTTTTCTTCCAAGCCCATTCAACGAAAAGGGACAAGCCATGGGTGCATTCTTCTCCTCGCTGAACCGCACGATCGTCGCCGGCGTCGTGATCACGGCGATCTTCATCGGCGTCGCCGGCACTTACCAGTCGTTCGGGGGCATGGGCTACTGGACGTTCTTCATGCGCTGGCTGCACATCCTGTCGGGCGTGATGTGGATCGGCCTGCTCTGGTACTTCAACTTCGTGCAGACGCCGTCGATGCCGAAGATCCCGGACGAGCAGAAGCCGGCCGTGAGCAAGGTGATCGCGCCGACCGCCCTGTTCTGGTTCCGCTGGGGCGCGATGTCGACCATCGCCACCGGCCTGCTGCTCGCCTGGATGAACGGCTACATCGGCCAGGCGATTTCGCTGCAGAAGCCCTTTACCGCCATCGGCTTGGGCATGTGGCTGGGCACCATCATGTGGTTCAACGTCTGGTTCATCATCTGGCCGAACCAGAAGAAGGCGCTCGGCATCGTCACCGTCACGCCGGAAGAAAAAGCCGCGGCCGCCAAGCTCGCGGGCATGACCTCGCGCATCAACACCATGCTCTCGATCCCGATGCTCTACTGCATGGCGGCGCAGTCGCACGGCGGGTTCTAGCGACCCCATAGGTGCTGCGGTCCGGTCTGGCCGTCCTGTGCGCGGCGTTGGCGCTGAACGCCGTCGCGGCCGACGCGCGCCTCAAGGAGCAGGCGTACTACCCTGAAGGCCCGGCGGTGGTGGGCGGCGCGCTGTACTGGGCGGAGATGTCGCTGCACCGCATCCGCCGGCACAAGGACGGCAAGACGACGACGGTATGGGAGGAACCCGGCTGCGGGCCGACCTCGATCAAGCCCGACGGCCGCGGCGGCTTCTGGATCCTCTGCCACCTCGCGCACCTGGTGCTGCGCGTCGACGGGAACTTCCGGGTCGTCAAGCGCCTCGAAACGGACGGCGTGGGCCGGCGTCTGGCGTATCCGAACGATGCGACGGTCGATCACCTCGGCCAGCTCTATTTCACTTCTTCGGGGGTCTTCAGCCTGAGCGCTCCATCGCAAGGTGCGGTCTATTTCATCGACCTGCAGGACCAGCCGCACCGCGTCGCGGAAGGCCTGCGCTATGCGAACGGCATCCGCATCGACGAGAAGCGCTCGCGCCTGTACGTGTCGGAGCACCTCGCGCGGCGCGTGCTGGTGATGAGCGTCGCGAGGCCGGGCGAGGTCGGGGCGCCGAGCGTGTTCTTCGATCTCGCGTCGCTGCCGCCCGCCGCGGTCGCTTATCCGCTCGCCGGACCCGACGGCATCCTGCTCGATGACAGGGGACGCCTGTACGTCGCCGAGTACGGCGCGGGGCGCGTGATGCTGATTTCCAGCGAGGGCAAGCTGCAGCGCCTGATCCCGGTGCCGATGCAGTTCGTCACCAATTTCGCCGCCCTGCCGGCCGGCCGGATCGTGGTCGTCGGCGCGTTCCAGAACGACCAGCCGCCGATGCCGGGGCTGGTCACGCTGCTGCACTGAGCATGGCCCTCAATCGCGGCGTGCTGTTCGCGGTGAGCTTCTACGCCGGCCTCGGCACGATGGCGTTCGAGATGGTGCTCGGCCGCGCGCTGGTGCCCTATTTCGGCGGCACCATCTACACGTGGGGCGCGCTGATCGCCGTGTTCCTGCTCGGCATGTCGTTCGGCTTCTTCATCGGCGGCCGGCTTGCCGATCGTTATCCGCGCCTCACGCTGGTCGGCATGCTGCTCGCCGCGTGCGGCGCGGTGATCGTGTGCACGCCGCTCTATTCACAGCCGCTCTGCCTCGCGCTTCTCGACGGCATCGAGGACGTGCGCGTGGGCGCGCTGGTCGCGTCGCTGGCGATGGCCTTCCTGCCGGCGCTGCTGTTCGCCGCGGTGAGCCCGGTGGCGGTGCGCCTCGCGCTCATCGATGTCGCGCATTCGGGGTCGACCGTGGGCGCCATGTCGGCGCTCAACACCGTCGGCAGCATCCTCGGCACGATCGGCACCAGCTTCTTCCTCGTCCCGGTGATCGGCTCGCGCGCGATCTTCTACCTGCTCGGCGCCGTCACCATCGCCTGCGCCGCGGGCCTGCTCGCCCTGAAGCGCGGCAAGGCGCGCGTCGCCGCGCCCGCGGTGCTGGCGCTGATCGCTGCGCTCGTCGGCGCGCAGCCTGGCGCGGTCCGGGCGCAGGTCTCGGTGATGGCGCCCGACGGCGTGGTCGAGAAGGTCGAGTCCGAATACAACAACGTGTTCGTCATCAAGCAGGGGCAGATGCTGTACATGAACTTCGGCTACCGCGGCAGCCAGTACGTCGAGTCGGTGTACGACCTGCTCGACCGCGGCGCGCTGGCGGCGCGCTACACGCGCTACATGACCGTCGCCGCCGCGTACGCCGGGCGCTTCGAGCGCGCCGCGTTCGTCGGCCTCGGCGGCGGGCGCACCGCCAGCTACCTGGTCGACAGCTTCCCGCAGCTCGGCATGGAGATCGCCGAGCTCGATCCGGAAGTGATCCGGCTGGCGAAGAAATATTTCGGCGTCAAGGAGAGCGAGCGCCTGAAGATCAACGCGCAGGACGGCCGCATTTTCCTGACGCGCAGCAAGAACACCTATGACGCGGTGTTTCTCGACGCCTATCGCGGCCCGTTCGTGCCCTTCCACCTGCTGACGAAGGAATATTTCGAGATCATCAAGAAGCATCTGCGCCCGGGCGGCGTGGTGGCGCAGAACGTCGAGCCCACCACCATGGTGCTCGACAGCGCCATTCGCACCGTCGGCGCCGTGTTCCGCAACGTCGACACCTACGAGGCGGGCGGCAACGTGGTGATCATCGCCTACGACGGCGAGCCGATTCCGGCGGCGAAGCTGCGCGGGCGCGCCGCCGCGCTCAGCAAGCAACACAAGCTGCGCTACGACCTGGTGGAGCTGCTCGCAGCGAAGCGCGACATCAAGCCCCAGCCGGGCGCGAAGCTGCTGACCGACGATTTCGCCCCGGTCGAGATGCTGAAGACCATCAAGCGGCACAACGAGCGCCGCTCCTAGAGACGGGCAAAGAAAAAGGCAGGGGGGATGCCCCTGCCTTTTTTCGTGCTGCGGAGACCGAGTTACTTCTTGTCTTCCATTTTCTTGGGAGCGGCCTTCTTCTTCTCGGCCTTTTTCTTCGGCTCGCTCTTCTTCTTCTCGGCTTTCTTCTCCGTCTTCTCCATCTTCTGTGCGCCAGTGTGCGACGCGGCGAAGGCGGAGGCGCTCACGGCCGCGAACATCGCGGCGACGATCACGGTAATCAACTTGCTCATCTAAATCTCCTGTTTAGTTTTCGAAACGGGGTCGACGCGATGTAGCCCGCTCCCGCGACCGCTTAACGCGCGACCGCTCGGGCGGTTGACCGCGAGCCCGTCCTCCCTAAGACGAACCCGGCGCAGATTCTACAGAGCGCGAATGGAACAGCCTCGACGTGTGATAAGGTATTGTTTCCAAAGCATACTTGCATCTTCCTGACATCTTCCATGCGTAGCTTTCTGGCGCTGGTCCTGGTCGCCTTCGCTCCCGCATGGGCTGCTCCGCGCGTGCCGACGGACGACGCCGCAGTGCTCGAGCGGCTGCCGACCCGCCGCGGCGACCCGGCGATGGCCGAGCTGAGACAGCTGCGCGCTGCGCTCGCCGCCGCACCAAAGGACCACGGCACCGCCACGAGGCTGGCCCAGCGCTACTTCGACCTCGCCGGTGCCGAAGGCGACCCGCGCTACGTCGGCTACGCCGAAGCGGCGCTGCGTCCCTGGTCCGGCGACGATGCGCCGGCCGAGGTCCTGTTCACGCGCGGCCTGCTGCGGCAATACCGCCATGATTTCGCCGGCGCGCTGAAGGATTTCGAGCACACGCTGCGGCGCGACCCGGAGCACGTCGGCGCCCATGCCTGGCGCGCGGCGATCTTCATGGTGCAGGCCGATTACGAAGCCGCGCGGCGCGAGTGCGCGGCGCTGAAAGCGTACGCGAGCGAGCTCATGAGCACGGGCTGCTCCGCCTACGTCGATGCGACCACCGGCAAGACACATGACGCGTACCAGGCCCTCGCTGCGGCGCTCGAGCGCCGGCCGGATGCGTCGCCCGAGGCCAAGGTGTGGAGCCTGACTCGCCTGGCCGAGATGGCGTGGCGCCTGGGCGATGCGGGTGGTGCCGAGCGCCACTTCCGCGACGCGCTGAAGCTCGGCGTGACCGACAACTTCCTGCTCGCGGCGTACGCCGACTTCCTGCTCGAGCAGCGCCGGCCGAAGGAAGTGGTGGCGCTGCTGCAGGACTGGGTCCGCTCCGACACGCTGCTGCTGCGCCTGGCGATCGCCGAGCAGGCCCTGCAGCTGCAGGCGGCGCGCGCGCATTCGCAGGCGCTCGCCGAGCGCTTCGCCGCCGCCGCGCTGCGCGGCGAGCGCCTGCACATGGGCGAGGAAGCGCGCTTTCTTCTCGACCTGAAGGGCGAGGCGCGCGCGGCGCTCGCGGTCGGTCTCGATAACTGGAAGGAGCAGCGCGAGCCGCGCGACGCGCTGGTGGTGCTCGAGGCGGCCGCCGCGGCGAAGGACCCCAAAGCCGCCGCGCCGGTGCTGAAGTGGCTCACCGACAGCGGGTTCGAAAGCGAACGCCTGCGGCGTATTGCCGCCAGCCTGCGATGAGAGCGCTGCTCCTCGTCGTCCTGCTCGCCGCGGCGACGGTCCACGCGCACAAGCCGAGCGACAGCTATCTCACGCTGCACGCCGACGGCCGGACGCTGCGCGGCCAATGGGACATCGCGCTGCGCGACCTCGAGTACGCGATCGGGCTCGACGCGAACGGCGACGGCGCGATCACCTGGGGCGAGCTGAAGGCGAAACAGGCCGAGATCGACGCCTACGCCCTGGCGCGCCTCGCGCTGCGCGCCGATGGCGGCGATTGCCGTCTACAGGCGGTCGAGCACCTGGTCGACGACCACTCCGACGGCGCCTACGCCGTGCTGCGCTTCGCGGCCCGGTGCCCGGCCGAGAGCTACAA
>Ga0210070_1000007_pt1 | contig 15794 bp, 16 predicted proteins | sample Sandmound_ThreeS_2_FD_185573 | JGI IMG/M metagenome (GOLD analysis project Ga0210070, IMG submission 185573) | Wetland microbial communities from the San Francisco Bay, California, USA, that impact long-term carbon sequestration -... | ecosystem: Environmental > Aquatic > Marine > Wetlands ...
GGCGAGCCATGCCGCGTACGGAATCCCCGCCGTTTCGCCGCCCGCCACCACGTCGAACTGCTCGAAGCCGACGTCGCGCGCGAGCGTGCTGGCGGCGAAGTCAACCAATTGGCCGCGGATGCGTGGATAAAAGATGAGCTTGCGGCAGTCGATGTAGACCGGGCTCGCCCAGCCGGAAGTGAAGACGAAAGGCTTCGCTTCGTAAAAAAGCACCGCCTTGACCTCCAGCAGCATGCGGGCGGTAACTTCGGCGATGACCGACTGGTCGGCGAAGTGCATGGCCGCGCGGATTCTAGCAGCCGGGAGGGTAGAATCGGGCATCTTCCCAGCAAGACGAACGGACGGGGGCTCAATGGGACGGATTCTTGGAGCGATTGCATTCGCGGCCATCCTCGCAGCGCCGCCGCTCGCGCAGGCGCAGGCGCTCACCTATCGCTGCACCAGCGCGGACGGAAAGAAGTACTACGGCTCGGCGATCCCGATGCAGTGCGCGGGGCGGCGCGTCGAGGTGCTGAACTCCGGCGGGATGGTGATCAAGCGCATCGACCCTGCCGCGGAAGAGGCGGAGCGCGCCGCCAAGGCGGCCAGGGAGGGCAAAGCGCCTTCCGAGCAGACGACGGCCGAGAGGGACGAGGAACGCCGCAACCGCGCTCTGCTCGCCACTTACACCAGCGTCAAGGACATCGAGGACGCGCGCGGCCGGGCGCTGCGCGAGAACGCGACGCAGGCGGGACGCTTCGAGCAGCGGATCAAGGAACTGCAGGCGCGCCGGGGACGCTACGAGAAAGAGCTCGAGACCTACAAGAAGGAAGGCAAGGCCTCCCACACCGTGGAGGACAACATCAAGAACGTCGACCTCGAGATCGCCGCACAGGCGGAACTGCTCCAGTCCAAGCGCAACGAGGTGACGGGCATCAACGCCAAGTACGACGAGGACAAGAAGCGCTACGCCACGGCCAAGGCCGCCGGCACTGCCGGGACCGCGAGGTAGCCCGGCCGCTCAGCCACCGAGCTTGCGGCGCAGGATCTCGTTCACCTGCGCCGGATTCGCCTTCCCTCCGGTCGCCTTCATCACCTGCCCGACCAGCGAGTTGAACGCCCTCTCCTTGCCGGCCTTGTAGTCGGCGACCTGCTTCGCGTTCGCCGCCAGCACTTCGTCCACCGCCTTCTCGATCGCGCCGGCGTCGCTGATCTGTCTGAGGCCGCGCTTGTCGATGATCTCGTCGATTGCGGCCTTCTCGCCCTCGAACTTCGCTCTTAGCAACTCTTTCGCGATCTTCCCTGAAATCGTGCCGTCGGCGACTCTTGTTTGCAGACGCGCCAAATCTTCCGGACTCAGGGGACTCTCCGCAAAAGACAAGCCCGCGTTACCCAGGCTTGCCGCTACGTCACCGACTATCGTATTGGCGATTGATTCGGGAATACGCGGGAACCTGGCTACATCGACAGCGCTTAGGGATCTCTCGAAGAATTCGGCCTTATCGCGGCTTGTCGTCAGAAGCGCGGCGATATGCGCGGGCACGTTGCTGCGGACGTATCGCTCGCTCTTCGCCTCCGGGAGTTCAGGCATCGAGGCCCTGGCTCGCTCGATCATGTCCTCCGTAACGACCAGTGGCAGCAGGTCGGGGTCCGGAAAATAGCGGTAGTCGTGGGCTTCTTCTTTCGTCCGCATCGAGCGCGTTTCGTTGCGATCGGGGTCGTAGAGGCGGGTTTCCTGGACGATCTTGCCGCCGCTTTCCAGGATCTCGATCTGGCGCGCGGCCTCGAACTCGATCGCCTGCTCCATGAAGCGGAAGGAGTTCAGGTTCTTCAGCTCGCAGCGCGTGCCGAGCCTGCGATCGCCGATCTTCCGCACCGAAACATTGGCATCGCAGCGGAACGAGCCTTCCTGCATGTTGCCGTCGCAGACGCCGATCCACATGACGAGCGAGTGCAGCGTGCGCGCGTAGGCCACCGCCTCGGCGGCGCCGCGCAAGTCGGGCTCGGAGACGATTTCGAGCAATGGCGTGCCGGCGCGGTTGAGGTCGATGCCGGTGGTGTCGCGTCCCTCGTGCAGGGACTTGCCCGCATCCTCCTCGAGGTGGGCGCGCGTAAGGCGAACGGTCTTGCCGCCGACTTTCACCTCCCCGCCCTGGACGATCGGCTGCTCGTACTGGCTGATCTGGTAGCCCTTCGGCAGGTCGGGATAGAAGTAGTTCTTGCGCGCGAAGGTCGAACGCGGATTGATCCTGCCGTCGACGGCGAGACCAAACCTGACGGCGCACTCGACGGCAGCGCGATTCGCCACCGGCAGCACACCCGGCAGGGCGATGTCCACCGCCGACGCCTGGCTGTTTGGCGCGGCGCCGAACGCGGTCGAAGCGCCGGAGAACATCTTGCTGCGCGTGAGAAGCTGCGCGTGCGTCTCGATGCCGACGACGATTTCCCAGCCGGCGCTCATCGCCTCGTCTACCTCGCCTCGGGTCTGAGCAGACGGCAGCCGCCGCGGCGGTCGACGAGCAGCGGCTCGAGATAGGCCTGCGAGCCGCAGCGCTCGGTGCAGTTCTCGGCCGAGACGCGCACGTAGTCGCCGAGGTCGCGCAGCGTCACGCGGCAGCGGCCGGAACGGACCTGCAGCCCGCCCTTGAAAGGACGCTGCTCGGCGCCGGCGATGCTGCAGGTATGGCCGGTAAGGGCGAGCGTCGATCGCCATTCCAGCGACTTGAGCTTCCCCTCATCGACGACGTAAGCGAGGCTGGACGCGTACGCGGCGTCGCCGGCGTCGCAGCGCACCGCCGCGCTGTAGCCCGACATCGCCGGGAACTCCTCGCTGAACTCGAAGCGCTCGCGCTCCTGGCCGCCGGGACCGTATCTCACTCCCTTGAAGGTCCCGCCGCGCAACGAGCCGCGAAGCTCTCCCGTCGGCTCGCGGCCGAAGAGGATCGGCGTCGTCCCCTCGCGCAGCGTGGTGACGCCGATCTCGGGGCTCGCCTCGCCGTCGACGAAGCGCCGCTGCAGCGCCGGCAGGACGATGTACTCGCCGGTCAGGTGCAGCGCGCCGTCCGCGCCGCGGGTGGAATGCAGCACCAGCAGCGCGGTGCGGTTGCCGAGCTGCCCGATCATCTCCACGGCTTGGGTCTTCTCCTGAGAAAAACCCAATTGGGGAATGATGGCGAGAATCAAGACCCAAATTCTCACAGGGGCGTCTCCTTCGGCACGCGCTGGTGCCAGTCGGTCGCCTGCTGGTAGCGGTGCGCGGCGCCGAGCAGCCGCGCTTCGGAGAAATGCGGCCCGGTGAGCTGCAGGCCCACCGGCAGCCCCTGGGCGTCGAAGCCGCAGGGGACGGACAGCGCCGGCAGCCCGGCGAGCGGCGCCGGGATGGTGAAGATGTCGCCGAGGTACATCTGCACCGGGTCCTCGGTCTTCGCGCCGAGCTCGAACGCCGTGGTCGGCGCCGTCGGGCCGACGATCAGGTCGCAGCTCTTGAACGCCAGCGCGAAATCCTGCGCGATCAGGCGGCGGATCTTCTGCGCCTGCAGGTAATAAGCATCGTAGTAGCCGTGCGAGAGCACGTAAGTGCCGACCAGGATCCGGCGCTTCACCTCGGCGCCGAAGCCTTCGCCGCGTGTGCGGCAGTACATGTCCACGAGATCGTTGTATTCCTTCGCGCGGTGGCCGTAACGCACGCCATCGAAGCGCGACAGGTTGGACGACGCCTCGGCGGGCGCGATCACGTAGTACGCCGGCACGGCGAGACGCGTGTGCGGGAGCTCGACCTCGACGACCTTCGCCCCTTGCGACTTGTACCAGGCGACCGCCGCCTCGACCGCGGCGCGCACCTGCGGCTCGATCCCCTCGGCGAAGTACTCGCGAGGCAACCCGATCCTCAGGGATTGGATTTCAAGCTTCAAGGAAGCGCCGTAGTTCTCCTTCGCTCGCTGCACGCTGGTGGAATCGCGCTCGTCGAAGCCCGCCATCACGTCGAGCAGTGCGGCAAGGTCGGCGGCGCTCTTCGCGATCGGTCCGGCCTGGTCGAGCGAGGAGGCGAAGGCGACGAGGCCGTAGCGCGATACCAGGCCGTAGGTCGGCCGCAGGCCGCACACCCCCGAGAATGCCGCCGGCTGTCGGGTCGAGCCGCCCGTATCGGTACCGAGCGCCCCCGGCGCCATGCGTGCCGCGACCGCCGCCGCCGAGCCGCCCGAGGAGCCGCCGGGGACGCGCCTGCGGTCCCACGGATTGCGCACCGGGCCGAAGTGCGAGCTCTCGTTCGACGAGCCCATGGCGAACTCGTCCATGTTGCACTTGCCGAGCGATACCGCGCCGGCCTGCTCGAAACGCTCGACCACGTGCGCGTCGTACGGGCTGACGAAGTCGGCGAGCATGCGCGAGCCGCAGGTCGTGCGCTGACCCTTGGTGCAGTAGATGTCCTTGAAGCCGAGCGGGATCCCGAGGAGCGGGCCCGCCTCTCCTCGCGAGCGGCGCTCGTCCGCCCGGCGCGCCTGCGCAAGGCTTCGTTCCTCATCCAGGGTGATGAACGCGTTCAGCTCGCGGTTCAGGCGCCCGATGCGCCCGAGAAACTGGCGTGTCAGCTCGAGCGAAGAGACTTTCTTCGCCGCCAGCGCCCCGGCGAGCTCGAGCAGGGTCGAATTGAGCAAAGCCGCTACTCGATCACCTTCGGCACGAGGTACAGGGCGTCCTCGACCGCCGGTGCGACGGACTGATAGAGCTCGTGCCGGTCGCTTTCCGTGACTTTGTCCTCACGCAGACGCTGGCCGAGCTCCAGCGCGTGCGCCATGGGCTGGACGCCCGAGACGTCCACGGCGCGCATCTCGTCGACGAGCGCGAGCACGCGGTTGAGGCGCTCGAGCACCTCCGCGGATTCCTCTGCCGTGATCGCAATGCGGGCCAGCGCGGCAATCCGGCGCACGTCGTCGTTGGTCAGCGACATTCCCTCGGACTGCGGCTTTCGGACTAGGGCGCCCGGGAAGGTCTTCCTTATCTCCCGTAGCGTCCTTAGCGTATCATATGCGTCATTTCGCAGCCTCGGACCGCAGTCCTAAGGCTCAGTTAAGAAACGGAAAAAGGCCCGACCTTGCCCATGTTTGGATTCCTGCGCAGCTACTTCTCCAATGACTTGGCGATCGACCTCGGCACCGCCAATACCCTCATTTATGTCCGGGGCAAGGGCATCGTGCTGGATGAGCCGTCCGTCGTCGCCATCCGGCAGGAGGCGGGCCCGAACGGCAAGAAGACCATCCAGGCGGTCGGCAAGGAAGCGAAGATGATGCTGGGCAAGACCCCCGGCAACATCATCGCCATCCGGCCGATGAAGGACGGCGTGATCGCCGACTTCACCGTCACCGAGCAAATGCTGAAGCAGTTCATCAAGAAGGTGCACGACAACAAGCTCTTCTCGCCCAGCCCGCGCATCATCATCTGCGTGCCTTGCGGCTCGACGCAGGTCGAGCGGCGGGCCATCCGCGAGAGCGCCATCGGCGCCGGCGCAGGGCAGGTGTACCTGATCGAGGAACCGATGGCCGCAGCGATCGGCGCCGATCTTCCCGTGGCGGACGCCACGGGGTCCATGGTGGTCGACATCGGCGGCGGCACCACCGAGGTGGGCGTCATCTCGCTCGGCGGCATGGTGTACTCCGGCTCGGTGCGCGTCGGCGGCGACAAGTTCGACGAGGCGATCATCAACTACATCCGCCGCAACTACGGCATGCTGATCGGCGAGACCACCGCCGAGCACATCAAGAAGGAGATCGGCTCGGCCTTCCCCGGCTCGGAAGTGCGCGAGATGGAGGTGAAGGGCCGCAACCTGGCCGAGGGCATTCCGCGCAGCTTCACCATCTCGTCGAACGAGATCCTGGAAGCCCTCACCGAGCCGCTCAACCAGATCGTCTCCGCGGTCAAGTCCGCGCTCGAGCAGACTCCGCCCGAGCTCGGCGCCGACATCGCCGAGAAGGGCATGGTGCTCACCGGCGGTGGCGCCCTGCTGCGCGATCTCGACCGCCTGCTGATGGAGGAGACCGGGCTGCCGGTAATCGTCGCCGACGATCCGCTGACCTGCGTGGTGCGCGGCTCGGGCAAGGCGCTCGAGAAGATGGAGCACTTCGGCCCGATCTTCACCAACGACTGAGGACTAGGGGGTGGACCATAGCCCCCCGCCTTTCTTCAAGCGCGGACCGGCACCGCTGGTCCGGTTGTTCTTCTTCGCCACGCTGTCCCTCGCCCTGCTGGTGATCGACGCGCGTTTCCGCTACGTCGAGGGCTTGAGAAGCTGGCTCGCCCTCGCCGCCTATCCACTGCAGCGCGCAGCGCTCCTGCCGTTCGAGGTCGGCGAGCGCGTCGCCGGCTACTTCTCGACGCAGGCGCGGCTGGTGTCCGAGAACGAGCGGCTGCGCGCCAAGGCGCTCGAGTACTCGCAGGACGCGCAGCGCTTCCAGGCCGCGCAGGCCGAGGCGGCGGAGCTGAGGCGCATCATCAACGCCGGCGAGCAGCTCGAGGTGAAGGCGGTGCCGGCCGAAGTGCTGTACGCGAGCCGCGATCCGTACGCGCACAAGATCTTCATCGACCGCGGCCAGGTGCAGGGGATCCGCCCGGGCAGCCCGGTCGCCGACGAAGCCGGCGTCATCGGCCAGGTGACGCGCGTGCACCCGTTCGTCTCCGAGGTGACGCTGCTCACCAACTCCGACCAGGCCGTGCCCGTCCAAGTCGTGCGCAACGGCCTGCGGGCGATCGCTTTCGGCGGCGGCGCCTCCGGCATGCTCGAGCTGCGCTTCACCGCCGCCAACGCCGAGGTGCAGAACGGCGACCAGCTGGTCACGTCCGGCATCGACGGCACCTATCCGGCCGGGCTGCCGGTCGCGACCGTGGTGCATATCGAGCGCGACGCGGATCGCACCTTCGCGCGCGTGCTTTGCCGGCCGGCGGCCGGCGTCGATCGCGGCCGCTACGTGCTGGTGGTGACGAGCGAGCAGGCCGCGCGGCCGCCCCGCCCCGACGAAGCCCAGGCAGGCAAGGACCGCCGCGAGAAGTCGCGCCGCGCCAAGAAAGCCGCGGCGGCGGCGGTGAAGGAGCGCGAGGCGCCCAAGGAAGCCGATGGTCCCCAGTAACTCCTCGATCCTGCTGCCGGTGCGCCTGTCGACGATCGTCACCTCGTTCGCGCTGGCGCTGTTCCTCAACTTCCTGCCGTGGCGCGACCTGCGCCTGATGCCGGACTTCGTCGCCCTGACGCTGTGCTTCTGGAGCATCCGCCAGCCACGCCTCGTCGGCCTGGGCATCGGCTGGATGCTCGGCCTGCTCACCGACGCGGGCAACGGCGTGCTGCTCGGCCAGCACGCGCTCGCCTACTCGATCCTCGCCTTCCTCTCGGTGTGGCTGTCGCGCCGCATCCTCTGGTTCGGCCCGGGGCTGCAGGCGTTGCACGTGTTCGTGATGCTGCTGGTCGCGCAGGGCGTGGCGCTGCTGGTGCGCCTCGCCGCCGGTGCCGCCTTCCCCGGCTGGCCGATCATCGTCGGCCCGATCCTCGGCGCCCTGCTCTGGCCGGTCGTCACCTGGCTGCTGCTGCTGCCGCAGCGTCGGCAACAACGCGAGCAGGCGATCTAGATGCCCAGCCTCCTCGGCACCGCCGAGCTGCGCAACTCCGAGCGCGAGCTGCAGCAGTTCCAGCTGCGCGTCGGCATCGCCGGCGTGGTGGTGCTGATCGCCTTCGGCCTGCTCGCGGCGCGCTTTTTCTACCTGCAGGTCCTCCAGCACGACGTGTACCGCGCGAAGGCCGAGGACAACCGCATCTCGATCGTGCCGGTGCTGCCCAACCGCGGCCTGCTGCTCGACCGCCACGGCGTGATCGTGGCGCGCAACTACCAGGGCTATACGCTGGAAATCTTCCCGCGCAAGGTGGCGAGCCTCGAGCGGACCATCGACGAGCTCGCGGAGCTGGTCGACATCCAGCCGCGCGACCGCGCGCGCTTCCGCAAGCTGCTCGCCGAGACGCGCAACGCCGAGAGCCTGCCGATCCGCTCGCGACTCTCGGACGAGGAGGCGGCCAGCTTCGCGGCCAATCGCTGGCGTTACGAGGGCGTGGAGCTCAAGGCGCGTCTCTTCCGCCAGTACCCCTACGGCGACGTCGGCTCGCACATCCTCGGCTACCTCGGCCGCGTCGACACCGCAGACCAGACCCGCCTCGAGGAAGAAGGCCTGGACGCGAATTACCGCGGCACCGAGTTCATCGGCAAGGCGGGCGTCGAGGCGAGCTACGAGGCCGAGCTGCACGGCACCACCGGCTTCGAGCAGGTCGAGATCGACGCCGCGGGGCGCGGCATCCGCACGCTTTCGCGCACGCCCTCGCAGCCCGGCAACAACGTCAGGCTCACGCTCGACATGCGCCTGCAGCGCGTCGCGGAGAGCGCGTTCGGCGAGCGGCGCGGCGCGCTGGTGGCGATCGAGCCGGCGAGCGGCGACGTGCTCGCGCTGGTGTCCAAGCCCGGCTTCGACCCGAACCAGTTCGTCGACGGCATCGACCCGCAGTACTGGGCGGAGCTGAACGCCAACATCGACAAGCCGCTCAACAACCGCGCCATCTCGGGCGTCTACCCGCCCGGCTCGACCTTCAAGCCCTACATGGCGCTCGCCGCGCTCGAGCTCGGCAAGCGGCGCTACAACAGCACCATCCAAGACCCGGGCTACTTCGAGTTCGGCGGCCGGCGCTTCCGCGACTCCAGGCCCGGCGGCAACGGCACGGTCGATCTCTACAAGTCGATCGTCGTTTCCTCCGACACCTACTACTACCAGCTCGCCAACGACTTGGGCATCGATGCCATCGCCGGGTTCATGAAGAACTTCGGCTTCGGCGCGAGGACTGGCATCGACCTCGCCGGCGAGGCGACCGGCGTGCTGCCTTCGCCGGAATGGAAGCTGAAGCGCTTCAAGCGCCCGGAGCAGCAGAGGTGGTACGCGGGCGAAACCATCTCCATCGGCATCGGCCAGGGCTACAACGCCTACACCCCGCTGCAGCTCGCGCAGGCGATGGCGACGCTCGCCAGCGGCGGCACGATGCACAAGCCGCGCCTGGTGGCGCAGGTCGACAACCCGCGCACTGGCGAGCGGCGCCTGGTCGACTCCGAGGTGACGATGCGCGCGCGGCTCAAGCCCGAGCATGTCGACTTCGTGAAGCGGGCGATGGCGGGGGTGAACAAGGAAGGCACCGGCGCGCGCGCCTTCGCCGGCGCGCAGTACACGAGCGGCGGCAAGACGGGGACCGCGCAGGTGATCGGCATGAAGCAGGGCGAGAAGTACGACGAGACGAAGGTGGCCGAGCGCTTTCGCGACCATTCGCTGTTCATCGCCTTCGCGCCGCTCGAGAGCCCGAAGATCGCGCTCGCGGTCGTGGTCGAGAACGGCGGCTTCGGCGCGCGCGCCGCGGCGCCGATCGCGCGCACCGTGCTCGACTACTTCCTGCTCGGCAAGCTGCCGGCGGGCATGATCCGGCCGACGCCCGAGGACGAGGCCGCGGAACAGATGGAGAACGACTGATGTCCGTGCGGATCGCCTGATGGCTCTGCTGGAAGCCCGGCTGCCTTTCCGCCGCATCGGCGCCCGCATCGCCGAGGGCATCGACCCGGGCCTGCTGATCGTCCTGCTCTCGCTCTCGCTGCTCGGCCTGGCGACGCTCTTCTCCGCCAGCTACGACACTCCGTCGCGCGTCGCCGGCCAGGCGGTGAACCTGGCGGTGGCGCTGGTCGCGATGTGGCTGGTCGCCCAGGTCGCGCCGCAGACCATGATGCGCTTCGCCGTCCCGGCCTACGTCATCGGTCTCGCTTTGCTCGTCGCGGTGGCGCTCTTCGGCGACGTGGCGAACGGCGCGCGGCGCTGGCTGCACGTCGGCGTGACGCGCTTCCAGCCCTCGGAGATGATGAAGCTCGCGCTGCCGCTGATGCTCGCCTGGTATTTCCACCGCAAGGAATCGACGCTCAAGCTGCGCCACTTCGCCGTCGCCGCGCTCATCCTGCTCGTGCCGTTCGGCCTGATCGTGCGCCAGCCCGACCTCGGCACCGCTGCGCTGGTCGGCGCGGCCGGTTTCTACGTCATCTTCTTCGCCGGCATCAGCTGGAAAGTGCTCGCCACCCTGGCCGGCCTCGGCATGGCGGTGCTGCCGCTCGCCTGGGGCTTCCTGCACGACTACCAGCGCCGCCGGATTCTCACGCTGCTCGATCCCACCACCGACCCGCTCGGCGCCGGCTACCACATCATTCAGTCGACCATCGCCGTCGGCTCCGGCGGCTTCTCGGGCAAGGGCTGGCTGAACGGCACCCAGGCGCACCTCGAGTTCATACCGGAGCGCCACACCGACTTCATCTTCGCCGTCTTCTCGGAAGAGTTCGGGCTGATCGGCAACCTCCTGCTGCTCGTCCTCTACTCGCTCCTTATCGCCCGCTCGCTGATGATCGCCACCTCCGCCGCAACCATGTTCGCCCGCCTCCTCGCCGGCGCCATCGCGCTCATGTTCTTCACCTATGCCTTCGTCAACATGGGCATGGTCTCGGGCATCGTGCCCGTGGTCGGCGTGCCGCTGCCCTTTCTCTCCTACGGCGGTACCGCGCTCCTCACGCTTTTCATCGGCGCCGGCATCCTGATGAGCGTCCATCGCCACCGCCGGCTCGTCCAGACCTGAGTTAGTGCATAGCAGCAATTTTTGAAAGCCGGCACCGCATTGTGAAATAGGGGGCCGGTAAGGTCATGTAAATCCTTGTTTTGCTGCGCCGAACATAAGTCGGCTCGGAAGGTTGCTGCGCCGCATAACACTGCGCACACTGGAGGTCGTTCCTTCTTTGACGGGAGAGCACGTGAATCAGCGACAAAAAGAAGTCGAAGCCCTGAAGAACGACTGGGAAACGAACCCGCGTTGGAAAGGCGTCAAGCGTACCCACAGCGCCGAAGAAGTGGTGAAGCTGCGCGGCAGCCTGAAGATCGAGCACACGCTCGCGAAAGTCGGCGCGGAGAAGCTGTGGAAGCTGTGCAACGAGCGGCCGTTCGTGAATTCGCTCGGCGCGCTCACCGGCAACCAGGCGATGCAGCAGGTGCGCGCCGGCGTGCCGGCGATCTATCTCTCCGGCTGGCAGGTCGCGGCCGACGCCAACGACTCGCTGACGATGTATCCGGATCAGTCGCTCTACGCGGTGTCCTCGGTGCCGAACGTGGTGAAGCGCATCAACAACGCGCTGCTGCGCGCCGACCAGATCCAGACCATGGAGGGCAAGTCCGACATCGACTGGTTCGCGCCGATCGTCGCCGACGCCGAGTCGGGATTCGGCGGCGTGCTGAACGCCTTCGAGCTGATGAAGGCGATGATCGAGGCCGGCGCGGCCGGCGTGCTCTTCGAGGACCAACTCGCCTCGGTCAAGAAATGCGGCCACATGGGCGGCAAGGTGCTGGTGCCGACCCAGGAGGCGGTGCAGAAGCTGGTCGCGGCCCGCCTCGCCGCCGACGTGATGGGCGTGCCGACGGTGCTGCTCGCGCGCACCGATGCCGAGGCGGCCGACATCGTCACTTCGGACATCGACGAAAACGACAAGCCTTTCATCACCGGCGAGCGCACTTCCGAAGGCTTCTACAAGACGAAGAAGGGCTTCGACCAGGCGCTGTCGCGCGGCCTCGCCTACGCCGAGTACGCCGACATGGTGTGGTGCGAGACCGGCACTCCGGATCTGAGCTTCGCGCGCCGCTTTGCCGAAGGGATCAGGAAGCGCTTTCCTGAGAAGATGCTGGCGTACAACTGCTCGCCTTCCTTCAACTGGAAGCGCAACCTCGATGACGCGACCATCGCCAGGTTCCAGCGCGAGCTCGGCGCCATGGGCTACAAGTTCCAGTTCATCACCCTCGCCGGCTTCCACTCGCTCAACTACTCGATGTTCGAGCTCGCGCACGGCTACGCGCGCGACAACATGACCGCCTTCGTCGAGCTGCAGCAGAAGGAGTTCGCCGCCGCCGAGAGGGGCTTCACCGCCGTGAAGCACCAGCGCGAGGTCGGCACGAGCTACTTCGACCAGGTCACGCAGGTGGTGACCGCCGGCAAGGCCTCCACCACCGCGCTGCACGGCTCGACCGAGGACGAGCAATTCTTCGACGAGAAGAAGAAGGCCAAGCTCGCCGCGGCCTAGCCGCGGTCGATCTCGACGCGTTTCGATCGCGAGTGCAGGCCGCTCGTGATCGAAACGCAGCGCTTCGGCACGTTGTAGTAATCCGCGAGGAATTCCACCAGCGCGTCGTTGGCGCGTCCTTCGTGCGCCGGCGCGGCGAGCCTGAGCTTGATGCGCTCGCCGTGCTTTCCCGCGAATTCCGTGCGCTTCGCGCCCGGCTGCACGTGCAGCTCGAGCACCACCCTCATCAGACGTTGGCCAGAACGATGAGGACGATCTGGATGACGATGAGCAGCACCAGCGGCGTCAGGTCGACGCCGCCGAGCGGCGGGATGAAGCGCCGCAGCGGCCGCAGGAACGGCCGCGTCATCGCGTCGAACAGCGGCGCCATCGGCGCGTAGGGATTGATCCAGGAAAAGATCACCTGCACGATGATCGCGAACACCAGGATGTACAGGCTGTAGCGCACGAGGTCGAGCAGCGCGAAGCCGGCGACGGCGGCAAGAGAAGGCTCGACGCCGACGAGCGACGCCTTGATCCAGATCGCCAGGCACTGCAGCAGCCAGGCGAGGAGCAGCGTCGCGGTGTCGAGGCCGGCGAGTCCCGGGATCACGCGCCGCACCGGCATCACCATCCAGCTCGTCGTGGCGAGCACGAACTCCCCGACCGGATTGCGGAAGGGCACGCGCAGCCACTGGAAGTGGAAGCGCGCGAGCAGCAGCATGACGAAGAACGCGAACACCGTATCAACGAGGTAGGCGCCGATCTGGCCGAACATCAATCGCCCCCGAGCTCGCGGCCCATCTCTTCGCCGCGCTTCGAGGCCGCGGCGACCGCACGCGCGAAGTGCTCGGCGAGCTTCGCTTCGTCGAACACCTTCAACGCCGCCTCGGTCGTGCCGCCTTTGGAGGTCACGTTCTTCCGCAAGGTTTCCGGCGAATCCGGGCTTGCACAGGCCAGCTGCGCCGCACCGAGAACCGTCTGCTTGGCGAGCTTCAAGGCGTCGTCCTTCGCAATGCCGAGCTTTACGGCGGAGGCGGCGAGCTGCTCGATGAACCAGAACACATAGGCCGGCCCGCTCGCGGAAACCGCGGTCACCGGATCGAGCAGCCGCTCTTCGGGCATCCAGACCACCTCGCCCACCGCGCGCAGGATCGTTTCGGCCTTTTCCCTTTCGCTCTTTTCGACTTCGGGCAATGCATAGAGGCCGGCGATGCCCGCGCCGATCAGCGCCGGAGTGTTGGGCATGCAGCGCACGATCTTGCGATGGCCGCCGAGCCAGCGCGAGAGCGCCTTGAGCGTGATCCCGGCGGCGATGCTCACGACGAGCTTGCCTCTGAGATTTCCGGAAATCGAGGCGAGCGCCGTCTTCATGTCCTGCGGCTTCACCGCGAGCACCACGACATCGGAACCCTGCATCGCGGCATCGGGCGCGGTGGAAAGGTGGACCGGGTAGCGGGCGCCGAGCTTCTCGCGCGCGGCGGGACTCATCTCCACCACCGAGATCGAGCGCGCGTCGGTGCCCCTGGCGATCAGGCCGCCGATCAGCGCGCTCGCCATGTTGCCGCCGCCGAGAAAGGCAATCTTCATGCGGCGCTCCTGTGTGCCTTCCGGGCGCCAAAGATCGCCGTACCGATGCGTACCATCGTCGAGCCCTCGGCGATCGCCACGTCCATGTCGTCCGACATCCCCATGGAAAGGGTGTCGAATGCGAAGTCGCCTTTCAGTTGTTCGAAGATTCTTCTCACTTCGGCATACCGCGAGCGATCGGCGCCGGGCTCGGGGATGGCCATCAATCCGCGCAGCCGTATTCCCTTGAAAGGGGCGATGGATCGGGCAAGCGCAGCGGCCGCCGCGGGCGCAACACCGCTCTTGGTGGCCTCAGCCGACGCGTTGACCTGGATGAGCACGTTCAGGGGCGCGAGCGAAGCAGGCCGCTGCTCGGACAGCCGGCGTGCAATTTTTTCAGTCGCCACGGTCTGCACCCAGTCGAAGCGCTCGGCCACGACCCGCGTCTTGTTGCTTTGCAGGGGACCGATCAGGTGCCATTCCGGGCCCGGCGGCAGGGCGTCCATTTTCCCAATCGCTTCCTGCACGTAGTTCTCCCCGAACGCCTTCTGTCCCGCCGCCATCGCTTCCCGGATCGACTCGACCGGCTGGCCCTTCGACACTGCCAACAATGTCACCCCGCGCGCGGCCGCGAGGCGCGCTTTTACTTCTTGCAGGTTGTCGGCAATTGTTGCCATAATCCCCTGAAACAGCGCAGAATTTTGCGCATTCGCGTCCGGGAGGATTGTAATGGATTTGACCGAGCTGCTCGCCTTCGTCGTCAAGAACAAGGCGTCCGACCTGCACCTGTCTTCCGGCCTGCCGCCGATGATCCGCGTGCACGGCGACGTGCGCCGCATCAACGTACCCGCCCTGGAGCACAAGGACGTGCACGGGATGATCTACGACATCATGAACGACGGGCAGAGGAAGTTCTACGAGGAAAACCTCGAGTGCGACTTCTCCTTCGCCGTTCCCAACCTGGCGCGCTTCCGCGTCAACGCCTTCGTGCAGCAGCGCGGCGCCGCGGCGGTGATGCGGACCATCCCGTCGAAGATCCTGTCGCTGGAAGAGCTGAAGTGCCCGAAGATCTTCGAGGACATCTCCGACCAGCCGCGCGGCATCGTGCTGGTCACCGGGCCGACCGGCTCGGGCAAGTCGACCACCCTCGCCGGCATGGTGAACCACATCAACGAGAACGAGCACGGCCACATCCTCACCATCGAGGACCCGATCGAGTTCGTGCACGAGTCGAAGAAGTGCCTGATCAACCAGCGCGAGGTCGGCCCGCACACCCTGTCGTTCTCCAACGCGCTGCGCAGCGCGCTGCGGGAGGACCCGGACGTGATCCTGGTCGGCGAGATGCGCGACCTGGAGACGATCCGCCTCGCGCTCTCCGGCGCGGAAACGGGCCACCTGGTGTTCGGCACGCTGCATACCTCTTCGGCGGCGAAGACCATCGACCGGATCGTCGACGTGTTCCCGGCGGCGGAAAAGGAGATGGTGCGCGCGATGCTCTCGGAGTCGATCCGCGCCGTGATCTCGCAGACGCTGCTCAAGACCAAGGACGGCAGCGGGCGCGTCGCGGCGCACGAGATCATGATCGGCACGCCCGCGATCCGCAACCTGATCCGCGAGAACAAGATCGCGCAGATGTACTCGGCGATCCAGACCGGCCGGCAGATCGGCATGCAGACCCTCGACCAGAACCTGCAGGAGCTGGTGCAGCGGAACGTCGTTTCCAACGCCGAGGCGCGCGGCAAGGCCGCCAACAAAGACAATTTCGCAGGAGCATAGCGAATGCGCAATTGCAGAGAAGGGTCACGTTTTGCGAAGCACAACGTGAGCCATAACTACAATTTTGCGGGGGCATAAGCCATGGAACGCGAACAGGCAACGAAATTCATCTACGACCTCCTGCGTGCCCTGATCGCGAAGAAGGGCTCGGACCTCTTCATTACCTCCGGCTTCCCGCCGGCGATGAAGATCGACAGCAAGATGACCAAGGTGTCGGCGCAGGCGCTGTCGGCGCAGCACACCGCGATGCTGGTGCGCGCGATCATGAACGACAAGCAGGCGGCCGAGTTCGAGGCGTCGAAGGAGTGCAACTTCGCCATCGCCCCCGCC
>Ga0210070_1000009_pt1 | contig 15217 bp, 13 predicted proteins | sample Sandmound_ThreeS_2_FD_185573 | JGI IMG/M metagenome (GOLD analysis project Ga0210070, IMG submission 185573) | Wetland microbial communities from the San Francisco Bay, California, USA, that impact long-term carbon sequestration -... | ecosystem: Environmental > Aquatic > Marine > Wetlands ...
GATCGAGCGCACGCGCCACGGCAACGTGCGCATGAGCACCATCGACAACGAGTTCGTGCTGTCCGGCGATTACACGCAGATCCGGCAGACCGCCGAGATGCTGCGCGGCCTGATCGGCGAAGGCGCCACCATGCAGCGCGGCGAGAAGAAGCAGCCGGTGCGCGACTTTCCGGAGGCGATGCGCTGGCTGCTCGGCGAGGTGCAGCGCTCCATGACCCTGCAGCGGTACAAGGGCCTGGGCGAGATGAACCCGGAGCAGCTCTGGGAAACGACGATGGACGTGTCGGCCCGGCGCCTGCTCAAGGTGCAGATCGAGGACGGCATCGCCGCCGACGAGATCTTCACCAAGCTGATGGGCGACGAGGTCGAGCCGCGTCGCGCCTTCATCGAGTCGAACGCGCTCGGGGTGCGGAACCTGGACGTGTAGCCTTGCCCGCGGGTGGCTTGGCGGCCCGCGCCTGAAACTCGAAGCCGATCTTTCCGTCCGGCTGCTTCACCAGGAAGGCCTTGAAGCGGCGGCCCTTCTTGGAAACGAAGGCGGTCAGCAGGTCCGTCTTGCCGGTCGCGAGCAGCTTCTTCATCTGCTCCCGCTCGATCGGCTGTTGCAGGATCATGCGCCCCGAGCGGAAATCGCAGCTCTTGCCCGGGCCGAGCGCCTTCTCGCAGGTATAGGCCATGCCGTGCTCGAAGACGCGGCTACTGCACTTCGGGCACGCGCCCAGCGGCTCCTGGCCGCTGAAGTCCGGCGCCGGCTCGTTGCCCTCCTTGTCCTGACCGAAGTCGAATTCGGTGCGGAAGTCGTCGGTGAGGCGCACGACCGCGGCGAACGGCTTGCCCAGCCGGCTGCGAAAGCCGGTGAGCGGGCCGATCACGCGCTTGCGAATGAGTACGGCCACTTCGTCGGGCGACCACTCGCGGCCCGAGGTGACTTTCCACATGGAAAAGTCGCATTTCTGGCATTGGAACTTGCGATAGTTCTCCTGCACCACGCCCTTGCCGCACTTCGGGCAGGGCGCCGATACGGTGGCGTAGACGACATCCGGGATCTCGCCGGTCTTGATGACGCCGACGACTTTGCGCACCAGCTCCGAGATCTCCTTCATGAACTCCTCGCGCGTCAGCTTGCCCTGCTCGATGAGGCGCAGCTTGTGCTCCCATTCGCCGGTCAGCTCGGGCGAGGCGAGCTCGACGATGTGCAGCATGCCCAGCGCGAAGATCAGCGAGAACGCCTTCGGCGTCGGCACGAGGTCGCGACCTTCGCGGTGAACGTATTCCTCGCGGATCAGGCCTTCGATGATGGCCGCGCGGGTCGCCGGCGTGCCGAGCCCCTTCGCTTCCATCGCCGCGCGCAATTCGTCGTCTTCCACCAGCTTGCCGGCGCCTTCCATCGCCGAGAGCAGGGTTGCTTCCGTGTAGCGCGGCGGTGGCTTGGTCTCGTTCGCCTGCTCTGCGACTTCGAGCACCGCGACCTGCTCCTTCGGCTCGATCGCGGGCAAGGTCTTCTCATCCTCGCCGGCCGCACGGCCGTAGACCGCGAGCCAGCCTGCCTTTTGCAGGACCCGGCCTTCGGTCTTGAAATGGTGCTCGCCGACCTTGGTGATGCGCGTCGTCTGCAGGTACTCGGCGGCGGGATAAAACACCGCCAGGAAACGGCGCACCACCAGGTCGTAGAGCTTCTGCTCGGGCTCGCTCAGGTGCTTCGGCGTCTGCAGGGTCGGAATAATGGCGAAGTGATCCGAGATCTTCGCGTTGTCGAAAATCCGCTTGTTCGGCTTTACCCAGCCCTGCTTCAGCACTTGCTTCGCGAAGCTGCCGAAGGCGTCGGTGTCGCCAAGCTCCTTGAGGGTGTCCTTGACGGTCGGCAGGTAGTCTTCGGGCAGCGCGCGCGAATCGGTGCGCGGGTAGGTCAGGACTTTGTGCTTCTCGTAGAGCGATTGCGCGAGCGACAGGGTCATCCGCGCCGGAAAGCCGAAACGCCCGTTCGCTTCGCGTTGCAGGCTGGTCAGATCGAAAAGCAGCGGCGAAAGCTGCGTCGCCGGCTTTGATTCCTCCGTGGCGACGCCTTTCCTGCCGCGGCAGGCGGTGACGATCTTCGCCGCCGCGGCGGCATCCCAGAGGCGCTCGGCCTTGCGCTCGGGATCGTCGTCGCTCCTCTTGAAGTCCGGCTCGAACCAGCGGCCCGCATACTCGCCCGCCTTGGCTTCGAACCGGGCGTGCACTTCCCAATAGGCACGCGACGTGAAGGCACGGATCTTGTCCTCGCGCTCCACCAGGATCGCCAGCGTCGGCGTTTGCACGCGGCCGACGGTGGTGAGATAGAACCCGCCTTCCTTGGAATTGAACGCGGTCATGGCGCGCGTGCCGTTAATCCCCACCAACCAGTCGGCCTCCGAGCGCGACTTGGCGGCGTCGGCGAGCGGGCGCATTTCCCTGTCCTGGCGCAGCTTGCTGAAGCCGTCGCGGATCGATTGCTGGGTCATCGACTGCAGCCAGAGCCGCTCGATCGGCTTCTTGGCGCGCGCGTGCTGCGCGATGTAGCGGAAGATGAGCTCGCCTTCCCGCCCGGCGTCGCAGGCGTTGATGAGGCCGGCCACGTCCTTGCGCTTCATCAGCCGCAGCAGCAGGTTGAGGCGTGCCTCGTTCCTCTCGATCGGCGACAGATCGAAGTGCGGCGGGATGACCGGCAGGTTCTTGAAGGACCACTTGCCCTTCTTGACCTCGTGGCCTTCGGGCGCGACGAGCTCGAGCAGGTGGCCGACCGCCGAGGAGAGCACATATTGGCTGCTCTCGTAGTAGTCGCCCTTGCGCGCAAAGCCGCCGAGCGCGCGCGCGATGTCGTTGGCGACCGACGGTTTCTCGGCGATGATGAGTTTTTTGGCCATGCGGCGCGAAAGGCCGCAGATGATAAGTGCAAAGCCAGCGCCGCTTCAACCACCGCGCGAGGCGAGCCGCTAGTTCGGCAGGCGCTCCTGCGTGCCCGTGAAGAGTTCCTCGGCGACCAGCTGGCTGGTCGGAGTCTGCTGATTCCACAGCACCATCAGCACGATGAGCTTGAGCTGCTCCAGCGTCAGCGACGCGCCGGAGGCGGCGAGCGAGCGCTCGATCACAAGCTCGCGGTTCTGCGGCGTCAGGATCCCGGACTGCTCGAGCGTGAGGAGGAAGCCGCGGCATTGCGCGTCGAGCTTGGCGAGCTCGCGAGGCGCGAAGGCCCGGAAGCTGCGCTTCGTGTCGGGCAGAGCGACCGGCTCCGACTGCGGCGCCCGCGCCATGCCCGCGAGCCAGTGCAAAGCTTCGCTGATGTCGGCGTGCTCGAAGCCGGCGGCGGACAGCTTCTTGGCGATCCGCTCCCGCTCGTAAGCCACTTCCCGCTGCTGGCAGTTCTCGAACAGGTAGACGAGGATCTCGTACATACAGCCTCCTTGTTGTTATAACGCGCTGTAGCGCATCGCGGTTTACCTATCGGCTGCGCTTCTCCAGGCGCTGAAAAAGCCCGCCTGGCAGGGCGGCGACGTGGCCGGCGAGCTCCAGGCGGAGGAGCTCGGAGGACACCTGCTCGGCCGACATTCCCGCGCGCACGCAGAGCGCGTCGATGTCCACCGGATCGTGTCCCATGTGCTCGAGCAACCCGGCCGATTCGCCGCCGCCGCGCAATGCCCCGGTCGGCTGCACCGTGGAGGCGAAGCCGCTGGCGCGAAAGCCGCCCAGCTCGGCAAGAACGTCTTCGGCGGATTCGACGAGCTTGGCGCCCGACTTGATGAGCGCGTGGCAGCCCTTCGAGACCGGCGAGTGGATCGAGCCCGGGATGGCGAATACTTCGCGGCCCTGCTCAGCGGCGGATCGCGCGGTGATCAGCGAGCCCGACGCCAGAGCGGCTTCGACGACCAGGCAGCCTTGCGCGAGGCCGCTGATCAAGCGGTTGCGCCGGGGAAAATTCGATGCCATCGCCCCGGTGCCGAGGGGAAACTCGGAAATGAGCAGGCCGAGCTCGGCAATCTGCGCCGCGAGCGCGGTATTGGCGCGTGGATAGACCACGTCGATGCCGGTGCCAAGGACGGCGATGGTCGAGCCTTTTCCGGCCAATCCGCCGCGATGTGCCGCAGCGTCGATGCCGAGCGCGAGGCCCGACACGATGGCGAGCCCGGCATCGCTCAGCGCCTTGGCGAAGCTCTGCGCGTTCGCCGCGCCCTGCGCGGTGGCGTTGCGGCTGCCCACCACTGCGAGCGCCGAGCTTTGCAGCAGCTCGACACGCCCGCGCGCGTACAGCAAGGGCGGTGGATCCGGAATCTCGAGCAGCAGATGCGGGTAGCCCGTGTCGGCGAGCGTGACGAGCGAATTGCCGGGCTGCTCGAGCCAGGCGAGGGCGGCGGCGACGGACTGTCGCACCGTCTCGGAATGGAGCGCTTCCAGCACCGAGGGGGCGATGTGCGCGGCGAGCTCGGAAGGCTTGCGCGCAAGCACCCGCTCGGGCAAGCCGAACTGCTTCAGCATGGCGCGGATGGCGGCGCCGCCGAGCCCGGGAGTGAGCGTGAGTTGCAGCCAGCTCGCCAGCCCGGGGTCTTGCGTCATGCGGGCGGCGTGACCTCGGTCAGGGCGACCAGGCGGGAACTGCTTCTAGGGCGTCTGAACCACATCCAGAGGGCTGACGGGCCTCGTGACGTGCATGACCAGCGCGTAGGATATCCGCTCGAAGACGCGGAACACAAACGCGATCCCGGCGCGTTCGTCGGGCAATTGCAGCTTCGAGTCAGCCGCGCCTTTTGGCTTGGTCACGTCGCTCACCAAGCCGCCGCGCGTATAGAGCGCTAGAACGTGGCCGACCTCGACGCCGTCGGCGCGACCGCGATTCACGGTGATGATCGATTGCGGGCCGGCTTCGCCGACGCGGCCGGCACCGTAGATGGACATGATGCGTCCGTTGATCTTCGTCACGGGCGCGTGTGGCGCATAGCTGATCGACTGCGGCCGGCTCGCGGCGACCAGCTTGTCTCCGGCGCCGACTTCTCGCACCGCGGTGGTGAGGACGATCGTCGCGGGGTCACCGGCGCGGGTGACCTGCGCGGTGCCGAGATAGATGGCTTCGTAGCCGAGCGTCTGGTTGGTATCCGGGTCGACCAGCGGACCGCCGCGGCGGTAGACGAACCAGGTGTCTTCCTTCGACGCGCCGATGCCGCGGACATACGCGGAATTCCCGGCGGAGATGATGACGCGATCGGTCTGGGTGCCGACGATGGTGGGCCCCTTGTCCAGGCCGTCGGGCTCGATGATCAGCGGGCGAGTCAGAAACGGCTCGATCAAGGCGGCCGGAATGCTGGGAATTCCCTGTCGTGCGAGCGACTCGGCGCGCAGGTGCGGCGTGAGTTTGACCATGCTCGCGTCGGTGCTGGCTGCAGTTGTACTCGGCGCGGGAGTTGTACTCGGCGCGGGAGTTCCGGTAGTGGGCGAGGTGGGCTCGCCCGTCGTCGTCGGCTCGCCTTCGCGTGTGCCGGGCTGGGCAATCGTCAGTTGGCCGCGCTCGCGATCGAGGATCAGCACATAGCCCGGATAGATGAGGTGCGGGTTACGGATCTGCTCCTTGTTCATGTTCCACAGGTCGGGCCAGCGCCACGGGGAGTCGGTATAGCGCTCGGAGATGCCCCAGAGCGTGTCGCCGGGGACGACGATATAGCGGTCGGGAGCGTCCGGCTTGATCGCCAGGGGCGTGGTGGGGGCCTGCGCCCAAGTCGCCCCGGACACCAAGAAGATGAGTGTTGTGATAGACTTACGCACTTGCTGGACCATGGCCCCGTCCCTTTTCGCGGTTTCCCGGACCGGCTTGTAATTCGGTTTGTCTAACGCAATGTAGCACAACCGCCGAAGTGCTTATACGTCACCTGAGATTCTGCACATAATTTCTTCAATTGCAAGTGAATTTGACCTGAAATGCCGATTTTGAACATCCTTCGCTACCCCGACGCGCGCCTCCACAAGGTCGCCGCACCGGTCACCGTGTTCGACGAGAGCCTGAAAAAACTGGTCGCCGACATGACCGAAACCATGTACACGGCGCCTGGCATCGGGCTCGCCGCCACGCAGGTCGACGTGCACAAGCAGGTCATCGTCGTCGACGTTTCCGAGCGGCGCGACTCGCTGGTGGTGCTCGTCAATCCCGAGATCGTCGAGGCGACCGGCGAGTCGGATATCGAGGAAGGCTGCCTCTCGGTTCCCGGCATCTACGAGCTGGTGCAGCGCGCCGAGCGCGTGAAAGTGCGTGCCCACGACCAGAACGGCAAGGCCTTCACCCTCGAGGCGCAGGGCCTGCTGGCGGTCTGCATTCAGCACGAGATGGATCACCTGCAGGGAAAGGTCTTCGTCGAGCATCTGTCGCAGCTCAAGCAGCAGCGCATCCGCGCCAAGCTCGCGAAGCAGCTGCGCAAGTCGGCCTGATCTCGCCTTCCTGCGTCTAGTCTTCGCCGGCACTCCGCAATTCGCCGCTCAGGCGCTTGACCGGCTGCTCGAAGCCGGACACGAGGTTCCCCTCGTTGTCACGCAGCCCGACCGCCCGGCGGGGCGCGGCCTGCAGCCGATGCCGAGTGCGGTCAAACGGCTCGCGCTTGCGCGCGGGCTGCGCGTCACGCAACCCGAGCGCTTGGGCGCAGCGGAAGCGGAGGTTATCCGTGGTGCGCAGCCCGATGTTCTTGTCGTCGCCGCGTACGGGGTGCTGCTTCCCCCGCAGTTTCTCGATCTCGCTCCGCATGGCGCTCTGAACATTCATGCCTCGCTGCTGCCGCGCTGGCGCGGAGCGGCGCCGATCCAGCGCGCGCTGCTCGCCGGCGACCGCGAAACGGGAATCTCGATCATGCGCCTGGATGCGGGCCTGGACACGGGCCCGGTGCTTTCCCGGCATCCACTGCAGATCGCCGCGGACGACGACGCGGGCAGCTTGCATGACAAGCTTGCCGCCCTCGGCGGTGCGGCTATCGTCGAAGCGCTTGCGCAAGTCGAAGCGGGCACGGCGAGAGCGCTCGCGCAGCCCGCGGCAGGAGCGACCTACGCCCGCAAGATCGGCCGCAACGACGCGGTGCTCGACTGGTCGCAGCCGGCCGCGACGCTCGAGCGCACGATCCGGGCGCTGCGGCCTTCGCCCGGTGCGGCGACCACTCTCGAAGGAGAGCGGATCAAGATCTGGCGCGCGCGCATCGCCGAAGGCCGCGCCACGCCCGGGACGGTGCTGGCGGCGAGCGATGCCCTGGTCGTCGCTTGCGGCGAAGGCGCGCTCGCCATCACCGAGTTGCAGCGCGCCGGCGCGAAGCCGCTGTCGGCGGAAATGTTCTTGCGTGGCCACCCCGTTGCCGCGGGCGCGCGCCTGACATGAGCGCGGCGGCGCTGGCGCCCGCGCTTGCCGAGGCGGCGCGTATCGTCAGCCGCGTTGCCGCCGGCAGGAGTCTTTCGGACGAGCTGGAGAGCGCAGGTCGCACTTCGGCGCGCGCCGCGCTCGTCGATCTGACGCATGGAACTCTGCGACGCTTCGGCCGCGTCCAGGCGATGGTGCGTGAGCTCTCGCATCGCGGCAAAGGCGACGCGCTGGTCGAGGCGCTCCTGTGGTGCGCGCTCTACGCCCTCGAATCGGGCCGCTACGCTCCCTATACGGTGACCGACCAGGCGGTTCGTGCCTGCGGCCTGCTCGAGAAGTGGAATGCGAAGGGCTATGTCAATGCGCTGTTGCGTGCTGCCCTGCGGGAACGAGCCTCGCTTGAAGCGCGCATCACCGCCGACGCGCAGGCGCGCTACCAGCATCCAGCGTGGTGGATCGACCTGCTGCGCGGAGCGTACCCCGAAACCTGGGAAAGCATCCTCGGCGCCGGCAACACTCATCCGCCGATGGGTCTGCGCGTGAACCGTCGCAAGACGGGCCGCGACGCCTACCTGGCGCGACTCGCCGCGGCGGGAATGGTGGCGCGCGCGAGCGGCGCGCATGGGCTCATCCTCGAGCGCCCGGTTGCGGTCGCCGAGCTGCCCGGCTTCGAGCTCGGCGAGGTCTCGGTGCAGGATATCGGCGCGCAGCGCGCCGCGACCTGCCTCGACTTGCAGCGCGGACAGCGCGTCCTCGATGCCTGCGCGGCGCCCGGGGGAAAGAGCGCCCACATCCTCGAGGCCGAGGAGGTCGCGCTCACGGCGCTGGATGTCGACGAAGCTCGCCTGGCGCGCGTGGCGCGCAACCTCGAGCGCCTGTCGCTGCGTGCCGAGCTCCTGCAGGCGGATTGCACGCAACTCGCGCGGTGGTGGAATGGCGAGCCGTACGATCGCATCCTTGCCGATGTGCCATGCTCGGCATCCGGCATCGCGCGCCGCCGTCCCGACCTCAAGTGGCTGCGGCGCGCACAGGACCTGGATGCCTTCGCGGCGCGCCAGGCGGCGATTCTCGACGCGCTTTGGCAGGCGCTGCGCGTGAATGGTAAATTGCTGTATGCCACATGCTCGGTGTTCCCGCAGGAGAACGACGGCGTGATCGGCGCCTTTCTCGCGCGCCATGCGGACGCACGCAGGCTGTCCTTGGCCGATGGTGGCGAGGCGCAGTGGCTGCCGGACGCAGAGCATGACGGCTTCTTCTACGCTCTGATCGAAAAAACAGCCTGACCCAGCGCGATGCGGCGCATCGCCCTCCTCACCGGGTTCCTTGCGCTGCTCGCCTCCGCACCGGCGCGCGGTGATGCGATCGAGGTGCGCGACGCAGGCTTGCGCGCGGCGGAAGAGGGGCTCGTCCTGGACGCTGATTTCGACTTCGAGCTCACGCCGAGGCTCGCCGAGGTCGTCGCCAACGGCGTGCCGCTCTATTTCCGCGTCGAATTCGAGCTCAGCCGGCGACGCTGGTACTGGTTCGACGAGCGCACCGCGTCGCGCGCGTTGCAGATGCGCCTTTCCTGGCACGCGCTCTCGCGTCACTATCGCCTGTCGGTCGGCGCCGTGCCCGAGCGCTACATGCTGCAGCAGAACTTCGCCACGCTCGAGGACGCGCTCAAGGTGCTCAAGCATGTGCGCAACTGGCTGGTGGTCGATCGTGCCACCAACCTCTCCCGCTCCGATTACGACGCGGCGGTACGGATGCGGCTCGACACCACGCTCCTGCCCAAGCCCTTCCAGCTCTCGGCGCTGACCAGCCGAGATCTGCATCTCGAATCGCCGTGGAAACGCTTCGTGTTGCGTCCGCCGCAGCAGTTGCCGGCGCCGGTGGAAAACCGCGAGCCGAAGAAGGAGCTGCCGCGATGAAGCTGCTGCTCAGCGTCGGTGGCGCGATCGCCGCAGTCGGGCTCTTTCTGCTTGCCACCGCGAGTGGCGAGACGCCGCTGCTCGCGCAGCACTATTCGTTGCTCTTCGGCCTGAACGCGGTGCTCGCGGGGCTTCTCGCCCTGCTGCTCGTGGTCCAGCTCGCCGGGCTGGTCCGGCGCTATCGCGCCCGGGTGTTCGGCACGCGCCTCACCCTGCGGCTGCTGCTGCGCTTCGCCGCGCTGGCGGTGCTGCCCGGGCTGATCGTGTATGCGGTTTCGGTGCAATTCCTGACGCGCTCGATCGAGTCCTGGTTCGACGTCAAGGTCGATGCCGCTCTCGAGGGCGGCATCAACCTCGGGCAGCAGGCCATCGATCAGATGCTGGTCGAGCTGCAGGCCAAAGCGCAGGCCATGGCGCAGGAGCTCTCGACCATGCCGGCCACCGAGATGGCGTCACAGTTCCAGCGCTTGCGCAGCCAGGCCGGCGTGCAGGATGCGATGCTCGTGACGCCGGGCGGGCGCGTGCTGGCGAGCAGCAGCGAAGACATCGCCAGGCTCGTGCCGGAGGCGCCACCCCCCTACCTCCTCATTCAGGCGCGCGACCAGCGTGTCTATGCGTCGACCGATTCGCTTGTCGGCCAGCCCCTCTCGCTGCGCGTCATCGTGCCGGTGGAGTCCGGCGCCCTCGAGCCCCGCTTCCTGCAACTGCGGGCCAATGTCCCGCCGGCCTTCCAGCGCAGCTCCGAGGCGATCGAGACCGCCTACCGCGAGTACCGTCAGCTCGCCATCGCGCGCGACGAGCTGAAGAGCATCTATATCGTCACGCTCAGCTTTGCGCTGCTGATGGCGCTGTTCGTCGCCGTCGCCGTTGCAGCGACGCAGTCGAATCTGCTTGCCGAGCCGCTGGCGCGCCTGGCGCAGGCGATGCAGGCGGTGGCGCGCGGCAATTTCTCGCGGCAGGTGGCGGTGACGAGGCGCGACGAGCTCGGAGTGCTGACCGAAAGCTTCAACTCGATGACCCGCCAGCTGGAGGAGGCGCACCACGTTGTCGAGTCGAACCGTGGTGCGCTCGAAGCGTCCAAGGCGCGCCTGGAGAGCATTCTCGCCAACCTGTCGGCCGGCGTGCTGGTGTTCGACCACGAGCTTGCCTTGTCGATCTCCAACCACGGCGCGGCCGAGATCCTTGGCGACGAGCTGCGGGGCTTCGCCGATGCGATGCGCGAGCAGTTCGTCGCGCACGGCGACAAGGACTGGCAACTGCAATTCGAGCTCAAGGGTACCGGCAAGACCTTGCATGCCCGCGGCGCCCGCCTGCCCAAGGCTACGGGCGGCGGCTACGTGGCCGTGTTCGACGACATCACCCAGCTCATCCACGCGCAGCGGGCAACGGCGTGGGCCGAGGTGGCGCGCCGCCTCGCCCACGAGGTGAAGAATCCGCTCACGCCGATCCAGCTCTCGGCGGAGCGCCTGGAGATGAAGCTCGCCGGCCGCCTGCCGGAGGAGGAAGCCGAGGCGCTACGCCGCGCGACCCAGACCATCGTCAACCAGGTCGCCGCGCTCAAGGCGATGGTCAACGACTTCACCGAATATGCGCGTCTGCCGGCGCCCGAGCCGGCCTGGCTGGATCTCAATTCGCTGGTGGCGGACGTGCTCGGGCTCTACGAGAATTCGAGCGTGCCGATCGCGAAGCGGCTCGCCGAAGCGCTGCCGCCGGTGTGGGCCGACGGCGCGCAGATTCGCCAGGTGATCCACAATCTGATACAGAACGCGCAGGACGCGCTCGAGAACATGCGCCAGCGGGGAGCCATTCCGACCATCGAAGTGCGCACCGAGCTCGCCGGCGACCGCGTGCGCCTCGCGGTGTCGGACAATGGCGGTGGTTTTCCCGAGGAGCTGATGGCGCGCATTTTCGAGCCGTATGTGACCACCAAGCCGCGCGGCACCGGGCTGGGCCTGGCGATCGTGAAGAAGATCGTCGACGAGCACCACGGCAGCATTGCCATCGAGAACCGGCCGAGCCGGGGCGCTTCGGTCAGCGTGCTGCTGCCGCTCTCCAAGGCCGCGTAGCGAATGGCGCAGATCCTGGTCGTCGACGACGAAGTCGGTATTCGCGAGCTGCTCTCCGAGATCCTCGCCGATGAGGGTCATCAGGTGCTGGTGGCCGAGAACGCGGGCGGCGCGCGGCGGCTGCGCGAGAGCCAGCGGCCGGACCTCGTGCTGCTCGACATCTGGATGCCCGATACCGACGGCATCACGCTCCTCAAGGAATGGGCGGCAAGCGGCCAGCTGACGATGCCGGTCGTGATGATGTCCGGGCACGGCACGATCGAGACGGCGGTCGAGGCGACGCGCATCGGCGCGCTCGACTTCCTGGAGAAGCCCATCGCGCTGCAGCGGCTGCTGGCCACCGTGAAACGGGCGCTGCGCAACCCGGAAGTCGCGGCGCCGCCGCCGCTCGCGCTCGCCGCGCTGGGTCGCTCGGCCGCGCTCGCCGAGACCAAGAAGCGCCTTGCCTTGCTCGCGCAGTCGAGCGCGCCGCTCCTGCTGCGCGGCGAGCGCGGCATGCGGCCGGAGCTCTTCGCCCGCCTGCTCGCAGCCCCCGGCACGCCGTTCATCGCCGCCGGCGAAGCTGTCGCCGAACCGCTCTCGGACCTCCTGGCGCGCGCTGCGGGCGGCATCCTGTTCGTCACCGACCTGACCCGGCTCGACCGCGCCGAGCAGCGCAACCTCGGGTTCGTGCTTGCGCGCGCCGAGAAGCACAAGGCGAGGGTAATTTCATTCTCGCCGGTCGATGCGCGCACGCTGAGCGAAAAGCACGAGTTCGACGCCGAGCTCGCGGCCCGGCTGGGCGAGGTGACGCTGCGGCTCCCCACCCTGCGCGAGTTTGCCGAGGACGTGCCGGATCTCGCCTCGCTGATGCTCGCGCTGCTGGTCGAGGCGCGAGCCTGCCCGCCGCGCCGCCTGGCGATCGCGGCGCTGAACGCGCTGCGCCACCATGGCTGGCACGGCAACCTGGTCGAGCTGGAGAGCGTGGTCAAGGATCTCGCGCTCACCTCGCTCGACGAGGAGATCCGGCTCGAGGACGTCGAGCGCGTGCTCGCCGGCCGCCAACCGCAGAGCACGCTGCCGGAGGTCGCGTTCGACCGTCCCTATCGCGAGGCGCGCGAAGCATTCGAGCGGATCTACTTCGAGCACCTGCTCGCGCGCGAGCACGGCAGCATGTCGCGCGTCGCCGAGCGCTCAGGCCTCGAGCGCACGCATCTCTATCGCAAGCTGAAAGCCCTGGGTTTGCCGATCGGCCGGCGCGAAGAGAGCTGACTACGCCCGGATCGCGGCGACGGCGAACGCGATCCAGCCGAGAATCAGCGCCATACCGCCGACCGGCGTGATCATGCCGATCGCCTGCGGTGCGCCGAGCGCGAGCGCGTAGAGACTTCCGGAGAAGAGCAGGACGCCGGCGACGAACAGGCAGGCAGCAACCTTGGCCCACGCGCCGGTGAGCTGAGGAACCGCGAGCAGCGCGAGGGCGTGCCAGAAGTGATACTGCACCGCGGTTTGCCAGACAGACAGCGCTTCCGGGCCCAAGCGAGCCTTGAGCGCGTGCGCGCCGAAAGCGCCGAGCACGACCGCCGCGGCGCCGAGCACTGCGCCGATCGCCAGGAACGGCTTCAGGCGGTCTTCTTGGCCTTCTTCTTCGGCTTGTGCGGCCGCTTCTTGCCGTAGCTCGCGCGGTAGATCTTGCCGCGCCGCGTTCTCTTGTCGCCTTTACCCATGCCGGCGATTATACGGTCTCAAGTTCGTACGCGAGGTAAGGCGCGAGCCACTTCTCGGCTTCCGGCAACGGCATGCCGGCGCGCCGCGCGTAATCCTCGACCTGGTCGCGGCCGATCTTGCCGACCGCGAAATAGCTCGACTCCGGATGCGAGAGGTAGAAGCCCGACACCGCCGCCGCCGGCAGCATGGCGAAGGACTCGGTGAGCCGCATGTGCGCGCGCCGCTCGGCGTCGAGCAGCCTGAAGAGCGGCCCCTTGGCCGTATGGTCGGGGCAAGCGGGGTAGCCCGGCGCGGGCCGGATGCCGCGATAGGCCTCGGCGATGAGTCGCTCCCGACCGAGCTGCTCGTCCGCGGCGTATCCCCAGAATTCGCGCCGCACGCGCTCGTGCAGCCGCTCGGCGAAAGCTTCGGCAAACCGGTCGGCCAGCACCTTGAGCATGATGGCGGCGTAGTCGTCGTGAGCTTTTTCGAGAGCGGCGACCCGGGCCTCGATCCCGCCGGCGCTGACCGCGAACGCACCGATCCAGTCGGCGACGCCGCTCGCCTTGGGCGCGACGAAGTCGGCGAGGCAGAGGTTGGGCCGACCGGTGGGCTTGACGTTCTGCTGCCGCAGGTTGTGCCAGGTCATCAGTACGTCGCGCCGGCCCTCATCGGCGTAGATCTCGATGTCGTCGTTGTTGACCTGCGCGGCCGCAAAGAGGCCGAACACGCCGTTCATCGTGATCGCGCGCTCGTGCACGATGCGCGCGAGCGCTTCCTGCGCTTCGGCGAACAGCTTGCGCGCGGCTTCGCCGACCACCGGGTCCTGAAGGATCTTCGGATAGGGACCGGAAAGCTCCCAGGCCTGGAAGAACGGCGTCCAGTCGATGTAGTCGACGAGCTCCGCGAGCGGATAGTCGTTGAGGGTCACCACGCCGATCCTGCGCGGCTGCGCCGGCCGATACGCACTCCAGTCGGTCTTGAGGCCGCGGCTGCGCGCATCGGCCAGCTTGAGCAAGGGGCCGGGGCCTTTCTTCTCCTTGTGCGCGATGCGCAGGCGCTCATAGTCGGCGCGCACCTCGGCGACGAAGTTTTCCCGGCCGTCTGCCGAGAGCAGGCCCTGGACGACCGGCACGCTGCGCGAGGCGTCGGGCACGTAGACCACCGGCCCGGAATAGTTCGGCGCGATCTTCACCGCGGTGTGCGTGCGCGAGGTGGTCGCCCCGCCGATGAGGAGCGGCAGCTTGAGGCCCGAGCGCTCCATCTCGCGCGCGACGTGCGACATTTCCTCGAGCGAGGGGGTGATCAGCCCGGAGAGCCCGATCACGTCGGCGCCCTCCTTCTGCGCCGTGTCGATGATGTTCTGTGCCGGCACCATGACGCCGAGGTTCACCACTTCGTAGTTGTTGCACTGGAGCACCACCGCGACGATGTTCTTGCCGATGTCGTGCACGTCGCCTTTCACCGTGGCGATGACGATGCGGCCTTTCGAGCGCGCCGCCTGGCCGCTCTTCGCGCGCTCGGCCTCGATAAACGGGACGAGGTGCGAGACCGCCTGCTTCATGACGCGCGCCGACTTCACCACTTGCGGCAGGAACATCTTGCCGGCGCCGAAAAGATCGCCGACCACGTTCATGCCGTCCATCAGCGGTCCTTCGATCACCGTGATCGGCTGTGGATACTTGAGCCGCGCTTCCTCGGTGTCGGCGATGATGTGCGCGCCGATGCCGTTCACCAGCGCGTGCACCAGGCGCTCCTCCACGGTGCCGTTGCGCCAGGCTTCGTCGGGCTTCGCTTCCTTCGCGCCGGCCTTGACCGTGCCCGCGATCTCGATCAGGCGCTCGGTGGCGTCGGCGCGGCGGTTGAAGAGCACGTCCTCGACCCGCTCGCGCAGCTCGGGCTCGATCCTTTCGTAGACGCCGAGCTGGCCGGCGTTGACGATGCCCATCGACATCCCGGCGCGAATCGCGTGGTAGAGGAATGCGGTGTGCATCGCCTCGCGCACCGGGTCGTTGCCGCGAAACGAAAAGGAGAGATTCGACAGGCCGCCCGAAGTCTTGACGTGCGGCAGGTGCTGGCGGATCCAGCGCACCGTCTCGATGTAGTCGATGCCGTAGCGCGCGTGCTCCTCGAGGCCGGTGGCGACGGCAAAGATGTTCGGGTCAAAAACGATGTCCTCGGCGGGGAAGCCGGCCTTCGTCGTCAACAGCTGATAGGCGCGC
>Ga0210070_1000010_pt1 | contig 14238 bp, 13 predicted proteins | sample Sandmound_ThreeS_2_FD_185573 | JGI IMG/M metagenome (GOLD analysis project Ga0210070, IMG submission 185573) | Wetland microbial communities from the San Francisco Bay, California, USA, that impact long-term carbon sequestration -... | ecosystem: Environmental > Aquatic > Marine > Wetlands ...
TCGGGTAGCGCGCCGATGGCTTCGGCGTCCACGGTGTACGCGTTGATGCGGATGCCCGGCAGCCCGAGCTGAATGCTGAGGGCGCCGAGCACGGCGTCCTGCGTGGTGGCGCCCATGTCGATGAGCACCTGTCCGAGGCGGCGGCTCGACTTCTTCTGCTGCTCGATCGCCGCCTTCAGGATCATGATCGCGTCATAGGTGGCGGCGTTGTACGTCGGCGCCTTGCCGTAGCGCTGCTTGAAGGCGCGCACGAACGGCACGGTCTTCGGCGTCGTCTCCACCTCGGCGAAGGTGTCGAGCGTCGAGACGTAGTTCGCCTTGCCCGCCGCCGCCTGCCAGAACTGGTCCTTCTGCCCCTCGACGTTGATGCCGAAGGCAACCGCCTTCATGTTGCGCTCGCCCATCTGCCGGCCGAGCGAGATGCCGACCGGCCCGGAAAGGAGCGTGAAGACGATGTCGGCGCCGCTGCGCTCGATCGCCGCGAGCTCGGCACTGACGTCGGTGGCGACCGCCGAGGGCTGCCAGGTGCCGACGACCTCCATCTTCATCTTCGGCAGCGTCGCCTGCAGCCCCTTGACGATCGGCTCGGTCCAGACTGCCTTCTCGGCCACGAGGGCCACCTTGGGCGTGTCGGTCTTGGCCGAGGTGCGCACCTGCTCGGCGATGTTGCCGAGCACCGCCATCAGGGTGCGGAACAGGTCCGGCGCCTTGGTCGGGGTAACGCGGAACCAGTACTTGTAGCGGTCGTAGTTCTTCTCGACGTTCTCGCCCAGTTTCGCGTCGGCGGCGCCGCAGCCGAGGAAGAGCTTCTTGTAGTCCATCGCCACTTCCTGCATCGCCAGCACCGCCTCGGAGCGGAAGCCGCCGATCAGGTAGTCGACCTTGTCGCGGGTGATGACGCGCTCGATCGCGTTGGTCGCGTCGGGCACCGACTGGATCTCGTTGGTGTCGGCGCGCACCAGCTCGATCATCAGCTTGCGGCCGCCGACGCTGATGCCGCCGGCCTTGTTGATCTCGTCGCGCGCCATCTCGGCGCCGGCCCAGTGGTTCTCGCCCTGGACGAAGGCCATCGGCCCGAGCACCGCGATCTTGACCGTGCTCTGCGCAAGCGCGAGCGGCGCGGCAAGCGCCAGGACAATTCCTAGAATATGGCGATGCATGCGTATCCTCCTCATGACGAGCTTCGTCTAGACTTTATCTTCTTGTATCAACATTTCATGTTGCCAGCAAATTCCCGAGACGTCTAGGATGCCCCGAGAAGACTTCGTTTGCAGCTCACGGCTGCGGGTACGCTGGGCCGAGGTCGACATGCAGAAAATCGTCTTCAACGGCCACTATCTCACCTACATCGACACCGCCATCGCCGATTACTGGCGGCAGATCGGCCTGCCCTACCCCCAGGGCTACGTCGAGCGCTACGCCAATGATATTTTTTTGAGAAAAGCCACCTTGGAATACCTTGGGTCGGCGCACTACGACGACGAGCTGACCGTCTACTGCCGTGTCTCGAAGCTCGGCCGCAGCAGCATGACGTTCATCTTCGAGATCTGCCGCGGCGGCGAAGCCGGGCCGCTGGTCACCGCGGAGCTGGTGTACGTGAACGCCGACCCGCAGATGCGCCCGGCGCCGCTGCCCGAGGAAGTGCGCGAAAGGGTGCGGCGCTACGAAAGGGTGGCCCCGCAATCATGAGCGGCGCGCAGATCGAGCTGCAGCACAAGCTGCACGTCCTCACCAAGAAGGAGGAGCTCGACACGGTGCGGGTGCAGGGCAAAGTCGTGGTGGTGCTCGACATCCTGTTCGCGACCACCACCATGGTGGCGGTGCTCGCCCACGGCGCGCGCGAAGTGGTGCCGGTGCTCGACGAGCAAGCGGCGCGCGCCTGCGGACAGGGGCTGGGCGACGGCTGCGTGCTCGCGGGCGAGCTGTACGCGGAAACGCTGCCCGGCTTCGCGCATCCCGCGCCGCTGGCGCTGATCGAGCACGGCGTGCGCGACAAGACGGTGGTCTACTCGACCACCAATGGCACGGTGGCGATGACGCAGGCCACCGGCGCGGCGCAGGTCTATTGCGGCTCGCTGCTCAACGCGCGACGCCTGGTCGAGCACATCGTCACGCGGCATCGCGGCGAGACGGTGCTCATCCTCTGCTCGGGCTCCGGCAACAACTTCAACTACGAGGACTTCTACGGCGCGGGCCTGTTCGTCGAGCATTTCACCCGCATCCTGGGCGAGAGTGCCGATCTCTCCGACGCGGCGCGCGCCGCGCGCGAGCTCTATCGGCATGCGCGTCTGCCCGAGGCGCTGCTGGAATGCCGGGTGGGAAGCATGATGGTCCGGCGCGGCCTGCAGCACGAAGTGGAGTACGCCTGCAAGGTCGACAGCCTGCCGGTCGTCGCCGTCCTCGAGGAAGGACGGGTCCGGCTCCTCAGTGATAGCGCTCGAAGCCGACCAGGCTGATGAGCGCGCGCGCGATTCCGTAGCCGATCCAGATCCGCAGCCGCGTCAGCAGCGACTGCTCCCGCCAGCGGCGCGGCGCGAGCCGCGCGCCGCCCGTGCGCATCGCCTCCTCGAGGCTGCCGCAGAGCTGCCGCGCGAACACCGCGTCGTCGACGAACACGTTGGCCTCGCGCGCGAGGAGCAGGCTCAGGGGATCGATGTTCGACGAGCCGACGCAGGCGATGTGCTGGTCGAACACGGCGACCTTCGCGTGCAGCACGCTGCGATGGTACTCGTGGATCTCGATTCCGGCGTCGAGCAGCGAGCCGTAGAGCGCGCGCGAGGCGTAAGTCGCCAGCGCGTACTCGATCTTTCCCTGCAGCAGCAGGCGCACGCGCACGCCGCGCGCCGCGGCCTCGACCAGCGCGTGGCGAAAGCGCCTGCCGGGGAAGAAGTACGCGCTGGCGATGACGACCTCCTGCTTCGCCGACCGGATGCAGGCGAGGTAGGCGTTCTCGATGTCACGACGATGCCGCCAGCTGTCGCGCACCACCAGCGCGGCGCGCTGGTCCCCGGCGGGCACGGGCGGGGGCGGCGACTGCAGGAGCGCCGCGCTGCGGCGCATCGATGCGCGCGCCACGCCTCGCCAGAGCCGCGCCGCGGCGGCGCGCACCTCGGCCGCGAGCAATCCGTCGACGCGCACTGCGTAGTCGAGGCGCGGCCGCCGTTCCGATAGCCCATCGTAGTCGTCGATGATGTTGATGCCACCGACGAAGCCGATCGTGCCGTCGATCGAGGCGAGCTTGCGGTGCATGCGCCGCAGCCGGCCGCGGCGCAGGCGCAGCCGCGCGAACTCGGGCCGGAAGGTCAGCACTTCCACGCCGGCGCCGCGCAGCAGCTGGTGAAGGCGCGGCGCGAAGTCGCGCGCGCCGAAGCCGTCGATCAGCAATCGCACGCGAACGCCGCGCACCGCGGCGCGCGCCAGCGCATCAGCGACGAGGCTGCCGGTCTCGTCGTCGGCGTAGATATAGGTCTCGAGGAACACCTCGTGCCGGGCGGCGTCGATCGCCGCGACCAGCGCCGGAAAGTACTCGACGCCGTTATGGAGCAGGGTTACGCGGTTGCCGCCGGCGTACTGCATCGGTCAGGCGCGCTCGATCTCCGCGCTGACGGCGAGGTGGTCGGACAGCAGCGACCAGGGCCGACCCTTGTGCACCTGCGAGGAAACCACGTCGAAGCCGCGCACGTAGATGCGGTCGAGGCGCAGCAGCGGCAGAACGCTGGGGAAGGTGCGCGCCGCGCGGCCGTGGCGCGCCAGCGATACCTCGCGCATGCCGAGGCGCTGCTCGAGGATGGTCGAGGCGCGGTGGCGCCAGTCGTTGAAGTCGCCGGCGACGATGATCGGCAGGTCGCGCGAGGCAAGCTCCTCGAGGCGGCCGGAGATCGCCTCGAGCTGGCGGTTGCGGCCTCTCTCGTGCAGCGACAGGTGGACGCAGACGCAATGCAGGTTGCGCCGCCAGCCCGGTACCGTCACCACCGTATGCAGGAGGCCGCGGCGCTCGAAGCGGTGGTCGGAAACGTCCTCGTTCTCGAACGACACGAACGGAAAGCGCGACAGGATGGCGTTGCCGTGATGGCCGTGGTCGTAGACGGCGTTGCGGGCATAAACGTGCTGCCAGCGCTCGCCGGCGAGGAATTCGTGCTGCGCCCCCGGCCAGGCCGCGAAGCGCAACGCGAAGCGGTCGTTCAGCCCCTGCACCTCCTGCAGGAAAACGATATCCGGGTCGAGCCCGCTCAGGCCGTCGCGCAGCTCGTGGATCACCATGCGGCGGTTGAACTGCGACAGCCCCTTGTGGATGTTGAGCGTGACGATGCGCAGGCGTGCGCTCACGGCTCCTCCTTGCCGAGGTCGAGCGTGAAGCGCCGCTCCAGCAGGTCCGCGTCGTCGAAGTGGCGGCGGCCGACGAACGCCGTGGCGTGGCGTCCCCATTGCCGCATGGTTCCGGCGGAGGCGATGCCCATCGGCCAGTACAGGAATCGCTCGCTCCGCTCGCTGCCGGCGATGAGGCCTTCGACGCCGAACACGCTGCGCCGGCTGCCGTCGAGGCGCGAGAGCGAGCGCAGGTCGTCGTAGCGCTGCAGCGTGTAGCGGACCAGGCTGTCCGGCCCGCTCGTGACGCCGACGCGCTCGATGTAGTGCGTGGCGGAGGCGATGTGCACCACCGGGCGCTCGCCTTCCTTCAGGCGCGGCAGCGACTGCGGCGAGAACGCCCATTCCTCGCGCTCGTCGGGCGCGGCACGCGGCTGCGCGCGCGGCGACGGGAAGAACCAGTGGTAGCAGCCGCAGGGATGGATCGAGTCGTGGAGGATCGGCTCGCCGTCCGGCGCGAGCGTGACCCGCCAGACCACGCCGTCGAGGCGTCCGGCGAGGATGTCGAGCGAGGACAGGGGCGGGCGCTCGGGAAACCAGATCGTGTAGACGAGCTGAAGAAGCACCGTATCGCCGTAGCGGGTGTAGGCGGATCGCGCGTAGACCACGGGAGCGGTGGCGTCGACGATCGGGGCCGCCTCGCCGCTGCGCCAGCGCAGGGCGCCGAAGCGGTCGTAGTCGCCGGCGACCGCGATGTCGAAGCTCGGCGCATAGGTCTCCGCCAGCGCGTCGAGCTCGCGCTCCGAAATCAGCGGTTGCCCGAGAGGATCGAAGCGGCCGCGCGCCAGCAGGCCCTTGACGCTGTCGCGCGAGAGCGGCCGCCGGACCGGCGGCGCGTAGCGCACCCGGCTTGCCGAGTCTCGCGGCTCGGCGGCGGAAACCGCGCGCATGTCGTCTTCGAAGCGCCGCACCCCGGACGAGAAAGGCAGGCGCGTCAGGGGATACAGGCCGAGCGTGCGCATCGCCGGCGAATAGTCGTCGGGGACGCGCGCTGCGGCAACGAGGGCGTCGCGGCCGGGCGCGCTCAGGAGGTCGGCAGCCACGAGCTGCGTGCCGCAATCCTGTGTCCGCTGCAGGACAACCGTGTGGCTGTCCGCGAACGAACCCTCGGCCAGATTGGCGATCTCGTGGCGGCGCGCGTCGTAGTCGAGCGCGCGCAGACGCTGGGCGAACGCGGCGAGGCTGTCCGGGCGCTCCACGGCGCGGCTGCGCAGCGAGGCGAGCAGGCGGTCGGTGCGCAGGTACGGAAATCCCGGCAGGCGCGTGTACTGCGCGTCGCGCACCCCGGCCGCGTCCACCCGCTCGTCGAGCGTGACGAACCATTGCGCGCAATCGCGCTGCGACGGCGACTGGAGATGGCCGGCGAGCTGCTCGTCGAAGGTCGCGCAGCCGGTCGCGAGCAGGATCGCGGTGACGCCAAGGATTCCCCGCACCCGGCTAAATTAGCACAGCGCTTTTTCGCCCAGCATCAGGACGGCGTCGCGGTTGGACCAGGAAAAGCAGCGCTGCGCCGCCTCGCGCCAGGGGAGCCACTCGAACGCGACATGCTCGTCGCGCGAAAGCCTGACCGGAAGGCGCTGCGCGAGCCGCAGGCCGAACACGTGCTCGGTGTTGTGCGTCACGCCGGGAGGAAAGCGATGGCGCCAGCGCGCATAGATCTCGAAGGTGTTGGCCATCGGCCATTGCCTGAGCGTCCCCTGCACGGCGTCGATGCCGGTTTCCTCGGCGACCTCGCGCGCCGCCGCGGCGGCGAGCGGCTCGTCCATGCGCTCGAGCGATCCGGTCACCGACTGCCAGAAGCCCGCGCGCGAGGCGCGCTCGAGAAGCAGTACCTGCAGGTCCGCGGTATGCACGACCACCAGCACCGAAACCGGCAGCTTCACGCCCGCTCGCGGTGCAGGGGCGGCAAGGCGAGCTTCTTCCCGGGGTCGATCAGCACCGCGAAAAACGGCCGGCCGCGGCCCGACCAGAACTCGGCGGTGGAGCGCAGCACGTCGATCAGCACGCCGAGGTCGTCGCTGGACAGCGACTGCCAGTTGCGGAACACGAGGACATGTCCGTCGGCCTCGCGCCAGGACAGGTCGGCGAGGCAGTCCTCGAGCGCGTCCCAGCTGCCGCCGAACCAGTCGGGGAAGCGCAGCGCAGCAGCGATGGCCCGCAGCGCATCGCCGCCCTGCAGGTCGATGTCGGCGGCGCCGAGCGGCGATCCGCGCAGAGCGTCGTCGATCGCGTCGGCTTTTTCGGCGCGGTAGACGCCGGAGCGCACCGGGTCGCGCAGCCGCTCGAGGAGCTTGCTCATTGCGGCTGCGGCGCGTTCCTCAGGCGCAGGTGCAGCTCGCGCAGCTGCTTTTCCGTCACCGGCGTCGGCGCGCCGGTGAGCAGGTCCTGGCCGCGCTGGGTCTTGGGGAACGCGATCACGTCGCGGATCGCGTCAGTGCCGGCCATCAAAGCCACCATGCGGTCGAGGCCGAAGGCGATGCCGCCGTGCGGCGGCGCGCCGTATTGCAGCGCGTCGAGCAGGAAGCCGAACTTCGCGCGCTGGTCCTCTTTCGAGATCTTCAGCGCACGGAACACCTTCTCCTGCACCTCGGGCCGGTGAATGCGCACCGAGCCGCCGCCGATCTCCCAGCCGTTCAGCACCACGTCGTAGGCCTTCGCATAGGCCTTCTCCGGCGCCGATTCGATGAACGCCTCATGCCCGTCCTTGGGACTGGTGAAGGGATGATGGCGCGCCTTCCAGGCCTTGGTTTCCGCGTCGTGCTCGAACATCGGGAAATCCACCACCCAGAGCGGCCGCCAGCCCTTTTCGGCCAGGCCGAGCTCGTGTCCGAGCTTCTGCCGCAGCGCGCCCATCACTTCGCTGGCGATCCCGGCCTGGTCGGCGCCGAACAGGATGAGGTCGCCGTCCTGCGCCTCGCATCGCCGCAGCGTTTCCGCGAGCGCCTTCTCGTGCAGGTTCTTGACGATCGGCGATTGCAGGCCCGCGGCGCCCTTGGCGCGCTCGTTCACCTTGATCCAGGCGAGGCCCTTGGCGCCCAGGGCCTTCGCGGTCTCGCCGAAGCCGTCGACCTGGCTGCGCGGCAGCGCGCCGCCGCCCGGAAGGCGCAGCGCGCAGACGCGGCCGCCGGCCGCGTTCGCCGGGCCGGCGAAGACCTTGAAGTCGACGTTCTTCATGACATCGGTGAGCTCGATCAGCTTCAACGGCACGCGCAGGTCGGGCTTGTCGATGCCGTAGTCGCGGATCGCGTCGTCGTAGCGCACGACGGGGAACGGATCGGCGAGCTCGATGCCGGCTGCGGCGCGGAACACCTGGCGCACCAGCGCTTCCATCAGCGCGCGGATCGCCGCCTCGTCGAGGAAGGAGGTCTCGACGTCGATCTGCGTGAATTCGGGCTGCCGGTCGGCGCGCAGGTCCTCGTCGCGGAAGCATTTGACGATCTGGTAGTAGCGGTCGAAGCCCGCCACCATCAGCATCTGCTTGAAGAGCTGCGGCGACTGCGGCAGCGCGTAGAAATGGCCGTCGTGCAGGCGCGAGGGGACGAGGAACTCGCGCGCGCCCTCGGGCGTCGACTTGTAGAGGAAGGGCGTCTCGATGTCGACGAAGCCGCGCTCGTCGAGGAAGCGGCGCGCCGCCATCGCCGCGCGGTGGCGCAGGCGCAGGTTGGCCTGCATCGGCGCGCGCCGCAGGTCGAGCACGCGGTTCGCGAGGCGCACTTCCTCGGAGAGGTTGTCGTCGTCGAGCTGGAACGGCGGCGTCGCCGAGGCGTTGAGGATCTCGACCTCGCGCGCCACGAGCTCGACTTCGCCGGATTTCAATTCAGCGTTGGTGCTGCCCTCCGGTCGCTTGCGGAGAAGACCGGACACGCGAAGCACGTATTCGTTACGAACCTTCTCGGCAATCCGGAACGCGTCGCCGGCATCCGGGTTGAACACCACCTGCGCCAGGCCTTCACGGTCGCGCAGGTCGATGAAGATCACGCCGCCGTGGTCTCGGCGCCGGTGCGCCCAGCCGCACAGGGTCACGGTCTGTCCGACGAGAGAGGCGTTGATTTCGCCGCAGTAGTGGCTGCGCATCTACTTTTGGGGCGGGACCACGCCCATCGAGATGATGTACTTCAGCGCCTGATCGACGGTCATGTCGAGCTCGACCACGTCCGCGCGCTTGACGATGACGAAATAGCCGCCCGTCGGGTTGGGGGTGGTCGGCACGTACACCGAGAGGCAATCCGGCGGCACGTGGTTGGCGACGTCGCCGCCCGGCGTGCCGGTGAGGAAGGCGATGGTCCAGGCGCCCTCGTGCGGCCACCGCACCAGCACCGCCTTGCGGAACGCCTGCCCGCTCGAGGAGAAGAGCGTGTCGGAGATCTGTTTCACGCTGGAGTAGATCGAGTTGACCACCGGAATGCGATTCAGCACCCCGTGCCAGAGCTGGACCAGCTGCGCGCCGACGAAGTTGGTGGCGAGAAAGCCGGTGGCGAAGACCACGGCGATGGTGAGGATGGCGCCGAGCCCAGGGATGTGCACGCCGAGCCAGCGCTCGGTCTGGAACGCCTCCGGCAACAGCAGCAGCGACTGGTCGAGGAAATCGAAGATGAACTTCAGCACCCAGACCGTGACCACGATCGGGATCCAGATCAGCAGGCCGGTGATGAAGTACTTCTTCATGCGATAGAAACAAAAAAGCCCGGCGCGAGCCGGGCTGATTGAGTTGGGCGCGCCATCAGTCTGTGGTGGCCGGCGCGGACGCTTTCTTGGCCTCGGGCTTGGCTTCCGTCTTCGCTTCCGACTTGGCTTCGGTCTTCAGGTCGACCTTCTTTTCCGCCGGCTTCTTGCCCGTCGTCTTGAAGTCGGTGGCATACCAGCCGCTGCCCTTCAGCTGGAAGCCGGCGGCGCTGAGCAGCTTCTTGTAGGCCTTCTTGCCGCAGGCCGGGCACTTGGAAAGAGGCCTTTCGGAGACCTTCTGCAGGTGCTCCTCCTGGTGGCCGCACTCCTCGCAGCGGTACTCGTAGATCGGCATGGCGCGATTATATGCCTGATTTCAGAACGGAATATCGTCTTCCATGTCGTCGAACTTGCCCGCCGGCTTCTTCGCCGCCGCCGGTTTCGCGTCGCCGCGCGGCTCGCCGCGCTCGGGCCGCTCGGGCAATGAACGGGCCTCGCCGCCGCCTTCGCGCCGGCCGAGCATCTGCATCACGTCGGCGCGGATCTCGGTCGAGTAGCGGTCCTGGCCATCCTTGTCCTGCCACTTGCGCGTGCGCAGCTGGCCCTCGACGTAGACCTGCGAGCCCTTCTTCAGGTACTCGCCGGCGATCTCGGCCAGGCGGCCGAAGAAGGCGATGCGGTGCCACTCGGTGGCTTCCTTCTTCTCGCCGCTCGTCTTGTCCTTCCACGTGTCGGTCGTCGCGACGCGGATGTTGGTCACGGCGTCGCCGCTCGGCAGATATTTCGTTTCCGGGTCGGCGCCGAGATTGCCGACGATGATGACCTTGTTCACCGATGCCATGTCACACCCCTCGTTTGGATCGTCCCGTGCCGCTCAACGTACCGCAAGCAAGGCTCGTTGACTTCATCCGCTGGAAATCCTGGAGACGGGCACGCAAGACGGGCTATAGTAGCAAGTTTATCTTTTTCGCCGGCATTACTTGGATTCCATTCGCATCCGCGGCGCGCGGACCCACAACCTCAAGAACCTGAGCCTCGAGCTGCCGCGCAACCGGCTCGTGGTGATCACCGGCCTTTCCGGATCGGGCAAGAGCTCGCTCGCCTTCGACACCCTCTACGCCGAAGGGCAGCGACGCTACGTCGAGAGCCTCTCTGCGTACGCGCGCCAGTTCCTGCAGCTGATGGAGAAGCCCGACGTCGATCTCATCGAGGGCCTCTCGCCCGCGATCGCGATCGAACAGAAGGCCGCAAGCCACAATCCTCGCTCGACCGTCGGCACCGTCACGGAGATCCACGACTACCTGCGCCTGCTCTTCGCCCGCGCCGGCACGCCGTATTGCCCCGAGCACGGCATCGCCCTGCAGGCGCAGTCGGTGGCGCAGATGGTCGAGCAGCTCCTCGCCCTGCCGGAGGAAACGAAGCTGATGATCCTCGCGCCGGTGGTCGCGGCGCGCAAAGGCGAGCAGGCGGAGCTCTTGGAGGAGCTGCGCGCGCAAGGCTTTACGCGCGTGCGCATCGATGGCCGCGTGCACGAGCTCGACGCGGCGCCGCGCCTGGCAAAGAACGCCAGGCACTCGATCGACGTGGTGATCGATCGCGTCAAGGCGCGCGCCGACGCCAAGCAGCGCCTCGCCGAGTCGCTCGAGACGGCGCTGCGCCACGCCGACGGCAGGGCGCTGGTTTTTGAACTGGACAGCGAAAAGGAACATCTGTTTTCGGCGAAGTTCGCCTGCCCGCGCTGCGACTACGCCATCCCCGAGCTCGAGCCGCGGCTCTTCTCGTTCAACAACCCGATGGGCGCCTGCCCGCGCTGCGACGGCCTGGGCGCGATCGACTTCTTCGACCCGAAGCGCATCGTCGCGCACCCCAACCTGTCGCTCGCCGCCGGCGCGATCCGCGGCTGGGACCGCCGCAACCACTTCTACTACACGATGCTGCAGTCGCTGGCGCGGCACTACGCGTTCGACGTCGAGGCGCCGTGGGAGGTGCTCGACGAGCGCGTGCAGAACCTCGTGCTCTACGGCTCGGGCAAGGAAGCGATCGCGTTCCAGTATCCGGGCGAGCGCGGCCGCACCGCGGTCAAGTCGCATCCGTTCGAGGGCGTGGTGCCGAACCTCGAGCGCCGCTACAAGGAAACCGACTCGCTGGTGGTGCGCGAGGAGCTCGCCAAGCTCGTCAACCAGCGCGCCTGCCCGGACTGCGGCGGCGCCCGCCTGAGGCGCGAGGCGCGCCACGTCAAGGTCGCGGACAGGACGATTTTCGAGATTTCTGCATTCCCTCTCAGGTTCTGCAGAGAGTTCTTTTCCTCCCTCAAGCTGGAGGGCGCGAAGGGCCAGGTGGCCGAGCGCATCGTGCGCGAGATCGCCGACCGCCTGGAGTTCCTGGTCAACGTCGGGCTCGACTATCTCGCCCTCGATCGCGCCGCGAACTCGCTCTCCGGCGGCGAAGCGCAGCGCATCCGCCTCGCGAGCCAGATCGGCTCCGGCCTCACCGGGGTGATGTACGTGCTCGACGAGCCCTCGATCGGCCTGCACCAGCGCGACAACGCGCGCCTGATCGGGACGCTGCAGCGGCTGCGCGACCTCGGCAACTCGGTGATCGTGGTCGAGCACGACGAGGAGGCGATCCGCGCCGCCGACCACGTGGTCGACATGGGCCCGGGCGCGGGAGACGCCGGCGGTCGGGTGATTGCCGAGGGTTCTCCTGCCGAGGTGATCGCCAATCCGCAATCGCTGACCGGCCGCTACCTCGCGCGTGAGCTCGAGATCCCCGTGCCGACGCGGCGCAACCGGTCCAAGCAGAAGATCCTCCTCAAGGGGGCGAAGGGCAACAACCTGAAAGACGTCGACTTCGAGCTGCCGCTGGGGCTGCTCGTCTGCGTCACCGGCGTTTCGGGCTCGGGCAAGTCCACGCTGGTGAACGACACGCTCTACGCCGCGATCGCGCGCCATCTGTACGGCAGCGCGACCGAGCCCGCGCCGCACGAAGCCATCGAAGGTCTCGAGCATCTCGACAAAGTGGTGAGCGTCGACCAAAGCCCCATCGGTCGGACCCCACGCTCCAACCCGGCGACCTATACCGGGCTTTTCACGCCGATCCGCGAGCTCTTCGCCGGAGTGCCGGAAGCCCGTCAGCGCGGCTACGACGCCGGACGCTTCTCTTTCAACGTCAAGGGCGGCCGCTGCGAGGCCTGCCAGGGCGACGGCGTGACCAAGGTGGAGATGCACTTCCTGCCCGACATTTATGTTGCCTGCGATGTCTGCCACGGCAAGCGCTACAACCGCGAGACGCTGGAGGTGCGCTACAAGGGCCGCAACATCCACGAGGTGCTGGAGATGACGGCGCTCGAGGCGGCCGAATTCTTCTCCGCGGTGCCGGCGATCGCGCGCAAGCTCGCGACGCTGATCGACGTCGGCCTGGGCTACGTGCGCCTCGGCCAGTCGGCGACCACGCTCTCCGGCGGCGAAGCGCAGCGCGTCAAGCTCTCGCTCGAGCTCTCCAAGCGCGACACCGGCCGCACGCTCTACATCCTGGACGAGCCGACGACCGGGCTGCACTTCCACGACATCCGGCTGCTGCTGCAGGTGCTGCAGCGCCTGCGCGACGCGGGCAACACGGTGCTGGTCATCGAGCACAACCTCGACGTGGTGAAGACCGCCGACTGGGTGATCGACCTCGGCCCGGAGGGCGGCGAAGGCGGCGGCCGCATCCTCGCCGCCGGCACGCCGGAGGCGATTTCCCGGAGCGAAGAAAGCTTTACCGGCCGGTACCTGGCCGGGGTCTTGACAAAACCGAACGTTCGTACTATTTTGCCGCCCCATGAGCCCGGCCCTGCCGAACAGTCCGACCCCGACCAAGGGCGAGCAGACCCGCGCCGCCATCCTCGACGCGGCGCTCAAGGTCGCTAGCAGGCTCGGCCTGGAAGGCCTGACCATCGGCACGCTGGCCGACGAGACCGGCATGTCGAAGTCCGGCCTGTTCGCCCACTTCGGCTCCCGCGAGGGACTGCAGCTTGCGGTGCTCGAGCACGCGGCGCAGATCTACGGCCAGCGGGTGTTCCTGCCCGCGCTGAAGATCGCGCGCGGGCTGCCGCGGCTGCGCGCGCTCTTCGAGCGCTGGCTCGACTGGACACTCGCCTCCGGGCTGCCCGGCGGCTGCATCATGATCTCCGCCGCCGCCGAGTACGACGACCGACCGGGGCCGATCCGCGACGCGGTGATCGCCAACCAGCACCGCGGCACCGCCATCAGCGAGAAGGCCGTGCGCCTGGCGATCGAGGAAGGCCACCTCAGGGCCGACACCGACCCGGAGCAGATCGCCTTCGAGATGCTCGGCATCGTCCTCGCCAGCCACAACCATCGCCGCCTGCTTGGCGATGGCGAAGCACGCAAGCGCGCGCTGATCGCGTTCGAGCAGCTGGTCGCGCGCCACGCGACGACCCGCCACGCGCCCAAGGGCGCGTCCAAGCCCTCTCTGAAGTCCGTTTCCCGCTAAGGAGACCGTCCCATGCCGCAAGCCGCCACGCTGCAAAAAATTAGCACGAACGTTCGCTTCTCTGCCGCCCGCTGGCTCGCCCCCGAGCTCGCCGGCGCGTGGGCCGAGCGGCTGTTTCTGACGCCGCCGCGCCCGCGCTATGCCGGGAGCAGCGCGCTCGATCTCATCGACGCGCGCAGCCGGCTGATCGAGCACAAAGGGCGCGCGATCGCGACGTGGCAATGGGGCTCGAGCGACGCGCCGGCGGTCATGCTCGCGCACGGCTGGGGCGGCAACGCCGCGCAGCTGCGCGCCTTCGTCTATCCGCTGCTCTCCGCGGGCTATCGCGTCATCGCCTACGACCAGCCGGCGCACGGCGTCTCCGGCGGCAAGCTGACCGGCCTGCCCGACTTCGCCGAGGTCTTCACCGAGCTCTACTGGCACCACGGCGCGCATCACAGCCCGGTCAAGGCGGTGATCGGTCACTCGCTCGGCGCCGCCGCCGCGGCGCTCGCGCATGCGCGCGGCCTGCCGCTCGAGAGCATCGTCCTCGTCAGCCCGCCGGCGGACCTGATCGGCTACTCGCGGCGCTTCGCGCGCTGGCACTGGATCCCGGAAGGGATCCGGCGCTCGATGCAAACGGCGATCGAGGAACGCTACGGGGTCACCTGGGACGAGCTCGAAGTGGCGCGCCTCGCGCCGCGCCTGGGCGCCCGCGCGCTCGTCATCCACGACCGC
>Ga0210070_1000012_pt1 | contig 13030 bp, 11 predicted proteins | sample Sandmound_ThreeS_2_FD_185573 | JGI IMG/M metagenome (GOLD analysis project Ga0210070, IMG submission 185573) | Wetland microbial communities from the San Francisco Bay, California, USA, that impact long-term carbon sequestration -... | ecosystem: Environmental > Aquatic > Marine > Wetlands ...
AGGTTCGATGAATCGGCAATGAACGGACTGTAACGGTTCTTGGCGACGCGAAGATCGCCGCGCGCGACGTCGAGCTCGGGCCAGAGCGTCTGCATCGGCGAGCCGGCGGTGAGGGCCGCGGCGGCCCTGGCGCGCTGCTCGGGAGCGACAAAGCGGCCGAAGAAGCCGTCCCAGTCGCTGCCGTCCCTGGCGTTCTCGTGCTGAACCCAGATCACCGGCACGCCGCGCTTGCGCAGCTCGGCGGCGAGGCGGTTGATGGTGGTCACGATGCCGCGCGCGGCGGGCACCTCCACCGGCGCGCCGGGCGCGACGAAGGCGTTCTGCATGTCGATGACGAGCAGCGCGGTCTTCTTGGGATCGAGGCGGTCGAAGAGGTGCAGCTTGCCGCGGCGCGCGACGACGCGATCGACGATCTCTTTCCGGATTTCAGCCGAGGGCATCGAAGTACTCGGTCAGGCGCCGGCGGCCCTTCGCATCGGGCACGCGGCCGTGCCCGGCGACGAGGTTGTCGCGCATGTGGTCGGGGCGGCCGGTGCCGGGAATGGCGCAGGTCACCGCGGGATGCGAGACGATCCACTTCAGGAAGTACTGCGCCCAGCTATTGATGTCGTATTCCTTCGCCCAGGGCGGCAGCGGCCGGCTCTTGGTTCTTTGAAATAGCGTTCCCTCCTGGAAGGGCCGGTTGACGATGACCGCCACCTGCTTCTCGTGGGCGAGCGGCAGGATTCTCTTCTCCGCCTCCCGCTCGCCGAGTGAATAGTTGATCTGCAGGAAGTCCCAGGGATTCGCCTTCAGCTCGCGCTCGACGGCGCCGTAGGCCGACGACGTGTAGTGCGTGATGCCGACGTAACGGACTCGCTTCTCCTCTTTCCACTTCCGCAACGTGATGGCGTGAGTGGAGACGTCGACCAGGTTGTGGACCTGCATCAAATCCATCTGCTTCACGCGCAGGCGCCGGAACGAGGTCTCCATCTGCCGGATGCCGTCGTCGCGGCCCTGCGTCCAGACCTTGGTGGCGACGAACAGCTGCTCGCGCAGCTTGAGCTCGGCGATGAGATCGCCCGCCACGCTCTCGGAGCTGCCGTACATCGGCGAGGAATCGACCACGCCCTTCGCGAAGAGCTTCAGCACTTCGCGCAGCGGCGCGCGGGCGCCCGCGTCGCCGCCGACGTCGAAGGTCTGCCAGGTGCCGAGGCCGATCACCGGCAGCCGCTCGCCGGACGCGGGGATGGCGCGCGTGGTGGGCTCGACGGCGTGGGCGTTGTTCATGCGGGGCACTGCTGCGACGGTCGCCAGCGCCAGGAGCGATCTTCTGCGCGGGTCCATGAAATGAAATCGATTCTAGCTGTGTTAGCCTGAACTGAAAGGAGACAGGAATGAAGCGACGCAATTTCATCCTCGCCACGGCGGCGATGCTGGCGACGCCGGCCTTCGCGCAGGCAAAGCCCATGAAGATCGGCGTGATCGGCTCGGGCCGCATCGGCTCGACGCTCGGCGGCCTGTGGGTGAAGGCCGGCCACGAGGTGATGTTCTCCGACCGCGATGCCGAGCAGGTGAAGCGCGCGATCGACGGCCTCGGGCCCGAATTGAAATCTAAGGCGCGCGCCGGCAGCGTGCAGGAAGCGGTCGCATTCGGCGACGCCATCCTCATCGCCGTGCCCTACGCCGCGCTACCCGCGATCCGCGACGAGGTCGGCATTCGCCTCAGGGGCAAGGTGGTGATCGATCCCAACAATCCCGTGCCTGCGCGCGACGGCGACATGGCGGTGCAGGCGAAGGAGAAGGGCGCCGCGATCTCGACCGCCGCGCTGCTGCCCGGCACGCGCACCGTGCGCAGCTTCAATTCCTGGGGTTATTCGACCATGGCGCGCGAGGCGAACCGCCCGGCGCCGCGCATGGCGCTGCCGGTCGCTGCCGACGACGCCGAGGCGCTGAAGATCGGCATGCAGCTCGTCTCGGACGCGGGCTTCGACCCGGTGAACGCCGGGTCGCTCGCCGCTTCCAAGGCATTCGACCTGGGTTCTTCGGTTTCCGGCCGCATTCTCACGGCGGCGGAAATGCGCCAGGCGCTGAACCTCAAGCCCTGAAGTTCCTTCAGCGAATCGTCGCGGTGCGGCCCGAAGAGGTCCGCGCCATGCTGTGGTCGTTCGCGTACTTCTTCTGCCTGCTCGCGGGCTATTACATCCTGCGCCCGCTGCGCGACGAGATGGGCGTCGCCGGCGGCGTGAGGAACCTGCAGTGGCTGTTCACCGGCACCTTCCTCGCCATGCTCGCCGCGGTGCCGCTCTATGGCGCGCTGGTCGCGCGCGTGGCGCGCCGCCGCTTCATTCCGCTCGTCTATCACTTCTTTGTCGCCAACCTGGCGATCTTCTGGCTGCTGCTCTACCTTGATATCGAGCGGCAGACCGTGGCGCGGGTGTTCTTCGTCTGGATCAGCGTCTTCGTGCTGTTCGCCGTCTCGGTGTTCTGGTCGTTCATGGCGGACGTCTGGCGCTCCGAGCAGGGCAAGCGCCTTTACGGCTTCATCGCCGCCGGCGGCAGCGCCGGCGCGCTCGCCGGGCCGGCGATCACGATCGGCCTCGCCGGGATGATCGGCGCGGTGAACCTGCTCATCGTCGCCGCGCTGCTGCTCGAGGCCGCGGTGTTCTGCGCCGCGCGGCTCGAGACGGTGACACATGAAGATGAAAAGCAGCCCGAGGCCGCGGCGACCGGCGGCGGCGCGATCGACGGCATTGTCATGGTGCTGCGCTCGCCGTACATCGCCGGCATCGCGCTCTGGGTGGCGCTGATGTCGGTCGCCGCCACCTTCCTCTACTTCGAGCAGGCGGCGATCGTCGCCGCTGCCTCCGACGACCCGGCGGTGCGCACGCGCCTGTTCGCGACCGTCGACCTTGCGGTGGGAATCCTCACCATCCTTGTCCAGTTCCTCGCCACCGGCAAGCTGATCGCGCGCTTCGGCGTCGGCCCGGCGCTCGCCCTGGTGCCGGTCGTCTTCGCCGCCGGATTCGCGCTGCTCGCCGCCTCGCCGGTGCTGGTCGTGGTGATCGCCTTCCAGGCGCTGCAGCGCACGGCGAACTTCGCCATCTCCAACCCGGCGCGCGAGGTGCTGTTCACGGTCGTCGAGCGCGACGAGAAGTACAAGGCGAAAAACGTGATCGACATCGTCGCGGTGCGCGGCGCCGACGCCGCGGGCGGGTGGCTGTTCACGTTGCTGCGCAGCCTGATGGAAATTCGCGGCATTTCGCTGGTCGCGATCGGCGTGGCCGCGGCCTGCTTCGCGCTTTCGATGGCGCTCGGCCGCGCGCAGGAGCGCCGCGCCGCGGCGGCTAGGCTATAGTAGTTGCCAAGGGGGGAAAGCCATGGGATGGATCGTTCTCGGGGTCATTGTCGTCATCACGATCTGGGCGATCGCGATCTACAACGGCCTGGTGGTGCTGCGCAACCGGTTCAAGAACGCCTTTGCGCAGATCGACGTGCAGCTCAAGCGCCGCTACGACCTGATTCCCAACCTGGTCGAGACCGCGAAGGGCTACATCAAGCACGAGCGCGAAACGCTGGAGGCGGTGATCAAGGCGCGAAATGCTGCACAAAGCGCCGCCCAGGCTGCGGCTGCGTCACCCGGCAATCCGGCGGCGATGCAGAGCTTGGGGCAGGCCGAGGGCGTGCTCACCGGCTTGCTCGGGAAGATGTTCGCGCTCGCCGAGGCCTATCCCGACCTGAAAGCGAACCAGAACATGCTCTCGCTGCAGGAGGAGCTCGCCAGCACCGAGAACAAGGTCGCCTTCTCGCGCCAGGCGTTCAACGACGCGGTGATGCAGTACAACACCAAGCGTGAGTCCTTCCCCGACAGCATCTTCGCCGGCATGTTCAACTTCGGCCCGGCCGAGCTGCTCGCGGCGACCGAATCGGCCGAAGAGCGCAAGCCGCCGAAGGTGTCTTTCTCGTAGCGGATCTCGTTCTCGCAAGTTGAACTTCTTCGAGCACCAGCAGCTTGCCCGGCGCAACAGCCGGGTGATGGTGGTGCTGTTCCTCATGGCGGTGGTCGCGGTGGTCGCCGCCGTCGACCTGGTGGTCGCGGTGATCTACATGTGGGTCACGGTTCAGGCCGATGCGCCCGCCACCTGGTCCACCGCCTACGTGTGGGGCGCCGCCATCACCGCGGGGACGATCTTCGGGGTGAGCCTGGTGAAGATCGTCGGCCTCGCCGGCGGCGGGGCGAAGGTGGCGCAGATGATGGGCGCGCGCCTGGTCGCGTCCAACAGCCAGGATCGCCTGGAGCGGCGGCTGCTGAACATCGTCGAGGAGATGGCGATCGCCTCGGGCGTGCGCCTGCCGCAGGTCTACGTGATGGACAAGGAGAAGGGCATCAACGCCTTCGCCGCCGGCTGGAGCGTCTCGGGCGCGGTCGTCGCCGTGACGCGCGGCGCGCTCGAGCGCCTGACGCGCGACGAGCTGCAGGGGATCATCGGCCACGAGTTCAGCCACATCCTGAACGGCGACATGAACCTCAACATCCGCATGATCGGCCTGCTGGCGGGGATCGTCGCCATCGGCTCGATCGGCGGCTTCATCATGCGCAACGCCTTCGAGGCGGACGACCTGCGCGCCGGCATCGCGCTGTTTGTGGTCGGCCTGGTGGTGTTCATCATCGGCTACACCGGGCTGTTCTTCGCCCGCCTGATCAAGGCGGCGGTATCGCGCCAGCGCGAGTTCCTCGCCGACGCCTCGAGCGTGCAGTTCACGCGCAACCCGGACGGCATCGCCGGCGCACTCGACCAGATCCGAGCCTCGGGCGCCGGCACGCTGATCCAGGGTCGCTACGCGGAGGACCTGTCGCACCTGTTCTTCGGCCAGAGCGTGAAGGTGCGGCTCGCCGGCCTGTTCGAGACGCACCCGCCGCTCGACGAGCGCATCCGCCGTGTGCACCCCGGGTTCCAGCCCTCGGCCTACCGCGGGCGTCGCGCGCCCGAGCCTCCGGCGAGCGAGGAATCGGCGCAGGTCTCGGCGTTCGCCGGAGAGGAGGCGACCGCCGTGCCGCCCTCGGGCCGGCGGCGGGTGGACAACGGCGCCAACTGGGGACGCTCGGCAGACGAGAGCGTGCAGCTCGTCGGCGCGCTCCAGGGCGGCAAGCTCGACACCGCGGCCCGCCTGCTCGCCGCGCTGCCCGCCGGCCTGCGCGAGTGCGTGCGCGAGCCCGACGGGGCGCGCGCCGCGATCGTCGCGCTGCTCTTCGCCCCGAAGGAGGAGGTGATGCGCGAACAGCTGGCGGCGATGAAGGCGGCCGGGCTCGACTCGCTTGCCGCCGGCGCCGCCGCCGCGGCGCCGCTCGCCCGCGGGCTCGGTGTCGGCTTCCATCTCCCGGTGATCGACCTCGCGCTGCCGGCGGTCAAAGCCGCCCCCGAGATGACGAAAAGGGAGCTGCTCGCCGGCATCGAAGCGGTGATCAACGCCGACCGACGCGTCTCGCTGCACGAGTTCGTCGTCCTGACGCTCGTGCGCCATCAGCTCGAGGCGCGGCCCAGGCCGCCGCGAGCGGACCGCAAGCTCGCGGAGATGCCGGCCGAAGCTTCGGTCTTGCTCTCGATCGCCGCGCATGCCGGCACGCGCGCGGATGCGGCGGGAGCCCGGAGCGAGGCGCTGCGCCTTGCCATGGTCGCGGGCGCGGCGACGATGGGCATTCCCGAGCAGCAGGTGGCGGCGCAGCTCTCGCTCGCCGCCGCCGCGTCGGCGCTGGAGGCGCTGCAGCGGCTGGCGCCGCTCGAGAAAGCACGGCTGGTGAAGGGCCTGTTCGCGGCCGTGACCGCCGACGGCACGATCCGCGTCGGCGAGGCCGAGCTGATGCGCCTGGTTGGCGCGGTGCTCGACTGCCCGCTGCCGCCGATGATCGACGAGATCGATCCGGCAGCGCTCGCCGCCTAGATGGTCGACATTCGGCGACTCGAGCATGCGCTTCGCGCCGCGATCGCGGGCGAAGTTTGCTTCGACGACGGCGCGCGCGCCGTGTATGCGTCGGACGCTTCGAACTATCGTCAGGTGCCGATCGGCGCGGTGCTGCCGCGGCACGTCGAGGACCTCGTCGCGACGCTCGCGGTGTGCCGCGAGCACGGCGCGAGCGTGCTCGCGCGCGGCGGCGGCACGGCGCAGTGCGGGCAGGGCGTCAACGTCGGCGTGGTCATCGACTGCTCGAAGTACCTGCACCGCGTCCTCGCCGTCGATGCCCGCGCGCGCACGGCGCGGGTCGAGCCGGGCGCGGTCTGCGACGCGCTGCGCGACGCCGCCGAGCGCGAAGGGTTGACCTTCGCGCCCGACCCGGCGACGCATTCGCGCTGCACGCTCGGCGGCATGATCGGCAACAACTCCTGCGGCCCGCACTCGCTGATGGCGGGCAAGACGGTGGAGAACACCGAGCGCCTCGAGGTGCTGACCTACGACGGGGCGCGGTTTTGGTGTGGTGAAACAAAAAGTCTGGATGGCATTGCCGGTCGACAACTCGAGATCTATTCCAAGTTGAAATCCATTGCCGACCGCTACGGCGAGCTGATCCGCAGCCGTTTCCCGAAGATCAAGCGGCGCGTCTCCGGCTACAACCTGGACCAGCTCCTGCCCGAGAACGGCTTCAACGTCGCGCGCGCGCTGGTCGGCTCGGAAGGGACGTGCGCGCTCACGCTCGAGGCCGAAGTGAGCCTGGTCGCGAGCCCGCCGGAGCGCGTGCTGGTGGTGCTCGGCTTCCCGGACATCTTCGCCGCCGGCGACGCGGTGCCGCGGCTTCTCGCGGCCGGGCCGATCGCCTGCGAGGGCCTCGACCACAACATCATCGGCGGCCTGCGCGAGCGGCGCCTCGCGCGCGACGACATCGCGCTCCTGCCGCCGGGCAACGGCTGGCTGATGCTCGAGTTCGGCGGCGCGACGCGCGAGGAAGCGCGCTCGCGCGCGCAGGTCGCGCTCGCGGGCTTCTCCGGCGTGCTGATCGAGGACCGCGCGCGCATCGCGCGGCTGTGGTCGATCCGCGAGACCGGGGCTTCGGCCACCGCGCTCGCGCTCGGCGGCCGCGATCCCGATCCCATCGTCGGCTGGGAGGACGCGGCGGTCGACCCGCTGCGCATCGGCGATTACCTGCGCAAGTTCCACTCGTTAGTAGGACGCTTCGGCTATCGCACCTCGATCTACGGCCACTTCGGCGACGGCTGCGTGCATGCGCGCATGGACTTCGACCTGAAGAGCCGCGCCGGCATCGCGCGCTGGCGCACGTTCCTCGAGGAGGCGGCGGCGCTGGTGGTGCAGTACGGCGGCTCGCTCTCGGGCGAGCACGGCGACGGCCAGGCGCGCGCCGAGTTCCTGCCGGTGATGTTCGGCCCGGAGCTGATGCAGGCGTTCCGCGAGTTCAAGGCGGCGTGGGACCCGGCGGGACGCATGAACCCCGGCAAGCTGATCGACGCGCGCCGCGTCGACCAGGACCTGCGCTGGGGCGCGGACTACAAGACGGTCAGGATCGAGAGCACGCTCGCGTTCCGCTCGGAGATCGGCGACGGCTTCGGCCGCGAGCTCGAGCGCTGCGTCGGCATGGGCAAGTGCCGCGCCGAGCGCGGCGGCACGATGTGCCCGAGCTACCGCGCCACGCGCGAGGAGCGCTACTCGACGCGCGGCCGCGCGCGCCTCCTCAACGAGATGCTGCGCGGCGAGGTGATCACCGACGGCTGGTCGAGCGAAGCGGTGAAGGACGCGCTGGAGTGGTGCCTCGCCTGCAAGGGCTGCGCGAGCGACTGCCCGACCCACACCGACATGGCGGCCTACAAGGCGGAATTCCTGTCGCGCTACTACGAGACGCATGTCCGGCCGCGCGAGGCGCACGCGATGGGACGCATCGGCGAATGGGCGCCGTACGCCTCGCTTTTCCCGGGGTTCGCCAATCTCCTTTCCACCTGGGGGAGGCGTTTCGCCGGAATTGCCCCCGAGCGCTCGCTGCCGAAATTCGCGCCACGCACTTTCCGCTCCGGTTTTTCCTCGCGAAAGATGGGCGAGCGGGTCGTGCTCTTCGACGACACTTTCAACAACCATTTCCGCCCTCAGACCGCGGCGGCGGCGCAGCGCGTGCTCGAGTCGGCCGGCTGCGCGGTCGAGCTGCCGGCGGCGCATGTCTGCTGCGGCCGGCCTTACTACGACTTCGGCATGCTCGCGCAGGCGCGCCGCTCGCTCGAGCGGGTGCTGCAGGTGCTCGATTTCGATGCGCCTCTCGTGGTGCTCGAGCCCGGCTGCCTGTCGGTGTTCCGCAAGGAGCTGCCGCAGCTCTTCCCGGGCGACCCGCGCGCGCAGCGACTCTCGGCGCGCACGCGCAGCCTGGCGGAATTCCTCCACGAACGCGACTTCGCGCCGGGAAGGATCGACGGTGAGGTGCTGCTGCACGGCCACTGCCATCAGAAGGCGCTCTGGGGCAGCAAGGCCGATCTCGCGCTGATCGGGGGTTGTGACCTCAAGACCCCGGATACCGGGTGCTGCGGCATGGCCGGGTCCTTCGGCTACCGCCCGCGCTTCTACGACGCGTCGCTGCGCATTGCCGGGCTGGAGCTCTTGCCCGCGCTCGAGCGTTCGCCCGGGGCGCGCGTGGTGGCCGACGGATTCTCCTGCCGCGAGCAGATCGAAGGCCTGTCGGGCCGGCCGACGCTGCACCTCGCGGAGCTGCTCAGCGCATCGCTTCGCTGAGCCGCTCGTAGGAGCGAAGGCGCGAGGCGTAGTCGCCGGTGATCGTCAGCACCATCACCTCGTCGGCTTCGTAGCGCGCAGCCATCTCGGTGAGCGCGCGCCGGCAGTGCGCGGCGTCGCCGATCACCGCCCGGGCGCGCTGACCCTCGACGTACCGCTTTTCTTCCTCCGAATACTTGTGCCGGGCCGCCTCTTCGTACGTCGGCACCGGCGAGTCGATGTCGAGCGCCATGTGCAGCCTGCGCAGGTCGATCGGCGCCGCGAGGCGCTCGGCTTCGGCCTCGCTCTCGCCGCAGATGGCGAAGGTGCAGACGACAACTTCGGGTTGTCTGCCGTTATGAGATTTAAAGGCTTTCCTGTAGGAGCGGCTGACCGTTTCGCCGCCGTGCGGGTTGATGAAATGCGCGAAGGCGAACGGCAGGCCGAGCTCGGCGGCGAGCGCGCCGCTGTAATCGGAGGAGCCGAGCAGCCAGATCTGCGGCGCGGTGTCGACCTCGGGCTGCAGCCGCACGCGCTTGAAGGGGTGGTCGTCGGGCAGGCTGCCGTGGAAGTGCTCGCGCAGCTGCCACACCTGCTGCGGGAAGTCGCGCGCGTCGGGCATCGCGCCGCCGCCGACCGCGTGCGCGGTGCGCGCGCTGCCGCCGGGAGCGCGGCCGATGCCGAGGTCGACGCGGCCGGGATAGAGCGCTTCCAGCATGCGGAAAGTCTCGGCGACCCGGAAGGCGCTGTAGTAGGGGAGCAGCACGCCCCCCGTGCCGACGCGGATGCGCTTCGTCTCGGCGCCCAGCCGCGCGAGCAATACCTCGGGGCAGGGGTCGGCGAGCGCGGCGATGGCGTGGTGCTCGGCGAGCCAGTAGCGGTGATAGCCGAGCTCATCGGCGCGGCGGGCAAGCGCCAGGGTCTCCTCGATCGCGCGCCGCGCGCCGAGGCCGCTGATCACCGGCGATTGGTCGAGCACCGAGAGACGCATCCGCCTCATGCTAAACGCACGTCGCTTCCTGGCGACAACGCAGGCCCGTGACCTGACGGACGTTTTCGCAAAGCCGGCCGGGCGGCGTCGCCCCGGGCCGACAGGACGCAGGAAAAAGTCCTTTCGGACCAGGGGTGGCGGGCAGGCATGCGCTTTGCAGGTAATGCCCCGCCATGCAGATCGAATCGGCGAAATTCAAGCAGGAAGCCTCGTCCGCGGTCCAGTCGCTGGTGGGCTTCGTCATCCTCGCGCTGGTGCCCCTCGGCGTCGCGGGGTCCATCTACAAGGCGATCTCGCCCAACGGCTGGATCGCCCAGGCGTTCGGCCAGAGCATCTCCGCAGGCGCGGCGGTGCTCGGCTCGCTCGGCGTCGTGATCGCGCTCGCCTGGTTCTCCCGTGTCTACAGCTCGCCGCGCCGTCGCAACCGGCACGCGGGCCTCTTCGTCTATTTCTTCAGCGCGGCCGGCTTCATCTACGCGCTGCAGCTGCTGTCGAAAGGCGCTCTCTAGCGAGGGCGCGCTTCGAGCCTGAAGTTTCCCCCCGGGCCCGTCCTTTTTCCCCCTAAGGCGGGCCCTTCTTTTTTGCTGCTTGGCCTTTCTTCCCCCGTGCCGAGGGCGGCGCCGAGCCGCTCTCCTGCTTCTCCGAGGGCGAACAGCGCCGCGAGGATCACCGCGGCGACGGCCGTAGCCACGGCGCCGCGCTTCCAGCCGCGCGAGCGGACGAGGTAGACCGGCATGGCGACCGCGGTCAGGAGCAGCATGCCGCCATTCATCAGCGGCCCGGCGCGGTAGCCGTGCTCGGCCTTGTCGACATGGAACCACCAGAAGATCAGCACCAGCGCGACGAAGGTCTCGGCCAGCTCCCATGTCCCGTAGGGCTCGACGCGGCCCTGCGCCAGCATTTCCAGCAACGGCCCGAGGAAAGAAACGAGCGCCAGCAGCGCCAGCGCGAGGTGCTTAGACCGCAATCGGCGCCTTGATCGCCGGATGCGGCTCGTAGCCCTCGAGCGTGAAATCCTCGTAGGCGAAGGCGAACAGGTCCTTCACCGCGGGATTGAGGCGCAGCCGCGGGAAAGGCTTCGGCGCGCGCGCGAGCTGCTGCTTCGCCTGCTCGAGGTGATTGAGGTAGAGGTGCGCGTCGCCCAGCGTCAGGATGAATTCCCCGGCCTGCAGCGCGGCGACCTGCGCCGTCATCAGCGTCAGCGCCGCGTAGGACGCGATGTTGAACGGCACGCCGAGGAAGAGATCGGCGCTCCTCTGGTACATCTGGCAGGAAAGGCGGCCGTCGGCGACGTAGAACTGGAACAGCGCGTGACACGGCGGCAGCGCCATGCGCTCGACGTCGGCGGGGTTCCAAGCCGTGACGATATGGCGCCGGGAATCCGGCTTTTTTTTCAAAGACTCCACCACCTGCCGGATTTGATCGATCTCTCTTCCGTCCGGCGTGCGCCAATGCCGCCACTGGTAGCCGTACACCGGGCCGAGCTCGCCCTTCTCGTCCGCCCACTCGTCCCAGATCGACACGCCATGCTCCTGCAGCCAGCGCACGTTGGTGTCGCCGCGCAGGAACCAGAGCAGCTCGTAGAGGATCGACTTGAAGTGCAGCTTCTTGGTGGTGAGGAGCGGGAAGCTCTCGCGCAGGTCGAAGCGAAGCTGGCGGCCGAACACCGAGCGCGTGCCGGTGCCGGTGCGGTCGCTCTTGTGCGCGCCGCGCTCCAGCACCTCGGCGAGGAGATCGAGGTACTGGCGCTCGCCGTGGGCGACACTCACGCCGACACCGCTTCGCACACTTCCGCCGCGCTCTGGAAGCGCTCTTCCGGCCGCTTGGCGAGCAGGCGGTCGAGGAAAGCCTGGTGCACCGAGAGCTCTTCGCGCAGGCGCGGCGCCGGCTCCTGGATGTGCAGGCGCACCAGCTCCGCCGGGTTGGCCGCGTCGTAGATCTTGCGGCCGCTCAGCATCTCGTAGACCACCACGCCGAGGCTGTAGAGATCGGAGCGCTGGTCGACCTCCTTGCCGAGGCACTGCTCGGGGCTCATGTAGCGCGGCGTGGCCAGCAGCTTGCCGGCGATGGTGAGCGTGCTGTTGACGCCGAGGTCCTTGGCGAGGCCGAAGTCGACGATCACCGGGCGGCCGTCGGCGCGGAACAGGATGTTCGAGGGCTTGAGATCGCGGTGCACGATGCCTTTCTCGTGGATCGCGTCGAGCGCGCGCGCGATCTGCAGCGTCAGGCGCAGCGCCGCGCGCGTCGAGAGGCCCTCGTGGATGCGCGAGGCGAGCGTGCCCGAGGGCAGGAACTCCATGGCGATGTAGGCCTGGTCGCCGGCGAAGCCCTGGTCGTAGATGCGCGCGACGTGCTCGTTGTTCAGGCTCGCGAGCAGCTTGTACTCGCGCACGAAGCGCTCGCGGAAGATCGGATCGGCGCGCAGGCGCTTGTCGAGCACCTTCAGCGCCACGCGCAGGCCGTCGTGCTCGCGCTCGGCGAGATAGACCATCGCCTGGCCGCCCTGTCCGATCGGATGCACTACGGTGTACCCCGAGACCAGCTCCATCGGTCGTTATTCTGCCATCGCGTGCTACGATTTCCGCGGGGGAAATCACGATGCTGAATCTCTTCACCGGGGGAAAGGCCGATCATCCGATGGCCAACCCCAAGGAAGCGCGTCGCATCCTCGACACGCTGCCCGCCCAGGAGCTGAAGGCGCTCGAAGAGCTCGCGCACTGGCACGAGTCGGTCAGCACCGTCGCCGGCTTCAAGCCGGCCGAGCGGCGGCGCTTCTGGGAGCGCGTGCTGCAGGGCCCGATCGCCGAGCTGGTGTTCAGCGGCCGCGACGCCGAGGCGCGCGCGGCGCTGCAGGCCGCGCTCGAGGACACGCGCCTCGCGTTCAGCGGCGGCGAGGTGTCGCTGGTCGGCGCCGGTCCGGGCGATCCGGACCTGCTCACCTTCCGCGCGCTGCGCCTCATGCAGCAGGCCGACGTGGTGGTGTACGACCGCCTGGTGTCGCAGCCGATCCTCGACCTGGTGCGCCTGGAGGCCGAGCGCATCTACGCCGGCAAGGAGCGCGCGAAGCACACGTTGCCGCAGGAGGACATCAATCACCTGCTGGTGCGCCTCGCGCGCGAAGGCAAGCGCGTGGTGCGCCTGAAGGGCGGCGACCCGTTCATCTTCGGGCGCGGCGGCGAGGAGATCGACACGCTCGCCGCCGAGGGCATCCCCTTCCAGGTGGTGCCCGGCATCACGGCGGCGGCGGGCTGCGCCTCCTACGCCGGCATCCCGCTCACGCACCGTGACTTCGCGCAGTCGGTGGTGTTCGTCACCGGGCACCTGAAGAACGGCAGCATGGACCTGAACTGGGCTGCGCTCGCA
>Ga0210070_1000013_pt1 | contig 12913 bp, 12 predicted proteins | sample Sandmound_ThreeS_2_FD_185573 | JGI IMG/M metagenome (GOLD analysis project Ga0210070, IMG submission 185573) | Wetland microbial communities from the San Francisco Bay, California, USA, that impact long-term carbon sequestration -... | ecosystem: Environmental > Aquatic > Marine > Wetlands ...
GGCAGGAAGGTGCCGAAGCCGACCACGGTGACGCGCTTGCCCTTGGCGACGTTGCTGACGATGGCGTGGAAGACCGCGTTCACCGCCTCCCCCGCCGCCGTTTTGCTGACGTTGCCTGCTTTCGCGGCCACTTCCACCAGATCGGACTTGGTAACGACGTGTGGCATGCGCTCTCCCCGTTCGGATCATCGTATCGAAATCGAAATCGAAATACAACGCGCCCCCGGAGCGCAGCGTGATTTTCTTGCACGGCGGCTGCAAACATTTATCATTGCGGTCGAGGAGGGAGTACACACATGACTCAGTTCAATCGGCTTGCGCTCGCCGCGCTCGCCATCGGCGCCCTCAGCGCGCCGGCGCACGCGCAAACCACGTTGACGTTTTCCAGCTGGGTGCCGCCGACGCACCATCTCACCATCTGGCAGGCGAACTGGGCCGCCGAGGTGGAGAAGGCGACCGGCGGGAGGGTGAAGTTCCAGTCGCTTCCCAAGGCCCCGGCCGCGCCGCCCGGAACGTTCGACGCGGTGCGCGACGGGCTGGTCGACCTGTCGTACGTCACGGCGAGCTACACGCCGGCGCGCCACATCCTGCCGCTCATGGCCGAGTTGCCGGGCGCCGGCCAGACCGCTGAGATCAACTCGGTCGCCTTCTCGCGCATCCACTGGAAGCACTTCCAGAAGGTCGGCGAGTACAAGGGCGTGCACCTGCTGGCGGTCTTCACCCACGGCCCCGGGCAGATGTTCACCAAGAAACCCGTCAAGTCGCTCGATGACTTCAAGAACCAGAAGATCCGCACCGGCGGCGGCATCGCCGAGCAGGTGGCGAACGCCCTCGGCGCCTCGGCGTTCGTCAAGCCCGCGCCCGAGTCCTACGAGCTGCTCAACTCCGGCGTCGCCGACGGCGTGTTCTTCCCCTTCGAGTCGATCGTCTCGTTCAAGCTCGACAAGGTGATCGGCCAGGCGACCGTCTTCCCGGGCGGCCTGTACAGCTCCGCGTTCGGCTTCTTTATGAACGAGGACAAGTGGAACAAGCTCTCCAAGCAGGACCAGGCGATCATCACCAAGCACGCCGGCGAGGCTGCGGCGCGCAGCAACGGCAAGTCCTGGGACAACGCGGATCAGGTCGGCCTCAACGCCCTCAAGGCGGCCGGCGCGAATATCATGACCGCGACGCCCGCGATGCAGGCCGAGGCGAAGAAGCGCTCCGGCCCGATCATCGAGGACTGGATCAAGAAGGCGAGCGCCAAGGTGCCGAATGCCCGGGCGGTGCTCGACGAGTTTCACGCCGAGCTGAAGAAGGTCGCCTCCGGCAAGTAGAGGAACAGGCAGTAAGATAGGGCGCGGATCGAACCGCGCCCTTTTATTTTGTGAACGCGCCCGTACACCAGTGGGAAAGGCAGGCCGACGCGGTCCTGGGCATCGCCGCGTCCGTGCTGCTCTTCGGCATGATGGTGCTTACCTTCGCCGACGTGGTCGGGCGCTACCTCCTCAACAAGCCGATCCGCGGCGCCTTCGAAGTCACCGAGCTCCTCCTGCTGGCGCTGATCTTCGCCGGCCTGCCGCTCGTCTCGCACGCCGACGAGCACGTGACCATGGATTTCATCGACCGCCTGCTGCCCGGACGGCTGCGCCTCGCCTGGATCCGCTGCATGCACGCGGTCTGCGCGGCGCTCATGTTCTTCGTCGCCTGGCAGACCTGGATCAAGGCCGGCAAGATCGCCGGCTATGGCGACACCACCGACGTGCTGCGCATCAGCGTCGGGCCGTTCGTCTACTTCATGACGGCGATGATCGCGCTCACCGGCGCGGTGCACGTCTTCAAGGTTTTCACCCCCGGCGCCGCGCGCGCCTCGCAGGCGACCACCTGAACGAATGACCGAGGCGCTGATCGGGCTCGGCTGCATGCTGGTGCTCGCCTTCCTGCGGATGCCGATCGCGCTCGCCATGGGCGTGGTCGGCATCGTCGGCTATGCCTACATGCGCGACTGGAGCTGGGCGGCGGCGTTCGCCACGGTGCAGACCAAGGTCTACGAGACCGGCCGCAACTACACGCTGTCGGTGATCCCGCTCTTCATCCTCATGGGCAATTTCGTCACCCGCGCCGGCATGTCGCAGGAGCTGTTCCGCACGGCGTACGCGTTCATCGGCCATCTGCGCGGCGGCCTCGCGATGGCGACCATCGTCGGCTGCGCCGGCTTCGGCGCGATCTGCGGCTCGTCGATCGCCACCGCGGCGACCTTCGCCAAGGTCGCCTATCCCTCGATGAAGAAGTTCGGCTACTCGGACCAGCTCGCCACCGGCGCGATCGCCGCCGGCGGCACGCTCGGCATCCTGATCCCGCCCTCCACCATCATGGTGATCTACGGCATCATGACCGGCACCAGCATCGGCAAGCTCTTCGCCGCCGGCATCCTGCCCGGCATCGTCGCCACGGTGCTCCTCTGCCTCGCCGTGCAGTACATCACGTGGCGCGATCCGAAGGCCGGGCCTCGCGGCGAGCGCCTGACGTGGAAGGAACGCTTCGCGACGCTGCACGGCCTCGGCTGGTTCGCGGCGGTGGGCGTCGCGGTGATCGGCAGCGCGCAGCTCGGCTTGCTGGAGGCGGACGACGCCGCCGTCCTCGGCGCGATCGCCGTTTTCATTTTGTCGCTGTTCTACAAGGGCGTGACCAGCGTCATCGCGCTGTTCGTGCTGGTGATGGGCGGCATCTACGGCGGCGTCTTCACCGCGGTCGAAGGCGCCGGCGTCGGCGCGTTCGGCGCGATGATCTTCGCCCTCGCGCGCAGGACCCTCACCTGGACGGCGCTCTACGCTGCCCTGGTCGAGAGCGCGCGCACCACGGCCATGCTGTTCCTCATCCTCATCGGCGCGCTGATGTTCGCCGAGTTCGTGAACATCACCTCCATGCCGACCGACATGACGACCTTCGTCTCATCGCTGGGCGTGAGCCCGGTGGTGGTCGTCGGCGCGATCATGGTGATCTACGTCCTGCTCGGCACGGCGATGGAGGAGCTGTCGATGATCCTGCTCACCGTGCCGGTGTTCTTCCCGGTGATCGTCCACCTCGGCGTCGACCCGATCTGGTTCGGCATCCTGATCGTGGTCGTGGTCGAGATCGGCCTGATCAGCCCGCCGGTGGGAATGAATCTCTTCGTGCTCAACACCCTGCTGCCGCAGGTGCCGACGCGGACCATCTTTCGCGGCGTGATGCCTTTCATGGCCGCGGACTGCATCCGCCTCGCCATCCTGGTCGCGCTGCCGATCATCTCGACTTTCCTGCCGAGCCTGATGAAGTAGCTTTCGGCCCGCCGTGAGTCAAGGCGCCGAGGTTCGCCGGCCCGACGAGCGCCGCGTATTTCTCCAGCACGCCGGTCACGTCGCGTTTGGGCGGACGGGGCTTTCTCCCTTTCAAGGAAGTCTTGACCTCCAGCACGCCTTTGACCGCGTCGATCCGGATCGGGTCGCCATCCCTCAGCAGCGCGAGCGGGCCGCCGGTCGCCGCCTCGGGCGAGACGTAGCCGATCATCATGCCGCGCGTCGCACCGGAGAAGCGGCCGTCGGTGAGGAGCGCGACCTTCTCGCCCATCCCCTGCCCGTAGAGGAGCGCGGTGACGCCGAGCATCTCGCGCATGCCGGGGCCGCCCTTGGGACCCTCGTAGCGGATGACAAGGACATCTCCCGGCTTGCATTTTCTGCTGCGGATGAATTCGGAGCAGCTCTCTTCGGAATCGAACACGCGCGCCGGCCCTTCGAAGACCAGCGACTTCAGCCCGGCGACCTTGATCAGCGCGCCGTCGGGAGCGAGGTTGCCTTTCAGCACCACCAGCCCACCGGTCTTCATGATCGGCTCTTTGCGCACGACCGATCCATCCGCCCCGACGTGAGCGCTCAACGCTTTTTCAAGAGTAGTCCCGTCCAAGGTCAGGCACTCGCCATGCAACGCATCTCTTTTCAATAGTTCTTTGAGAACCGCAAAAACACCGCCGGCAGCATGCAGATCCTTCGCCAGGTAGCGCCCGCCGGGTTGCAGGTCGGCGATCAACGGAGTGCGTTTCGCCACGCGCCCGAAATCGTCGAGCGTGAAGCGGATGCCGGCCTCGTGGGCGATCGCCGGCAGGTGCAGCGCGGCGTTGGTCGAGCCGCCGGTTGCGGCGACCGCGGCGGCGGCGTTCTCCAGGCTCTTCTTCGTCACGAGCTGGCGCGGAAGGGGGCCGCCGTTCTCCAGCAGGCGCATGACCGCCCTTCCGGCTTCTCGCGCAAGGGAATTTCTGGATTCGGAAACCGCAGGCAATGTCGCCGAGCCGGGGGGCGCGAGGCCGAGCGTCTCGGCGACCATGGCCATGGTGTTGGCGGTGAACTGGCCGGGGCAGGAGCCGAGCGTCGGCAGGCAGGCGTGCTCGAGCTCGGTCAGCTCGCTCTCCTTCATTCTGCCGGCCATCACCGCGCCGACGCCTTCATAGGTGTCGAGCACGGTGACATCGCGGCCGTGCCAGCTGCCGGGCAGCGCCGCGCCGCCGTAGACGAACACCGAGGGCACGTTGAGCCGCACCATCGCCATCATCATCCCGGGCAGGGTCTTGTCGCAGCCTGCGAAGCCGACCAGCGCATCGTAGGCGTGGCCGCGCACCACCGCTTCGACCCCGTCGGCGATGATCTCGCGCGAGACGAGCGAGTAGCGCATGCCGCCGTGGTTCATCGACATCGAGTCGGCGACCGAGATCGACGCGAAGTCGAACGGCACGCCGCCGGCGTCGCGCACCCCGGCGCAGGCCTCGCGCGCAAAGGCTCCGAGCAGCGCGTTGCACGGCGTGACGCGACCGTCGGTCGAGGCGACGCCCACGAACGGCTTCTCGAGGTCGCCACCCTTCACGCCGAGCGCGCGCAGGAACGCGCGGTGCGGCGCGCGGTCGAGCCCTTCAACCGTGATTCGAGAGGGCAGCTTCTTCTTCATATTCCGCAACGATCTCTTCGATGCTCGCGCTTCCCGTGAAACCACGCTTCGAGACGGTGGCCTTCGGCACCGCATCCATGATCGCCTGCAGCCGCTCGTCGGGTGCGAACCCGACTTTCCCCTTCGCGCGGTCCTTCACGGCGTTCCACATCTGTTCCGCGCTGACGCTGATCCCGGGAAGAAGGAACGTCCCGGTCACGGACGGGGCACGCAGGAACGCGTCCACCACGCGACGCAGCGAGATGCACGCCATGCGCGTGTCGGGTCGCACCGGGCAGACGTAGTCCCGCCCGGCGAGCGGCTCGCGGATGATCGCGCTCGCCCAGCCCGACACGGCGGTATTGGCCGATCCCGGACGGACCATGACCGTCGGCAGGCGCAGCGAGCAGCCGTCGAGGTAGCCGCGCCGGGTGTAGTCGGCGATGAGGATCTCGCACACCAGCTTCTGCGCGCCGTACGAAAGGCGCGGCGCCGCCGGCGTCTCGTCGGTCACCGGATCGGGCAACGCACCGCCGTAAACCGCGATCGACGACGCAAAGACGAATTTCGGCCGGTGGCCGGCGAGGCGGCAAGCCTCGAGCAGGTCGCGCGTGGCATCGAGGTTCACCTTGGTGCCGAGCTCGAAGTTCTGCTCCGCGCCGCCCGAGACGAGCGAGGCGAGGTGGAATACGACCCCGACTTCGGGTGTGACGAGCGAGCGGGTGAATTGCGGATAGGCGAGATTGCCGACCACGGCGGTGCCGGCGCCGGGGGTCGTCTGGTCGACGGCGATGACCTCGCCTTCCGGGAGCAGCGCGCGAACGAGAGCGGAACCGATGTAGCCCGCCGCGCCGGTGACGAGTATTCTCATGGCCGCAACTATTCTAAATAGGAGGAGTGGATGCTTCGAGGCATTGTTGTCCTGCTGTGCGCGCTGGCCGGGTTCAGCTCCGCCTGGGCGCAGAGCTATCCGGCGCGCAGCGTCAAGATCATCGTGCCGTTCGGCACCGGCGGCCCGGCCGATATCTACGGCCGTTTCCTCGCCGCGAAGCTGACCGACTCGCTCGGCCAGCCGTTCGTGGTCGAGGACCGACCCGGCGCGGGCTCGATCGTCGGCAGCGATGCGGTGGCGAAATCCGCGCCCGACGGCTACACGCTGCTGGTGATGTCGAACACCCATACCGTGAACGAGACGCTGGTGCCGAAGAAGCCCTTCGCGCTGATGCGCGACTTCGCGCCGATCACCGGCATCAACTACTCCGACCTGATGATGGTGATCCATCCCTCGGTGCCGGCGCAGAACCTGAAGGAGTTCATCGCCTACGCGAAAGCGAATCCAGGCAAGCTCAACTACGCCTCCTCGGGCACGGGCACGCCCTACCACATGGCGGGCGAGCTGTTCAAATCGATGGCCGGCGTCGATATCGTCCACGTGCCGCACAAGGGCAGCGACCAGGCGCGCACCGCGATCCTCGGCGGCCAGGTGCAGATGATGATCGACGCCATCACCACCATGAACACCAACGCCAAGGCCGGCAAGGTGCGCGCGCTCGGCACCACGGGGGCGAAGCGCTCGCCGGTGTCGCCGGACGTGCCGACCGTGTCCGAGGCGGGCGTGCCGGGCTACGAGACGACGATCTGGCTCGGGCTGATGGCGCCCGCCGGAACGCCGCGACCGGTGCTCGAGAAGCTGAACGCCGAGGTCAACAAGATCCTCGCCTCTCCGGAGGTGAGGGAAACCTGGGGCAAGCAGGGTGCGCAGCCGATGGGCATGTCGATCGACGCGTTCGACAAGTTCCTGCGCGCCGACATCGCCAAGTGGGCGAAGGTCGTGAAGGTCGCGGGAGCCAAGGCGGACTGATCGGTTGGACTCGCCCGGCATGAGCAAGGCATTGGCGGTGCTTGCACTGTCGACCTGGGTCACCGCGCCGCCGCCCGAGAAACCAGCGGAAAAACCGCCCGCGAAGTAGTTATTCGGCCCGGATGTTGGCTTCGCGCGCGATTTGCGTGAAGAGCCGCGTGTCCTCCGCAACCAGTCGATCGAATTCCGCCGGCGTGGTCGGCCGCGGCTCGATGCCGATCGGCTGCCAGCGCTCGCGCGTCGCCTGGCTGGCGAGGACCCGCCCCGCATCCGCGCTGATCCTGTCGACGATCGCGCGCGGCACGCCCGCTGCGGTGAGAAGACCGAACCAGAGGATCGATTCGTAGCCGGGAACCCCCGCCTCGTTGATCGTGGGCACCTGCGGCAGCAGCGGGTCTCGCTCGCGCGACGAAACGGCGAGCGCCGCCAGCCGCCCATCCTTCACGGGGCCCATCGCGTTGGCGATCGGCGCCATGAAGAACTGCACCCGCGCGGTCACCGTCTCGGAGAGCGCCTCCGGGATCCCCTTGAAGGGCACGTGCACGACGTCGATCGCCGCCCTCGCTTTGAGAATCTCGCCTGCGAAGTGTGTGCCGCTGCCGACTCCGGCGGAGGAGAAGTTGAGCTGGCCAGGTCGCGCTTTCGCGGCCGCGAGGAGCTCTTTCAGGGAAGAGATCTTCAGCGAAGGGGCGACGACCAGCACGTACTTGGAGGTTCCGGTCTGGGTGATACCGGTCAGGTCCTTCGTGTCGTAAGGCAGCTTCGCGTAGATCGCCGGCGCGGCGGCGTGGGCCGACGACACCGAGAGCAGCGTGTAGCCATCGGGCGCGGCGCGCGTGACCAGCGCCGCGGCGACCGAGCCACCCGCGCCGGGCCGGTTCTCGACGATCACCTGCTGCTTCCAGACGGCGCCCAGCTCCTGCGCGAGGTGCCGCGCGATGATGTCGGGACCGCCGCCGGGGGTGAACCCGACCACGATGCGCACCGGCTTTTCGGGATAATCGGCCCATGCGCCCGCGGCGATCGCGAAGCCGGCGATGAGCGAAAGCACTCTCTGGCTGATCATCTTCCTCGTCCTCGCGGTGGGTGGCCTGGTCGGCATGTTCCTCTTCGGCTGGTGGCGTCGCAAGGAAAAGCCGCCCCCCGGCGTGAAACCGCTGCCTCCAGACGACGATTGGAAATGAAGATGCGAAAGCTCGCTGCGTTCCTCCTGCTCGCAAGCTGCGCCGGCTTCTCCGCGGCGCAGACCTACCCCTCGAAGCCGGTGCGGCTGATCGTGCCGTTTCCGCCGGGGTCGACCCCGGACATCGTCGGCCGCACGCTCGGCCAGAAGCTCGCCGATGCCTGGGGGCAGCCGGTGGTGGTCGACAACAAGACCGGCGCGGGCGGAAACATCGGCACCGCCGAGGCGGCGCGCGCGCTGCGCGACGGCTACACCCTGCTGATCGGCATCAACGGCCCGATCGCGGTGAACAAGGCGCTCTACAAGGACCTGCCCTACGACCCGGCGAAGGACCTGAAACCGATCTCGCTGCTCGCCGCCGGAGCGCAGATCCTCGCCGCGCATCCTTCGGTGCCGGCCAGCGATCTGCGCCAGCTGGTCGAGTACGCGCGCGCCAACCCGGACAAGCTCTCGTACGGTTCGGTCGGCGCCGGCAGCGCGTCGCACCTCACCATGGAGCTGCTCAAGTCGCAGGCGAAGGTGTCGATGGTGCACGTTCCTTATCGCGGCTTTCCACCGGTGGTGCAGGACCTGCTCTCGGGGCAGATCCAGGCGACGTTCGCCATCGCGCCGGCGGTGCTGCCGCAGATCCGCGCCGGCAGGCTGAGAGGCCTCGCGGTCACCAGCCTGAAGCGAAGCCCGCTCGCCCCGGAAATCCCGACCGTCGCCGAGCAGGGCTTTCCGGCGTTCGATGCGACGGCATGGATCGGATTGTTGAGCCCTGCGGGGATACCTCCGGACGCTGCCGACTCGATCGCAAGTCAGACGCAGAAAGCGATGCGGCTGCCCGATGTGAAGCAGTCGCTGGAGAACCAGGGCTTCGAGGTGATCGGCAGCTCGCCGCAGGAGTTCGCCACCTTCATCCGCGCCGAGACGGCGAAGTGGACGAAGATCGTCCAGGCGACCGGCGCTAAGGCAGAGTGAAGAGTTCCTGGCTGCCCTCGACGTCCTTCAGCTCGTGGCGGCCGAGCGACGCGAGCTGGCCCGGGTAAGCCGCGGCGAACGCGCTGGAGATGACGACGCTCCGCCCGAGCGTCTTGCACATGCTCTCCACGCGCGCCGCCTCGTTCGCCGACGCGCCGATCACGGTGAATTCGAGCCGGTCGCGCACGCCGATGTTGCCGTAGGTCACGTCGCCGAGGTGCAGGCCGATGCCGAAGCGCACCGGGGTCTCGCCCGGCCGGGCGCGATTGCCCTCCTCCACGCACTGACAGGCGAGCTTCGCGGCCTCGATCGCCCGCAGGCAGGCCTCGCGCGAGTCCGTGCCGCTGATGGGAAAGATCGCCAGCACGGCGTCGCCAATGAAGCGCAGCACCTCGCCGCCGGTCTTGATCACCGCGCCGGCGAGGCAGTCGAAGTAGCGGTTGAGGAGCGCCAGGTAGGCGTCCTGCGGCATCGACTTGGAGAGGGTGGTCGAGCCGCGCAGGTCGGAGAACCAGATGACGCTGTGGATATGCTCACCGTCGCCGTGCTTCACCTGCCCGGCGAGCACGCGCTCGCCGGTGCGATGGCCGAGGTAGGTCTTGAGCAGCGTCACCGCGGTGCGCCGCTGCGCGAACACCTCGAAGTGGCGCGCGAGCGCCGGCAGCACCTCGAAGACGCGGCCGAGGTGGTCGGTGGAGAAGCCGCCGGCGGCGAACGAGGTCATCGACATTACGTTCACCTGCCCGTCGGAGAAGCGGAACGGCATGGCGACGTAGTCGCTCGCGCCCTCCGCCTTCAGGTCGCGCACCACCGGGAAGTCGAGCTTCGTCTCCGGACGCTCGAGGCGGCGGCGCACGCCGCCCGCGCCGCGCAGGATGAGCGCGAACGGGCTGTCCTGGAAGCGCGGCGTCTGCAGGATGTCGTAGGGCTCGTGGATGGTCTTCGCGCCGGCGTCGTGGCGCCAGACGAGGACGGTGGCGAAGACCTGCGGGTGCAGCGCGGGGATGATGATCGTCATGCGCGAGATCGGCACGCCGGCGTCCTGCAGGCAGCGGCAGAAGCGGTCCATCAGCTGCTCCTCGCCGGCCGCTTTCCACGCCTCCGTGAGCAGCCAGTCGGCGATGCTCTTGGCGTGCGCGCTCCCTGCCGCCTCGCGGTGCGGCGCCTCGTCTTCGCCGTCGTAGACCGCGCCGACGCGGTCGGGATAGAAAGCCAGGTAGCCGCGGATGGGCAAGGCGTCGTCATAGGGATCGTCGTAGGACCATGCGGCGTTCTCCGACACCGCGCCGCCCACTTTCAGCGTCCAGTAGCTGGCGTCGCCCTTGAACGGACAGTGCGTACGCTGCGCGGTCTTCTCGAACAGGTCGAGCCGCACATCCTCGCGCGGGAAATAGCAGACCGGGCTGTGGCGCGTCTCGTGCAGGATCAGCGCGCGCGATGAATCCGCCACGGCTTCGTAGTTGAATTCCACCCACGCCCGCCGCGAGCTGCGCTCGAAGCGGATCTCGTAACCGGCTTCCTGCCTGCCTTTCATCGTCCCCTCAGCGGTAGATCAGGATGGCTTCGCGTTCGTCGCGCCAGGCCTGCTCTTCCTGACGCGCCTCGCGGTCGAGGTCGCCGGGCTCGCCGGCCGCGTCGTCGACCCATCGTCGCAGCCGCTCGCCGCCGTTGATGAGGTCGATCGCCATCCGGTCCTGCTCGTATTCGTAGGCGAAGTCGCGCCAGAGCGGGTAGCCGGGCTGCAGCGCGCGCAGCGCCTTGAAGGCGAGCGCCATCAGCCGCCAGGGGCGGAACGCCGCCGGGTCGTAGGCGCTGTCCTCGACATGGATCTGCAGGCCGCCGCACAGCCTGCCGACGTGCTTGTGGAAAGTCGGCTCGAACCAGCACGGCCGCAGCCGGCAGCCGCGCATCCAGTCGGCGGCGAGCGCGCTCATCTTCTTCAGCAATTCGTCGCTCTCCAGGTCGGGAGCGCCGAAGAGCTCGAGCGGCCGGGTCGTGCCGCGCCCTTCCGAGAGCGCGGTGCCTTCCAGCATGACCGTGCCGGGATAGCAGCGCGCCATCCAGAGGTTGGGCGCGTTGGGGCTGGGGTTGACCCAGGCGCGCTCGCCGAGCGGCCAGCCGAAGCCCGGCGCTTCGCCCGGACGCCAGCCATCCATGGCCACGACTTCGAGCTCGACATCGAGCTTGAGCGTGCGCGCGAGCCAGCGGGCGAGCTCGCCGAGCGTCAGCCCGTGGCGCATCGGCAGCGGCCCGGCGCCGACGAAGCTTTCCCAGCCGGGGCGCAGGCGCAGGCCTTCGACCTCGCGGCCGACGGGGTTGGGACGATCGAGGATCCAGACGCTCTTTCGATGCTTCGCCGCTTCCTCCAGGACGTAGCGCAGCGTCGTCACGAAGGTGTACACGCGGCAGCCCACGTCCTGCAGATCGACGAGCAGCACGTCGAGCGCGTCCATCATCTGCGCGCTTGGGCGGCGCACCGTTCCGTAGAGGCTGAACACCGGGATGCCGTGCTCCGGGTCCGTGAAGTCCGGCGACTCGGCCATGTTGTCCTGCTTGTCGCCGCGCAGGCCGTGCTGGGGGCCGAACGCGGCGCTGAGGCGGATTTCGGGCAACGCGGCGAGCGCGTCCAGGGTATGCACGAGCTCGCGCGTGACCGATGCCGGGTGCGCGAGCAGCGCGACGCGCTTGCCGGCGAGCCGGCCGCGCAGCGCCAAGTCTTCGAGCAGCCGATCGATGCCGAACTTCAAGCGAGTTCCAGCGCGAACGCGCGCCGATGGTGGAAATCGGGCTTGCCCGGCGGGTGGCGCAGCGCCCAGTAGGAAAGCGCGCCGCTCCGGTCCTCGATGACGGCGCAGAGACCGATCTTCAGCCGGCCTCTTGCTTTCACCTGCGCGTGCAGCCTCAGCGTGCGGCCCGAGCTGCTGATCCGGATGCGCGGCGCTTCGGCCCCGTCCCGGCTCCTCGAGCGATATTTTCGAAAAGCATAGCTCGCCCATTCGCCCGAGGGCGCAAGGTTGTATTCGCGGTATGCGCGCGAGCCCGGGCGGGCAAGGAACACCTCGAAGCAGGTGTGGCGCCAGAGGCCGTCACGGAAGCGCGGCGGGCGGCGCGGCGGGATGCGAATCCGCTCGAGGTCCGCGCCGAGGAGGAAGCTCACCGCCAGCACGCCCGCCGGCCCGCGCGCCAGTCGCGCGCGCAGGCTACGGACGGCGCTGCTGCGAAACCCGGGATGACAGGTGAGCGCGGCCGCCGGCAAGAGGAAGCAGGATCAGCCCCAGATGAGCCAGAACCCGGCGCCGAACAGGACCGGGAGCACGAAGGCGAAGCGGGCGATGGTCTTGATGCGCAGGCGCGCGACCTCATCGAGCTCGGGCTTGCGGTGCAGCTTTTCGGCGCGCTCCTTCGCATCCTTGTTCAGCATCATGTACTCGAGCGCCACCAGAGCGATGCCGATGACCCCGCCGAGCACTGCGCCTTTGATTGCCTCGTCCATGCAGCGCGGTAGCCTAACATAGCTAGAAGGCGACGATTTCCACCCAGTTTCCGCCTCTGCCGCCGGGATACTGCCGCGCGGCGCCGAGAGAACCGTCGCTGCCGATCGCGTGCACGGAAACCGTCGCCGACTTCTCGCCGCTGCAGACGAGAAACCGGCCGCCCGGATCGATGGCGAAGCCGCGCGGCTGCTTCTCCGTCGGCGTCGCCCCGAGCCACGCGAGCCTGCCCGTGGCCTTGTCGACACCGTAAGCGGAGAGCACGCTGCTCGTGCGCTCGGAGGTATAGAGAAACCGGTCATCCGGGGTGAGATGGATGTCCGCCGCCCAGATGTCGTGGTCGCGCTCCCGCGGCGGCGCGTCCGGCGAGCGCGGTGCGCCTGGGCGCAGTCTGGTCTGCATGGCCGCGGTCGACACCTCGCCGAGGCGACCGTTCTCCAGGGAAAACGTGGTGACGCTGCCCTGCAGCTCGCTGAGCACGTAGAG
>Ga0210070_1000014_pt1 | contig 12693 bp, 22 predicted proteins | sample Sandmound_ThreeS_2_FD_185573 | JGI IMG/M metagenome (GOLD analysis project Ga0210070, IMG submission 185573) | Wetland microbial communities from the San Francisco Bay, California, USA, that impact long-term carbon sequestration -... | ecosystem: Environmental > Aquatic > Marine > Wetlands ...
GAAGCTGCGGAGAACGCGTCCCGCCGCTCGGGCGCGCTGCTCTACGTGCCCTCGGGGGGCATCGGCGGTCTCGATGCCCTCAAGACTGCCTGCCTTGCCGGTGTCGACGAGGCGAGCATCCAGGTCGCCAAGCCGCCCGCGGCCTGGAAGGGGATCCCGTATGTCGAGGCGATGGGCGTGGCGCTCGATCGCCTCAGCGAACCGGTGACGCTTTTCGAGGGCCCCGCTCGCGAGGGGGTTGCGCACTTCCCGCAGAATGTGAACATCGCCGCGGTACTGGCGCTCGCCGGCATCGGCATGGACCGGACACGGCTGAAAGTCGTTGCGGACCCGGCGCTTACGCTCAACACGCACACCATCCGGGTCTCGGGACGCAGCGGCTGCTTCACCGTGGTGTTGGAGAACGTCCCGGCGCCGGACAATCCCAAGACGTCGTGGCTGGCCTGTTACAGCGCGCTCGCTGCGCTGAAGGCCCTGCAAGGCGGGGTGCGCTACGGGACTTGAAATCCAGCCCCGAAATTCTTGACCAACCTGCGGAAAACTCACATAATTTCGGGTTCCGCCGGAGGGGTGCCCGAGCGGCTAAAGGGGGCAGACTGTAAATCTGTTGGCCTTGCGCCTACGTTGGTTCGAATCCAACCCCCTCCACCACTCGAATGGGCGCCTCGGCGGCGGAGAAAACTGGGTGAACTGTGCTTTTGGGTCAACTCTGAAGCGGCGGCGGGTGTAGCTCAATGGCAGAGCAGAAGCCTTCCAAGCTTATGACGAGGGTTCGATTCCCTTCACCCGCTCCAGGATCGAATTCGCCCATGTAGCTCAGTGGTAGAGCACTCCCTTGGTAAGGGAGAGGTCACGCGTTCAATCCGCGTCATGGGCACCACGTGATTACGTAGCGAGAGAGCAGACAGGTCATGGCCAAAGGAAAGTTTGAGAGAACCAAGCCCCACGTCAACGTTGGCACGATTGGTCACGTCGATCATGGCAAGACGACGCTGACGGCGGCGATGACGCACATTCTTGCGAAGAAGTACGGGGGCGAGGCGAAGAACTACGACCAGATTGATGCGGCGCCGGAGGAGAAGGCGCGCGGCATCACGATCAACACGGCGCACGTGGAGTACCAGACGGAGAAGAGGCATTACGCGCACGTGGACTGCCCGGGGCATGCCGACTACATCAAGAACATGATTACCGGTGCGGCGCAGATGGACGGGGCGATTCTGGTGGTGTCGGCGGCCGATGGGCCGATGCCGCAGACGCGCGAGCACATTCTGCTGGCGAGGCAGGTGGGGGTGCCCTACATCGTGGTGTTCCTGAACAAGGCCGACATGGTCGATGACAAGGAGCTGCTGGAGCTCGTGGAGGTGGAGGTGCGCGAGCTTCTCTCCAAGTACGAGTTCCCGGGGGACAAGACCCCGATCGTGATCGGCAGCGCGCTGAAGGCGCTCGAGGGGGACACCTCCGAGCTTGGCGAGAAGGCGATCCTGAAGCTTGCCGAGGCGCTCGACAGCTACATCCCGACGCCCAAGCGCGAGATCGACAAGCCCTTCCTGATGCCGGTGGAGGACGTGTTCTCCATCTCGGGCCGGGGCACGGTGGTCACCGGCCGCGTGGAGCGCGGCGTGGTGAAGGTGGGCGATGAGATCGAGATCGTCGGCATCCGCCCGACGCAAAAGACCGTGTGCACGGGCGTGGAGATGTTCAGGAAGCTCCTGGACGAGGGCCAGGCGGGCGACAACGTCGGCATCCTGCTGCGCGGCACCAAGCGAGAAGAGGTCGAGCGCGGCCAGGTGCTCGCCAAGCCCGGCTCGATCACCCCGCACGCGAAGTTCGAGTGCGAGGTCTACGTCCTGTCCAAAGAAGAGGGCGGGCGCCACACGCCGTTCTTCAACAACTACCGGCCGCAGTTCTACTTCCGCACCACCGATGTCACCGGCAGCGTCGAGCTGCCCAAGGGCACCGAGATGGTGATGCCCGGGGACAACGTGAAGATGGTGGTGACGCTCATCACCCCCATCGCCATGGAGCAGGGACTTCGCTTCGCCATCCGCGAGGGCGGCAAGACCGTCGGCGCCGGCGTCGTCGCCAAGATCATCGAGTAATCAATGCAAAGCCAAAGAATCAGGATCCGTCTCAAAGCCTTCGACTATCGCCTGATCGATCAGTCGGCGCTTGAGATCGTCGACACGGCGAAGCGCACCGGCGCGGTGGTGCGCGGCCCGGTGCCGCTGCCGACGCGCAAGCAGCGCTTCGACCTGCTGCGCTCGCCGCACATCGACAAGGCGTCGCGCGACCAGCTCGAGATCCGCACGCACCTGAGGCTGATGGACATCATCGACCCGACGGACAAGACGGTCGACGCTCTGATGAAACTCGACCTTCCGGCGGGCGTCGACGTCGAGATCAAAGTGCAGTAACCGAAGCACGAGGTGAAGGGCCGGCCAATTGCAGCCGGCGCCTGGAAAGCACCCCAGGTCAACAGAAGAGGGACGTATGACGATTGGACTGGTCGGCCGCAAGGTCGGCATGACGCGCATCTTCACCGACGACGGCGTAACGCTGCCGGTCACGGTGCTCGACGTGTCCGACAACCGCGTCACGCAGATCAAGACCGCCGAGAAGGACGGCTACGCCGCCGTGCAGGTTGCGTTCGGCAAGCGCCGCGCCAGCCGCGTGGTCAAGCCGCTCGCCGGCCATCTCGCCAAGGCGGGGGTCGAAGCGGGTCACGTGCTCCGGGAATTCCGTGCCAAGGTGGAAGAGCTCGCGAATCTCAAGCCGGGCGCCAAGGTCGGCGTCGAGATCTTCAAGGTCGGCCAGCGCGTCGACGTGCAGGGCGTGACGATCGGCAAGGGCTTCGCCGGCGTCATCAAGCGCCACCACTTCGGCGGACAGAACGCCTCGCACGGCAACTCGATTTCCCACCGCGTTCCCGGCTCGACCGGCCAGAACCAGAGCCCGGCGCACGTCTTCAAGGGCAAGCGCATGCCCGGCCACCTCGGTGACGTGAAGCGCACGATTTCCGGGCTGGAAGTGGTTCGCATCGATGCCGAGCGCCAGCTGCTGCTGATCAAGGGCTCGGTACCGGGCTCGAACGGCGGCGATGTCGTGGTGCGGCCGGCGGCGAAGTTCTACAAGCCGGTTGTGAAGCAGGTGCCGAAGCAGGTCAAAGCCGAGCCGAAAGCGCCGAAGCCCGAGACCAAGCCCGCAGCAAAGCCGGAAGCCAAGCCCGCCGCCAAGCCGGCGCCGGCGAAGAGCTGAGAGCGGCCATGGAATTGAAAACCATCAACGACAAGGGCGCCACCGGCACCTTCAACGCGCCGGATGCGCTGTTCGCGCGCGACTTCAACGAGGCGCTCGTGCACCAGGTCGTGGTCGCCTTCCAGGCGAACGCCCGGATCGGCTCGCGCGCGCAGAAAGACCGCGGCGAGGTCAACCACTCGACCAAGAAGCCGTGGCGGCAGAAGGGCACCGGCCGCGCGCGCGCCGGCATGACCTCCAGCCCGTTGTGGCGCGGCGGCGGCAAGATCTTCCCCAACCGGCCTGACGAGAACTTCTCGCACAAGGTCAACCGCAAGATGTACCGCGCCGGCATCGCCTCGATCCTGTCGCAGCTCGCGCGCGAGGACCGCATCCGCGTCGTTGACCAGTTCAAGGTCGAGGCGCCGAAGACCAAGCTGCTGGCGCAGAAGGTGAAGGCAATGGGCCTGCAGGGGGTGCTCGTCATCACCGACGCGGTCGACGAGAACCTCAAGCTGTCGTCGCGCAATCTCGCCAATGTCGAGGTGATCGACGTCAAGCAGGCAAATCCCGTTTCGCTGGTGCACTACCCGCACGTGGTGCTCACCAAGGGCGCCGTCGCCAAGCTCGAGGAGATGCTCAAGTGACCGCCGCGAGGAAGTACAACATCGACCAGCTGATGAACGTGGTGCTGGCGCCGGTGGTTTCCGAGAAGAGCACCATGGTCGCCGACAAGAACCGCCAGTACGTGTTCCGCGTCGCCGACGCCGCGACCAAGCCCGAGATCAAGGCCGCGGTGGAGCTGATGTTCAAGACCAAGGTGGAGTCGGTCACGGTGCTGAACGTGCATGGCAAGGAGCGGCGCTTCGGCAAGGTGATCGGCCGCAAGCGCAGCTGGAAGAAGGCCTACGTGCGGCTCGCCGAAGGCCAGGAAATCAACTTTGCGGCCTCGGAGTAAAAGATGCCACTCGTCAAAGTAAAACCAACGTCTCCAGGTCGCCGAGCCCTGGTCAAGGTGGTGTCGCCCGAACTGCACAAGGGCGATCCGCACTGGTCGCTCCTCGAGCCGAAGCGTCGGGGCAGCGGTCGCAACAACCATGGCCGCGTCACCACGCGCCATCAGGGCGGCGGCCACAAGCACCACCTGCGCACCATCGATTTCCGCCGCAACAAGGACGGCATCGCCGCCAAGGTCGAGCGCCTGGAATACGATCCGAACCGCAGCGCGCATCTCGCGCTCCTGCTCTATGCCGATGGCGAGCGCCGCTACGTGATCGCGCCCAAAGGCGTCGCAGTGGGCACACAGCTCATGTCCGGGTCCGAGGCACCGATCAAGCCGGGCAACGCGCTGCCGCTGCGCAACATTCCCATCGGCACCGAGGTGCACTGCGTCGAGATGCTGCCCGGCAAGGGCGCGCAACTCGCGCGCTCGGCCGGCGCCCATGTCCAGGTCCTGGCGCGCGAAGGCTCCTACGCACAGCTGCGGCTGCGCTCGGGCGAGATCCGCAAGGTGCACATCGACTGCCGCGCCACCATCGGTGAAGTCGGCAACGCCGAGCACAATCTCGAATCGATCGGCAAGGCAGGCCGCGTCCGCTGGCGCGGCGTGCGCCCGACGGTGCGCGGCGTGGCGATGAACCCGATCGACCATCCGCACGGCGGCGGCGAAGGACGCACCGCCGCGGGGCAGCCCCCGGTTTCGCCCTGGGGCGTGCAGTCCAAAGGCTTCAAGACCCGGCGCAACAAGCGGACGCAAGTGATGATCGTCCGCGACCGGCGAGTGAAATAAGGAAGGCGAGCCATGGCACGCTCAATCAAGAAAGGTCCTTTCGTCGATCACCACCTGCTGGCCAAGGTCGAGAAGGCGCGCAGCACGAGCGACAAGCGCCCGATCAAGACCTGGTCGCGGCGCTCGACGATCATTCCCGATTTCGTCGGTCTGACCATGGCCGTGCACAACGGCAAGCAGCACGTGCCGGTGTACATCACCGAGAACATGGTCGGCCACAAGCTCGGCGAATTCGCGCTGACGCGCATCTTCAAGAGCCACTCGGCGGTGGGCAAGCGCACCGAAGAAGCCGTGGGCGGCGATCGGCGCGGCCCGCCAGGAGCGCCCGGCGCTGCTGCGCCGGCGGCAGCTCCCGCCGCCGCGCCCGCCGCTGCTCCCGCCGCTCCGGCAGGGAAGAAATGATGGAAACCAAAGCGAGCCTGCGCGGGGCGCGCATTTCCGCCCAGAAGGGCCGACTGGTCGCCGACATGATCCGCGGCAAGCCGGTCGACCAGGCGATGAACATCCTCGCCTTCACGCCGAAGAAAGGCGCGGCGCTGATCCGCAAGCTGCTCGAGTCGGCGATCGCCAACGCCGAGCACAACGACGGCGCCGACATCGACGCGTTGAAGGTGAAGACCATTTACGTCGAGCGCGGCATGTTTCTCAAGCGCTTCCACCCCCGCGCCAAGGGGCGCGGCTTCCGGGTGCAGAAGGCGAGCTGCCACATCTACATCACTGTCGGAGACTGAGGCCTTATGGGACAGAAGATCAATCCGATCGGCTTCAGGCTCGCGGTCAACAAGAACTGGACCTCTCGCTGGTACGCGAACAAGAAGAACTTCGCGCCGATGCTCGCCGAGGACATCAAGGTGCGCGAGTTCCTGAAGGGCAAGCTGGCGCACGCGTCGGTCGGCCGCGTGCTGATCGAGCGCCCGGCCAAGGACGCGCGCATCACCATCTTCTCGGCGCGCCCGGGCGTGGTGATCGGCAAGAAGGGCGAGGAGATCGAGTCGCTCAAGGCCGCGCTGCGCCGCATCATGGGCGTGCAGCAGGTGCACGTGAACATCGAGGAGATTCGCAAGCCCGAGATCGACGCGCAGCTGATCGCCGACTCGATCGCGCAGCAGCTCGAGAAGCGGATCATGTTCCGCCGCGCGATGAAGCGCGCCATGCAGAACGCCATGCGCCTGGGCGCGCAGGGCATCAAGATCATGAGCGCCGGCCGCCTGAACGGCATCGAGATCGCGCGCACCGAGTGGTATCGCGAAGGCCGCGTGCCGCTGCATACGCTGCGCGCCGACATCGACTACGGCTTCGGCGAGGCCAAGACCAACTACGGCGTCATCGGCATCAAGGTCTGGGTCTACAAGGGCGAAATCATGCCCAAGGGCGACGCGCAGGCGGCGGTTGCACCGGCGACGGCGCCGCTCGCGGCGGCGCAGCCCGAGGCGCCGTCCGAGCCGAAGCGCGCCAAGAAGCCGGCACCCCGGCCGGCGGGCAAGCGCGGACCGGCGCGTGTGCGCCCCGACGGCGAGAAGAAGGCCGCGCCGAAGAAGGACGCGCCCAAGACCACGGTCAAGAAGGCCAGGAAGATCGTCAAGCCCGAGGGCGAGAAAAAGGAATAGCCGATGCTGCAACCCGCTCGAACGAAATACCGCAAACAGCAGAAGGGCCGCAACACCGGCGTCGCCACGCGCGGCGCCAAGGTCTCCTTCGGCGAGTACGGCCTGAAGGCCACCACGCGCGGCCGCCTGACGGCGCGCCAGCTCGAGGCGGCGCGGCGCGCCATGTCGCGCCACATCAAGCGCGGCGGCCGCATCTGGATCCGGGTGTTCCCGGACAAGCCCATCTCTTCCAAGCCGGCGGAAGTGCGCATGGGCAACGGCAAGGGCAATCCGGAGTACTTCGTGTGCGAGATCCAGCCCGGCAAGATCATCTACGAGATGGACGGCGTGACTCCGGACCTCGCCAAGGAAGCGTTCGCGCTCGCCTCGGCGAAGCTGCCGTTCCGCACCATCGTCGTGCAGCGGATGCTCGGAAGCTAGGCCATGAAAGCCAGTGAACTGCGCGGCAAGAACGGCGACGAGCTAAAGAAGGAGCTCGAGTCCCTGCTGCGGGCGCAATTCGGCCTGCGCATGCAGGTGGCGACCCAGCAGCTCGCCAACACCAGCCAGCTGAAGAAGGTGCGGCGCGACATCGCCCGTGTCCGAACCATCATGAAGGAGAAGGTGGCGAAATGACTGCAGCAGCAAATCAGAGGACGCTCGTCGGCCGCGTCACCAGCAACAAGATGCAGAAGACGGTGGTGGTGCGCGTCGAGCGCCGGGTGCGCGACCCGCTGATGGGCAAGACCATCACCCGCTCGCGGAAATACCACGCGCACGTCGAGGAAGGGCAGTTCGGCGAGGGGGACCTGGTCGAAATCGCCGAATGCCGGCCGATCTCGCGCACCAAGTCGTGGAAAGTGACCCGCCTGGTCGAGAAATCCAAGGCGGTTTGAGTTAGAATCGCGGTCCCCTAACTACGGGGTCCAAAACTGCCGGTCGCGCGCAGTGATTCGCCGAGCGGCAAGTTGGATGGAGAAAATAGCCAATGATTCAGATGGAGACCGTATTGGACGTCGCCGACAACACCGGTGCGCGCGCCGTCACGTGCATCAAGGTGATGGGTGGCTCCAAGCGCCGCTATGCGTCGATCGGCGACCTGATCAAGGTGAGCGTCCGCGATGCGGCGCCGCGCGGCCGGGTGAAGAAAGGCGAGATCTACGATGCGGTGGTGGTGCGCACCGCCAAGGGCGTGCGCCGCTCCGACGGCTCGCTGATCCGCTTCGACCACAACGCCGCGGTGCTGCTGACGCCGAAGCTCGAGCCGATCGGCACGCGCATTTTCGGGCCGGTGACGCGCGAGCTGCGCACCGAGCAGTTCATGAAGATCGTCTCGCTCGCTCCCGAGGTGCTGTGATGAAGCGCATCAAGAAGGGCGACGAAGTGATCGTTCTCGCAGGGCGCGACAAGGGCAAGCGCGGCACGGTTCTGCGCCGCGTCGACGACCAGCGCGTCGTGGTCGAGGGGGTCAACCGGGTGAAGAAGCACCAGCGCCCGAACCCGATGAAGGGCGAGACCGGCGGCATCGTCGACAAGGACATGCCGATCCATGTCTCCAACGTCGCGCTGTTCAACCCGGCGACGAAGAAGGCTGACCGCGCCGGCGTCAAGGTGCTGGAGGGCGGCAGGAAAGTGCGCGTGTTCAAGGACAACGGCGAGCAGGTGGACGCGTAAATGGCCAAGCAAGAGAAGCAGGACAAGCAGGACAAGCCGGAGAAGAAGCCGGCGCCGCAGGCCCAGCCTGCCAAGCCCAAGAAAGAGGCGCAGAAGAAGGAAGTGGCCGCGCCCAAGGTGGCGTCCGGCCCGCAGGAGCCGGCGCCGCCGGCGCGCCTCTCCTCCTACTACAAGGAGAAGGTGGTCCCCGAGCTGATGCAGAAGTTCGGCTACAAGACCGTGATGCAGGTGCCGCGCCTGCGCAAGATCACCATCAACATGGGCGTTGGCGAGACCACCACCGACAAGAAGATCCTCGACCACGCCGTCGCCGACATGTCCAAGATCGCCGGCCAGAAGCCGGTGGTGACCAAGGCGCGCCGCTCGATCGCCAACTTCAAGGTGCGCGCCGGCTTCCCCGTCGGCTGCATGGTGACCCTGCGCGGCGCGCGCATGTACGAGTTCTTCGACCGGCTGGTGAACATCGCCATGCCGCGCATCCGCGACTTTCGCGGCGTGTCGAACCGCGCCTTCGACGGCCGAGGCAACTACAGCCTCGGCTTCAAGGAGCAGATCATCTTCCCGGAGATCGACTACGACAAGATCGACACGCTCCGGGGCATGAACATCGCCATCACGACGACGGCGAAGACCGACGACGAGGCGCGCGCGCTGCTGTCCGCGTTCCGCTTCCCCTTCAAGCACTGAGAGAGACCCGCATGGCCAAGCTCGCAGTCAAGCTCCGCGATCAGAAGCGCCGCAAGCTGGTGGAGAAGTTCAAGGCGAGGCGCGCCCAGTTGCAGGAGATCATCTACGACACGCGCGCCTCCGACGAGGCGAAAGAGGAGGCGCGTGCCAAGCTGCAGAAGCTGCCGCGCGATTCCTCGAAGGTGCGCCTGCGCAACCGCTGCGCGCTGACCGGCAGGCCGCGCGGGGTGTACCGCAAGTTCGGCCTCGGCCGCAACAAGCTACGCGACCTGGCGCTGAAGGGCGAAGTTCCGGGCGTGATCAAGGCCAGTTGGTAGGAAATGAGGGTAAGGAGACTTAAATGAGCATGAGCGACCCCATCTCCGACATGCTGACGCGCATCCGCAATGCCCAGCTGGTCGGGCATACGGAAGTGTCGATGCCGGCCTCCAAGCTCAAGGCCTCGATCGCCCAGGTGCTGAAGGACGAGGGCTACATCGAGGACTTCGCCCTGCGCGACAACGGCGCGAAGAAGGAGCTGCGCATCGGCCTGAAGTATTACGCGGGCCGGCCGGTGATCGAGCGCCTCGAGCGCGTCTCCAAGCCGGGACTGCGCGTCTACAAGGGCCGCGACGACATTCCGCGCATCATGAACGGCCTGGGCGTGGCGATCCTGTCGACCTCGCGCGGCGTCATGACCGACCGCAAGGCGCGCGCCGACGGCGTCGGCGGCGAAATCCTCTGCATCGTGGCCTGAGGCTGTCATGTCTCGCATCGCAAAATATCCCGTTCCGCTGCCGAAAGGCGTCGAAGTGACGCTCGCCGGCGGCCAGATCTCCGTCAAAGGCCCGCTCGGCACCATCGCGCGCGCCGCCGATCCGAACGTCGAGGTGAAGAAGGAAGGCGAGAGCATCGTCTTCAAGGCCCTCGGCAACTCCAACCATGCCAACGCCATGTCGGGCACGGTGCGGGCGCTGGTCGCCAACATGGTGGCCGGCGTCACCAAGGGCTTCGAGAAGAAGCTGGCGCTGGTCGGCGTCGGCTTCCGCGCGCAGGCGCAGGGCGACAAGCTCAACCTGAGCCTCGGCTTCTCGCATCCGGTGGTGCACCAGATGCCCAAGGGCATCAAGGTCGTGACGCCGACGCAGACCGAAATCGTGATCAGCGGCGTCGACAAGCAGCTCGTCGGCCAGGTGGCCGCCGAGGTGCGCGCGCACCGCTCGCCCGAGCCGTACAAGGGCAAGGGCGTGCGCTACGCCGATGAAATCATCGTGCTGAAAGAGACGAAGAAGAAGTAACGAGAGATGACACACCATGAGCGCTAAGAACCTCGCCCGCCTGCGTCGGGCACGCCAGACCAGGCTGAAGATCAAGGAAGTCGGCACCGTACGCCTCACCGTGCACCGCACCAACGCGCACATCTATGCGCAGATCACCTCGCCCGAGGGCAGCAAGGTGCTCGCCAGCGCTTCGAGCCTGGAGAAGGAAGTGCGCGCCGAGATCAAGAACGGCGGCAACAAGAAGGCGGCCGAGGCGGTCGGCAAGCGCATCGCTGCGAAGGCGAAGGACAAGGGCATCGAGGCCGTCGCGTTCGATCGCGGCGGCTACCGGTATCACGGACGCGTCAAGACGCTGGCCGATGCCGCGCGAGCTGGTGGATTGAAATTCTAAAAGACAGCGGACTGAAGTTCTAAAGGAATTCCATGGCCAAGATCCAACCGAGGATGCAGTCCGAAGAGCGCGGCGACGGCCTGCGCGAGAAGATGATCGCGGTCAACCGCGTCACCAAGGTGGTGAAGGGCGGCCGGGTGCTCGGCTTTGCCGCGCTCACCGTGGTGGGCGACGGCGATGGCGGCATCGGCATGGGCAAGGGCAAGGCGCGCGAAGTGCCGGTCGCGGTGCAGAAGGCGATGGAGGAAGCGCGCCGCAAGCTTTTCAAGGTCAAGCTGAAGAACGGCACGCTGCATCACACGGTGACCGGGCGCTGGGGCGCTGCCAAGGTGCTGATGCAGCCCGCCCACGAAGGCACCGGCATCATCGCCGGCGGGCCGATGCGCGCGGTGTTCGAGGTGATGGGCGTGACCAACGTGCTCGCCAAGTGCTTCGGCTCGACCAACCCGTACAACGTGGTGCGGGCGACGCTGAACGGCCTGCAGTCGATGCACACGCCGGCCGAGATCGCGGCGCGCCGCGGCAAGAAGGTCGAGGAAATCACCAGCCCATGAAGACGATCAAGGTGCGGTTGCTGAAGAGCACCAACAACGTGAAGCGCAGCCATCGCGACACGGTGCGCGGCCTCGGCCTGAAGAAGGTCAATCAGGTGTCCGAGCTCGCCGATACGCCGGCGGTGCGCGGCATGATCAACAAGGTCAACTACCTGGTCCGGATTGATTCATGAAACTGAACACTCTCAAACCGGCTCCCGGATCGAAAAGCGAGCGGCATCGCGTCGCCCGCGGCGTCGGCTCGGGCTGGGGCAAGACCGCCGGCCGCGGCCACAAGGGCCAGCGCGCGCGCTCGGGCGGCTTCCACAAGGTCGGCTTCGAGGGCGGGCAGATGCCGCTGCATCGCCGCCTGCCGAAGCGCGGCTTCAACTCGCCGACGCGCGAGGACGTGGCCGAAGTGCGCACCAGCGAGCTGCAGGCGATGCAGGCGACCGAGATCGACCTCGCGGCGCTGAAGGCCGCCGGCGTGGTGTCGCGCCATGCGCTCGCCGCCAAGGTGATCCTTTCCGGCAAGCTCGAGCGCAAGGTCTCGCTCAAGGAAATCCAGGTGAGCAAGGGCGCGCGCTCGATGATCGAGGCCGCGGGCGGCACGATCGCGATCACCCCCAAGCCGGAGCCGGACCCGAAGAAGAAGGACAGAAAAGCGAAGAAGGCGGAGAAAGCCGCAAAAGCCGCCGCCAAGGCTGAAGAGGCGCCGAAAGAGGCGCCGAAAGAGTAATGGCGACTGGCCTTCCCAATCCCGGCGGGCGCTACGGCGATCTGAAGCGCCGGCTGCTCTTCCTGCTGGGCGCGCTGGTGGTGTTCCGCATCGGCGCGCACATCCCCGTCCCCGGGATCGACCCGAACGTGCTCGCCGGCTTCTTCGAGGGCCAGCAGGGCGGCATGCTCGGCATGTTCAACATGTTCTCCGGCGGGGCGCTGCGCCGCTTCACCATCTTCGCCTTGGGGATCATGCCGTACATCTCGGCGTCGATCATCATGCAGCTGATGACCGCCGTGTACCCGGCGCTCGACGCCTTGCGCAAGGAAGGCGAGGCCGGGCGGCGCAAGATCACGCAGTACACGCGCTACGGCACGGTGTTCCTCGCCCTCTTCCAGGCGACCGGCATCTCGATCGCGCTGGAGTCGCAGCCTGGCCTGGTGCTCGATCCGGGCCTGATGTTCCGCATCACCACGGTGACGACGCTCGTCACCGGCACGATGTTCCTGATGTGGCTGGGCGAGCAGATCACCGAGCGCGGCCTCGGCAACGGCATCTCGATCATCATCTTCGCCGGCATCGCCGCCGGCCTGCCCAACGCCATCGCCGGCACGCTGGAGCTGGTGCGCACCGGCGCCATGCATCCGCTCACGGCCCTGCTCATCGCGGTGGCGGTGGTGGCGATTACCGCGTTCGTCTGCTTCGTCGAGCGCGGCCAGCGCAAGATCCTGGTCAATTACGCGAAGCGCCAGGTCGGCAACCGCGTCTACGGCGGCCAGAGTTCGCACCTGCCGTTCAAGCTGAACATGTCGGGGG
>Ga0210070_1000019_pt1 | contig 11535 bp, 10 predicted proteins | sample Sandmound_ThreeS_2_FD_185573 | JGI IMG/M metagenome (GOLD analysis project Ga0210070, IMG submission 185573) | Wetland microbial communities from the San Francisco Bay, California, USA, that impact long-term carbon sequestration -... | ecosystem: Environmental > Aquatic > Marine > Wetlands ...
TCGCGTTCACCGGGTAGCCCTTGCAGTTCCAGCTCACCTTGCCGGCGTTGAGCGTCGGCGTGAGCGCCATCTCGAGCGCGTTCTTCTCGTTCCAGCCGCGAATCGCGCCGTTTTCTTCAACGATCCACTTCATCTCGCCGTATTTCGGGTCGCTTTTCGCCGCGACCTTCACGTCCTTGCCCGAGCCGGCGAGCTTGCCGGCCTTTTCTGCCGCGGCGCTGACCTGCTGCCTGGCCGGATCGGCGCCGGCGACCAGCGCTTGCGCGGCGTCCCGGGATTCCGCGCCGGCGCGCTGCGGCAGGATCACGGCGACCATCAGGAAACCGACCAGGGCAAGCCCGGCAACCACCAGCAGCGCGATCCTCATGTTTTTTTCTCCCTGTACCGTCCTCTTCCGTGGGCGACTTTAGCATCAGCTAAGCTCCACTGCATGGTGACACGGCAAATTCGTGTCAGCGGCCGTGTGCAGGGCGTGGGCTTTCGCGCTTCGCTGCAGCACGAGGCGCGCAGCCGCGGCGTCAGCGGCTGGGTGCGCAATTGCAGCGACGGCACGGTGGAGGCGGTGCTGCAGGGAACGCAGGAAGCGGTCGATGCTGTCATCGCGTGGGCGCGCCGCGGCCCTCCGGGGGCGCGCGTCGGCGAGCTGCGCGAGTCGGCGGCCGAGCACGAGCCGCCGCACGCAGGCTTCGCGCTGCGCCCGACCGGCTAGACGACGCGCGAGACGAGCGGCTTGCCGGCGAAGTGGCGGCGCAGGTTCTCGATCTGGCAGTCGCCCATCGCCTTGCGCGTCTCGACGGTCGCGCTGCCGACGTGGGGGAAGAGCACCGCGTTGTCGAGGGTGAAGAACTCGGGCGGCACGCGCGGTTCGTCGACGAAGACGTCGAGGCCGGCGCCGGCGATCTTCTTCTCCTGCAGGTAGCGCAGCAGCACCGGCTCGTCGATCACCGAGCCGCGCGCGATGTTCACCACGTAGCCCTGCGGGCCGAGCGCGTCGAGCACCGCCGCGCTCACCAGCTTGTGCGTTTCCGGGCCGCCCGGGGTGACGACCATCAGCACGTCGCTGTTCTTTGCCAGCGTCACCGCATCCGGGTCGTAAGGCCAGGTCACGTCCTTCTTGCGCCGGTTGTGATAGCGGATCTTCATGCCGCAGGCGATGGCGCGCCTCGCGATCGCCTCGCCGATCCGCCCCAGGCCGAGGATGCCGAGCGTTTTGCCGCCGAGCGAGACGGTGAGCGGGTAGGGGCCCTGACTCGGCCACTTGCCGGCGCGCAGGTACACCTCCGATTGCGGGAACTTGCGCACCGCGTTCATCACCAGCGCCATCGCCGTATCGGCGACGCAGTCGTTCAGCACGTCGGGCGTGTTGGTGACGATGATCTTGCGCGCTTTGGCGTCGTCGAGGTTGATCGCGTCGACGCCGACGCCGAAGTTGGCGATGATCTCCAGCTTCGGCAGCTTGTCCATCAGCGCGCCGTTCACCGGCATCGGCCCGAAGGTCGCCAGCGCGCGCGCTTTCGGCGCCAGGTCGCGCAGGAATCTCTCCGGGTCGGCGGCCTCGAACAGCTTGTGGCTGGTGAACTCGGCGACCAGCGTCGCCTGCGTGCCGGCGTGGCCCTTGCCGGTGATGATGATGTCGGGTTTCATGACTTGAACTTGGCGGCGAGCGCTTCCGCGCCGCGCGCGAGGATGCCGACGTCGGCGCCGACTGCGACGAACAGCGCGCCGCAGCCGAGCCAGTGACGCGCGTCGGCCTCGTTGGGAGTGAGGATGCCCGGCGCCTTGCCCTGCTTGCGAATGCGGCGGATTGCCTCGTCGATGAGCGGCTTGACCTTGGGATTGGCGATCTCGCCGGTGTAGCCGAGCGAGGCGTGCAGGTCCGCCGGGCCGATGAACACGCCGTCCACGCCGTCGACGGCGCAGATGGCCTCGATATTGTCGAGGGCGGCCTGCGTCTCGACCTGCACCAGGACGCAGATTTCCTCGTGCGCCCGCTTCGCGTAGTCCTTGATGCGGCCGAAGCGGGTGGCGCGCGTCGTGCCGGCGACGCCGCGCGCGCCGGCAGGCGGGTAGCGAGTGAACGAAACCGCGCTACGCGCCTCTTCCGCGGTCGAGACGTAGGGAATCAGCAACGACTGCGCGCCGATGTCGAGCACGCGCTTGATCGTCACCATGTCGTTCCACGGCACGCGCACCACCGGATGCGCAGGATAGGGCGCCGCCGCCTGCAGCTGCGTGAGGAGGTTCTCGAGGTCGTTCGGCGAGTGCTCGCAGTCGAGCAGGATCCAGTCGAAGCCCGCGCCGGCAATCACTTCGACGCTGTAGTTCGACGACAGGCTCGACCACAGGCCGATCTGCGCGCGTCCGGCCTTGAGCGCGCGCTTGAATGCGTTTTGCGGCAGGTCCATCGGCTCAGTCGAACTTGACGCCGGACTCGCGCACCACCTTCGCCCACTTCGCTTGCTCGGTGCCGAGCCACGTGCCGAAGCTCTCGGGCGTGCCCGCGCGCACCTCGGTTCCGAGCTTGGCGAGGCGCTCCTTCATGTCCGCGGTGTTGAGCACGCGCACCAGCTCGCCGTTCAGCTTGGCAACGACCTCCTTCGCAATGCCGGCGGGGCCGACGATGCCCTGGAACGATCCGGTCTCGAAGCCGGGCAGGCCCTGCTCGGCGACGGTCGGCGTATCGGCCGCGGACCGGACACGCTGCGCGCTGGAGATGCCGAGCGCGCGCAGCCGGCCGCCCGTCACCGAGGGCCAGGTGGCAAGCATGCCGTTGAAGAGCACTTCCGCCTGTCCGCCGGCTACCCCCGCGACAGCGTCCGAGCCGCCCTTGTAGGGAATGTAGGTCCACTGTACGCCGGTACGCTGCGCGAACTCGATGCCGGCGAGCTGCGGCGCGCCGCCGATGCCGGAGACGGCGAAGTTCAGCTTGCCTGGGTTCGCCTTGGCGAGCGCGATCAGCTCCTTGACGTTGGTCGCCTTCACCGACGGATGCACGGCGAGCACGTGCGGCGAGTAGGCGACCATGATGACGGGCGAGAAGTCCTTCGACGGATTGAAGGGCAGGTGCGGGTACACGCTGGCGCTGATCACCAGTCCGCCGACGTCGGTGAGGAGCAGCGTGTAGCCGTCGGGCGTGCTCTTGGCGACGAAATCGGCGCCGACGTTGCCGTTGGCGCCGGTCTTGTTCTCGACGATCACCGGCTGCTTCCAGGCTTCGGTGAGCTTTGGCCCGATCAGGCGCGCGAGGATGTCGGAGGTGCCCCCGGCCGCGTACGGCACGATGAGGCGGATGTTCTTCGTCGGATAGCCCTGCGCGAAAGCGGGGAGGGCGACGGCGGCTAGCAGGGTCAAGAAGATTTTCATCAGTGGATCTCCGGCTCGGGGATGGGCGCTGTGCCTTCAAGGAAATCGAAATCGCAGCCTTCATCGGCTTGCTTCACGTGCTGCGCGAAGATGGCGCCGTAGCCCCTGTCGTATTTCCGTGCCGGAGCCTTCCAGCCGCTTTTTCGCCTGTTCATTTCATCGGACGAGATCTTCAGGTTCAGCTGGCGCTTTTCGACGTCGAGTTCGATCAGGTCGCCATTACGCACCAGCGCCAGCGGGCCGCCGACGGCCGACTCGGGCGCGACGTGCAATACACAGCAGCCATAGCTGGTACCGCTCATGCGCGCATCCGAGACGCGCACCATGTCGCGCACGCCCTGCTTCAGGAGCTTCTTCGGCACGGGCAGCATGCCCCATTCGGGCATTCCCGGGCCGCCCAGCGGGCCCGCGTTCCTCAGCACCAGCACCGAGTCGGCATCGCAGTCGAGATCGTCGCGGTCGATCCTCGCCGCCATGTCGTTGTAGTCGTCGAACACGACCGCCTTGCCGGTGTGCTTCGTGATCTTGGTCGCCGACGCCTTGATCACCGCGCCGTTCGGAGCGAGATTGCCGCGCAGGACAACGAGGCCGCCGGATTCCTTGAGGGGATTTTTTCTGCTGCGGATCACGTCCTCGTTGTAGATCCGCGCCCCGTCGAGGTTCTCGCCGAGAGTTTTCCCGTTGACCGTCTTGCAGCTCAACGCCAGAAGGTCCTTGAGCTGGGCAAGCAGGGCTCTCAGGCCGCCTGCGTAGTAGAAGTCCTCCATCAGGTACTTGTCGCCCGACGGCCGTACGTTCGCGAGCAGCGGCACTTTCGCCGAGAAGTCGTTGAAGCGATCGAGCGGCAGCTTGATGCCGGCCCGGCCGGCCATCGCCACCAGGTGGATCAAGGCATTGGTCGAGCCGCCCATGGCCAGGAGGGTCACGATCGCGTTATCAAAAGACTCTTTTTCTAAAAAGTCTCTAGGTTTTAGATCTTCCCAGACCATGCCCACGATGCGCTTGCCGGTGAGCGTCGCCATCTTGGCGTGATTCGAGTCCGGCGCCGGGATCGAAGCGGCGCCGGGCAGGGAGAAGCCGAGCGCTTCGGCGAGCGACATCATGGTCGCGGCGGTGCCCATGGTCATGCAGGTGCCGGGGGAGCGGGCGATGCTGTCCTCGATTTCCTGCCAGTCCTTTTCCGTGATCGTACCGGCGCGCAGCTCGGCCCAGTACTTCCAGCTGTCGGAGCCCGAGCCGAGGGTGGTCTCGCGCCAGTGGCCGGAGAGCATCGGCCCCGCCGGCAGATAGATCGCCGGCAGGTTCATGCTGATCGCGCCCATGACGAGCGCCGGCGTGGTCTTGTCGCAGCCGCCCATCAGCACCGCGCCGTCGGCCGGGTAGGAGCGCAGCAGCTCCTCGGTCTCCATCGCCAGGAAGTTGCGATAGAGCATCGTGGTCGGCTTCTGCATCGGCTCGGCGAGCGACATCGCCGGCATCTCCACCGGGAAGCCCCCGGCCTGCCAGACGCCGCGCTTCACTTCCTCGACGCGCTGCTTGAAGTGCGTGTGGCAGGTGTTGATGTCCGACCAGGTATTGATGATCGCGATCACCGGCTTGCCGGCGTAGTCGCTGCGGTCGTAGCCCATCTGCGCGGTGCGCGAGCGGTGGCCGAAGGCGCGCAGGTCCTGCACGCCATACCAGCGGTGCGAGCGCAGCTCCTCGGGGCGCTTCCTCTTCTGCGGCATGGGAGGCGGGAATTCTAGATGAAACGGCCGCCGCGGTGCCCCCCTCTATAATTTCCACGATGCAAACCCACGTCTTTCGCGCCGCGCCGCTCGAGCGCGCGATCGAGGCGATCGTGCTGGCGGGCGGCAGCGAGCCGCGCGAGGCGAAGCTCGTCGCCGGCAACCTGGTGCTCGCCAATCTGCTCGGGCACGACTCGCACGGCATCGGCATGATCCCGCGCTACATCGCCGCGCTTCTCGAAGGCGGCCTCGCGGTCAACCAGCATCCCAGGGTCAACCTCGACGCCGGCGCACTGCTCGCGCTCGACGGCTGCAAGGGCTACGGCCAGGTGATCGGCCACGAGGCGATGGCGATGGCGATCGAGCGGGCGGCGAAGCACGGCTCGTGCGTGTTGACGCTCGGCAACTCGCACCACCTCGGGCGCATCGGCCACTGGGCCGAGATGGCGGTGGCGCGCGGCTTCGTCTCGATCCACTTCGTCAACGTCATCTCGCATGCCCGCGTCGCGCCTTACGCCGGGCGCGACGCCCGCTTCGGCACCAATCCCTGCTGCATCGGCGTGCCGCTGCCGGGCGAGCCGCCGTTTCTCCTCGACTACGCGACCAGCGCGGTCGCGCAGGGCAAGCTGCGCGTCGCCCACAACAAGGGGGTGAAGGTCCCGCCCGGCCGCCTGATCGACGATGCGGGCCAGCCGACGGACGATCCGCGCTATGCGGTCGTGCCGCCGTATGGCGCGATGCTGCCCTTCGGCGAGTACAAGGGCTACGGCATGGCGCTTGCCTGCGAGCTGCTCGGCGGCGCGCTCACCGGCGGCGGCACCTGGCACTACGAGGAATCGTCGCAGCAGCGCGTGCTGAACGGCATGCTGGCGATCGTCATCGACCCGGCGAAGCTCGGCACCGCCGACGTCTTCGCGCGGGAGGCGCGGCTCTTCCTCGAGTGGCTGCGCAAGGGGCGGACCGCGCCGGGCTTCGACAAGGTGCGCATCGCCGGCGAGCCGGAGCGCGAGCTGCGCGCCCAGCGCGAGCGCGAGGGCATGCCCGTGGACGCGACGACCTGGGAGGAGATTCTCGTCGCCGCCGACAGTGTCAAGCTTCCTCGCGCAAAGGTGCAGGCGCTCGCCGAGAAGGGATGATCTCCGGCTAGAATCTTCGCAGGAGGAGGCATGGCAAAGAGGAAAGGTCCGGACAGCGCGAAGAGGAAGGGCCCGGACAGCGTCGACCCGAAGCATCGCTGGGACCGGCCGCTGCAGGCGCCGGGCCGCACGCAGGTCGACTTCGAGGAGCGCGTCGATTTCCGGCGGCTGCACGACTACCGTCTGGCGCGCACGCGCGCGGCGCTGGCGCAATCGGGCCTTGGCGCGCTGCTGTCGTTCGACCAGCACAACATCCGCTACACCACCAGCACGGTGATCGGCGAATGGGCGCGCGACAAGCTGACGCGCTATTCGCTCCTGACGGGAAACGGCGAGCCGTACATCTGGGATTTCGGCAGCGCCGCGCGCCACCACAAGCTGTACGCGCCGTGGCTGAAGAACGACCACTGCCGCGCCGGATTGCTGGGGATGCGCGGCGCAGTGGGCTCCGATCTGACCTTGTTCAAGAACGCGGCGAAGGAGATCAAGGCGATCCTGAAGGCCGAGGGCGTCGCCAACATGCCGCTCGGTGTCGACGTGGTCGAGCCGCCTATGCTCTTCGCCCTCCAGAAGGAAGGCATCGAGGTGCGCGACGGCCAGCAGACCATGCTGCAGGCGCGCGAGGTGAAGAACGTCGACGAGCTGACGCTGCTCAACATGGCGGCGGCGATGGTCGACGGCGTCTACACGGACATCGCCGAGGCGCTCAAGCCCGGGGTGCAGGAGTCGCAGATCGTCGCCCTCGCCACCAAGCGCCTGTACGAGATGGGCTCGGATTGCGTCGAGGCGATCAACTCGATCTCGGGCGAGCGCTGCAGCCCGCATCCGCACAATTTCACCGACCGGCTGATCCGCCCGGGTGACCAGGCGTTCTTCGACATCATCCAGTCGTTCATGGGCTATCGCACCTGCTACTACCGGACCTTCAACGTCGGCCGCGCCACCTCGGCGCAGCGCACCGCTTACCGCAAGGCGCGCGAGTGGATGGACCGCGCCATCGAGCTGCTGAAGCCCGGCATGTCGAGCGACAAGATCGCCCTCGCCATGCCCGAGGCGAAGGAGATCGGCTTCGCGAGCGAGATGGACGCCTTCGGCCTCAACTTCTGCCACGGCCTCGGCCTCGGCCTGCACGAGCGGCCGCTCATCTCGCGCCTCACGTCGCTGCGCGAGCCGATCGAGCTCAAGGCTGGCATGGTGTTCGCCGTCGAGACCTACTGCCCGGCGAGCGACGGCGTTTCGGCTGCGCGCATCGAGGAAGAGGTCATCCTCACCCCTGATGGCGCCAAGGTCATCTCGCTTTACCCTGCAGAGGAACTGCCGATTGCCAACCCTTACTGAACAGTCCCTGGGTTGGATCGGCGCCGGCCGCATGGGCTACGCCATGGCCGAGCGGCTCGCCAAGGGCGGCTGCGACATCGCCGTCTGGAACCGCACCAGGACGAAGGCCGAGCCGCTCGCCAAGCACGGCGCGAAGGTGGTGAACCAGCTCGAGGAGCTCTCGACCAAGGACATTCTCTTCGTCATGGTCTCGACCTACGACGATGTGAAGGAGGTCCTCGGCAAGGCGCTCGCCATGGGCAAGCCCAAGATGGTGGTGGAGTGCTCCTCCATTTCCCTTGAGGGATCCGCTGAGTTGAGGAAATTTCTTTCTTCGAAGGGCATCGAGTACCTGGCGGCACCCGTGAGCGGCAACGCCAAGGTGATCAAGGCCGGAAAACTCACCTTCGTCGTCTCGGGCCCGAAGTCGGCCTACGAGAGGGCGAAGCCCTACCTCGACATGATGGGCACGGGCTCGAGCTACGTCGGCGAAGGCGAGCTCTCGCGCATCGCCAAGATCTGCCACAACGTCATGCTCGGCGTGGTGATCCAGAACCTGTGCGAGATCACCATCCTCGCGCAGAAGGCCGGCATGCCGCGCCACGCCTTCCTCGATTTCCTCAACAAGAGCGTGATGGGCTCGATGTTCACGCGCTACAAGACGCCGGCGCTGGTGAATCTCGACTTTCACGTCACCTTCACGCCCAAGCTGCTGCGCAAGGACCTCGACCTCGGCCTCGACGCGGGCAAGGAGTTCGAGGTGCCGATGCCGCTCAGCTCGCTCACCCGCGACCTGCTGCAGCAGATGATCGGCCACGGCATGACCGAGCAGGATTTCTCGACGCTGCTCCTCATGCAGGCGAAAGCGTCGGGCATCGAGCTCAAGCCCGAGAACGTGCAAGTGGCAGACGGACTCTCGAGCTGACATGTATACCGCGACCGCGAACGTCGTCCTGCCCACCACCATCATCGGCTCGCTGCCGCGGCCGGCGTGGTACACGCAGAACCTCGGGCGGCGCGAGTTCCGCGAGGCGATGGTCGACCGCAGCTATCGCGAGCAGTATCTCGACGCGGTCTCGACCTACCTGCGCGACCAGGAGGTCGCCGGGCTCGACATCGTCACCGACGGCGACTGCCGCTTCGACGCCGACGTCGCCGGCCACAACTGGTTTTCCTACGCGCCGCTGCGCATGAGCGGCTTCTCGGGCGCGTCGTTCTACAAGGCGGGCGGCAAGGCGGGCTTCCCGCACAAGCCCGGGAACATCCTGCACGACGTCCTGGAGACGCGGATGATGCCGGACCTGACCGGGCCGGTCGGGCGCGGCACGCTGCAGTACACCGCGATCTGGAAGGCGGCGCAGCGGCTGACGCCGCGGCCGGTGAAGTTCGGCACCATCATGCCCGAGCTCATCGCCATGGCGGTGCGCGACCTGCATTACAAGGACCTGAAGAAGGCCATCCTCGCCATCAGCGATGCGCTGAACGAAGAGCTGCACGAGCTTGCCGACGCCGGCTGCAAGGTGATCCAGATGGAAGAGCCGCAGATCCACCTGCTCGCGGCGAAGGGCCTGGTCGACAAGGTTCTCAATCCCGACTTCATGGTCGAGGTGTTCAACAACACCGTGCGCGGCCTGCGCGCCAAGACCGAGGTCTGGTGCCATACCTGCTGGGGCAATCCGGCGGCGCAGCGCCTGTTCGCCAGCACGCCGAGCTACAAGGCGGCGCTCGAGCCGCTCTCGCGCATCGACGCCGACGTCATCACCTTCGAGACCTGCAGCTCCGGCGGCATGGACCTCGAGGCGATCGGCAAGGGCATCAAGGACAAGAAGATCTGCATCGGCGTGGTCGACCACCACACGCTGCAGGTCGAGACCGCGGACGAGGTCGCGGCGCTGGTGAGGAAGGCGCTCGAGCACATTCCCGCCGAGCGGCTGATCCTCGGCTCCGACTGCGGCATGGGGCGCGAGGGCATGAGCCGACGCCACGCGTTCTACAAGATGGTATCGATCGTGCGGGGAACGAACCGGGTGCGGCGCGAGCGCAAGCTGCCCGAAGCAGCCTGCCTGGCCGCGGATGAGCGATTTTCCATGGTGGAGGAGGCGAAATGACATTCAATCGCAGGAAGTTCGTCAAGGCGGCGGGCGCGGCGGCGGGCGCGTCGGCTCTCGGTTTTCCGTCGCTCGTGCGCTCGCAGTCGGAGCCGATCCGGCTCGGCCTGCTGACCATCAAGACCGGCGCGCTCGCCGCCGGCGGCATCGACATGGAGCGCGGGCTCACCATCTTCCTGAAGGAGAAGAACTACACGCTGGGCGGCCGCAAGGTCGAGCTGGCGGTGGCCGACTCGGGCGGCGTGCCGGCGCAGGCGCGCACCAAGATGCAGGAACTGGTCGAGCGTGAGCGCGTGCAGGCGGTGGTCGGCCCGCTCGCCGCGTTCGAGGCGCTGGCGATGGACGATTACATCCGCCAGGCGCAGATCCCGACCCTGCCGATCGCCGGCGCCGAGGACATGACGCAGCGCAAAGCGAACCCGTGGTTCGTGCGCGCCACGTCCACCTCCGCGCAGTGCTCGTATCCGATCGCCGACTACGCCGCGAAACACTTGAAGTACAAGCGCATCGCCGCCATCGCTGATGACTTCGCCTACGGTCACGAGCTGCTGGGCGGCTTCCACAAGGTGTTCGAGGACGCGGGCGGCACGCTGGTGCAGAAGCTCTTCTCGCCGCTCAACGCACCCGACTACGGCAGCTACATCGCGCAACTGAAGAGCGATGTCGACGCCGTGTTCCTCGGCTTCGCCGGCGGCAACGGCTTCCGCTTCTTCAAGCAGTACAACGAGTACGGCATGAAGACGCCGATCCTCGGCGGGATGACCGCTTTCGACGAGGTGGCGGTGCGCAACATGGGTGACTACGCGCTCGGCGCGATCTCGAGCTGCTGGTACACCGCGCAGCTCGACAATCCGATCAACAAGCGCTTCGTCGCCACCTACTTCAAGGAGAACGGCTACGACCCCGGGCAATACGCGTCCGGCACCTACCTCTACGGCGAGGTGCTCGCGGCAGCGATTGGTGCGCTGAAGGGCAGGATCGAGGACAAGAACGCCTTCATCAAGGCGTTGCGCGCGGTACGCGTCGACACGCTGCGCGGACCGATCAAGTTCGACCAGTACGGCAACGTGGTCGGCAACATCTACATCCGCAAGGTCGAGAAGAAGGACGGCCGGCTGGTGAACACCAACATCCAGACCTACCCGGACGTCAGCCAGTTCTGGACCTACGACCCGAAGGAGTTCCTGAAGCACCCGGTCTGGTCGCGCGACTATCCGCCGATGAAGGGCTAGGGCGGTTTATAGTCGCAACCTTGGAGGATCGAGGCATGGCCAAGCAACGCATCAGCTACGTCCCGCTCGAGGACATGGACGCGGACATGCGCCGGGAGATGGAGCGCTGCCAGCGCGAGGGCACGCCGCGGCCGGAAAGCTCGGCGGTGCGCGCCCACGTCAAGGCGTGCTTCTGGTTCTTCGCCAATGCCTGGCGCGACCTGTTCAAGAACGGCGTGCTCGACCACCCGATCAAGGAGCTGTGCCGCCTCTACATCTCGCGCTCGGTGCAGTGCGACTACTGCGGCAACCAGCGCTCGGTCAAGGCGGCCGGCGCCGGCATGATCGAGGACGACGTCAAGGACCTGCTCAACTTCGAGAAGTCGAAGCGCTATTCCGAGCGGCAGAAGGCGGCGCTGGCGTACGCCGAGGCGATCGCCTGGCACCTCGACACCGACGATGCTTTCTGGGAGCGGATGCGCCGGCACTTCGGCGAGCCCGAGCTGGTCGAGCTCGGCTGCATGATCGGCCTGACGCTCGGGCAGCAGAGCTGGCTGCGGCTGCTCAACATCGATCATCACCAGGTTCTGGCGGGAACGACGGCATCGATGGCGCCGGGTTACGAGACCGCTGAAGCGTTGCAACAGTCGAAAGCGAGGCCCGACTACTGGGC
>Ga0210070_1000021_pt1 | contig 10893 bp, 12 predicted proteins | sample Sandmound_ThreeS_2_FD_185573 | JGI IMG/M metagenome (GOLD analysis project Ga0210070, IMG submission 185573) | Wetland microbial communities from the San Francisco Bay, California, USA, that impact long-term carbon sequestration -... | ecosystem: Environmental > Aquatic > Marine > Wetlands ...
AGCGACCCGGCGGTCATCGCGGACCATTATTCCCGTGCCGGCGAGCCGCAGAAATCGTTCGAGTTCTGGATGCTCGCCGCCGAACGCGCAGGCCAGCGCCTCGCGCTCGCCGAGGCGGTCACCACCCTTAGCGCCGCCCTCGCACAAGCCGGGCGCATCGCGGACCCAGCGCTCCGCGCTAGCTTCGAGCTGGCCGCACAGCTCAAGCTCGGCGCCACCATCGCCCTCCAGAAAGGCCCGACGAGCGGTGAGGCCGAGCAGGTGCTGCTGGAGGCGCATCGCCTTGCCGGCGAGCTGAAGGCGGGGCCGGAGCTCTTCCAGGCGAGCTGGGGGCTCTACATCAACGCGGCGCGCAACCGCCGCTACGACCGCGCGGCGGTGATCGGGCAAGAGCTGACCGCCATCGCCGACGAGCTCGGCGACCCTGACCTGCAATACGAGGCGCTGCATCACCGCTGGGGATACGCGTACTTCACGGGTGACGCGCCCGGGACCCTGCGCCTCACCGAGGAGGGGATCCGTCGCTACGACCGCGCGCGGCACCATCGCTTCGCCTACGTCTATGCCGGCCACGACGCCGGCGTGTGCGCGCACGCCATACGGGCGATCGCATTCGGTGCGGCGGGCGAAGCGCGCGCCATCGAGCCGGCGATGCAGGCCGCGCTCGCTCTCTCGGCGGAGCTCGAGCACCCGGCAACGCTCATCTTCGCGCAAGTCATCGGCTGCTCCGCGCTGCACTTCGCGCGCGACGCCGATGCGCTGGAGGCGTTCACGGCGCGCACGGTGGAAACCGCCGCGCGCTACGACGTGCCGGTGAACCGCGAGATCGCCGCCTTCTGGACCGGCGCGGCGCGCGTCATGCGCGGCGAAACGGAGCGCGGCCTCGCGGCGATGTCGGCGTCATTCGAGACGGCGCTCGCCTCCGGCTTTATCGGTGTGCTGCCGGGCGTCGCGATGGCCGAGGCGCTCATGCGCGGCGGCCGCGGCGCGGAGGCGCTCGCGCTCATCGCGCGGCTGCTGGGCGCCACCGCGACGCCCGAGGTCGGCATGTTCATGTCCGAGCTGTGGCGCCTGCGCGGCGAGCTCGTGGAGCGCGAGGACGCCGCGCTCGCCGAGCATTGCCGACGCACGGCACTACGCATCGCCACAGCGCAGCAAGCAGGGCTCCTGCAGGCGCGCGCCGGCGTTTCGCTCGCTCGTTTCCTTGCCGCTCGGCGCCGCCGCGACGAAGCGCGCCGCGCGCTCGCCGATTCCGCCGTCGATCGCCTGCCCGATCGCGAGGCGCCCGAGGTCGGTGCTGCAGGTGAACTGCGCCAGGCACTCTGAATTCAGCCCGATTGCCTCATCCGCTCGATATTCGATCAACCGGATCGGAAGCAAAAACGTGGAGGAAACGTGGGGATTTGGCGGGCGTTGGCGGGTCATGGCGAGCGAGGGCGGGCCCAAAAACAGCAAGTTAAGCTACAGGCCGCCGACTTTTAATCCGTTGGTCGGCGGTTCGAATCCGCCACGACCCTACCAACCCTTCAGCGCTGCGCCATGCGGGCCATCATGGCCGCCCGCATGTTGCGCATGAAGGCCACCATGCCTTCGCGGGCGAGCTCGCTCACTTCCAGCGCGTGAGCCTGGAGCGCCGAGGCGACCTTCGGCTCGGCGGTGGTCTGGGTGACGATCGCGCCTTTCCCGGTGATCTCGACCACGGTCCTGATCTTGTCCTTGTTCTCGAAGAGGACCGGAAGGGTCGGGCTGAAGAGGTTGAACAGGCGCCCCTCCTTGAGCCGCTTCTCCATGCTGGCGACATGCGCGTTGATGGCCCGGGCGACGGCGGGATCGTCCGACTCCGTGACGGTGCGAATACCGTCGGGCAGGTTTTCGACCGTGCGCCTGATCTTGGTGTTGTCGACGAGCATGGCGTGAACCAGGCGCATGTCGTCGGCGAACGCGGCGTCACCCCGGTGCATCATTTCGGGTCCCATGCCCTCGGGATGGGCGAAGGCGGCGGCGACCACGAGCCCAAAAGCAGCCGCTGTGGAGATTCCGAGTGCAATCCTGGTCGAGCGCTTCATGGGCGATTTCCTCGCAGCGTGAAAATCAGGAAATACTGGTTGGGGAGGAACCCGTGGTCTTGCACGAGCGTGTAGCCCGCGTTCTTCAACTCGGCTTTCACGCGATCGGGGGCAATGCGCGCGCCTGGTGGCGGCCCGTCGGGCGAATCCAGGCGGAAATCGATGATCGCGATCCGGCCGCCCGGCTTGAGTGAGCCGCGCAGCTTGCGGAAATAGCGGTCGCGATCGTCGATGTGGTGAAACACGTCCACCATGAGGATCAGATCCGCTTTTTCGGGCAGGCGCGGGTCGTCGGCTGCGCCAGCGATCGCGACGACGTTGCTCCGCTTCTCGCGTTTCGCCCGCTCGGCGAGGTACTTGACCATGTCGGGCTCGATGTCGACGCCGTAGACCCGGCCCTGCGGGACCATGTTGGCGAGCCGCACCGCGAAATAGCCCGTTCCCGAGCCGATGTCGGCGACGACCGCGTCGGGCCCGAGCGCCAGCGCCTGGATCACCTGGTGCGGCTTCTGCCACTCATCGCGGCCCGGATCGTCAAAGACGTGCGCCCATTGCTCGGCGCCGCCGAAACTGTGCTGGTGCGTCGCGGGGGACTGCGCCAGGACGGGCGTGGCGAGCGCGGCCCCCAGGACGGCGCAGGCAATCGAGATCTTGCACATCATTCATCCTAGGCTCGTGAACCCGCGCACGCGTATGATCCGAATCATATGGGCGGAAATGACTGGGAAGCCCTGGTCGGTGCGCAAAGCGAGCTCGCGGCCGTGCCGGCGGCGTTGCGAGCGGGCGCCGAGCACATGGCTGCCGCGGCCGGACAGACCGTATTCCGTGCCGGTACGCGGCCGGGGAAGATCTTCTGGGTGCTGGACGGCGAGCTACGCCTCGTCAGGCGCTCCCGGGATGGCGCGGAGATCGTCCTGCAGCGGGCCGCCTCGGGCTTCGCGGCCGAGGCCAGCCTCGATTCGCCCCGCTATCACTGCGACGCCGTCGCGGGCAGGGCAAGCCGTCTGCTTGCATTCCCGATCCGGCGCTTCCGCCAGGTGCTTGCCGAGGACGAGGGATTCCGCACCTTCTGGATGGCGAGGCTCGCGCGGGAAGTTCACGCCCTGCGCTCGCAGTGCGAGCGACTCGCGCTGCACGGCGCAGCAGAGCGCATCGAGCATTACTTCGAATCCAAAGGGGACAACGGACGTCTCGAGCTCTCCCGCACGCGCAAGGCCTGGGCGAGCGAACTCGGCCTGACACATGAAGCGCTCTATCGAGCGCTCGCCGGCTTGCAGCGCTCGGGAAGAATCTCGGTGGCTCAGACGGGCGGCAAGCTGCTGCTCACCCTCAATGCGCGACGCAGCCGTTCGCGGCCGCTCGGATAGTCCAGATCCTACTCGAACTGGCGAATCAAGCTGCGGTAGCGGCCGATCACCACCTTGGAGTCCTGCCACCAGTAGAGCAGCTCTTCCCACGGTGGAGTGAGGTCGCGATAGGCGGCGACGATGGCGACCAGCGCGCCGACCGTCACCTTGCCTTCGAGGACGAACCAGCCCCCGATCGCATAGAAGAGGAACGGCGTGAACTGATTGGCGAAATTGAGGAAGAAGTAGGTGAAGAACTTGTTCACGTACAGCGAGGCGCGGTTGCGGCGGATCGATTCGATCTGTTGCGAAAGGGCCGGCGTCGGTAGAGGCGCGGGCAAGGGCGCGATGCCGGTTTGCAGGCGACGGCCGATCTCGGTTTCGATTTCTTGCGATAGCGAGCGGATCTGATCGACGCGCTCGAGCTCGAGCGCGGTGCGCCGAGCGACCAGCTTCGGGAATATCCATGCTTGCAAAGGGAAGAGCGTCAGCGCTGCAAGGCCGAGGACGGCGTCCTGCGCGAAGATGAAGATCAGCGCGGTGACGAGCAGTCCGCCCTGGACGGCAGGCAGCGCCACGACGTCCCCGCAGAATCCTCCGATCGGCTCGGGCTCCATGACCACCATCGGCGTCAGCCGGCCGTGCAGTGGCGATCGTTTCTGGCGCGACGGATCTCCGGCCATCGCAAGAAGCGTTCGGCGCATGCGCGCGAGAACCCGCTCGGTAAGAAGGCCCTTGTAGATGTTCACGAACATCTTCAGCAGCTCGTAGAACAGCACGCTGCCGAGGAACGCGAGGCTGAGCTCGATCAGAACCGCTCGGGCCGGGGCCGTGTACACATCAATGCCGAACATCTGAAGTACCACGATCTCGTCGCGCGCATGAGCCAGGAACACCCGGTTCACGAGCGTCTTCGCGATCTCGAGGGACAAGTAGTAGAACGGCAGCGAGGCGAGGGTGGTGAGAAGAAGCAGCGCCTGCTGGCGCCAGGTTGCGCGCAAGACAAAACCGAGGAGGTTGCGCCCCAGGCCGCCGGGCGGCAGCTGATCCGCGGCGGAGCCGAGTTCGCCGACGAATACTTCCAGCTTGGACATGTATTCAAGAGTAGGGTGCGCGATTTATTCGCGATTGACGCACATCAATATCCGGGCGCTGCGTCGATTTAGATTGGAGCAACCATGTACCGAAGAATCTTGGTACCGATCGACGGCAGCGGGACGGCGGCGCGCGGCCTGCGCGAAGCGATCCGGCTGGCGAAGGCGCAGCACGCAAAGATCCGCCTGGTTCATGTCGTCGACGAGACGATGATGCTCGGTACGATAGAAGTGGGACTCGATCCGACGCCGCTCCTGCGAGCCCTCGCGAAGCAGGGCCGTGCGCTCCTCCAACGGGCGAAGCGCCTGGCGGGCAAGCTCGGCGTCTCGGCCGAAGTCGCCTTGTACGAGTCCACGGCGCATCGCGCCGCGGAAGCGATCCTTCGCGAGGCCGCGAAATGGCACGCGGACCTGATAGTGATGGGTACGCACGGCAGGCGGGGCGTACGCCGGCTGGTGCTCGGCAGCGACGCCGAGCAGGTCGTGCGCGAAGCGCGGGTGCCGGTGCTCCTGGTACGCAGCCGAAGCTGAAATTCCCGTCATTGCGCGGGTGCCAAGTTAGCAAAGCGATAGACTCCGGCTCGTGCAAGCCGAGCCAGTCTTTACGGAAGCCCCGCCACGGGGAACCGATTCAATCGGATGGAAATTACGGGTAAGAACTCAAACTTTTAATCCGTTGGTTGGCGGTTCGAATCCGCCACGACCTACCAACACCTTCCACGCGCTGTGGCGTGTACCGCGGATCCCATGACCATGGGATATTGCAAACAGTGAAGTGGCTCTAGGCTTATCCCATGAAAAAGCAAACCACTGCATGGATCTTTTTCGCGCTTCTTGGTGCCGGCTGCGTCAGCACGGGGGAGCTGGCCAAGAACGTAAACATTCAGGCGCCCCTGCCTTCGGGCATACGAACGGTCGTTATCCAGGCGGTGCCCATGAAGCCAGGCGCCCTCAAGAATGTGGAAGGTCTCGCCGACGCACATCAACTGTTCGCTCGATATCTCAAAGACGCATTGGCGCCTAAGCAACCAGGCTGGCAGGTAAAGGTTGCCGATGAGCAGGGGGCCTTGGCTGACCGGGACATCATCATCAGCACGGAGCTTCTCGAGATCGATGGCGGAAGCGCCGCTCTCAGATTTTGGATAGGTCTTGACACGGGAGCAACGCAATCTCGAGTCCGGGTGTCAATCCTGGACAAGACAGGCAGAGATCTGCTCACTACCGAAATCTCCGAGCGCACCATATGTCCGGTAGGAGCCTGCACGGAATCGAACGAGGCCATAGCGGACAGAAATCTTCAGAGCCTGGCTGGAGACGTGGCTGAGTTCATCTTGGATCCAGCGGGATACCAGAAGAAACGTGAGGCGGGATCATAGATCGCTGCGAGCGGATTGGACTTCGACTTCTAATCCGTTGGTCGGCGGTTCGAATCCGCCACGACCTACCAAATACTCAAGGCTCTAGCGTTCGCTCGGGCCTTTTTCTTCGGGCTTGCTCCGCAGGTCACGCGGCCAACGCGAGAATCGCCACTCCGACGACGATCAACGCGACGCCGGCGAAGCGTGACGCGACGGGCCCGGCCGGGAGTAGCTTCTCCAGCAGGACGAATGCGGCGATCAGCGCGACCCACGCGAGGTTCATTACGCCAACGGTGAACAGGAGAAGCATCAGCATCCAGCAGCAACCGAGGCAGTAGGCGCCGTGGCTCATGCCCATGCGCAGAGCGCCCGCTTTCCCGGGGCGCCAGTGCATCATGAAGAACTGCACGGGATCGCGGCACTTGCTGAGGCAAATGTTCTTAAGCGGCGTCAGCTGGTAAAGGCCGGCGGCAATGATCATTACGCCGTTCAGCAGTTGGCTGTCGGACGCCATCATCGGTGTGAGCAGCGCCGCGTGCTCGAGGGCGGCCTGGAGCAGCGTGGCTACCAGGCTGAACGCGGTCCACACCAGCAGGTAGCCGGCAACCAGGATCCACGTGCCGGGCAGCCCGGAGCCGCGCTCGGCGTGCTTGCGCGCCATGGCGCCGTACAGCAGCACCGTGGGCGCTGCGCCGGGCAACATCATGCCGGCCATCATGACCGTCCACATCAGGAAGGTGACACCGAGTGCGACAATCTGCAGCGATGGCATGGCGGGCATCGCCATGCCCGCATGCATGGCGGCCGCATGTCGCCACAAGTAGAGCCAGGCGAGAGCGACGACGCCGGCCAGGCTTAGCGCGACGGCAAGGCGCTCGCGGCGCAGCGCCGCCTCGATGCCGCGGTCGAGCGCGCCCGGGGTGCTTACCCCGCCCACGCGAATGGCGCGAAGTGGCCGTTGCGCGTTCCGCTCGAATCGTCCCAGCGGATACCGAACGCGTTGAACCGGCTCCTCGTGGCCTTCGCGAGCGCGAGCTTGCTGCTGACCGGGTGGCAGGTGTTGTCCAGATAGATGGGCTCGCCGGGGCGCGCCGGTCCGGGAACCGCTTCCAGCGCCTGGTCGATGAGCTCACCCGCCTTGACGGCGAACTTCATGCCGTCGCCTTCAAAGCGGATGGGCCGTTTCTCGGTGCCGGCGACCTTTCCGACCAACGGTCCGAGCGCGGCCATTGGGCCGCCAGCGGCGCCGGTGGCGATGGCGCCGATCGCCTCCGTCTGCTTGTCGGAAGCCCGCTCGTCGATGATGAGTCCGACCGTGATGTTGCCTTCCGCCATCGCCTTGGGCGAGTGCAGGAGGACGATGAATGAGAGGCCGTCGAGCTTCACGCCGTCCTTTTCGCCTTTGTCGATACGCATCGCGATGGCCGCCTTGCAGTCACCCTCGGTTGGTCGCGCGGTAAGGTTGGATCCGATGCAAGGGCAAAGGAAGCTGCAATTGCACGTTTCCATGTACTGTCCTTCGATGCGCCAGCCGGCCATGGACGGTTTCCTCGGGGTTGGGTGCAGAGCGGCCAGACTACTCCCGCATCAACGCTGACGGCAAGGGGTCCCAATGAGGTGCGGAGCGCGCACTCGGAACGTAGGGAAAACGTAGGGAACTGAACCCCATCCTAGCCGTGCATCGTCAGGCCGCCGGAAACGCTCAGCACCTGGCCGGTGATGAAGTCGGCGTCGTCGCTCGCGAAGAACAGGATCGCGCCCGGCAGGTCTTCGGGCTTGCCCAGGCGCCCGGCCGGGATCGCGCGGCGGTAGGCCTCGCGCAGCTTCTCGGGGTTGCCGGCGCCCTGCATGAACTGCTCGAGCATGTTGGTCTCGGTGAGGCCGGGGCAGACGACATTCAGCTGAATATTCTTTGAAGCCATTTCGCGCGCCAGCGTCTTGGTGAGGGCGATCAGGCCGCCTTTGCAGGCGGAATAGGGCGCCTCGCCGGAAGAGCCCACGCGGCCTGCGTCCGAAGCGACGGTGACGACCTTGCCGCGTCCGCGCGCCACCATTCCCGGCAACACGCAATGCATGAGGTTCATCGCGCCCACCAGGTTGATCGAGATGATCTTCTGCCAGAACGCGGGGTCGGTCTTCAGGAAGGGCTTGAACATGTCCCAGCCGGCGTTGTTGACCAGGATGTCGGCCGGGCCGGCGTTGTCGACGGCCTTCTTCACCGCGGCGTAGTCGGTGATATCGACGGCAGGGTCCGAATGCAAGTCGAAAATGATCGTCTTCACACCCTCGTCCTTGAGTCTCTGCACCACGGCGGCGCCGATTCCCGCAGCCCCGCCGGTGACGATGGCGGTCTTTCCTTTCAAGCCTCGCATTTCACTCCTCCCGTGGAATGACAGCGGTCGCCTCGAGCTCGATCTTGCCCGGCGAGTCGAGGAGGTCCGACACGAAAATCATGCTCATCGCCGGGTAGTGCCGGCCCATGAGGCGCTGCCAGATGCCGCCGAGCTCGCGGCGCGCGGCGAGGTACGCCGGCTTGTCGCAGCAGTAGGCCGTCATGCGGCAAATGTGCTCCGGCCGCGCGCCGGCTTCGGCCAGCACAGCGATCACGTTCTTCAGCGCCTGCTCGAACTGGACGGCGAGGTCTTCGGACTGGAAGACCTGCTGCGCGTCCCATCCGACCTGGCCGGCGACGAACACCATCCTGCCCGAGCTCTCGACGCCGTTGGCGTACCCGACCGGCGGCTTCCACCCCGCGGGGAGGAGGATCTTCATCCGGTGACGCCGGGCGGATCGGGATCCTCGTCCCAGCCTGCCTCGGGCCGCGGCACCCGCTTCATCCACTCCTTGATGAGGCGCACGTGCTCGGCTTCTTCCGCGGCCATCTCGCGCGCGGTGTCGCGCACCTGCTTCGGCGCCCGGCTCGCGGCTATGTCTTCGTAGTACTGCAGCGCCTCGCGCTCGCAGCGCAGCGCGATCTCGAGCGCGTGCCAGGGTTGCATCAGGTAGTGCAGCGAGTCGAACGGCGCGGTCTCGGGAGCCTCGGCGCCGTCCCAGGCGTAGGCGGGCGGCAGGGCAGGTATGCTCGGCCACTGCATCTCGTCGAGGATGCGCTTGGCGTGCAGCGCCTCGATGTCGGCGAGCTTGCGGAAGAGCTGCGCCACCTCGCGGTTGTTGTGCGTCTCGAGCTGCTCGGCGAACTGCGCGTAGCGCTCGGTCGCATCGAGCTCCATCGTGTACGCGCGGGACATGAAGTCGGCGTACTGCCCGGAGGGCTTGGGTTTGGTTTTCATAGCTGGAACGCCTTTTCCAGGTCTTTCACGGAGCCGGGACTGGTTTGGGCCGCGCCATACGGCGGCCGGTTGCCCTTGTAAAGCACGCCGATATTGAAGCCGTCGTCGGTCATGATGCGGCGCGCGGCGCGGCCGGGATCGTCGGTGAACGCCACCGGGGCCGGGTGCGCCACATCCTTCCAGCCGCGCTGCTCGGGCCGGAACGTGACGCAGGGCGAAAGGACCTCGATGAAGGAGAAGCCCGGGTGCCGCACCGCCTCGGCGATCAGCGTGGCGCAGCCGTTGGGATCGCCCGAGAACGCGCGAGCGATGAAGTTGGCGCCCGAGGCGAGCGCGATCACCAGCGGATGGAATTCGCGCAGCCCGGTGCCGCCGGGAGCGAGCTTGGACGGCCAGTCGGGCTCGGTCGTGGGCGAGGGCTGGCCCTTCGTCATGCCGTAGACGTGGTTGTCCATCACGATGTAGGTGAGGTCGACGTTGCGCCGGCATGCGTGCAGGAAGTGGTTGCCGCCGATCGAGTAGCCGTCGCCGTCGCCGCTCGCGACCAGCACGGTGAGCTCGGGGCGAGCGACCTTCAGGCCGGTCGCCGCGGGCAGCGAGCGGCCGTGCACGCCGTGGAAGCCGTAGCACGTGGTGTACGCGGGGATGCGCGAGGAGCAGCCGATGCCGGAGACCACGGCCACGTTCTCGGGCCGCAGCGCGAGCATTGCGAGCGCCTTGGTGATCGCCGACAGCACCGAATAGTCACCGCAGCCGGGACACCACACCGGCTTGTAGTCGGACTTGAAGTCCTTGGCCTGCAGGGTGACGGTGGCGAGCGGGGCGTTCATAGCGCCTGCTGGATTTCCTCGGGGCGGAAGGGCAGCGGCCCGGGCCGGCGCAGGCTCTTCACCTCGCCCGGCAGGTCGTATTCCGAGCGCAGGTAGCGCAGGAACTGGCCGCTGTGGTTCTGCTCGACCACCAGCACGCGCTTCACCCCTTGCAGCGCTTTCCTCAGCTTCGCGGGTTGCGCGGGCGAGAGCAGCCGCAACGACACGAGCTTGACGGGCTTGCTCGCCAAAGCTTCGCGGACGGGACCCGTGCAAGAGCCAAAGGTTACGACGGCTGTCTCTCCTTCGCCCTCGACGCTCGCCCAGGCATCCCCTGGGTCGAGCTGCGAGATCTTGCGCGCGCGCTTGTCCATCTGCGCCAGGTGGTCGCCCGCCTGGGAGGACGGCGTGCCGCGCTCGTTGTGCTCCAAGCCGTCGGCGGTATAGGTGCAGCCGGCCGTGCCCGGAATCGCCATCGGCGAGATGCCGGAAGGGGTGAGGGCGTAGCGCTTGTAGGCGCCACCCGATCCTGCCTTTTCTCTCTCGAAGTTCACGCTCTGAAAGGCGGGAGCATCGACGATGGCGCGCGCCTGCCCGAGGTACTGGTCGGAAAGCACGATCGCCGGCACTTGCAGCGACTCCGCCAGGCCGACCGCCCATTGCGTCGCGGCGATACAGTCGACGACCGAATTGGGCGCGATGACGATGTGCGGCGCGTCGCCGTGCATTCCATAGATCGCGAGGTTGAGGTCGCCCTGCTCGGTCTTGGTGGCGATGCCGGTCGACGGACCGGTGCGCATCACGTCCACCACCACCACCGGGATCTCGGCGGTGACGCCCAGGCCCAGCGACTCGATCATGAGCGAGAGCCCGGGGCCCGAAGTGGCGGTGAGCGACGGTACGCCGCCGTAAGAGGCGCCGAGCGCCATG
>Ga0210070_1000022_pt1 | contig 10771 bp, 11 predicted proteins | sample Sandmound_ThreeS_2_FD_185573 | JGI IMG/M metagenome (GOLD analysis project Ga0210070, IMG submission 185573) | Wetland microbial communities from the San Francisco Bay, California, USA, that impact long-term carbon sequestration -... | ecosystem: Environmental > Aquatic > Marine > Wetlands ...
GGTCGCGCTGCCATGCAGGCAGCGGGCAGCGCCGGCAAAATAACGGAAACAATCCACGATCGCGGGCATCTCGTCGAGCTGCATCCGCCAGAGCGGAATGCACACGCCGTGGTCGAGCTTGAGGCGATGCGACACGGACGGCTCGAAGCCGTCTTTCATGGACTGGTTCAGAAGGTGCAGAGCAAATTCCGGATGGCCGGGAATCTCCCGCTGCGGGAAGGCCTGCATCCACGGCTCGGGCGGCCCTTCGCTGCTGTCGCCGACGCCGATGCAGACCGCCGGATAGTTGTCGAGAAAGAAGTTCGACCAGTGGTCGGGCGAGACGACGACCAGCACGTCGGGTTGCGCAGCGCCCAGCTTTCGACCGAGCGTCTGGAAAGCCTTCGTCAGCCGGTCCTTCTGGTCGGCCGGAACCGCCTCCCACTCCCGCACCAGGAGCGGACCATGGCTTGCCGCGAACGATCCGACGAACTTACCCACCGCGCAGCCGCCGGATGAACTCGGCGTCCTTCATGCCGGTGGCGAAAAAGTAGTAGCGCAGCAGGTAGGCGTTGGTGCGCTGGGCGAGGAAAGGGACGTTGTTTTCGCCGATTGCATCTCGGACTTCAGGCGAAAGGGAATAGCGCGCAAGCACCGAATCCCTGCTTGCCTTGAACTCGGCGGCGAGCGCGGGCGACTGGAGGTCGAAGAACAGCTTCGACAGCCAGTAGTCCCGCATGGCGCGGCCCGCCTACTGGTTGAAGCGCAGCGCCAGGCTCGCCGCCGCGAGGGCATGGCCCGACAGGGACTGCAGCAGCTCGTCGCGCTTCAGCCCCGCGCGCAATGCGCCCGGCTCGAGGTCCGTGGCGATCAGGGTGAAAACGTAGTGGTGCGGAGAGAGGCCGCGCGGCGGGCAGGGGCCGACGTAGTGCGAGCCGAGCGTGTTGGTGCCGCCGACGAACCTCTTGGGCGCGGCGCCGAGCTCGCCTTCGCTGAGCGAGGTGATGCTCGCGGGAATGCCGTACACCACGCCGTGCGAGACGCCGAGGCCGTTGCGGCCGGCCTGGTCGTCGACGATGAGCGCGTAGCTGCGCGTCTTCGCCGGCGCGTTCGACCACTGCAGCGCCGGCGTGAAGTTCTCGCCGGTGCAGTTCGGGTTCTTCTTGAAGTTGCCCGCCATCTTCGGCGTCATCTTCGCGTTGTCGCTCATCCCGCCGGCGCTGATCCGGAACGCGTTCTCCGGCCCGTCCGTGCCGGTCATCATTGCGCATGCGGCGAGCAGGCCGCAGCAGGCTGCCAAAGCAAGCGTCTTCCCGTTCATGACATCCCTCCTCATAGGCCGAGAATCCTCTCGGCGTTGCCGTGAAAGATCTTCTCCATCACTTCGTCCTTGTAACCGAGCTCCTGCCACTCCGTGAGGATACGGGCGTACGGCATGCTCGGGTAGTCGCTGCCGAACATGATCTTGTCCTGCAGGCGGCCGCGCATGTCGACCTTGAGGTTGCCGGGGAAGTACTTCGGCGCCCAGCCCGACATCTCCCAGTAGACGTTGCCCTTGTGCAGCGCCACCGCGGTGGTTTCCTCGACCCACGGCCAGCCGGGATGCGCCATGACGATCTTCAGCTTCGGGAAGTCGGCGGCGAGCTTGTCGATCGACGCCGGGTGCGCATGGCGGATGATCGCGCCGTGGCCGCCGGGCATGCCGGCGCCCATGCCGGTGGTTCCCACGTCGATCATGACGGCTGCATTCAGGGAGGAAAGCTCTTCAAAGAGAGAGTGAGCACGCGGGTCATCCACCGCGAAGTGCTGCATGATCGGATGGAAGTGGAAGCCGACGAAGCCGTACTCCTTCACCGCTTTGCGCGCTTCCTCGATCGCGTCCTTCTTGAACGGATCGAGCGCGCCCCAGCACTGGATGATCCGCTTCGGATGGCGCTGCCACATCGCGTGCACGTAGTCGTTGCCGACCGGCCTGGTCTTGATGGTGGTCTCGAGGTCGAGCGCGACCAGGCAGGCCTCGACGCCCGCGGCGGTGAATTCCTTCACCACCTCGTCCTCGGCCTTGCCGACCCATTCGCGCTTCCAGTACTTGGCGAGCGCCTCCACGTACGGCCCCTGGCAGGCGATCCATTCCTTCGTGCCCGGGTAGCAGTGCAGGTCGATGATGCGCATCTAGCCTGCCACCGCCGCGTGGATCTCGAGCACGCGCCGCACCAGCTCGGGCTTGCGAGCGCGGGCGATGCCGCATTCGCAGGCGATGCCGAACCGCGGCGCGAATCTGGCGGCCGTGGCCATGCGCCTCTTCGTGCCCTCCACGCCGTCCCCCGCATGGACGACGCCGAGGTAGAGCTCTCCCGGAAACGAGAGGTTCTTCAGCGGCGCGAAGTACGCATCGTCCGCGCGCCCGATCGGCACTGGCATGTGGATGTAGTCGATGCGCCTCGCCACGGCTTTCACCATCGCATTCCCCACGCCGACCATCGGCCCCATGTCCTGCGGCTCGTTGAAGTGCTTCGCGGCGAAGTCGCCGTAGCAGAGGTGCACGCCGAGCTCGACGTCGGCGGGCACGGCGGCGCACAGGCGCCGCATGCGGGCCATGATGTCGTCCATCGACGCCTTGGCTGCGGGAAACTGGTCCTGCGGCTGGCCGTCGAGGATGATCATCTCGTGGCAGAAGTCCCACTGGATGCACAGGTCGCGGTGCGGAATCCCCGCGCACACGCGCTCGAGCTCGCGGATCATCGCCCGCTCATAGGCGGTGTCGATCGATACCACGTCGCGCGCCGTGCAAAAGGCGTAGGTCACGCCCATCGGCGTCGGCAGGCACACTTGGAAGCGCACGCCCTTCGGGATCTCGCCGCGCTCGCGCGCGGCGCAGAAGTCGAGATACGATCCTCTGGCCTCACGCGCGTATCCCAGCTCGCCGAAGGACACCTCCTCCGGCTTCACACCCTCGGCGATGCAGAGCTTCGGGAACTTGTTGGTCGGCCGCACTTCGCCGCTGGGGTCGGGGCGCAGGTAGGGGCTCGAGCGAAGCAGCGGGTACTGGAAGCTGACCCAGAGCCGCCGCGGCCCGGGCTCGCCGTCGGGAATGCGCTTCAAGTGCCGGCCGAGCAGCCCGCCGACGGTGGCGAAAACCTCCTCGACGCTGTCGAGGCCGATGCTGCCGACGAGATGGACGTTCATTGGCGCGCCGCCATTTCCGAGAGCGTCTTCTTCGACACCTTGCCGAAGGTGGACACCGGGAAGTCATCGACGACCAGCAGCCGCTCCGGCAGCTTGAACTTGGCGATCTCCTTGGTTTTGAGGAATTCAACAAGCTCGGGCAATGCGATGTTTCTTCCGGGCTTCAAGATTACGCAGGCGCACATCTTTTCCCCCAGGTTGGGATCCGGGACGGGCACACAGGCGACGTTCTGCACCGCCGGGTGCGAAAGGATCAGGTTCTCGATCTCCTCGGCGCTGATCTTCTCGCCGCCGCGGTTGATCAGGTCCTTCTTCCGGCCCTCGACGACGTAGTTGCCGGAGGAATGCCGTCGCATCAGGTCGCCCGAGCAGTAGAAGCCGTCGGCGGTGAACTGCCTGGCGTTGTACTCGGGGACGCCGTAGTAGCCGCGCAGGGTATAGGGGCCGCGGCAGGTCAGTTCGCCCACTTCGCCATCGGGCACCACGCTGCCCTCGTCGTCGACCAGGCGCACCTCGTCGTCCGGGCAGATCGGCCGGCCGCAGGTCTCGAGCTTCACCTCCTGCGGGTCGTCGAGGCGCACGAAGAACAGCATCCCTTCCGACATGCCGAAATTCTCCTGCACGAAGCACCAGGGGATGAGCTGGTGGGTCCTGAGGCGAACCTCGGGCTGCATCCTTTGCCCGCCACTTTGAATCAACTTGAGCGAAGACAGATCAAAGCGGCTGATCGACGGATCGTTGATCAGGCGGATCAGGAGGGCAGGGACGACCTTCAGGTGCGTGACTTTATTTTGTTGTATTAAAGAAAAAATCTCTTCGGGCTTCGTGGTCGGCGAAAGGACGACTTTCCCGCCCTGGAAGAAGTAGCCCTGGATGCCCGGGCAGGCGAGCGGCAGGTTGTGGGCGATCGGCAGCGCGAGCAGCAGCACCGAATCCTGCGTCACCGCGCACACCGGCGCCGCGGTCTTCGAGTTGTAGGCGTAGTCGTTGTGCGTGCGCGGGATGAGCTTCGGGATGCCGGTGGTGCCGCCGGAAAGCTGAAAGATGCACGGATCCGTCGGATCGATGCGAATGCTCTTCAGATCACCCTTGCCGGGCTTCTCAACAAGCTTTTTCAACTGTGAAAGTGCAATGCAGAATTTCAAAGACGGGTTCGCGGCCTTCACCCGCCGGATCATGGGCTCGAACTCGAAATCGCCCTGGCGCTCGGGGTAGACGCAGGCGGTGGCGCCCGAGAGCTTCACGAACTGGTTGATCTCGGCGAAGCGGTGCGTGGCGAGCGCGGCGATCGGGATGGCGCCGATCTTCTGCAGCGCGAAGTGGAGGAGGACGAACTCGGCGACGTTCGGCAGCGTCGGCACCACGCGGTCGAGCGGCTTCAGGCCGAGCTCGAGGAGATTGAGCGCGAGGTTGTCGCTCAGTCTGTCGATTTCAGCGTAGGTGTATTGAGCCTGTCCATCAATCAATCCCACCCGGGAGGAATATCTCTTGAACACCACATCAAATTCATCTCGCAGGGACTTGTCCCGCCAGTAGCCCATCTCGCGATATTTCCGCGCGAATTCCGGGGGGAAGGGGACGACGCCGGTCAGCGGCATCAGGTCGAGCTGGTGAAGCCGCCGTCGATGACGATGATCTCGCCGGTGACGAAGCGGTTGCCCTGGATCAGGCTCATCATGGTCTCGGCGACGTCCTCGGCCGTGACCACGCGCTTGAGCGGCGTCGCCTTGGCGCGCTTGCCCATCAGGTCTTCGTACTTGTCCTTGAGCATGCGCTTCATCCAGTCGCCTTCCATCCAGCCGGGCGCGACGGCGTTGACGCGGATCTCCGGCCCGAGGTTCCAGGCGAGCGTCTTGGTGAGGTTGACCACCGCGGCCTTGCTCGCGGCGTAGGGCAGGGGCTGCGGCCCCGGGCGCAACCCCACGATGGACGCAGTGTTCACGACACAGCCATTGGCTTGTTTCAGCAGGGGAACCGCAGCTCTGGTGACCTGGAAAAGGCCCCTCACGTTGACGGCGAACACCTTGTCCCACTCCTCGAGCGAGAGGGTCTCGAGGTCCTTCGGCTTCCAGGCCGCGGTGGTGCCGGCGTTGTTGACGAGCACATCGAGGCGGCCGAACGCGCTCTTGATGCTCTCAATCATCTTTCTCACTGCCGAATCATCGCTGACATCGCACTTGACGAGCAGCGTCCCGGCTCCGGCCTTCTCGGCCTGCTTCGCGGTTTCGCGCGCCGCAGTTTCGCTCGAGCTGTAGTTGATGCAAACGTCGTATCCTGCGCGGGCGAGAGCGAGCACCGCCGCGCGACCGATGCCGGTCGCGCCGCCGGTGACCAGGGCGGCTTTTCGAGATGCCATAATTGAACAAGTTCATCTTCGATTCGGGCGAGGGCACTGTCAAGCAGATCGTCGTCGACGGCGTATCGCATACCTACCGGCCGCCGCGCGGGCGCGAGGTCCTGGCGCTCGAGGACGTCTCGCTCGAGATCGCGCCGCGCGAGTTCGTCGCGCTGCTCGGCCCCTCGGGCTGCGGCAAGTCGACGCTGCTCTACCTCATCGGCGGCTTCCTGCCGGTGGAGAAGGGCGCGATCCGCATCGAGGGCCAGCCGGTGGCGGCGCCGGGCCCGGACCGCGGCATCGTCTTCCAGCACTTCGCGCTTTTTCCCTGGAAAACGGTGCGCGCCAACGTGCGCTACGGGCTGGAGAAGATGGGCCTCGCGCGCGAGGAGCAGGAGCGCCGGGCGCAGGCGCAGATCGAGATGGTCGGCCTGAAGGGGTTCGAGGAAAGCTACCCCTCGCAGCTCTCGGGCGGCATGAAGCAGCGCGCGGCGCTCGCGCGCACCCTCGCGGTCGATCCCCGAATGCTCCTGATGGACGAGCCGTTCGGCGCCCTCGATGCGCAGACGCGCGGCCTGATGCAGTCCGAGCTGCTCGCGATCTGGCAGCGCAGGCCGACGACCGTCCTGTTCGTGACGCATGACGTGCAGGAGGCGGTGCTGCTCGCGCAGCGGGTGGTGGTGATGTCGGCGCGCCCCGGCAGGATCAAGGCCACGGTCGAGACGCGGCTCGACCGTTCCGACCCGCACATCTACCGCTCGCCCGCCTTCGCCGAGAAGGTGGACGAAATCTGGAATCTGGTGCGCGACGAGGCGATCAAGTCCCAATGAAGTACCTGCCGATCCTGCTTTGTGCGCTGCTGTGGGAGGCGATCGTGCAGTTCGGCCTGGTCTCGCGCGACCTGCTGCCGTCGCTCTCCGACGTGCTGAGCGCGACCTGGAAGCTGGCGCGCGAAGGCGACCTGTGGACGAACGGCGCCGCCTCGCTCTACCGCGGCGGCGCGGGGCTCGCGCTCGCCATCATCGTCGGCGCCGTCCTCGGCATCCTGATGGCGTGGTGGCGCGCGGTCGATGCCTTTGTCGGCCCGCTGGTCGAGGCGCTCTACCCGATGCCGAAGTCGGCCCTCATCCCGGTGACGGTGCTCTGGCTCGGCTTCGGCGACGGCTCGAAGATCCTGCTCATCTTCCTCGGCTGCATGCTGCCGGTGACGCTCGCCGCCTACAACGGCGCCCGCTCCTGCGAGCAGGCGCTTGTCTGGTCGGCGAGGAGCCTCGGCGCGAGCCGCCTGCGCGTGCTGTGGGACGTGGTGCTGCCGAGCGCGCTGCCGGAGCTGGTGAACGGGGTGCGCACCGCGCTCGCCCTGACCTTCGTCCTGCTCGTGTCCTCGGAGCTGATCGTCGCGCGCGCCGGGCTCGGCTACCTGATCGGCTTCCTGGGAGAGGGCGGCGTCTACGACGCCATGTTCGCGGTGGTGCTGGTCGTCGCGTTCCTCGGCTTCTTCGCCGACCGGCTCTACCAGCGCGCGACGCGCCGGGTGCTCGCATGGCGCGAGTGATTCTCCGCCTTGCGCCATGGATTTCCCTGCTTGCCCTGGCGGCGGCCTGGGAGCTTTTCGCGCGCAGCGGCGCGGTGACGCCGTTCATGCTGCCCAGGCTGAGCGTGGTGCTGGAGCGCATCGGCGCCGATGCCGCCTCGGGGGAGCTGTGGCAGAACCTGGGCATGACGCTCTACCGCTCGCTCCTGGGGTTCTTGATTTCCGTTGTTTTGGGAGTCTCTCTCGGCTTCGCCGTCACCCAGAACCGCTTCGCGCGCTGGCTGCTCGATCCGCTGGTCTCGGCCGGATTCCCGATGCCGAAGATCGCCTTCCTGCCCATCATCACCCTCTGGCTCGGCTTCCACGACCTGTCGAAGATCTCGATGGTGGTATTCGATGCGGTGTTCCCGGTGGTCACCGCGACCATCGCCGCCACCGGCGGCGTCGAGCGCCACCTGCTCTGGTCGGCGCGCAACCTCGGCGCGCGGCCGCGCGAGCTGCTGCGCGAGGTGGTGTTCCCGGCGGCGCTGCCGCAGATCATGACCGGCCTGCAGGTGGCGCTGCCCATCGCGCTCATCGTCTGCATCGTCGCCGAGATGAAGATGGGCGGCATCGGCCTCGGCGGGGCGATGATCACCGCCTCGCGCTTCGCCGACTCGCCCGGCGTGTTCGCCGGCATCGTCGAGATCGCCGTCGCCGGCTATGGCCTGGTGAAGCTGATGGCGCTGGCCCGGCGGCGGCTGCTGGCGTGGCATCCCGAGGCGCTGGCGCCGGCGACGGTTTAGAATGAACTTGTTCATCCTTGGAGGAGGGACCATGCGTCGCTTGCTGCTGTTATTCGCGTTGTTGATTGCAGGCTCTGCCGTTGCACAGCCGGTCAAGATCCGGGTCGCCTATGTGGTGCCGGTCGCCAACTGGGCGTCGCTGCTGTTCGAGAAGCCCGGGCTCGCCCGCCACCAGGGCAAGAGCTACACCTTCGAGGCGGTGCACTTCCAGGGCACGCCGCAGATGATCACCGCGCTCGCCAACAACGAGCTCGAGATCGCCGACCTCGCCTTCGCCTCGCTCGCCATCGCCGTGCAGAACGCCGGCATGGACGACCTGCGCGTCATCGCCGACGAGTTCCAGGACGGCGTCGACGGCTACTACAGCGACGAGTTCTTCGTCCTCAAGGACGGGCCGGTGAAGACGATCAAGGACCTGAAGGGCAAGGTGGTGGCGACCAACGTCGCCGGCAGCGCGGTCGACATCATCATGCGCGCCGCGCTGCGCGGGGCCGGCCTCGACGACCGCAAGGACGTGAGCACGATCGAGACCGCCTTTCCCAACATGAAGCCGACCCTGCTGTCGAAGAAGGCCGACGCCATCCCGGGCGTGATCCCGTTCGCCTTCGACCCGGAGCTGCGCGCCAACGCGCGCGTGCTGTTCACGCAGAAGGAAATCGTCGGCCGCACGCAGATGATCCTCTGGGCGGCGCGCTCGGGCTTCCTGCAGAAGAACCGCGCCGCGATGGTCGACTTCATGGAGGACGCGATCCGCGCCGCGCGCTGGTACCTCGACGCGAACAACCACGCGGAGGCGGTCGAGATCGCCGCGCGCGTCAGCAAGCGGCCGGCGGCGGCCTTCGACAAGTGGCTGTTCCTCAAGGCCGGCCAGCAAGGCGACTACTTCCGCGACCCGAGCATGGTCCCGGACCTGAGGGCGCTGCAGGCCAACATCGACCTGCAGCACAAGCTCGGCCTGGTGAAGGCGACCATCGACGTGCCCAAGCACTCGGACCTCAGCATCGTGCAGCAGGCCGCGCGGCGCGTTAAATGAGGGGACGCGCAGGGTGAAATGACCGGCGCCGAATCGCTGCTCCGCGCCCTGCGGGCGATGGGCGTGGAGCGCATCTTCGCCTCGCCGGGATCCGACTGGGCGCCGCTCTGGGAGGCGCTCGCCCGGCCGCACGACGGCGGTGAGTTTCCCGAGTACATCTCCTCGCGCCACGAGGAGACCGCGATCGCCATGGCGCTCGGCTACGCCAAGGCGACCGGCAAGCTGCCGGCGGTGCTCGTCCACACCACGGTCGGCGCGCTGCACACGACGATGATCGCGCGCGCGGCGTTGCACGAGCGCATCCCGATGGTGATCCTCGCCGGCGAGGTGATCGGCTTCGCCGAGCCGCCTTCGCCGAAGGTCGGGCGCCAGTGGCTGCGCGTGCTCAGTGATCTCGGCGGGCCGGCGCGTCTCATGGAGCCGTGCGTGAAGTGGAGCTTCGCGCTGAACGTGCCGAGCCTCCTGCCCAAGACCATGCAACGCGCCTGCCAGCTCGCGGTCAGCGCGCCGCGCGGCCCGGTGTTCGTCTCGGTGCCGACCGAATACATGCTCGCCGAGATGGCATTCAATCCGGCGCCGGCCGCCCTGCCGGAGCCGCCGCGCGTCGCCGAGGGCTCCTTGCGCGAGATAGCCGCCGCCCTGCAATCGGCCCGCAACCCGGTGATCGTCACCGAGGAAGCGGGGCGCACCGCCGGGGCGGTCGACGCGCTGGTCGGCCTCGCCGAGGCGCTCCGTGCGCCGGTGTTCGAGGCCTGGCAGCCGTATTACTTCAATTTTCCGCGCCGGCATCCGCTCTACGCCGGGGTGGCCTTCGAGCCGTTGCCGCAGCCCCTCCTGGAGGCCGACGTCGTGCTGCTGGTCGAATCAGTGCTGCCGTGGCATCCGCCGGGCGCGATCACCGACAAGAAGATCCTGGTGCTCGGCGAGGACCCGCTGCATCCGCGACTGCCGTACTGGGGCTTCCGCGCGGACGTGGTCGGCGCGGGCGACGTCGAGCACGCGCTTTCCTTCCTCGCGCGATCCGTCTCGAGGAAAGCGGAAGCGAAGACCTTCAACCAGCCCCCGGCGAGGGTCGAGCAGCCGCAGGTCATCGACACGGCCTGGGTCGGGCAGGAGCTGAACGCGCTGCTGCCGCCGGACGCGATCGTGGTGAACGAGACGATCACGCACCGCCTGGAGCTGCACCAGCGCGTCGACCGCCTCGCGCCGGGCGGCTTCTTCGAGGCGAGCTACGGCGGACTCGGTGTCGGCCTCGGCCTCGCGCTCGGCGCAAAGTGCGCGCATCCGCGGCGGACCGTTGTCTGCACGATCGGCGACGGCGCGTTCCACTACAACCCGGTGATCGGCAGCTTCGGGGCGGCGCAGGAGCACGGGCTGCCGATCCTCGTCGTGCTGTTCAACAACGCGGGCTATCTCTCCCAGAAGCGCGACGTCTCGAACTACTATCCCCAGGGCGCGGCCGCGAAGGCCGGCAAGGTGATCGGCACGCCGATCGCCCCGGCGCCGCTCTACGCCAAGCTCGCCGAGGCCTACGGCGGCTACGGCGAGCGGGTCGAGAAGCCCGCCGAGGTGCGCGCGGCGCTGCAGCGGGGTCTCGAAGCGGTCGGCAGGGGGCAGCTCGCGCTGATCGAGATGGTCCTCGCGCCGATATGAAGAGCACCGCGGCACCCGACCCGAACACGAAGAAGCCGAAGTTCCGCCCGCCGCCGCTCGCCTGCGATGCGCACTGCCACGTCTTCGGGCCGGCGGCGAAGTTTCCCTACGACCCCAAGGCGGCCTACCACCCGCCCGATTCGCCGTTCGAGGGGTTGCAGAAACTTCATTCCATCCTGGGTCTTCAGCGCGCGGTCATCGTCCACGCCAGCTGCCACGGCGCCGATATGCGCGCCACGCTCGATGCGATTGCGAGATCGAAGGGG
>Ga0210070_1000027_pt1 | contig 9792 bp, 9 predicted proteins | sample Sandmound_ThreeS_2_FD_185573 | JGI IMG/M metagenome (GOLD analysis project Ga0210070, IMG submission 185573) | Wetland microbial communities from the San Francisco Bay, California, USA, that impact long-term carbon sequestration -... | ecosystem: Environmental > Aquatic > Marine > Wetlands ...
GCGGATAGGGCTGCTGCAGCGGCTTCAGGTGCACCTCCGCGTCCTGGTAGCTGTAGTGCTTGCCGCGGTAGTTGAGCGTGGTGCTGCGGCAGGCCTCGAAGAAGATCTCCAGCGTCTCGCGGTACTTCTCGCGCGAGTCGTCGATGCCCTTCAGCCCGAAGATCAGGCTCTCGATCGGCGATACGCCGCGCCCGACCCCGAGCTCGAGGCGCCCGCTCGAGAGGTGATCGAGCATGCACACCTCGTTGTAGAAGCGGTAGGGGTTGTACCAGGGCAGGCAGAAAGTGAGCGCGCCGGCGCGCAGGTGCTGGGTGCGCTCGAACATCGCCGCCAGCAGCAGCGCCGGCGAGGCGTTGATCGAGAGCGGCGTGCCCTGATGCTCGGCGATGAAGTAGCCGTGGAAGCCGGCGCGGTCGGCGGCCGCGGCGAGCTCGAGCTTGTGCTCGTACACCTCGCCCGCCGGGCGCTCGGACTCCTCCACCCAGTCGAAGAGGCCGCAGTTCACCGGGCTCATCCGCGCCTGTCCACGAAGCGCGGCGGTTTCACCGCCGCCTCGAAGTCCTTGGCGATCGTGCCGCGCGGCAGGAGCGTCACTTGCGGCGAGATCTGAAACGCCCTGCGGACAGCTTCGACGGTGCCTTCCCTGTCGGCGTTTCGTTTTTCCACATGAAGATGAAGCACATCGTTGTCACCTTCGTTGTACACCTCCGCGCGAAAGTCGACCACATCAGGATCGCGGAACAGCAGGTCCTCGAGCTCGGCGTGGTTGATGTTGACGCCGCGCACCTTGAAGAAGCCGACCGTGCGGCGCTCGTGTCGCAGCATCGGAAACACTGACCAAGGAAATTGATCGGGTATTTCCTGATTGGAAATGGAAACCAGGTCGCCAGAACTCCAGCGGAGGAACGGCGTCATCGTGTTGTTCCACAGCGGCGTCACCACCAGCGAGCCCACCGCGCCTTCGGGCACCGGCTCGCCGGTCTTCTCGTCCACCACCTCGCAATAGAACTGGTCGGCCCAGATGTGCATGCCGTGGTGGCCGACGCCCTCGCCGGCGACGAACGCGCCTTCGGTCATGCCGAAGTGGTCGAACACCTCGGCGCCCCACGCGGTTTCGAGTTTCTTTCTCTTTACTGGAGAGAGGGGCTCGGCCGCGACGATGATTTTCTTGACTGAAGAAGAACGCAAATCGTAGTTTTTCGCTTCCGCGAGATTCGCCAGGTGCAGCCCGTAGCTCGCCATGCCGAGCCAGACGGTGGGCTTGAGCTGGTCGATCAGCTCGAGCTGGACCTCCGAGGGCGTGTTCGTGCCGGCGCCGCACCAGACGGTGCCGATGCCGTGGTTGATGGCGGTGCGCGCGTAGAGGTGCGCGACGGGGTGCACGCCGAGCGGGAAGGAGACGTGGGCGCAATCGTCCGCGGTCGCGCCGATCAGCGCCCAGGCGCGCTCGAAGGCGCGCAGGCCGTGCTGCATGTCCTCGGCCGAGCGGGGGTAGAAGAGCGGCCGGCCGGTGGCGCCGCCGGAGCGCCAGTACTCGACCACCTTGTTGCGCGGCTGGATGCAGAACTCCTCGTGGAAGCGCTCGGGCGGGATCGCGCGCAGCTCTTCCTTGGTGAGGGGCGGGATCCTGTGCCAGATGTCTTCGGCCTTTCCTTTCGGGATGCGTTTCTTCAGGAAGCGCGACTGCCGAGCGCGCTCAAGCGCGACTTCCTTCCTCTTCCTCTGGATCGCGAGGAGCTGTCTTTTCGATCTCGGCCAGCGCAGATCGGGCTTCATACGCCGAGGTAGCGATGCCAGAGGTCGCGGTCGGCGTCGAGCTCGGCCGAGCTGCCCTGCCAGGCGACGCGGCCGCGCTCGATGATGGTGTGCCGGTCGGCGAGCTTCACCAGCCGCTCGATGTACTTGTCGATGACGAGGATAGTCTGGCCGGCGGCGCGCAGCCGCCCGAGGCAGCGCCAGATCTCCTCGCGCACCAGCGGCGCCAGGCCTTCAGTGGCTTCATCCAGGATCAGCAAATAAGGGTTGGTCACGAGGGCCCTGCCGATGGCGAGCATCTGCTGCTCGCCCCCCGAGAGCTGGTTGCCCATGTTGTTTTCTCTTTCTGACAGACGGGGAAAAAACTCGAGCACCTTTTCGGTCGTCCAGGGATCGGCCCGGCCGGATCGATTCTCCGCGAAGGCGACCAGGTTCTCGCGCACGGTCAGGTTGGGGAAGATCTGCCGCCCCTCGGGCACGAGGGCGACGCCCATGCGCGCGATGCGGTCGGGGGGCATGCTTTCGATGCGCGCGCCACGGAAAGAAATGCTTCCCTTGAAAGGCCGGGTCAATCCCATGATCGAGCGCACGGTGGTGGTCTTGCCCATGCCGTTGCGGCCGAGCAGCGTCACGGCCTCTCCATCTCGAATTTCGAATGAAAGATCAAAAAGGACCTGGCTCGCGCCGTACGCCGTTTCGAGGTTTTCGACCTTAAGCAGGGATTTCGTCTCCCAGGTAAGCCCTTCGCACTTCCTGATTCGCTCTTATTTTTTCGGGAGAATCCGTCGCAATGACTCGCCCGTCGACCATTACCGAGATGCGGTTGGCGAGCCGGAACACCGCGTCCATGTCGTGCTCGACCAGCAGCACCGTGACGCCGGCGCGGATGCGCTCGATCAGCTCGATCATGCGCCGCGATTCCTGCGGCCCCATGCCGGCCATCGGCTCGTCGAGCAGCACCAGCTTGGGGCGTGTGGCGAGCGCGAGCCCGACCTCCAGCGCGCGCTGCTCGCCGTGGGCGAGGGTGGCGGCGAGGTGATTCTTCTTGTCCTGCAAGCCGATCGCGTCGAGGAGCAGGAAAGCCTCCTCGAAAAGCCGTGCTTCCTTTTCCAGCGGGCGCCAGAAGGAGAAGCTCGAGCCGCTGCGCGCCTGCACCGCGAGCGCGAGGTTGTCGAGCACGCTGAGCGTCCTGAAGATGCTCGTGATCTGGTAGCTGCGCGCCAGTCCAGAGCGGACCCGGTCGTGCTGTGGAAAAGAAGAAATATCAGAACCCATGAACTGGATGTTTCCTGAGTCTGCCCGCAACGCACCGGAAATCAGGCCGACCAGGGTCGTCTTGCCGGCGCCGTTCGGGCCGATCAGGGCGTGCACCTCGCCCGCCGCGACCTCGAGGCTGACGCGGTCGGTCGCGACCACGCCGCCAAAGCGCTTGCTGAGCTCCTTAAGGCGAAGCATGCTTTCTTCGCTCGAAAAGCCCGGCGATGCCCTGCGGCGCGAACAGCACGATCGCCAGCATCACCAGGCCGACGCCGAGGTTGGCGTGCTGCTGGTAGTTGGGCGCGAGCTGCGCCAGCCAGCCGATGGGGTAGTCGGAGATCAGGTGCTCGAGGCCGAGCAGCACCGCCGCGCCCAGCACGCCGCCCCAGAGGTGGCCGACGCCGCCGAGGATCACCATGATCATCAGCGTGCCCGACTGCACCCAGTGCAGCACGTTCGGGTTGACGTACTTGCCGTGGGCCGCGAGCAGCGCCCCGGCGAGCCCGGCGACGGCGCCGGCGATGACGAAGCAGGCGAGCTTGTAGCGGTAGACCGGGAAGCCGACCGCCTCGGCGCGCGCCTCGTTCTGCCGGATGGCGTCGATCACCCGGCCGAAGCGCGACTTGCCCAGGCGGTAAAGAAGAAAGACGGTGAGGGCGAGCAGGGAAAGGACCACGTAGTAGAAGGCGACCTCGCCGCCAAGGTCGAAGACGAGCGACGGCCGCTGCGGCAGCGTCAACCCTTCGTCGCCGCCGTAGGCCTTCATCGAGTTGACGAGGTAGAACATCATCTGCGCGAAGGCGAGCGTGATCATGATGAAGTACACGCCGCGCGTGCGCAGCGAGATCGCGCCGATGATCCACGCGGCGAGCGCCGACACCGCGATCGCCGCCGGCCAGCCGATGAAGGCGCTGGTCACGCCCTCGGCGACCAGGATGCTGCCGACGTAGGCGCCGGTGCCGACGAAGGCGGCATGACCGAAGGAAATCATTCCTCCGTACCCGAGCACGAGATTCAGGCTGGTCGCGGCGATGGCGTAGATCATCACCCGGCTGGCGAAGCTGACGTAGAAGAGCTGGTCGGCCCACAGCATGGCGAGGGGAAATAGAACAGAAAGTATCGAAACGAAAATGGTCTTCTTCATCCGCGGGCAGGAAAAAGGCCCTGCGGCCTGAAGTAGAGCACCACCGCCATGAGGAGATAGATCGCCACCGAGGCGATCGCCGGCCCGGCAGCGCTGGCGACGCGCGGCTGGAAGAAGGCGCCGAACAGGATCGGCAGGAAGGCGCGGCCGATGGTGTCGACGACGCCCACCAGCAGCGCGCCGACCAGCGCGCCGCGCACCGAGCCGATGCCGCCGATGACGATCACCACGAAAGCGAGGATGAGGATGTTCTCGCCCATGCCGACCTGCACCGCGAGCAGCGGCGCGAGCAGCGCGCCGGCGAGCGCGCACAACGCCGCGCCGGCGCCGAACACCAGCGTGAACAGCAGCTTGATGTTCACCCCCATGGCGAGCGCCATCTCGCGATTGGAGGCGCCGGCGCGGACCAGCATCCCGACTTTTGTTTTTGTAACCAAGACAAACAACAAGACCGCGACGACGAGTCCGACAGCAATTATCAGCAGCCTATACGCCGGGTAAGGGAGCCCGGGCAGCAGGTCGACCGGACCGGAAAGCGCGCCGGGCATGGGCAGCGCCGCGTCCGAGCCCCAGACCAGGCGCGTCAGCTCGTTGATGATGAGAATGAGCGCGAACGTGGCGAGCACCTGCGCGAGGTGGTCCCTCGCATACAGGGTCCGCAGCAAGCTCATTTCCAGGAGCATGCCCAGCAGCGCCGTCGCCGGCAGGGCGAGCAGCAATCCGGCGGTGAACGAGCCGGTGAGCTCGACGAAGGTCGAGGCGAGGAAGGCGCCCAGCATGTACAGCGAACCGTGCGCCAGATTGATCATGTCCATGATGCCGAAGACCAGCGTCAGGCCCGCGGCAAGCAGGAACAGCATCAGGCCGAACTGCAGCCCGTTAAGCGACTGCTCGGCGATCAGGATTAAGGACATAGAAAAATGGGGTCAGACCCCACCCCATTTTCTATGTAAAGGCAGCTCAAAAACGCTTACTTCATCTTGCAGTCTTGCACGTACGCGTCGCCGTGGTCCTTGAAGACCGTGCCGATGGTCTTGTTCACCAGGCGACCCTGCGCATCCTTGGCGACCACGCGCAGGTAGTAGTTCTGGATCGGCATCTGGTTGCGGTTGAACTTGAACGCGCCGCGCACCGACTCGAACTTCGCCGCCTTCATCGCCTTACGCACGGCCTCGACGTCCTCGATCTTGCCTTTCACGTCGCGCACCGCGGCGTCGATCAGCATCGCCGTGTCCCAGCCCTGCGCCGCGAACACCGTCGGCAGGCGCCGGTATTCCTTCTCGAAGGCAGCGACGAACTTCTTGTTGGCGGCGTTGTTGAAGTCGATCGCCCAGTGCGCGGTGTCGAACAGCCCGAGGGTCGCCTCGCCCACCGGGCGGATGATGTCCTGGTCGTCGCCGAAGCCCGGCACGATCAGCGGCACGTCCTTCGACAGCCCCGAGGCGACGAACTGCTTGATGAAATTGATGCCCATGCCGCCCGGCAGGAAGATGTACAGCGCGTCGGGCTTGGCGGCGCGCACCTGCGCCAGCTCGGCGGCGTAGTCGAGCTGGCCGAGCTGGGTGTAGACCTCGGCGACCACGCGGCCCTTGTAGTAGCGCTTGAAGCCGGTGAGCGAATCCTTGCCCGCCTGGTAGTTGGGCGCGATAAGGTAGGCGTTCTTGTAGCCGCGGTTGGTGGCGTGCTGGCCCGCCGCCTCGTGGTAGGCGTCGTTCGGCCAGGAGGCGACGAACAGGTAGGGGTTGCACTGCTTGCCGGCCATCGGCGAGGGCGCGGCGTTGGGGCTGACGTAAATGGTCTTGTTCTCGAACGCGATCGGCACCGAGGCGAGCATGATGTTCGAGAAGACGATGCCGGTGAGGAAGTTCACCTTGTCGACGCGGATGTTCTTCTCCGCGAGCTGGCGGCCGACGTCGGGCTTGAACTGATCGTCGCCGACCAGCACCTCGGCGGGCAGGCCGCCGAGCTTGCCGCCGTTCATCTTCACCGCGAGCTGGAACGCATCGCGGATGTCGACGCCGATCGCGGCGCTTGGTCCGGAGAGCGTGCTGATGAAGCCGATCTTGACCTTGTCGGCGCCTTGCGCACTCACTGCAACAAAAAGCAACGCGGCCGCAAGCAATTTGATTTTCATAGGGAATCCCTCCTCGCGATTGATTCTACAATAGGCCATGCCTCTGCAAAGGAATCCGGACTCGGCCAGCGTGAAGCGCCGCGCGCTCGAGCTTGGTGCGGATCTCGCCGGCGTCGCCAGCGCCGCGACGCTGAACGCCTTTCCGCCCGATCCGCGCTGGCCGCAGACGCCCGAGCGCATCTCGCCCTACGTGAAGAGCGTGATCGTGCTGGTGCAGCGCATCCCCGCCGGTGCGTTCCGCACCAAGAGCAACGTGCCGGTGCAGTACATGGACATGCTGGTGCTGCGCAAGATGGACAAGGTCGCCTATCGCCTGGCGAGCGAGCTCGAGCGGCTCGGCCATCCGGCCTTCGTCACCGCGGCCCAGGAGACCGACTGGAGCTACAAGCGCGCCTCCTACGGGCGCCTCTCCACGCGCCATCTCGGCGTCGAGGCGGGACTGGGCACGCTCGGTCTCGAAGTCAACATCCTCACGCCGGAATTCGGGCCGAGAATCTATCTGACAGGAATACTGACCGAGCTCGAGCTCGAGCCCGACCAGCGCATCACCGAGCAGGTGTGCATCGGCGAGTCGTGCAGCCGCTGCCTGCACTCCTGCCCGCCCAACGCGGTGCAGCACTGGGGCATCGACAAGCGCGGCTGCGCCACCGAGGCGCAGGAGTTCGGCTTCATGACCATGCTGCAGTTCATGGAGCGCGTCATCGACGCGCCTTCTTCCGAAAAATCGCGATTGCTGAAGACGGTCGATCTGTTCGGCTTCTGGCAGGGCCTTTTGCGCGTGGTCGGGTCGTTCGGCGACTGCCCGCGCTGCCTGGCGGTGTGCCCGGTCGGCAACGACTACCACGCGCACCTCGCCGAGCTGCAGAAGGACATCCCGGAGAAGACGCCGGAAAAGGTTGCCATCCAAAAGCAGTTCAAGGAAGCGCGGAAGCAGGGCGGCGCCCCGGGGCTCTCGCAGTGGAACGTGCGCTGGGTCGGCGAGGAGGGCTACAAGGGCATGGTCGCGAAGCAGCTGCAGGAATTCAAGAAGCGCCAGAATGAAAATCCGTAAGAAGCTTCTTTCCTCCCAGGAAATAAAAGACAAGGCGCGGGAGCTCGGCGCCGACCTGGTCGGCATCGCCGACGGCAAAGCGATCGATGCGTCGCACATCACGGATCTGGATGCCGGCCGCGTCATCGTGCTCGCCAGGCGCCTCAACGAGGGCGTGGCGCGCATCACGCGCTGGAACGACCGCCACAAGTACTACAACGACGAGCTCGCGCTCACCCACCTCGAGGAAACCTCGCTCGAGCTCGTCTACTGGCTGGAAGACTGCGGCTACCCAGCCGTAATAGTGCCGCCGACCCATGTAGACCCTGCCAAATATTCCAATAATCCAAAGGCGCATATGGAGCCGATCCTCTCCCTCCCGCACGCCGCGGTCGAGGCGGGGCTCGGCACGCTCGGCCTCAACCTGCAGCTCCTCACGCCCGAGTACGGCCCGCGCGTGATCCTCACCGCGGTGCTCTGCAGCGTCGACGTCGAGTGCGACAAGCCCATGGCCGAGGCGCTGTGCAAGGGCCCGACCTGCGGCCGCTGCCTGAAAACCTGCCCGGGCGACGCGGTGCTGGAATGGGGCCGCGACTGGGATGCCTGCGACAAGCACCGCTCGCCGCACGGCTTCGCGCAGTTGACCGAGCACCTGGACAAGATCATTCATGAAGGAGATGCGAAGAAAAGAAAGGACCTGCTTCGCTCGGAAGACAGCTTCAACCTCTGGCAGAGCATCCTGCGCGGCGCCGGAGTGGTCACCGGCTGCCGGCGCTGCGCCGACGTCTGCCCGGTCGGCGCCGACTACGCGATGCTCGCCGACGCCCTGGAAGAAATCCCGGAGAACACGCCCGAGAAGGAGCGTCGCCTCGCGGCGATGAAGGGCGAGGTTCCGTCGGGCCAGAAACGCTTCATCGGTTTCCTCAAAGTCCTCTGAAGCTTCCCAAATCCCGAAAAGAGATTGCCCAGCTGCAAAGCACGCGCAAGCGTGCCGCGGTGGAGCGCGCATTGCGTTCGCCGTTCTGGCAGAAACGAATTCCAAGAAATATTGCTCTCAAGAAACTGGACGACCCAGCCGAGTGGCGCAAGATCCCGATCCTCGACAAGGACACGCTGCGTGCTCTAAGCGACACGCAGTTCTACCGCGAGTTCTGCCACGCGAAGCACGACGGGATCGCGGAGTACTGGCGCTCGGGCGGCGTCACCGGAGCGCCGCTCTTCTACCCGCGCAGCTTCAAGGACATCGAGGTCGGGCTGGAATCGTTCGCGCGCACTTTTGACTGCGCTGGCGCCGGGCGGGGCGAGCGTGCGCACGTGTCGTTCCCGCTCGGCATCCACCCGGTCGGGCAGATCTACGCACGCTGCGCCACCTCGCGCGGCATCACCGTGAACTGGGCCGGCTCCGGCACGTCCACGCCCTCGGCGCTGCAGCTCGAGCTGATCCAGCGGTTGAAGCCGACTCTCTGGCTCGGCATGTCGAGCTACGCCCTGCACCTCGCCAACCTGGCCGAGGCCAAGGGCGTGGATCTCTCGAAGCTCGGCATCAAGCACGTGATGTGCTCGGCGGAGCCGGTTTCCCAGGCGAAGCGCGACAAGATCGAGCGCAGCTGGGGCGCGAAGCTCACCGACAACTTCGGCATGACCGAGGCCGGGATGATGGGCTCGGAAGACGTGCCCGGCGCCGGTTTTCGCATCTGGACCGACCTCTACTACGTCGAGGTGCTCGACCCGAAGACGCTAGAGCCGGCGAAGGAAGGCGAGGTCGGCACGCTGGTGGTGACGGCGCTGCAGACCAACAACGTCACGCCCTTCCTGCGCTGGAGCTCGGGCGACCTGGTCACCTACAGCGAGGCGAAGGAAGAGGCAAGGGGAAAAAAGGCAGGCCCGTTCTCGGTCTTCCCTCGCATCAAGCACGCGCACCGCACCGCGGGCTTCTTCAAGGTGCGCGGCATCAACCTCGGCCACCAGGACCTCGAGGACTTCATGTTCCGCCATCTCGAGATCGGCGACTTCCGCGCCGAGGCGCTGACCGAGAACCTGCTCGACCACCTGCACCTCTCGATCGAGGTGCGCCGCGGCAGCAACCCGGCGGAGGTCGCGAAGCGGATCGAGGTTCAGGTGAAGGAGAAGTTCGAGCTCACGCCCAGGGTCGTGGTGCTGGAAACCGGCACCCTGGCGAAAGAGTTCGAAGCGAACGTCAAGGCCGCGCGGTTCGTCGATCGAAGAGGCTGAGCGCCTCGTCGGCGGTGAGGACATCGCCGAACTGCTGGATCATGTTCTCCAGCGTGGCGCGCTGCTCCTCGTCGGAGAGCGCGGCGGTGCAGTCGGAGAGCATCACCACCTTGTAGTCGAGCATCATCGCGTCGCGCGCGGTGCATTCGCAGCAGACGTTGGTCTTGGTGCCGGCGATGAGAAGGGTGTCTTTTCCTTCCAGCAAGGATCTCAGGTTCGATGAACCGGCAATGAACGGAC
>Ga0210070_1000031_pt1 | contig 9637 bp, 16 predicted proteins | sample Sandmound_ThreeS_2_FD_185573 | JGI IMG/M metagenome (GOLD analysis project Ga0210070, IMG submission 185573) | Wetland microbial communities from the San Francisco Bay, California, USA, that impact long-term carbon sequestration -... | ecosystem: Environmental > Aquatic > Marine > Wetlands ...
TGGTGGCCGGAGGAAAGTCGAGAGGATGACGCTCGCCAGCCCTCCCAAGTACGGATCTCGCGAGTGGCTGAGGAGGCTCCCCGCGGGCTGCCGCCCCGTTGGGGCCTACCACGGCCTCGTCGTCGTCCGATGCGGGAGCGTCCCGCCCGGCGCTTGGCCCGCCGGACCCTTCGCGCTCTGCGTTGGCGGCACGGCTGAAGCTCCGACTCTCATCTCGCTCCAGCCCGAACAAGCCGAAGAAGTCGTCTGGGTGACGGGCCCCGGAGGATCCTCTACGGGATCGAGCCGCGCCTGGGACTCACGGATGGGAGACTGGATGAGCGTGGGAGCGGAGAAGGACAATGGAGCAGGGGCCACGCCCTGGATCTTCGGCGGCCTGCTCCTGGCCGCCGCCTTCGGCGTCGCTGCGATGGACAAAAAGATGGCGGGCGCACGATGAGTCGCGTTAGCCCCTCCGATGTGCTCCAAGCCATGAGCGGATCCTATCGTGAGCCGAACTCCATCGTAGCCGGCGGAGGTGGGGGCGGAGGTCATCACGGTCATCGCGGCCATCATGGCCATCACGGTCATCATGGCGGCCGTGGGCGCCGCAGAGGCTTCGGCGGGGGCCCCTGGTGGGGCTACGATGAAGGAGTCGCCGTCACGGAACCAGGGTGTTTCGAGGGACTCTACGCCCCGAGTGGCGCGCTCGTCTGTCCCGGAGACCCGGGCTATCAGGAGCTCCTCCAAAGCATGCGCCGTGCGAGCGTCGTTGGAGCCATGAACGTCATGGCTTCCAGGAGCGAGCGTGACGGATACGTTCCGACGGGACTCGGCCGATCCGGCGTCGCTGTCGTAGCAAACGGATGGGCTCTCTCTGCTACGGGAGCTCTAGAGCGGCGGAACCCTCTGCCCCCGGGACGCTACTGGGTGGATGTCTTCCAGTCCAAGGCGACGGCGTTCAACGCCTGGCTCGCCCGGCAGAAAGACTCGGTCCGGGTTGAGACCACCGAAAGCTACCCCGGCGATCTCGACCGGGCCTACGAGTCCCGGGACTGGGTGCTCTTCCGCGTCCTAGCGCCCGTGCCTTGGGAGGGCCCGGGGCTGCCTACGGTCGCCGACGCGGGCGTCCGGACCTCGGACGACACCGTACAGAAGCCCCCTCCCGAGAAGAACCCGCTGGACGACTTGCCGAAGCTACCGTCACCCGGAGCGATGGGAGCGATGGCCGCCCTGGTCGGCCTCGGCATCTTCGCCGTAGTCATGATGGTCAAGAAGTGAGTCTCACTTAGAGGAGTGAAGGAGAGAAACATGTTGATGAGGAAAGAAGAGAGAAGAGGCTCCGGATGAGCTGGCCCGGAAAGCTCACGCCCTGGCTTCGCAAGGTGTTCTTCTCAGAGGACGAACGCCTGAATGGCGAGCTCTCACGCCTGGAGCTTCGCCGCATGAGCCACGGCTCTCCCGAGTCTTGCGTCGATACGTGGCGCTTCAATGAAAATTCTCCGAAGGTCGACGTCGATGTACTCTCGCAAGAGATCTGCCAACGCTGCCAGGACGACTCCGACGAGTCCATGGAGCACATCACTAAGTACATCGTCCTAGCCTTCTACGAGACCTACGAGTTCGCCTCTTCTCAATCGCCGCCCGCGCTCTTCCGGACGACCCGGAACACGGACGACTTCGAGGGCTCGGAGCCTCCCACGCAGAAGGGTCTGACAACGCAGCTCATGCGACACACGGAGGCTCTGACACGCCTCCTCGTCGCCAACGGTGCCCAGACTCAGAGCCACATGCAGTCTATGCTCGACAAGGCCTTCAAGCGAGTCGAAGAGCTGGAGAACGATCGCATGGAGGCCATACGGCTGGTCGAGCAGATCTCGAACGACACTCACGGTCGCGAGATCGAGATGAAGAAGGAGACTGCGAAGATCGGCCGCCAGCAGGAAGCCTGGGAGAGCTTCAAGGTGCTCGCCCCTACGCTCCTGAACAAGGTCGCCGGCAAGCACCTCCTGCCCGAGAAGATCACGCCCAAGGCCGAGATCGTCCACACCCTCATGGCTTCCCTCACCCCGGAACAGATCGAAGCTTTGAAGGGTGTCTTCACACCGCCTCAGCTTATCGGCTTCGCCGAGCTCTACGAGCTTGAAGCAAAGGAGGATGAGCGGAGAAAAGCTGAAGAGCTCGAGAAGAAGAGAAAGATGGACGAAGCCATCGCCAAGACGATCGAGAATGGAGGCCACGGTGGCGGAGCAAATTAGTTCGAACGAAGTGAGGACTAACCCCAGCTCTGCCGGAGCGAAGAGTGAAGAAGACTCAGGCGATTCGCTCTCGACTGCGTTCGAGAGTGCGGAGCGGATCGAGGCAACGGCCGAGTTCTTCTCTTCGGGCTTCGGCGCCGTGTCGGGAAAGCTCGGGAAGGAAAAGCAGGCGCGGCTCGATCGCTCTCTTGACGCGCTCGAAGCGATGGGCGAAGGCTATAAGAGGGAGGAGGCCATCGCGCACCAACAGTTCCATGAGGTCGCTGCCGAAGTGGAGACTGCCGGACGGCTCTTCTGGGAAGGCCTCACCGACCCTGACGGGCTCTGGAACAGAATGAAGGCTAAGGGAGCCTGAAAGAGGGACTCTCCGCCCTCACGCTTCAAAGCCGAACGAAAGAAAAAGGAAAGTAGGTAAAAGGAAAAAATGCAGAACAGGAACTCCCCCTCAGGCAACCCGGAACTACTCATCGTCCCCTTCGGCTGCTCGGCGTTCCAAGCCGAGGGTACGCCGCAGACGGAACTCTTCAAGTCGGCAAACGACCCATCCCTCGCCGGAGTCGGCATCGTCGACACATCGACAGCATACCTCGGCACGGCCGTCACCATCTCGGGCCGCTCCCAGCTCCGATCCATCACAGTCCGTAACCGCATCGCCGGCACGAGCACGACAATCTACTACCTGGAGCGAGTCTCGACCGACGATCTCTCGGTCCGTATCTCCGTGCCGATGAACGCTGCGGGAAACCCCGGAGTCGAAGTCGACAACACCTCAACCGACCCGCAGCATTTCGTCATCCCACTCGCCGCCGGTATCGGCTTCGAGGACGGCGACCTGCTCGTCCTCACCGCTGCGCACGGCAACATCACGGGCCCCACCAACATGGACGTCCAGGTGGCCTTGCAACAACTGCCAAACAAGACCGTGTTCGACGATCAGTCCTGAGAGCTGAAGACCCGAGAAGAACCGAACAAGAAAGTCCATGCCGGATGTATGCCCTATCGGAACGGAGATTCAGACTCTCCTCTTCCCATCTGCCAAGTTCCCCTCTCAAAGGGACGCGGCAGAGTGGGCCATCCGGCATGGATTCGGTGCGAGGAAGATCCATTCTTCTAAAGACTCTCATAGGATCCGACAGCGCCCTCCTACTCGCTACGAGCCCGGGAGCTTCCGCACTATCCCACTCGGCGCCTCTGACGTCCTCGCCGTCATAGGTTGCCCGAAACAGAGCGAGACGAAAGAAGAGAAGACCATGGCAAAGCGAAAGAAGAAGAAGTCGCGCAAGAGTTCGAAGAAGAGCGGCAAACGCCGAACGACGCGCGCTCGCCGCCGTCGAAGTTCATCCGGCAGCGCCATCAGCGTCGAGACCAAGCACAAACTCGACAAGATCCTCGGCCGCGCCTAGGCGCGCAAGAGAGAAGGAGAACAGAAAGATGTCAGGCAAAGTCGGCGGGATCTCAGGAGGTGTAGTTCCGAACACTACCTCCTTCGATCCCAAGGGATCCATCTTCGCTCATCACAGACTCGGCCCGAGCGGCCCTGTACTACCGGGCGGCGCGGGAGCGCTCAGTGTGAACTTCAACTCGGCCGTAGGCGAAGATACGTTTTCGCTGATTCAGATCGACTTCCCCGTTACGGAAGCCGATCAGCTCACGTGCCGCCTTCCTCGAAACACCGACGATCCGTTCGGAGACACACTCGCTCTCTCGTTCTTCGATATAAAGGTAGGCAGTTTATTCCTCGTGAACTACAGCTTCGGATTCAAGGTCACTTCCACGAACGGAACTCCTCAGACCGTGGAAACGGTCCTGGGAATAAGTGCTACGGGACAGGGGATACACATCGCAGCCCCTCCTGCAATATCAACAGGCGGGCTGATCCAGAACGCAAACGTCATCGAGAGTGACGGCGAGACCTCGACGACTGTGATGGGATCGATGCAGCTCCTGTTCCCAGCATCGGTGCCCGGAGACTACTCCTTCGTCCCATTCGCCTATACTCCCACCGGGTCCGACGGAGCCGTCATGGTTCCCACTCTGAATCAAGTCGCTCTCTCAGGCATCCTCTTCGGGCCTCCGTAGAAGGATGTTCTTCGGAACCAAACTCAGAAGGAAGCGGACAGGAGAGACGGTCACCGTAATATCCGCTTCCGGAAGGCAGATAGTCACAAGCCGAGGAACGTTCGACATCTCGGAGCTCGGAGAAGTGAAGGAAGCTCGGTCTCAGAGGATGACGCATTCTACGGGGCCCACTAACCAGATGAGAACGGTGAATGTTCCGAAACGTAGGAAGTAAGCCCGAACCTCCTCCCGCATCTGCGGGAGCAGCGCTCCGGATGATGTCGGGTGGAAAGCGAGCTGGAGCCGTTCCGGCGGGCCAGAGGCCCGGCAAGAACCTATTCGCAGCCGGGGCCGACCCGGAGCCCTCGGACGAGATCGACATCAAGGTGAAGAAGAGCGGATGGGCCCTGCCGTTCTTCCTAGGAGCCGCAGCGGGAGTAGCGGGCGTGATAGCGATCTCCAAACTGATAGAACCTGAAACCAAGAAGGAGAAGTGAGAACGATGATTCCGCTAGTACTGATCCTGGGCCTCGCAGCCCTCATCGCCATGAGTCAGAAGAAGACGGGAGAGAGCAGCAGTATCTCGGCCGAGCTCGCACGGCTCGCCGTCGAGAAGCCCGACACGCGCCGGGCGATCGACGCTGCTGTGAACTTCGACACGGGAGCTCTCATGGCTCCCTGGCAGGTCATCGCGTCCTACGGGGCGCAGCTCGCCGCCACCTACCCGGCTCTCTCCAAGGCCGTCGGGGACATCCTGGCATCGAGGAAGAGCGCGCTCGACGCTGAGCTCGCCCGCATGAACACGGCCAATCCTCAGACACGGGTCGCTATCAACCCGGCGATCTTCTCGGACTCAGGCGACCCCGCCCAGCTCACTCAATGGGGCGCCATGGTGACGGCCAACGGCTACCCCGAGATCGGCCGGCGCCTGGGGGAGATCGCAGTCTTCTCGGCCAACAAGGCCGCCGCCGTCGCCGCCGTCTCCGGGGACCCCCGGATGATGGCAGACGTCGCCCGGCACATCGCCCACATCCATCCGGCTCGTTCCCGGCAGCTCCTCCGCCGCGCCGGGGCCGAGGTCACTCGCCGCCGCCTCTCGGGCCGCCGCGTCGCCTGAGCAAAGAAGGAAAGAGATTAAGGGAGAAGAAAGAGCAGAGATGGTAGCCATCATCGCCCAGACGTTCATAGCGGACGGCCCGTACCCCGCCATCACGCATCGTTTCCTGGGAGCTTCCTTCAAGGAAGCTCGGGCCCTCTACAAGATGCACCGAAAAGCAGACGCCATGCTCCGCGCCTGCACCTCTACGAAGATGACAGGAGGGGAGCGGTCCGGCCTCTTCGAGGGCATCCCCTGCCGCACCGTCTTCAGAGTCCAGAAGAGTGAACGATGAACGATGAACGAAGCGAGGAGCGAGTCCAGCTTCCAGCGGGATGTAGAGCAGCGAAAAGATGAGCGTCCCATGCCCAAAGTGATGCTCCGCTACGGATCTCCGATCTGGTTCAGGTTCCTAGCGAAAGGCAGTCCCGGCATGGTGCCACTAGGTTTTCACGACGGCTACGTCGTCGTCAGGTTCAAGAATCGGATCTGGAAGGTCATCGGAGGCGGCCCAATGAAGCCTACGCTTCGAGAGGTATACAGACACGACTTCACACGCCCGGCATAAAAAGCAAGAGAAGGAGATACATCATGGCAGCAATAAAGAAACTACCAGGAGGCCAGTTCCCTCCCGGCAGCGTGTTCCCTCATGTGAGACTGTCCCCGAGCGGTCCCAACGTGCCCGGAGTGCCAGAGATCGTGCAGGTGGGCTACGACCAGCCTATCGAAGCTCTAGCGGTCTCGCCTCCGGCCGGAATCCTGGGATTCTTTCCCAGGGACGCTCTCGGCAATCCCATGAAGGTCATCCTGCCCGAGGTGACTCCGGGCAACGTGTTGGAAGTCGACTGGAGACTCAGTGTAGAAATGGAACTGGACGAGTACTATCCTGAAACGTTGCCTATCATAACCGCGATAGGCATCGTCACGTTCGACGGAACAGATCCGTCCGTCACAGGGACCTTCTTTCTTATCAACAACTGCTGTGCCTCCTCTGCTCTCACAGATGCGTCAGGCGACGAAGCGGCATCCATATGGTCGCTGGGCACGATCGCTGCCGTGGCCATACCTGACGGGGCCACCGCTGCCACGATAGAGCTGGCCTACTCGAGTAGCGTAGACTTCTTCGTCATCGGCGCGGGCGAGAAGAAGGAGCCGCTCTTCCTGAGTGCAGTGCTGAAAGCGAGCGAGCTCAACCGCGCCATCGTCCAGCAACCAGGACCCGGAAACCTCGTAGCTTTCCCGTAAAAGAGGGGAAAATAGAAGGAGAAGACTCAATGGCAAAGTTCACGATCAAGAGAAATGAAGTAGCAAAGCACGTCGGCGAATGCGGTCTCATCGAGGTGTTCGATGAGGCGGCAGAACGGCAAGGCGTGAAGGACGGAGTTCTCGTCTACCCAAATGGGTGGACGAGCAAGGATTCCGAGCGCGTGATGCACCGAAGCCCTCGGGCCTTCTGGCTCATGGCCAGAGCCGGCCTCATTCCAGTCTCGGAGAAGAACGCTCTCCGGTTCATCGTCGAAGCCGGCCTCACCTTCGACCGCATCAGGCCGCGAGCCGCCAAAGTCCGAAGCGTCAAAGGCGGCACTATCGGAGCCCTCATGCTGCGGGCCGTCGGCTCCCTGTCTCGAAAGGGACGAAGTCCTGCCGCGGGCGGAATCCCCGAGGCACCGCTACCGGACGAGTTCGACAGTCGGATGATCTGAGAGAAGGGAGACGTCTCCTCCAGTGAAGATACGCTACTCGGGCTACCTGCTGGACCCTACGGGGTACGGAGAGTTCGCACGTCGCTTCGTAGAGATGCTCTACGAAGCCGGCCACGAGCTCTCCGTCGTCCCTGTCGGCAGGAAGGGCAGTAGTCCGAGTAGCTTCGGCCACCGTGGTTCTCTCATCCGGCGCCTCTCGCTACCGATGGCCGATCCCGACGTGAACATCGTCAACACCCTCCCGGGACTCTTCGGCCTGTACGCTCTAGACGAGTGCGTGAATGTGGGCTTCACCATGTGCGAGGGCGGTAAGATCCCCGAGACCTGGACTCATCTCTGCGACTCCATGGACGGAATCCTCGTTCCTACCGGCGATAACCGCCGAGCGTTCGAAGTGGCCGTCTCGGTGCCAGTCCGGGAGCTTCACATGGCCGTGCCCCGCGAGATGCCAGAGATGCTACCAGAAAGGCGCGAAGGCTCCGACTTCTCCTTCCTCTCCATCTTCGACTGGACCGAGAGGAAGAACCCGGGAGCCCTCATTCGGGCTTATACCAAAGCATTCAAGAGAGACGAGCCGGTCGTTCTCAGACTGAAGACGCATCTGCGGGGGCGGCGCTCTGATGAGAAGCTCTCACTCGCCTGTGAGCGAGTGAAGGCTCTCAGAGCCGGTGTGAAACCTTCCAGCGAAGCTCCGAAGATCCAGGTCATCGAGGGCAGACTCTCCGAGGACAGCATCGAGGAGCTCTACAGGAGCTCGGATGTTTACGTCTCTGCACACCGCGCCGAAGGCTGGTCGATGCCCATCTGGGAGGCGATGCTACGGGCGATGCCCGTAGTCGCCACGGGATTCAGCGGTAACATGGTATACATGACGGAAGAGAACTCGTTTCCAGTGAAGTTCTCCATGTCACAAGTGACAATGTCCCACCCCCACTTCGACTCCACGATGAAGTGGGCGGACATCAACGAGGACGAGCTCTCGGAGAAGATGAGATACGTCTTCGATCATAGGAAAGAAGCTAGAGAGGTCGGACTACGAGGCCGAGCCCATCTCGAGAAGAGGTTCAGTCTCGGAAACTCTTCCCACATGTTCGAAGGGGCCGTCTCAGACTTCATACAGTCGAAGAAGGTGAGAGAGAGAGCGAAGGAGGAAGCCGGCGACACCTGGCCAGATGGCCTGTCGCCAGAAACTCATATGGAGGCGCCGTCGACATGAAGTTCGCTCTCATATGCCGCTCCGGATTTCTATCGCGCCGTCCGGAAGTTCTGGACCGTATGGCGCGCCTATCGAACTCGCAGCAGTACTATCACTTCGCGCCCGACTGGGGCCTCTCTCCCTCAATCATCACAATCTATCAGGATGAGAGGAAGGCTCCATCAGTTCTCTCCGTCCCCCGGATCTACATCGAGGACGAGCCCGATGAGCCAGGAGCGGGTGGCTATCACGATGAAGCCCCAGGAGGCTTGCCCGCGATCAAAGTCTTCGTCTCGCCATATCTCGATAATGGCGGAACCCTGATGGAGTCGCCAGATTCCGTCCTCGTCGCTCTCACTCACGAGATGTGTGAGACTGTGGTGGACGCCGAGGCTTCCGACTGGGTAGACATGCCGGACGGAGCAAGGCTCGTGGCGCGCGAAGTCTCAGACCCTGTTCAAGACAGAGCCTACATTCTCCGCCTCGTTGCAGGAGGCCCTGTCGGGTTCGTTACTGACTACGTCACTCCCCGATGGTTCGAGCGTTTGGCAAGCAGTGGCAGGTTCGACCGCATGGGAGCTCTCCGAGCTCCCTTCACCCGTACAAATGGAGGCTACTGGATAGTGCGAGATTCCGGGGGAGAACCCTCGGCTGAGTTCGGCTGGGCAGTGCCAGAGTGGAAGAGAAGTCTGAAGCTCAGGACAAGGAGCAGAACTGGCAGGAGGATTTCTCCTAAGGCTGGCGCATGCAGAGCGTGAAGATCCCCAAGAAAAGATTCGGAGGCTTCTTCGAAGAGACGATCTTCGATAATGTATCTGTTATCCCGGCAGGGGCGACGGTAGCAAGCCTGGTATACTCAATAAATCTCTCACTTGTAGACAGTGGCGACCTCTGGGTGAAATACAATCCTTGCTCGCCCGGAAATTCGCTCCAGCTCTCGATACTCCTCGGGCCTAAGGACAGCGGTCTTCTCCTGCCGAGTGCGGAATCGCCATATCAGATCGATGACTCCCCGGCGCAGGGCCGAGCGATACCTTTTCCAACCCTCGGCTGCCCCGACTTCCAATTGCTTTTGCAGAGTGCCGGCACCGGCCCCGCCGACGCCGTCACCGTCATCCTCTGCGGACGCTCGGGAAGAGGTTAGAAAATGGTCCCGTCTTCAGTAACCGGCGTCTTCCCCCGAGAGAGGCTCCCCGGCAGTGGCCCCCTCCTACCCATCCAGACGGGCCCTACGGGGGCAACGGGCAGAACGGGCCCCACCGGACCTTCGGGCCCCACCGGACTTCCGGGAACGTCCTCCGGCACGGGCGCTACGGGCCCCACGGGCCCTACGGCAAGCGGCCCCACG
>Ga0210070_1000034_pt1 | contig 9366 bp, 7 predicted proteins | sample Sandmound_ThreeS_2_FD_185573 | JGI IMG/M metagenome (GOLD analysis project Ga0210070, IMG submission 185573) | Wetland microbial communities from the San Francisco Bay, California, USA, that impact long-term carbon sequestration -... | ecosystem: Environmental > Aquatic > Marine > Wetlands ...
ATGAGCTGGATGCAGTTCAAAAAGAATTAAGGGAAATTCAAGGTGTATCGGCGCTCATCTACGACCAGACCTGCGCCTCCGAGAAGCGCCGCCGGCGCAAGAAGAACGAGTTCCCCGATCCCGCGAAGCGCGTGGTCATCAACGAGATGGTCTGCGAGGGCTGCGGCGACTGCAGCGTCAAGTCGAACTGCCTCTCGGTCGAGCCGCTGGAGACCGAGTTCGGCCGCAAGCGGACCATCAACCAGTCCTCGTGCAACAAGGACTACTCGTGCCTCAAGGGCTTCTGCCCCAGCTTCGTCACGGTCGAAGGCGGCAGACTGCGGAAAGGGAAATCCTCCGCCGTTCGTTCGGAAGAATCCTTTGCTCTCGAAGAACCGAAAAGCCCGGGCCTGGACGTTCCTTACGGCATCCTCATCACCGGCATCGGCGGCACCGGCGTCATCACGATCGGCCAGATCGTCGGCGTGGCGGCGCACCTGGAAGGCAAGGGCGTGTCGGTGCTCGACATGTCGGGCCTGGCGCAGAAGTACGGCGCGGTCATGTCGCACGTGCAGGTGGCGGCGCGGCCGCAGGACCTGAACGCGACGCGCATCGACACCGGCGGGGCGAGCCTGGTCGTCGGCTGCGACCTTGTGGTGAGCGCGAGTACCGAGGCAGTGGCGAAGATGTCACCTTCCCTCACCCGCTCGCTGGTCAACGCGAGCGTCACGCCGACCGCGGAGTTCGTGAGGAACCCCAACTGGCAACTGCCCGGCTCCGACCTGCAGGGCGATATCCGTGAGGCCTCGCAGCAGGCCGACTTCGTCGCCGCCACCGAGCTCGCGAGCGGCTTGATGGGCGACGCCATCGCCACCAACATGTTCATGCTCGGCTACGCCTATCAGAAGGGCTGGGTGCCGGTGTCCGGCGCGTCGCTCGAGCGTGCGATCGAGCTGAATGGCGTCGCGGTCGATTTCAACAAGCAGAGCTTCCTCTGGGGACGGCGCGCCGCGGTCGACCTGGCGCGGGTGGAGCGAATCGCGAAGCCCGCGGAGGTGATTCCGATCGACCAGCATTTCTCGCGCAACCTCGATGAGCTGGTCGAGCGCCGCGTGAAGTTCCTCGCCGACTATCAGAACGCCGGCCTTTCACAACAGTATCTGTCCCTCGTCAATCGCGCGAAGGAGACGGAAAAACAAAAGGCGAATTCGACGAAGCTAACCGAGGCGGTCGCGCGCTACTACGCCAAGCTGCTCGCCTACAAGGACGAATACGAGGTCGCGCGCCTGCACAGCGATGGGGCGATGCGCCGGAAGGTCGACGGCATGTTCGAGGGCGACTACAAGGTCGTCTACCACCTCGCGCCGCCGCTCATCGCCAGGACCGATCCGCTCACCGGCGAGCTGAAGAAGATCCGCTTCGGTTCCTGGATGGGCGGAACCTTCAGGATATTGAGCAAATTGAAATTCCTCAGAGGAACTGCCTTCGATGTATTCGGCTACACCGAGGAGCGCAGGACCGAGCGCGCCCTCATCCGCGAGTACGAGCAGACGCTCGAGCGTCTGCTCGCGGACCTGACGCCGCAGAACCATGCGCTCGCCGTGCAGATCGCTTCGCTTCCCGAGGAGATCCGCGGCTACGGGCACATCAAGGCGAAGAGCATCAACGCCGCCCGGAAGAAGCGCGACGAGCTGCTATCAGGGTTCTCCGAGCCGAAAAAGCAGCGCGCGGCCGCCTAGACCTTCACGCTGAACGGCGTGAAGTTGGTGTCGCGGTCGTAGTAGTCCTCGTTCTCCTTGCGCTTGAGGAAGCCGACCACCTGGTAGGTGACCGGCGTCATCACGATCTCCCACGTCGTCTTCAGGATGTACTGCGCCACCACGATCTTCAGGAGGTCGCCGGTCGCCCAGATGCCGTAGAAGGCGATGAAGTAGAACAGCGCCGAGTCGATCAGCTCGCCAATCAGGGTCGAGCCGATGGTGCGGGTCCACAGCCACCTGCCCCCGGTCCAGATCTTCATCTTGGCGAGGGTGTAGGAGTTCGCGAAGCTGCCGCAGAAGAAGGCGATCATCGAGCCGAGCGCGATGCGCCAGCTGTTGCCGAACACGCCCTCGAGGTTGGCCTGGTAGCTCTTCATGAAGTCGCTGCCTGCCGGCGGCAGGCTGACCACCACCCAGGCCATGAAGGTGGCGAAAGCGAGCCCGCCGAAACCGGCCCACACCACGCGCCGGTCGCGCCCGTAGCCGTACACCTCGGTCAGGATGTCGCCGAAGATGTAGGAGATCGGGAAGAACAGCACGCCGGCGCTGAAGGTGGTCGCACCGAGGAGCGGCAGGTTGATCGTGGTCTGCTTCGCCGCGCCGATGAAATTCGAGCAGATCAGCACCGTGACGAACGCCGCCATCACGAAGTCGTAGTAGCGGTAGCTGCGCGGAGCGGCGACCGTGCTCATAGCTTCGGCGAGTAGTCGCGGAAGTCGGTCTCGAGTTGTACGCCCATCGCATCGAGCATGCGGCCGACCATGGCGTAGAACGCCGCGGTGATCGAGAGCTCGACGTAGTCGTGATGGTCGAAGTGCCGCATCGCCTCGGCATACACCTCGTCGCCCACCTTGCCGTGCGTCACCGCCTCGGCGAGCGCAAGGGCTGCCTTCTCTCGCGCGTCAAAAAGATTCGAATTCCTCCATGCAGACAATTCCCGGATCTGCGCCTCGGAGACGCCGGCCTTGCGCGCCATCTTCAGGTGCTGCGCCCACTCGTACTCGGAGCGCATCAGCTGCGCGCCGCGCAAGATGACGAGCTCGCGCAGCGCGCGCGGCGTGCGCGTGTCGTGCCGCAGGGCCCTGGAAAAGTCGCTCCAGGCGGCGACCAGCCGCGGATGGTTGGCGAGGCAGTGATAGAGATTCGGCGGCGTGCCCCACAGCTCTTCGAGACGCTGCTTCATCGCGGGCTCGAAATCCGCCAGAGGTGTGCGTGGCATGGCGCGCATAATAACCGAATGGATGTGCGCGGCTTCCGCCTCACCGGCGTGCCTCCGGACTTCTTCGACGATCCATACCGCTACTACGCGGCGCTGCGCGAGCAGGATCCGGTGCACGAGCTGGAAAACGGCGCGGTTTTCCTGACGCGTTACGAAGACGTCGTCGCCCTCTATCGCGACGCGCGCGCGAGCTCGGACAAGAGGGTCGAGTTCCGGCCGAAGTTCGGCGACTCGCCGCTCTACGAGCACCACACGACGAGCCTGGTCTTCAACGATCCGCCGCTGCACACGCGCGTGCGCCGCCTGATCATGGGGGCGGTCAACCAGCGCGCGATCGCGCGCATGGAAGCCCAGGTCGGCCGCCTGGTGGAATCCCTGCTGGACGAGATGCAGGAGAAGGGCAGCGCGGACTTCATCGCCGATTTCGCAGCGCAGATTCCGATCGAGGTCATCGGCAACCTGCTCGACATTCCGCGCCCGGAGCGCAGTCCCCTGCGCGCCTGGTCGCTCGCCATCCTGTCCGGCCTCGAGCCGAAGCTCACGCCCGAGATGCTCGAGCGCGGCAACCGGGCGGTGAGCGAGTTCGTGGCGTACTTGAGGGGACTAATTGAGCAAAGAAGAAGAGCACCGGGCGACTTCGAGTCCGATGTCCTCACCCGGCTCATCCAGGGCGAAAAGGACGGCGAGCGCCTGACCGAGACGGAGCTCTACCACCAGTGCATCTTCCTGCTCAACGCCGGTCACGAGACCACCACCAACCTCATCGGCAATGGCCTATGGGCGCTCCTGAATGACGCAGCACAGTTGTCGTCCCTGAAGAGGGATCGATCCTTGATCAACAGCGCAATTGAAGAGATGCTGCGCTACGACGGGCCAATCCAGCTCAATAACCGCAGGCTCGTCGCGCCGATGGACGTCGGCGGCCGGCCGCTTGCCGAAGGCACGCTCATCACGATCTGCATCGGAGCGGCGAACCGCGATCCGGCGCAATTCGCGGACCCGGACCGCTTCGACGTCGCGCGCAAGCCCAATCGCCACGTCGCCTTCGGGCACGGCGACCATGTCTGCGTCGGGATGAACGTCGCGCGCATGGAGGGCCGCATCGCCTTCGCCAGGCTGATCGACCGCTTCAGGACGATCGAGCTCGAGGGCGAGCCGGAGCGGGACCGCCGCGTGCGTTTCCGCGGTTTCCGCAAGCTGCCGGTACGAGTAGGCTAGCGAACCATGAAATTCACCCCTTTGAAGCAGAAATGAGATACCAGTCGGGCTTCGGCAATACGTTTTCGACCGAAGCCGTGAAGGGAGCCCTGCCGCGCGACCAGAACTCGCCGCAGCGAGCGCCCAAGGGCCTCTACGCCGAGGTTCTTTCCGGCACGGCATTTACCGCCCCGCGCGCCGAGAACCTCTCCTCCTGGCTCTACCGCATGCGGCCCTCGGCGATGCACGCGCCCTACAAGCGCGTCGCCAATGGCCTGCTGCGCTCGGGTCCGTTCGACGAGGCCGAAACGCCGCCCGACCGCCTGCGCTGGGACCCGCTGCCGATCCCCGCGAAGCCGGTCGATTTCATCGACGGGCTGTTCAGCATCGCCGGCTCCGGCGATCCGGCGTCACAGTCGGGCATCGCGGTGCACGTCTATTGCGCCAACCGCTCGATGAAGGATCGCTACTTTCACGACGCCGATGGCGAGCTCATGTTCGTGCCGCAGCAGGGTGCGCTCGCGCTCTTCACCGAACTGGGCACGCTGGAAGTCCGGCCGGGCGAGATCGCCGTCGTGCCGCGAGGCATCAAGTTCAGGGTGGACATCGATGCGCCCTGCCGCGGCTACTTGTGCGAGAACTACGGCGCGCACTTCCGCCTGCCCGAACTCGGGCCGATCGGCTCGCAGGGCCTGGCGCAGAAGCGCCATTTCCTCGCGCCGGTCGCGGCATTCGAGGAACGGTCGCGCAAGTGCCAGGTGGTCACCAAGCTGCTCGGCAACCTGTGGGCGGCGGACTTCGGCCACTCGCCGCTCGATGTCGTCGCCTGGCACGGCAACTACGTCCCCTACAAGTACGATCTCGCGCGCTTCATGGTGATCAACACCGTGAGCTTCGATCACCCCGACCCGTCGATCTTCACCGTCCTCACCTCCCCTTCCGGGCAGGCGGGGGTCGCGAACTGCGACTTCGTCATCTTTCCGCCGCGCTGGATGGTCGCCGAGCACACCTTCCGGCCGCCATGGTTCCACCGCAACGTGATGAGCGAGCTGATGGGACTGGTGCGCGGGGTCTACGACGCCAAGGCCGAAGGCTTCCTCCCCGGCGGCATCTCGATCCACAACTGCATGAGCGCGCACGGACCGGATGTTGCCTCCTATGAAAAAAATATTGAAAAGAAATTAGTACCGGAAAAAATAAGCGACACCCTCGCGTTCATGTGGGAGTCGCGCTACGCGTTCCGGCCGACCGCCGCGGCGCTGAGAGCGAAACAGCGGCAGCGAGACTACGACAAAGTCTGGGATGGCTTCAGACGAAACCCACGACCCTGAGCTGAAAAGCTGGGTCGAGTCGGCCAACGATCCCGCGAGCGACTTCCCGATCCAGAACCTGCCGTTCGGCGTTTTCCGGCGCAAGGGCGCGAAGGAGAAACCGAGAGGGGGAGTCGCGATCGGCGATCAGATCCTCGACCTCGCGGCGCTGGGCATCGATACCGGCCCGAGCCTGAACACGCTCGCCGCTGCCGGGCCGCGCGCGTGGCGTGAGGTGAGGAAGGGCATTTCCAATTTCCTCGCCGTGAAGACCTACCGGAAGAACCTCACCCGGCATCTGCTGCCAATGAAGAAGGCCGAGCTCTTCGTCCCGGTGGCGATCGGCAACTACAGCGACTTCTACGTCGGCATCCATCACGCGCTGGGCGTCGGCAAGCTGCTGCGCCCGGACAATCCGCTGCTGCCGAACTACAAGTGGCTGCCGATCGGCTACCACGGCCGCGCCTCGTCGGTCGTGATCTCGGGAACGCCGATCGTCCGGCCGCAGGGGCAGACGCGCGCGCCGGACCAGAACCCGGTGTTCGGCCCGAGCCGGCGCCTCGACTACGAAGTCGAGCTCGGCTTTGTGCTCGGGCCGGGCAATTCGCTGGGGCGAAGGATCGGCATCGAAAAAGCCGCGCGCCACGTCTTCGGCGTGCTCCTGCTCAACGACTGGTCGGCGCGCGACATCCAGACCTGGGAGTACCAGCCGCTCGGACCGTTTCTCGGCAAGAGCTTCGCCACCACCGTATCGCCCTGGATCGTCACGCTCGAGGCACTCGAGCCGTTCCGCTGCCCGGCTTTCCCGCGCGCCACGGATGACCCGCGCCCCCTGCCCTACCTGCTTTCCGAAAAGGACCAGCGGCGCGGCGGGCTCGACATCGCTCTCGAGATGCACCTGAGCACGAAGGCGGTGAAGAAACCCGTGCGCCTCTCGCGCGGCAATGCGCGCGACGCCTACTGGACCCTGGCGCAGATGGTGGCGCACCACAGCTCGAACGGCTGCAACCTGCAGCCCGGCGACCTGATCGGCTCGGGCACCCTCTCGGGCCCCGCGCCCGAGCAGGCGGGCTCGCTCCTCGAGCTCACGCAAGCGGGCAAGGCGCCGCTGCACCTGCCCGGCGGAGAGACGCGCACCTTCCTCGAAGATGGCGACGAGGCGATCCAGCGCGGACGCTGCGAGCGGGATGGCGCGGCCGCGATCGGCTTCGGCGAGGCGGCGGGACGCATCCTGCCGGCGCGATAATCTCCGCATGAGCAAGGCGCAGTTGCGTGGCGACTACAGCCGCGCCGCATCGGACTATTCGGTCGAGCAGGACTGGGCGCGCTACAGCGCCGAAGAGCACGCGCTCTACCGTCGCCTTTTCGAGCGGCAGGCGAAGCTGGTGCCGAAGTACGCCTGTCCCGAGTGGATCGCGGCGATCGACGGCCTCGACTCCTCGCGGGAGATCCCGAAGTTCCACGAGATTGCGAAGAAACTGAAGGCCAAGACCGGCTGGGAGATCGTCGCCGTACCGGGGCTCATCCCCGACGACGCGTTCTTCACCCATCTCGCCAACCGGCGCTTCCCGGTGACCGTCTGGCTGCGCAGGCCCGAGGAGTTCGACTACATCGTCGAGCCCGACGTGTTCCACGACTTCTTCGGCCACGTGCCGCTGCTCTTCGACCGGGTCTACGCCGACCATCTGCACGAATACGGCAAGGGCGGGCTGAAGGCGATGCGGCTCGATGCGGTGAAGATGCTCGCGCGCCTGTACTGGTACACCATCGAATTCGGGTTGATCAAAGTCGGTTCCCAAGTCAAGGCCTACGGCGCCGGACTGCTTTCCTCCGGCGGCGAGCTCGCCTACTGCGTCGACGATCCGCGGCCGCGGCGCCTGCCGTTCGAGCTCGAGCGCATCATGCGCAGCGAGTACCTCATCGACCGCTACCAGGAAACCTACTTCGTCATCGACTCGTTCGAGCAGCTGATGCGCGAGACCGCGCCCGACTTCACGCCGATCTACGCCCGGCTCAGATCTTCAGCAGCGACGGCAGCCACGAAACCATCCCCGGCAGCATGACGAGCAGCCCGATCAGAACGAAGTCGGCGACCAGGAAAGGCAGCGTGCCGAGGTAGATCCGGGCGACGGGGATGTCCGGGTGCTGCGCTTGGATGACGAACACCGTCATGCCGGTCGGCGGGCTGATCAGGCCGATGGTGCACATCACGGTAACGAAGATGCCGAACCATACTCCGTCGTAGCCCAGGCCGAGGACGAGCGGCAGCGTCATCGCGACGACGATGCGCTGGAGCACCCGCGGCCAGCGGCCGAAGGCGAGGATGAAGGTCCCGAGGAGCACCTGGGGGATGCTCTGGGGGGCGATGGGGTTGATCCGCCCGTCGGGCGAGTACTTGCCCAGGCGCGGGCCGATCATCCTGGCCAGCACCAGGGCGCTTACCCCGCCGGTCATGTGCACCACCGAGCTGCCGGCGAAGTCCACGTGTCCGTGGCCGAGGCCGAAGTTCGTCCCCAGGGCCGAGAGCCAGCCGCCGCCCCAGACCCAGTTGGCGTAGATGGGGTAGATGATCGTGGAGATGACGAAGCTGAAGGCCACGAAGCTCGTGAACTTCCAGCGCTCGGCCGCCGCCCCGGTGGGGATGGTGGCGGTGGTGTCCATGAAGACCATCTGGAAGAGGAACATGGCCGCCACCGCCGGCGTGTACTTGGCCAGGGGGAGCATGAAGCCGGTCATGCCGAAGAGGCCGAAGTCCTTGCCGAAGAGGGTGACCACGAACTCCTTGCTGAGCAGGGCCTCGTTGCCGAAGGTGCCCATGGCCCCGACCCCGCCCATCTGCAGGCCGAAGCCGACGAAGTAGAAGCCGATGATGCCGATGGCGTAGACGAGGAAGTTCATCCCCATGGTGTGCGCTGCGTTCTTGGCCCGGGTGAGGCCGGTCTCGACCAGCGCGAACCCCGCCTGCATGAACATCACCAGGAACCCGGCCACCATCGTCCAGACGATGTTGAGCGCGGTCTGGGTATCCGCGAGGTTCTTCGCCAGCTCCGGAATGGTGGGGTCGGCCATCTCTTCTCCTGTCAGGGGTTTGGGTTCCGGGGCTGCGTTTTGCACGACCCGTGCCCACTATCCGGATCGCCTGTTCTCCCGCGCTTGGGCGGACGGCCCTTCGCCGGGGCGCAGAAGGCATGCAGCCCCCTGCCGCGATCCCGGGCAGCCCTGGAGGAGCCTCGGCTAGAGAAGCTTCAGCAGGTCGGCCTTGAGGGCCTGGCGGGTGGCGGGGTCCTGGGCAGCGCCCACGGCGCGCTCCAGGGTCTCGGCGGCCTTGCTGCGGAAGCCCTTCTCCAGATAGGTGGCCGCCAGGGCCTGGAGCGCCGGGAGGTGGGCGGCCCGGAGCTCGACGGCCCGCTCCAGGGCGGTCATGGCCCGGAAGGCGTCCCCCCGCACCCGCAGGGCCCTGCCCAGGAGCCAGTGGGCCTCGGCGGAGAAGGGGTCGATCCGCACCGCCTCGTCGAGGGCGGCGACGGCGGCGTCTGCCTGCCCGGCGCCGATGAGCTCGCGGGCCCGGTCCAGGGCCGGGTTGCTCACCGAGCGGGTGACCTCCTCCCTGGAGGTCGACTCCAGCACCACCTCCACCCGCCGCAGGAGGTCGTCCACCCGGAAGGGCTTCTCCACGTAGTCCTCGGCCCCGTAGGTCTCCCGGGCGTCCTGGGCGAAGCGCCAGCCGCGGTAGACGGCGGTCATGATCACGATGGGGATCAGCCGCGTGCGCTCGTCGTTCTTGAGACGCCGGCACACCTCGATGCCGTCCAGCCCGGGCATCATCACGTCCAGGGCGATGAGATCGGGGGGGTCCGCGGCCACCGCTCGCAGGGCTTCCTCCCCGCCGCGCGCGAGGACG
>Ga0210070_1000035_pt1 | contig 9310 bp, 9 predicted proteins | sample Sandmound_ThreeS_2_FD_185573 | JGI IMG/M metagenome (GOLD analysis project Ga0210070, IMG submission 185573) | Wetland microbial communities from the San Francisco Bay, California, USA, that impact long-term carbon sequestration -... | ecosystem: Environmental > Aquatic > Marine > Wetlands ...
GTCTCCGAGGAGATGGCCAAGGGTCTTGGCCAGAGCTTCGTCATCGAGAACAAGGGTGGCGGCGGCGGCAACCCGGCGATGCTCGATGTCGCACGCGCCGACTCCGACGGGTACACGCTGCTCATCACGCACATCGGCAGCCTGGCGCTTAACCCGTTCCTCTATTCGAACCTGCCGTTCGACGTGGACCGGGATTTCGTGCACGTTTCGCTGCTCGCGAAGGTGCCGAACATCTTCGTGGTGCACGAGAGCGTCCCGGCGAAGAACCTGCGCGAGTTCGTGACGCTCGCGAAAACGGAGCCGGGCAAGCTCTATTACGGCTCGGCCGGAAACGGCAGCGCCGGTCACCTCGCCATGGAGTACCTCAAGCTCGTCGCCGGCATCCAGCTGCAGCACGTGCCCTACAAGGGCACCGGGCCGAACCTCATCGACCTCATCGCCGGCCGCACGCAGGCGACCTCGGCCGGCACGCCGCCGCTCATGCCGCACGTGAAGAGCGGAAAGCTGCGCGTCATCGGGGTCGGCAACCCGAAGCGGCTCGCCTCCCTTCCCGACGTGCCGACCGTCGCCGAGCAGGGCTATCCGGGCTTCGAGACCTCGCAGTGGTACGGGCTGTCGGCGCCGGCGAAGACGCCGCCCGCGATCGTCAAGCGCCTCGCCGACGAGGCGGCGAAGGCAACCAGGACTGCCGCGGTCATCGACCGCTTCAAGCCCGACGACGCCGAGCCGATCGGCTCCACGCCGCAGGAGTACGCCGATTTCGTCGCCCGGGAGCAGGCCCGCTGGAAGGATGTCATCCAGAAGGCCCACATCAAGATCGACTGATGGATTTTGACGTCATCGTAGTGGGCGGAGGCAACGCAGCGCTGTGCGCGGCGCTTTCGGCCTCTGAATTCAAGAAGAAGATCCTGGTTCTCGAGCGCGCGCCCGAGGACGAAGCGGGCGGTAACTCGCGCTTCACCGCGGGGCTCTTCCGCCTCGCCTATCGCGGGCCCGAGGACCTGAAGACGCTGATCCCGGACCTCTCGGCCGAGGAAATCGCCAACACCGACTTCGGCACCTACACCGAAGAGCAATTCCTCGACGACATGGCTCGGGTGACTGAATACCGCTGCGATCCCGACCTGACCGAAATCCTCGTCAAGCAGAGTCTGCCGACGGCGCAGTGGATGCGAAAGCGCGGCGTGCGCTTCACCGCCGCGTGGGGCCGGCAGGCTTTCAAGATCGGCGGCAAGTTCAAGTTCTGGGGCGGTCTCACCGTCGAGGCGGTGGGCGGCGGGCCGGGACTGGTCGACTCGGAGACGCAGCTCGCGAAGAAGGCGGGCATCGAGATCTGGTACGGCGCCCGCGCCTTGTCTTTGATTGCCGATGATTCGGGTGTCCACGGCGTCACCGTGAAGAAGGATGGAAAGACGTTTCAAGTACAAAGCAAGGCCGTTGTGCTTGCCGCTGGAGGCTTTCAAGCCAACACCGAGTGGCGCACGCGCTACCTGGGCCCGGGCTGGGAGCTCGCCAAGGTGCGCGGCACGCGCTTCAACACCGGCGACGCGATCCGCATGGCGCTCGACGCCGGCGCCGCGGCGACGGGCAACTGGTCTGGCTGCCACGCGGTGGCGTGGGACCGCAACGCGCCGGAGACCGGCGACCTCGCGGTGGGCGACGGCTTCCAGAAGCACTCCTATCCGTGGGGCGTGTACATCAATGCCGAGGGCAGGCGCTTCGTCGACGAGGGTGCCGATTTCCGCAACTACACCTACGCCAAGTACGGCCGCGTGATCCTGCAGCAGCCGCGCCAGTTCGCCTGGCAGATCTTCGACGCGAAGGTAAAGGCGCAGCTGCGCGACGAGTACCGCATCCGGCAGGTGACGAAGATCGCGGGCAATACGCTGGAAGAGCTGGTGGCGAAAATGGACGACACCAACCAGGAAGTTGCTCTTTCAGAAATCAAAAAATATAACGCTGCCGTGCGCACCGACATCCCGTTCAATCCGAACGTCAAGGACGGGAGACGCACTGAAGGCCTGGAGGTCAACAAGAGTAATTGGGCGAACACGCTCGACACGCCGCCGTTCGAAGCTTATGCGGTCACCTGCGGCATCACCTTCAGCTTCGGCGGCCTGAAGATCAACACCGACGCGCAGGTGATCAGCACCGACGGCGAGCCGATCCGCGGCCTGTACGCGGCGGGCGAGCTGGTCGGCGGGATCTTCTGGTTCAACTACCCCGGCGGCTCGGGGCTCACCAACGGCGCCGTCTTCGGGCGCATCGCCGGCCGCTCGGCGGCAACTGCTACTCGATAACCCGGTCGGCGCGTGCGAGCAACGCCGGGGGCACTCTCAGTCCGAGCGCCTTCGCCGCCGACATGTTGAGCGTCAGGCTGATGCTGCGCGCCTGCTCAATAGGGATCTCGCTCGCATTTCCGCCCTTCAGGATCTTGTCGGTGAAGACGGCGAGCGCCCGGAAGCCTTCGCTGAGCGTCGGCCCGTAGCTCACCAGGCCGCCGGCTTCGACGAACTCCGTCCAGCCGTACAGGCAGGGAATCTTCGTCTCTGCGGCCAGGACGGCGATTTCCTTGCGGCGATTGAGCGTGAGCGAATCGGGAAAGACCAGGATGGCATCGAACTTCGCCGCGCGGATCGCCGCGAACGCCGGTGCGAGCTCCTGCGGCGTCTGCACCAGGTAACGGGTGACTTGCACGCCGATGCGGCGGGCGGAGTCCTCGGTCACCCGGTACTCGAGCAGCTCCCCGGCGTGCTCGGGATTCGAGAGCAGGGCGATGCGCTTGACTCCCGGCAGCAGCTCTTTCAGGACTTCCACGCGCTTGGCGCAGAGCTCCATCGCCATGAACGTCATGCCGGTCATGTTGCGACCGGGCTTCCCCAGGCTGTCAGCGAATCCGGCCGCGATCGGGTCGCCGCTGTAGACGAAGGCGACGGGAACCCGGTCGCGCACGCGCTTGGTGAAATCCACCGACGGGCCGCGTGAAACGAGGACGTCGATGCGCTCCGCGACGAGCTCGTCGACGAGCGCCGGCAGCCGGCTGAAATCGTTGTTCGCGTGGCGCGCGACAATCACGTAGGACTTGCCCTCGACGTGGCCGAGCCCGCGCAGCCCCTCGCGCAGCAGGCCGAGCGCCGGGTCGGGATCGGAGAGATACGACAGCCACCCGACGCGCGCGGGGCGACGCTGCGCGCTTGCGGTGAGCGGGGCGAGTGCGGCCGAGAGGGCAAGAACGAGCAGCCGGCGACGGTTCACGCCAGTAGTCTAGCGCCTGGGACCGACTTGGACCCTCAAGGCTTCGCCACTCGCGTCGTGTGTCAAATTCACCGGCGCGCCGGGGACGAGCTGGCCGCGATTGCCGGGCACCAGCGTCGACACGGACGCCGATTCGGGCACGACGATCTTCTGCGCGCCGCCGGCATAGCTCAGCGTCAGCTCGCGCCCGCTCGAGGCCTGCACCACTGCCTCGACCGTGGCGTTGGTCATGGTCTGGTCGTCGCGGCCGTCGAAGGCACGGTGGCCGGGGTTGACGGGCCTGGGGAAGCGACGCACTTCGACGGCGGTGAGCTGGCCGTCGGCGCCCTTCATCGAGGTGACGCCGAGGAAATCGCCGGGCCTGATGTCGCCGAGGAGGATCGGCTGGGTGTAGACGATCTCGGTCTTGTCGCCGATGCGCACCTTCTTGCCGGCGACCGAGATGACGTCGCCGGCCACCGCGCTGATCGTGCCGCGCACGCGCTCCTGCGCGGACGCGCCGAGCGCGACGCACGCGAGGAGCAGGAGGAGGCTACTGCGGCGGATTGACGCCGTCCTTGCTGACGGCGACCCGCGGCGTCATGAACTTATCGCCTTCGACGCGCGCGCCGCTGAAGATGGTCTCGCCAGGCTTCAAGTCGGCGCGGGTGCCGGCCACGAAGTTGAAGTACTCGGTCTCCGAGTTCACCAGGATCTTCTGTTCGCCGTCCTTGTTCTTGAGCGTGAGCTCGCTGCCGCTGCCCATCCTGGTGATGCCGGTGATATTGGAGTTGGTCATCGTCGAGCCCGGGATCGAGTCCCAGGCGCCATGCATCTGCGGCACCTGCGGGCCGAGCGCATGCACGCGTTTCGCGACCAGGCGCCCGTCGGGGCCCTGCAGCGAGGTGACGCCGACGTAGCTGCCCGGCTTGAACTCGTCGGCCGAGACCTTCTTCGTCGTGACCACCTGCGCGTCGGGCGCCAGCTGCAGCTTGATGTCCTTGCCTTCGCGCGTCTTCACGGAGAGCACGTCGCCGTCGAGCGAGGTGATGGTGCCGCGCAAGCGCACGACCTGCGCCTGGGCGGACAGGCTGGCGAGCAGCATTGTCGAAACAGCGAGCAGAAGTAGCTTTTTCATCCGGGAGGCCTCCTTGTATAAGTCAGGCTAACACCCTTATCCTCCGCGGCATTCCATGCTGAATCCTTTCCAGGACGTCAGGAAAAGCGAAGCGCGCGTCTTCACCTCGCTTCCGGCGAAATTCCGCAAGAAACGCCGCACCGCGTGGTCCGACCCCAACCGCCAGGGCGCGGCGGTCGACAGCTTCCTCGAAGGGCCTTCGTTCGACCGCAAGGGCAATCTGTGGTGTGTCGACATTCCTTTTGGAAGAATTTTCAAGGTCAGTGCAACGAACCAGGAGTGGGATCTGGTCGCCGAGTACGACGGCTGGCCGAACGGCCTGAAGATCCACAAGGACGGAACGATCTTCATCGCCGACTACAAGAAAGGGCTGCTGAAATTAAATTCACGGACAGGGGCGATCGAAACAGTGCTCGGCACTGCGTTCAGCGAGAGCTTCAAGGGCTTGAACGACCTGCATTTCGCCAATAACGGCGACCTCTATTTCACCGACCAGGGCCAGAGCGGCATCGCCGATCCGAGCGGGCGGGTCTACCGGCTGCGCGGAAACGGGGAATTGCAGCGGCTCGTGAGCAACGCGCCCTCGCCAAACGGCATCACTCTGAACGGCAGGAACACCCAGGTCTACGTCGCGATCACTCGCGCGCAGCAGATCTGGCGCCTGCCGCTCATGAGCGGCGGCACGCCGTCCAAGAGCGGCGTCGCGATCCAGCTCTCGGGCGGCCACGCCGGCCCCGACGGCATCGAGATGGACGCGGAGGACGGCCTGGTGGTCTGCCACCTCGGCGTCGGCATCTGGCGCTTCGACGCCAACATGCTGCCGACGCATCTCGTGCACGCCGGCAAGCAGCACCGGCTGATGACCAACATCGCCTTCCAGGGAAAGAAGCTCTACGTCACCGACTCGCTGAACGGCGAGATCCTCGTCGCCGAGATGCCGGTGGCGGGGAAGCGGATGTTCTCCGGCGCCCGCTAGTCGATCTTCGCGCCGGAGCGCTTCACCACCTCGGCCCACTTGGCCGAGTCGCGCCGGATCAGCGCCGCGAACTCCTCGGGCGTGCCGCCGCCGCCCTCGCTGCCCATGGAGAAGAGGCGCTCCTTCGTCTGCGGCACGAGGATCGCCTTGTTCACCGCGGCGTTCAGCTTGTCGAGCACCGCGCGCGGCACGCCGGCGGTGGTGATGATGCCGCTCCAGACATTGACCTCGTAGCCGGGAACGCCGGCCTCATTGAGTGTCGGCACCTCGGGCAGGCTGCTGGAGCGCTGCATTCCGCTGACCGCGAGCGGTCGCACGCGCCCGGCGCGGACGTGCGGCGCGATCGAGTTGGTGCTCTCGAACATGAGCTGTACCTGACCGGAGATGAGATCGGCGATCGCCGGTGCGCCGCCCTTGTAGGGGATGTGCACGATGTCGGTGCCGGTCATGGCCTTGAACAGCTCGCCGCTGACGTGCCCGGGCGAGCCGTTGCTCGAAGACGCGTTGGAAAGCTTGCCGGGGTTCTTCTTCGCGAAATCGATCAGCTGTTGCACCGACTGGAAATCGGTCTTCGGCGAGACGGCGAGAAGCATGTAGCCCGACGTCACCAGCGCCACCGGCTGCAGGTCGCGCTCGATGTCGTAGGGCAGCTTCGCCACCATGTGGCGCGTGATGGCGAGCGCGCCGACCGGCCCCTGGCCGATGGTGTAGCCGTCGGGCGCGGCCTTCGCCACCGCGTCGATGCCGATGGTGAGCGCGCCGCCGGGGCGGTTGTCGACCACCACCGGCTGGCCGAGGACCTTCGCCATCTCGGGTGCGATGACGCGGGCGATGTTGTCGGTGGCGCTGCCCGCCGCCTGCGGCACCACAAGGCGGATCGGCCGCTCGGGGAATTCTGCGAACGCGGCCTGCGTCCACGCAATGCAGCCGATTAGAATAAATCGCATGCCAGCCATCGCCGGTTCCTCCGCGCTCAGTCGGTTCCGGATTCTAGACCTGTCGCGCGTGCGCGCCGGCCCGAGCTGCGTGCGCCAGTTCTCCGACTTCGGCGCCGACGTGATCAAGATCGAATCGCCGCCGGGCGTCGACCCGAACGAGAACATGGGCGGGCCGCGCCACGGCCCGGACATGCAGAACCTGCATCGCAACAAGCGCGCGATGACGCTCAACCTCAAGCTGCCCGAGGCGCGCGAAATCTTCATGAAGCTGGTCAAGACCGCCGACGTGGTGGTCGAGAACTTCAGGCCGGACGTCAAGTTCAGGCTGGGCATCGACTACGAATCTCTGGCGAAGGTCAATCCGCGCATCATCCTCGCCAGCATTTCCGGCTTCGGCCAGGACGGCCCGTACCGCGACCGTCCCGGCTTCGACCAGATCGCGCAAGGGATGAGCGGCCTGATGTCGGTGACCGGCCTGCCCGGGCAGGGGCCGGTGCGCACCGGCGCGGCGATCGCCGACGTGTCGGCAGGGCTCTGGGCAGCGCTCGGCGTCATGACCGCGCTGCTCGAGCGCGAAGTCTCGGGCAAGGGGCAGTGGGTGCAGAGCTCGCTCCTCAACGCCGGCATCGGCCTGCTCGACTTCCAGGCGGCACGCTACGTGATGAAGGGCGAAGTGCCGCCGCAGGTGGGCAACGACCACCCGACCAGCATGCCGACCTCGGCGTACAAGACCAGGGACGGCTACATCAACGTCGCCGGCTCGGGCGACGGCATGTGGAAGCGCATCTGCCAGGCGATCGGGCGCGAGGCGCTCGCCACCGACGAGCGTTTCCGCAGCAACGAGAAACGCGCCGAGAACCGCGCCGCGATCAACGCCGAGCTGAACGCCGCGCTGGCGGCGAAAACCTCCGCCGAGTGGATCGAGACGTTCAACAAGATCGGCGTGCCGTGCGGGCCGATCTACCGGATGGACCAGGTATTCGCCGACCCGCAGGTGCAGCACCTCGGCGCCGCGGCCGAGGTCGAGCATCCCAAGCTCGGCCGCTTCAAGATCCTCAACCAGCCGGTGAAGCTCTCGCGCACGCCGGCGCAGATCAAGACCGCCACGCCCGAGATCGGCACGCACACGGACGAAATCCTGGTCGAATTGGGGTACAGGGGGAAAGACATCGAGGCGTTGCGCGCCAAAGGTGTGGTGTGACCGAGCGGCTGCTCGCGAAAAGGGAGGGCGCGCTCGGCTGGATCGTGTTCAACAACCCCGATCGCCGCAACGCCGTCTCGCTCGACATGTGGCAAGCCATTCCTTCAGTCCTGGACGATTTTGAAAAGGATTCGAACATCAGGGTGGTCGTGCTGGCCGGCGCGGGCGACAAGGCGTTCGTTTCGGGCGCCGACATCTCGCAGTTCGAGAGCCAGCGCTCGAGCCAGGAGGGCGTGCAGCGCTACGAGGAGGTCGCCGAGGCGGCGCAGGCCAAGCTCGCGACCTTCGACAAGCCGGTCATCGCCATGATCCGCGGCTACTGCCTCGGCGCCGGGGTGAACATCGCCAACGTCTGCGACCTGCGCATCGCCGCGGAGGACGCACGCTTCGGCATCCCGGCGGCGAAGATGGGCCTCGGCTACCGCGCCTCGTCGATGAAGAACCTGGTCGACATCGTCGGTGTGGCGCGCGCCAAGGAGATGATGCTGACCGCGCGCCAGTTCAGCGCCGCCGAAGCCCTGCAAATGGGCCTGGTGCATCGCGTGGTCGCCGTTGCGGAACTTGAATCCTTCACGAAGAAGTCCTGTGACGAGATCGCGGCGAACGCACCGCTCACCATGCGCGCCGCGAAACGCGTGATCGGCGAGGTAGCCAAAGCGGATTACGATGCCGCTTCGTGCCGGTCCTGGGTCCGGGAATGCTTCGACAGCGAGGACTACGCCGAGGGCCGGCGCGCGTTCATGGAGAAGCGAAAACCCCAATTCAGAGGGAGGTAATCATGCGAATGAGGATGAGGATCGGCTTCGCCGTCATCGGGATCGCGTTCAGCGCGGCTGCCGCCGCGCAATGGCCGCAGAAGGCTGTCACCACCGTCGTCGGCTTCGAGCCGGGCGGCGGCACCGACACCACCTCGCGCATCGTCGGCAGGGCGCTCGGCGAGCAGCTCGGCCAGCAGGTCGTGACCGAGAACCGCGCCGGCGCCGGCGGCACCATCGCGGTCGGCAACGTCGCCAAGGCTGTGCCCGACGGCTACACCATCGTCCTCGCCAACGTCGGCGCGCTGGCGGTGAACCCGCACATCATGAAGCTCCCCTACGACCCGCTGCACGACTTGGTGCCGGTGAGCATGGCGGCGATCTTCGCCAACGTGCTGGTGGTGCAGCCCTCCGCGCCGGTGAAGAACCTCGCCGACTACGTGCAGCTCGCGCGCGAGAAGCCCGGCACGGTGACTTACGCCTCCTCGGGCGTCGGCGGCGCCGGGCACCTCGCCGGCGAGCTGCTGAAGACCATGGCGAAGGTCGACATCGTCCACGTGCCCTACAAGGGCGGCGGGCCGGCGATGCAGGGCTTCCTCGGCGGGCAGGTGACGTCGTTCTTCGCCACGCCGATCTCCTCGGTGAAGCAGATCCAGGCGGGCCGCGCGCGCGCGGTCGCCACCAGCACCACCACCGACGGCCAAAGGCCCGCGGCGCGGCACTTGATGTCGAGGAATTTCTCGCCGCCGAGGTCGAAGCCGAAGCCGGCCTCGGTCACGACGTAGTCCGCGCGCCCGAGCGCCATGCGCGTCGCGATCACCGAGTTGCAGCCGTGCGCGATGTTGCCGAACGGTCCGCCGTGGATGAACGCCGGATTATTCTCCAGCGTCTGCACGAGGTTGGGCTTGAGCGCGTCCTTGAGGAGCACCGTCATCGCCCCGTGCGCGTCGAGGTCGCCCGCGTGCACGGGCTGCTGCTCGCGCGTGTAGCCGACGACGATCTTCGCGAACCGCGCCTTCAGGTCCGCAAGCGATTCGGCGAGGCAGAAGATCGCCATCACTTCCGAGG
>Ga0210070_1000037_pt1 | contig 9264 bp, 5 predicted proteins | sample Sandmound_ThreeS_2_FD_185573 | JGI IMG/M metagenome (GOLD analysis project Ga0210070, IMG submission 185573) | Wetland microbial communities from the San Francisco Bay, California, USA, that impact long-term carbon sequestration -... | ecosystem: Environmental > Aquatic > Marine > Wetlands ...
GCGCAGCTCGGCGGCGAGCTGGGCGGCCATCTCGTCACCGGCCATGTCGACGGCGTCGGCGAGGTGATCAGCCGCGAAGGCGGGGTCGTGCATTTCAAGCTGCCCAAGGAACTGTCCCGCTATGTCGCGCGCAAGGGCTCGATCTGCGTCGATGGCGTGAGCCTCACAGTCAATCGCATCGACGCCGACGCGTTCGAGGTCAACCTGATCCCGCATACGCTGGAAGTCACGACGCTCGATCGCCTGCAGAAAGGCAGCCGGGTCAATCTCGAAGTCGACCTCATCGCGCGTTATGTAGAACGGATGCTCACGGCGTCCCGGTCGGGATGACAGAGCTGACCATTCTCATGCCGTGCCTGAACGAGGCGGCGACCGTTGCCGGGTGCGTGGGCAAGGCGCGCGACTTTCTTCGTCGCGCCGGCATCGAGGGGGAAGTGCTGGTCGCTGACAACGGGTCCAGCGACGGCTCCGCCGAGCGCGCCGCAGCCGCCGGTGCCCGCGTCGTCGGCGTCGCCGATCGCGGCTACGGCGCTGCCCTGCGTGCCGGCGTGGAGGCGGCCAAGGGCCGGTACGTCATCATGGGCGATGCCGACGACAGCTACGACTTCAGCCGCCTCGAGCGCTTCGTCGAGGCGCTGCGCGCCGGCCATCCCCTGGTGATGGGCAACCGCTTCAAGGGCGGCATCCTCCCCGGCGCCATGCCGGCGATGCACCGCTACGTCGGCAATCCGATCCTGAGCTTTATCGGCCGGCTGTTCTTTCGCACCCGAATCGGGGACTTTCACTGCGGGCTCCGCGGCTTCGATCGGCAGGCGGTGCTCCGCCTGGGGCTGCGCACACCGGGCATGGAGTTCGCGAGTGAAATGGTCGTCAAGGCCGTGCTCGCCGGCTGGCACATCGCCGAGGTCCCGACGACCCTCGCGCCGGATGGCCGTGGCCGGCCGCCGCACCTGAGAAGCTGGCGCGACGGCTGGAGGCATCTGCGTTTCCTGCTGCTCTTCAGCCCGCGCTGGCTGTTCCTGTACCCGGGTCTGGCGCTGCTGGTCATGGGCGCCGCGGTAACGACCACGCTCTACTTCTCCCCGCTGCGCATCGGCGGCGCCGGGCTGGACATCCATACGATGCTCTATGCCGCGGCCGGTACCCTGCTCGGGCTGCAGCTCTGCCTGTTCGCCTTGTTTGCGCGCGTTTCGGCGCAGTCCGCGGGGCTGCTGCCGCGCCAGCCGCTCGTCGACCGGCTGCTGCGCGCGGTAACGCTCGAGCGTGGCCTGCTTGCCGGCATCGGCATCGCGTTCATCGGCTTTGTCTGGAGCGCAGCAGCGTTCTGGCAGTGGCACGACACTGGCTTTGGGGCGCTCGACCCGCGTGCGATGATGCGCGAGACCATTCCCGCCAGCGCGCTGATGGTCGGCGGCATGGAGGTGGCGCTCGCCTCCTTCCTGCTCAGCGTCCTGCGGCTCAACGAGAGCCGCTAGGTAGCCCCGATGCCCCGGCTGGCCCCGCTTGGCTTCCCGGCGCTTCTCTGCACGGCGGTCTTTTCCAGGCAGATTCTCCTGATTGCGCTTGTCAGTGTCGGCGCATCGGTCGCGTGCACCGTGGTGGGCGGGCAGGATCTGAATTTCGATCTGCAGGTCTACCACTACTACCTCGGCTACAGCGCTTTCGTCGATCGCTTCGCCCTGGATTACCTGGCCGCGAGCTTCCAGGGCTACCAGTCGCCCGTGCCCTACGTGCTGCTGTACTGGCTGGATAGCGTGGGTACGCCTCCCTTCATCAACGCCTCGATTCACGCTGCGATCCACGCGCTCAATCTGATCCTGCTGTTTCTGCTGGCCCAGTCGCTCGTTGGGACGAACGCGACGGGCCGCGACCGCGTGACGGTGGTGGCGTTCTGGCTGATGGGCGCCGTCGCTCCGATCTACTGGCACCTCGTCGGCACCTCGTACGCCGACCTGGTGACGAGCGCGCCGGTGCTGGCCGGCCTGTGGCTGACCGCGCGCGCCATGCCCGGCTCCGGGCGCCTGCCCCCGAGCGCGCTCTGGGGGATCGCCGCCGGTGCGGCGCTCGCCGGCGTCGCCACCGGCCTCAGGGTCCACAACGCGATCTATGTCGCGGGCCTGTTGTGCGCGCTCGCCCTGGCGCGGTTTTCCTCTCCCCGGGAGAGGATGCGCGCGCTCGGGGTGTTCTGCCCTGCCGCCTTCGCCGGCTGGCTGCTGTGCTTCGCGCCCTGGGCGCAGCGCGTCTACCGCGAGTTCGGCAACCCGCTTTTCCCGTTCTACAACGCCGTGTTCCGCTCCCCCGATTTCCCCGCGGCCAACCTGCCGCTCACTTCATTTGTTCCGGACAATCTCCACGACCTGATCGCGCTGCCGTTCCGCATGGCGACCTACACCTACTGGGTCTACGTGGAAGCGCGTCTGCCGGATGTGCGGCCCGGATTGCTGGTCGTCTGTCTGGCGGCGGGCGCGCTGCTGTGGTTGTTCCGACGCGAACTCTTTCGCGAGGGTGGTGGCGGACCGCCACAAGAGCGGCACTTCATCTTGCTTTTCTTTGCCGCGAGCGCTCTCCTCTGGCTGGCCACATCGAGCAACGGCCGCTACGGCATCGCGCTGTTCCTGCTGGGAGGTCCGGTGTGCGGCGTGGTGCTCTCCCGGCTGCTGCCGTTTCGCTACGTGCTGGCGGCAATCGCCGCCGTTCTTGTCTGGCAGGTCCTGCTGCAGGGGATGCTCTTCCGCCAATCGAGGGTGGCGTCTACGCCCTGGGCGTCCCGCTACTTCGACTGGAATCTCCCGGATCGCTACAAGCGCGAGCCCGCAACGTTTCTCGCGTTTGGTCTCCAGACGGCCTCGACGCTTGCGCCGCGGGTGCATCCAGCGTCCTCGCACGTCAATCTGGTGGGGCAATACACCCCGAGCATTGACAGCCCCGGCAGCGACCGGATCAGGCGCATCATTGCCCTTCCCCACCGGCGGCTATACGGCGTCTTCGATTTCGACTACACGCAAACGGGCGAGCCGGGGGCGGAGTCCGTCAAAACCTATTTCAGGGACCATCTCAGGCTCTGGGGATTGGACTTCAGCGATGAATCGTGCGAGGCGGTTTCGCTGCGCACGAGCTCCGAGCGATCGGTCTGGATCAAGCGAGTCGCCGGACTTACGATTCACGCCGTTCCGCCGTCGTTCATCGTCTGCGAGCTTCGGCCAAGCGCCCCTGAGGAGCACGAGCGCGCGGTTGCGGAATTCACGAGCTTCAAGAGGAAGCTGGAACGCTTTGGCGCGGCCTGCCCGCAGTACTTCGGGAAACCCTTCAGCTATACCCGGGTCTACCAACGCTGGATCGTGTCGCAGCTCGCCTCGTTCGATTGGCGGCTCGACGTCCCGGACGAGGGCGCGATCTACCTGCGGCAGTCGAAGCCGCCTAACGCGGTCTTGCAGCTGGGCCGTGTGACCCGCGAGGCGATCTTGCCGAACGAACCCGATTGCACAAAGTGGTTCTCCAGACTGGCGGAACTTTCAGCGCAAGAGCTTCGCGAGTGATCCGCTTTGACCCTGCGCTGCCGATCAACGCGCGGCGCGAGGAGATCTGCGCCACCGTGGAGGCGAACCCGGTCGTGATCGTCTGCGGCGAGACCGGCTCGGGCAAGACCACCCAGCTGCCGAAGATGCTGCTCGACATGGGCCGCGACAGGGCCGGCCGCATCGGCCACACCCAGCCGCGCCGCATCGCCGCGCGCTCGGTCGCGGCGCGCATCGCCGAGGAGCTGGGCAGCGAGCTCGGCGGGACCGTGGGCTACAAGGTGCGCTTCCACGACAAGGTCGGCGCGCGCTCGGCGATCAAGCTCATGACCGACGGCATCCTGCTCGCCGAGACGCAGGGCGATCGGGCGCTGCGCGAGTACGGCTCGATCATCGTCGACGAGGCCCATGAGCGCAGTCTCAACATCGATTTTCTTCTCGGTTACCTGAAAAGACTCACCCGTGAACGGCACGACTTGAAGCTGGTGATCACGTCGGCCACCATCGACGCAGAGCGCTTTTCCAGGCATTTCAACGGCGCGCCGGTGATCGAGGTCTCGGGCCGGCTCTATCCGGTCGAGGTGCGCTACCGCCCGGTGGGCGGGGATGCCGAGGACACGACGCGCGACGAAGAGGAGCAGGCGCTTGCCGACGCGGTGGACGAGCTGTGCCGCGAGGGCGAGGGCGACGTGCTGGTCTTCCTGCCCGGCGAGCGCGAGATCCGGGAGGCGGGCGAGACGCTGCGCAAGAAAGGCCTGCGCGGCGTCGAGATCCTGCCGCTCTATTCGCGGCTGTCGGCGGCCGAGCAGGACCGGATCTTCCATCCCGGCAAGGCCCGCCGAGTCGTGCTTGCAACGAATGTCGCCGAGACCTCGCTCACGGTGCCGCGCATCCGCTACGTGGTGGATACCGGCGAGGCGCGCGTCAAGCGCTACAGCTATCGCAACAAGGTGGAGATGCTGCAGGTCGAGGCCATCTCGCAGGCGGCGGCGCAGCAGCGCGCGGGCCGCTGCGGTCGCGTCGCCGACGGCATCTGCATCCGCCTCTACTCGGAGGAGGACTTCCGGAAGCGGCCGGCCTACACCGATCCGGAGGTGCTGCGCTCGTCGCTCGCCGCGGTGATCCTGCGCGCGAAGAGCCTCGGCCTCGGCGAGCTGGAGGACTTTCCCTTCCTCGACCCGCCGGCGCCGCGCGCGATCGCCGACGGCTACGGCCTGCTGCAGGAGCTGAACGCGGTCGATGCCGGTCGCGAGCTCACCGCCATCGGCCGCGAGCTCGCGCGCCTGCCGCTCGACCCGCGCATCGGCCGCATGCTCGTCGCCTCGCGCACGGAGCGCTGCCTCGCGCAGGTGCGCATCATCGCCGCGGCGCTCTCGGTGCAGGACCCGCGCAGCCGGCCGGCCGACAAGGCCGCCGCGGCCGACGAGCGCCATGCGCAGTTCGCCGACGAGCGCTCCGACTTCCTCGCCTTCCTCAAGCTGTGGCAGCTCTTCGACGGCAAATGGGAGAAGGCCTGTCGCGAGAACTTTCTTTCGCTGCCACGCATGCGCGAGTGGCGCGACGTCGAGGCGCAGCTCGGCAAGACGCTCGAGGAGCTCGAATGGCCGGCGTCCTCGTCGAGCGAGTATCGCCCGATCCACCGCGCGCTTTGCACGGGGCTTCTCGGCAACGTCGGAATGCGCGAGGAGGCGGAGGGAAGCTATCTCGGCGCGCGCGGCATCAGGTTCTGGGTCCATCCCGGCTCGGGCGTGAGGAAGCCGGGGCGATGGGTGATGGCGGGCGAGCTGGTGGAAACGACGCGGCTTTTTGCGCGCTCGGTCGCTGCCATCGACCCGAAGTGGCTGGAGGAGCTCGGCGGGCATCTGCTGAAGCGCGAGCGGCACGACCCGTTCTGGGACCCGCGACGCGGGCAGGTGCTGGCGCTCGAGCGCGCGACCCTCTATGGACTGCCGGTCTACTCGAATCGGCGCGTCGCCCACGACGATCCAAGAGAGGCGCGCGAGATCTTCATCCGCGAGGCGCTGGTGAAGGGCGGGCTCGAGACGCGCGCGCCGTTCCTCGCCCACAACCGCCGCCTGGCGGCGGAGATCGAGCGCCTCGAGCACAAGTCGCGCCGCCCGGACATCCTGGTCGACGAGGAGTTGATCCACGCCTGTTACGAAGCGCGCATTCCGGACCATGTCCATTCCGCGGCGGCGTTCGAGCACTGGCGCGCGCAGGCGGAGAAAGGCAACCCCAAGCTGCTCTTCCTCGCGCGCGAGGAGCTGATGCGGCACGAGGCGGCCGGCATCACCACCGACAACTTTCCGCCGGCGCTGCAGCTCGGGCCGAACCGCCTGCAGCTCGACTACCACTTCGAGCCCGGCTCCCCGCGCGACGGCGTGACGCTGACCGTGCCGCTCGCGCTGCTCAACCAGGTGCCGGCGGCGCGCTGCGAATGGCTGGTGCCGGGCCTGCTGAAGGAGAAGGTGAAGGCGCTCGCCAAGTCGATTCCGCAGCGGCTGCGCCACAAGCTCGGCCCGCTCGACGATTTCACCGCGGCATTCCGGGAAGCGGTAGCGGCATCGGACATGCCGCTCGGCGACGCGCTCAGGCGGTTTGTACGACAGGAATTCAATCTGGAAATCCCCGTCGATGCGCTGCGTCCTGACTCGGCGCCGCCGCACCTGCACATGAATTTCCGCGTGCTGGCCGAGGACGGCCGGCAGCTGGCGATGGGGCGCGACCTGCCGGCGCTGAAGAAGGAACTCGGCAGGGAGACGGAAACGATCCTGCGCGAGGAAGCAGCGATTCCCGAAGCCGAGCGGCATACCGGCTGGACGATGGGCGACCTGCCCGAGCTGATGGAGATCGAGCGCGACGGCCAGACGCTGATCGGCTATCCGGCGCTGGTCGACGCCGAGAACGCCGTGGTGCTGCAGGTGCTCGACTCGCCGGAGAAGGCGCGCGAATCGCATCGCGCCGGCGTGCGGCGGCTCCTGGCCATCGCCTTTCGCGACCGCATCCGTGACCTGCAGAAGGCTTTCGCCAAGGACGTGAAGCTGGCCCCCCTTGCCGCCGACATCGTCGCCGCCTCGCTCGAGCGCACGTTCCTCGCCGGCGAGACGCCGACCACGGCGAAGGATTTCGCCCGCCGGGTCGAGGAGGGCCGCAGCCGCTTCGGCCTGATCGCGCAGGAGATCGCGCGCAGCGCGGCTGGCATCGTCGCCGAGCACGCGGCGCTGCAGAAGAAGCTCGCCGCCGTGGAGAAGAATTTCCCGCAGGCCGCGCTCGAAGTGCGCCAGCAGCTCGAGCGCCTGCTTGCCCGGGGGTGGCTCGCGCGCATGCCGTGGGAGAGGGTGCAGCATCTGCCGCGCTACCTGCGCGCCGCGTCGCTGCGCCTCGACAAGCTGCGCGCCGACCCGCAGCGCGACGCGCGCCTTGCCGCCGAAGTGGCGAGGCTCGAGACCCCCTATCGCCGGCAGGTGGAGGGCCGCGCCCGCTACGGCGCGCCCCCGGCCGAGCTGGAGCAGTTCGGCTGGCTGCTCGAGGAGCTGCGCGTGTCGCTCTTCGCCCAGGAGCTGCGCACGCCGGTGCCGGTCTCGGCGAAGCGGCTCGCCAAACTCTGGCAGACTCTCCGGACATGAAACCGGTGTTCGGCGCACTCGGCTACGCGGCGGCCAACCTGCTGCACCCGCGCATGCTGTGGCTGATGGTCTGGCCGATGCTGATCGCGGCCGGGTTCTGGGGCATCGCTGCGCTCTTCCTGTGGGTGCGGACCGCGCTGCGGATCGCGGAAGTGATCCAGGCGGGGCTCGAAGTCTTCCACCTGCAGGCGCCCGATGCGGCGCTGATCGCGGCGCACGCGGTGCTGTTCCTGCTGTTCGTGCCCCTGGTCTGGCTCACGGCGCTGTTCATCCTCGGCGTTTTCGGCATGGGGGAAATGGTCGAGCACGTTGCCGCCCAGTCGTTCCCGAATCTCGAGCGGCGCCATGGCGGCGGCCTGGCCGGCTCGATTGCCAACGGCATCGCCACGCTGCTCGGCATGCTCCTGCTGGCCGTCGTCACTCTGCCGCTGTGGCTGCTCGCGCCGCTCTGGCCGCTGATCCCGCTCGTCATCTTCGCCTGGGCGAACCAGCGGCTGCTGCGCTTCGACGCGCTGGCCGAGCACGCCGAGCGCCAGGAGATGCGGCAGATCTTCCGGCAGCGGCGCGGCCACCTGTACCTGCTCGGTCTGCTGCTCGCGCTGGTCGCCTATATCCCGGTGGTGGGATTCGTCGCGCCGGTGCTGTTCGGCCTCGCGTTCATCCGCTACCTGCTCGGCGCCCTGGCCGAACATAGAGCGTCGCTATCGCCGCCATGACGACAAAGAATTGGCCGCGGCGCGCGCGCGTCCCTAGACTCGGTCTCTGATTCTTTAGGAGAGATCGAAACATGCTGCAGAGTCGCGAAGGCCAGAAGGTTCCGCAGGCGAGCTTCCGTTCCCGCACCGAGAGCGACTGGAAGACGCTGACGACGGACGACCTTTTCCAGGGCAAGACCGTGGTGGTGTTTTCCCTGCCGGGGGCGTTCACGCCCACCTGCTCCTCGACGCACGTGCCGCGCTACAACGAGCTCGCGCCGGCGTTCTTCGCCAACGGCGTCGACCGCATCGTCTGCGTCTCGGTCAACGACGCCTTCGTCATGAACGAGTGGGCGCGCACGCAGGAGTGCGGCAACATCCTGATGGTGCCGGACGGCAACGGCGAGTTCACCGAGAAGATGGGCATGCTGGTCGACAAGAGCGAGCTCGGCTTCGGCAAGCGCTCGTGGCGCTACTCGATGCTGGTGAAGGACGGCGTGATCGCGAAGATGTTCATCGAGCCGGAGAAGCCCGGCGACCCGTTCGAGGTATCCGACGCGGACACGATGCTGAACTACCTCAACCCGAAGGCGAAGAAGCCCGACCAGGTCGCCATCCTGACGCGCGAAGGCTGCGGCTACTGCACCAGGGCCAAGGCGCTTCTCAAGGACCTGGGATACGCGTATTCCGAGGTGAAGCTCGACCACAGCGACCGCTCGCGCGTCGTCGGCGCGATTACCGGCCGCGGCACCGTGCCGCAGGTCTTCGTCAACGGTAAGCACATCGGCGGCCTGGAGGATCTCCAGAGTTGGGCAAAGAAGGCAGCCTGATTGTTCGGCGCTTTCATCATCGGCGATGAGATCATCGTCGGCAAGCGCCAGGACAAGCATCTGACGTTCCTCATCGGGGCCCTCGCGAAGCGAGGGCTGCGTCTTTCCTGGGCCCAGTATCTCGGCGACGACCCCGCGCGCCTCACCGCCGCGCTGAAGAGCTCTTTTTCGACGAAGGACGTCGTCTTCAGCTTCGGCGGGATCGGTGCCACGCCCGACGATCACACGCGCCAGTGCGCGGCCGCTGCCTGGGGTGTTAAGCTGAGACTTCACCCGGAAGCGGAGAAGGAAATTCGCGGCCGCTTCGGCGGCGAGACCACGCCGGAGCGCCTGGCGATGGGCGAATTTCCCGCCGGCGCCCTCATCATTCCCAACCCGGTGAACCGCATCCCGGGCTTCTCGCTCGCCGAGCACCATTTCGTGCCGGGCTTTCCGCAGATGGCGTGGCCGATGGCCGAGTGGGTGCTCGATACCCGCTACCGCGAGCGCTTCGATTCGCAGAAGTGGGGCGAGGCGTCGATCCTGGTGTTCGAGGCCGGCGAGAGCCAGCTCATCCCGGCGATGAAGGCCGTGGAGGCCGCTTTTCCCGCCATCAAGG
>Ga0210070_1000041_pt1 | contig 8947 bp, 9 predicted proteins | sample Sandmound_ThreeS_2_FD_185573 | JGI IMG/M metagenome (GOLD analysis project Ga0210070, IMG submission 185573) | Wetland microbial communities from the San Francisco Bay, California, USA, that impact long-term carbon sequestration -... | ecosystem: Environmental > Aquatic > Marine > Wetlands ...
CGCGGCCCTCAGGGGCGGGGTGGTCGGCACGCTGATGACCAACTTCGGGCTCGAGCAGGTGCTCCAGCAGCTCGCCATCCCCTTCGCGCGAGCCGCGGTGGGCGACCGCTATGTGCTCGAGTTGCTGAAGGACCGCGGCTGGCAGCTCGGCGGCGAGAACTCCGGTCACATCATCTGCCTGGACAAGCACACGACCGGCGATGGGATCATCTCGGCGCTGCAGGTGCTCACCGCGGTGCGCGAGAGCGGCAAGCCGCTCGCTGCGCTCACCTCGGAGCTGCGCATGTATCCTCAAGTGCTGCTCAACGTGAAGGTGCCGCGCGGCTTCGACTGGCGCAAGCACGAAGCAATCGGAGCGGCGCAGACGCGGGCCGAGCGCAGCCTCGACGGCCGCGGCCGGGTGCTGCTGCGGGCCTCGGGCACCGAGCCGGTGCTGCGCGTCATGGTCGAGGGCGAGCCGCGCGAGGCGATCCAATCGGCGGCGGACGCCATCGCTTCCGCCGTCCGGAGCGCCGCAAAAATCTAGAGGCGGCGCAGCGGCCGCACGCCCGATTCGGGCTGCAGCGTCACGTGGTCGATGCTGAAGGCCTCGTGCAGCCGGTGCTGCAGGTCGGCGAGGGTGCGATCCCATTCCGTGAGGCTGCGCACCACCACGTGCGCGGACAGCGCGGTACGGCTACCCGACAGCGTCCAGACATGCAGGTCGTGCACCGAAAGCACGCCCTCCACGCGCGCCATTTCGGCGCCTACCGCCTCGACCGACACGCCGTGCGGCACGCCTTCCATCAGCGCGTGCAGGCTCTCGCGCATCAGGCGCGCCGCGGAGATCGCGATCAGGACGCAGATGGCGAGCGAGGCAAGCGCGTCGACCGGCGTCCAGCCGGTCGCGGCGATGATTGCGCCGGAGGCGAGCGCGGCAACCGAGCCGAGCACGTCGCCGAGCACGTGCAGCCGCGCGGCGCGGGTGTTCATGTCGTGGCGGTGCGGCGAGAGGCGGCGGAGCACCCAGAGGTTGACGAGCAGCCCGGCGGCGGCGATCGATGCCGCGGCTAGGCCGTTCACGGGGGACGGGTCTTTCAATCTCAAAAACCCTTCATAGGCGAGCGCGACCACGATGGCGAGCATCACGGTGGCGTTGACCAGGGCGGCGACCACTTCGGCGCGCCCGAGGCCGTAGGAGTGGCGCTGCGAGGGAGGGCGGCGCGCCATCCAGGCGGCGAGCGCGCCCAGGATCAGCGCGGCCGCGTCGGTGAGCATGTGCCCGGCGTCCGACAGCAGCGCGAGCGATCCGGTCCACCAGCCGCCCACCGCTTCGGCCACGGCGAACACGATCGTGACGATCGCGGCGCGGCTCAGAATCTCGTCGGCGCGGGAATGCCCGTGATGATGATGGTGCTCGGCCATCGCGGTCCACTATATAGCTGCCGGGATGTAGCCGCTCCGTTGCGGCGCGGAAAAAATGCCGGATTGCAGTAAAATTCAGAGGCATGGGACGCTCGCGGTTGGTCGCCGGCAACTGGAAGATGCACGGCAGCCGACAGGCGAACCGGGCGCTCCTGGAAGGGCTGATCGGCGCGGTGCCGCAGGTGCAGGGGGTGGGGTGCGCAGTCTGCGTTCCGTTTCCGTACCTCGGCGAGGTGGCCGGGCAGCTGAAGGGCACTTCGATCGCCTGGGGGGCGCAGAACGTCAGCGAGCACGCGCAAGGCGCCTATACCGGCGAAGTCTCGGCGGCGATGCTGGCGGAATTTGGCTGCCGCTACGTGATCGTCGGGCACTCCGAGCGCCGGCAGCTGTACGGCGAGAGCGACGCGCAGGTGGCGGCGAAGTTCGCGGCAGTGATGGCGGCGGGCATGACGCCGATCCTGTGCGTCGGCGAAACGCTCGAGGAACGTGACGCAGGCAGGACCGAGGCAGTCGTCGGGCGTCAGTTAAGCAAGGTTTTGGAAAAGACTTCTTTTGCAAAGGCAGTTCTGGCGTACGAGCCCGTCTGGGCGATCGGCACGGGGCGCAACGCGACGCCCGGGCAGGCGCAGGAGGTCCACGCTTTTCTCAGGAGACGAGTCTCTCCTGAAACTGCAATTATTTATGGCGGCAGCGTCAAGCCGCAGAACGCGGCGGCGATCTTCGCCATGCCGGACGTCGACGGCGGCCTGATCGGCGGCGCGTCGCTGGTGGCGAAGGATTTCATCGATATCGTGAAAGCGGCAAAGACATGAGCTTCTGGACCAATGTTTTGATCGTGCTGCACGTAGTAGTGGCGCTCGGCATCATCGGCCTGGTGCTGCTCCAGCACGGCAAGGGCGCGGACATGGGCTCGGGCTTCGGCGGCGGGGCCTCGGGCAGCCTGTTCGGCGCCACCGGCTCGGCGAATTTCCTTTCGCGTGCGACCGCGGTCCTCGCCGCGATCTTCTTCACGCTCAGCCTGGCGCTCGCCTACGTCGCGACGCGCAAGCCGGCGGAGGAGGGCGGCGGCGTGATCGACGTCATTCGCAGCAAGCAGAGCCAGCCGGCGAAGCCCGAGGCGAAAAAGGCGGAGGCCGAGAAACCCGGTGCAGAGGCGCCGAAACCTCCCGAGACAGGTGAACGGCAGGTGCCGCAGTAATTTTTTGGGGGATAATTCGCAGTTATTGCCCACGTGGTGAAATTGGTAGACACGCTAGCTTGAGGGGCTAGTGGCCTAAAAAGCCGTAGCAGTTCGAGTCTGCTCGTGGGCACCAAAACCATGCTCGCAGAATATTTTCCGATTCTGCTGTTCATCGGCGTCGCCGTGATGATCGGCGTCGCGCCGATGGTGCTCGGCAAGCTGCTCGGACCGAGCCGCCCCGACCCGGAGAAGCTTTCGCCCTACGAGTGCGGCTTCGAGGCGTTCGAGGACGCGCGCATGAAGTTCGACGTACGCTACTACCTGGTGGCGATCCTGTTCATCCTCTTCGACCTCGAGATCGCCTTCCTCTTCCCCTGGGCGACGGTGATCAACGACATCGGCTTTGCCGGCTTCCTGTCGATGATGATCTTCCTCGCCATCCTCACCGTCGGCTTCGTCTACGAGTGGATGAAAGGCGCGCTGGAATGGGAATAGAAGGCGTTCTCAAGCAGGGCTTCGTCACGACCACCGTCGATGCGGTGGTCAACTGGACGCGCACCGGCTCGCTCTGGCCGATGACTTTCGGCCTCGCCTGCTGCGCGGTGGAGATGATGCACGCCGGCGCGGCGCGCTACGACCTCGACCGCTTCGGCATCGTCTTCCGCCCCAGCCCGCGCCAGTCCGACCTGATGATCGTCGCCGGCACGCTGTGCAACAAGATGGCGCCGGCGCTGCGCAAGGTCTACGACCAGATGGCCGAGCCGCGCTGGGTGATCTCGATGGGCTCGTGCGCCAACGGCGGCGGCTACTACCACTACTCGTACTCCGTGGTGCGCGGCTGCGACCGCATCGTGCCGGTCGACGTCTACGTGCCGGGCTGTCCGCCGACCGCGGAAGCGCTCCTCTACGGTATCGTCCAGCTGCAGAACAAGATCAAGCGGACCAATACGATCGCTCGATGACACCGCGCCTGCAGAAGCTTTTTGATGCGATCAAGGACCTCAACCCGGTCGAGCGGCTGGGCGAAATCACCGTTGAAGTGGCTTCTTCCAGCTATCGTTCCGTCTGTGAAAAGCTGAGAGACGCTCACGGCTTCGAGCAGCTGATCGATCTCTGCGGCGTCGACTACGCCGCCTACGGCGACAAACCGCGCGAAGGCAAGCGCTTTGCCGTTGTCCTTCATTTGTTATCCATCAAGAATAATGTGAGGCTGCGAGTCCGCGCCTTCTGTCCCGACGACGAGTTCCCGGTGGTGGCGTCGCTGGTGGAGGTGTGGCCGGTCGCCAACTGGTTCGAGCGCGAGGCGTTCGACCTCTACGGCATCGTCTTCGAGGGCCATCCCGACCTGCGGCGCATCCTCACCGACTACGGCTTCGTCGGCCACCCGTTCCGCAAGGACTTCCCGCTCTCCGGCCATGTGGAGATGCGCTACGACCCGGAGCAGAAGCGCGTCATCTATCAGCCGGTGACCATCGAGCCGCGCGAAGTCACGCCGCGCATCGTGCGCGAGCAGAACTACGCCAAGGAAGGGGAATAGTGGCGGAGATCCGCAACTACACGATGAACTTCGGGCCGCAGCACCCGGCGGCGCACGGCGTGCTGCGCCTGGTGCTCGAGCTCGACGGCGAGGTAATCCAGCGGGCAGACCCTCACATAGGGCTGTTGCATCGGGCTACGGAAAAGCTCGCAGAGCACAAGACTTTCATCCAGTCCGTGCCCTACATGGATCGGCTCGACTACATGTCGATGATGTGCAACGAGCACGCCTACGTCATGGCGATCGAGCGGCTGATCGGCATCGAGGTGCCGATCCGCGCCCAGTACATCCGCGTCCTGTTCGACGAGATCACGCGCATCCTCAACCACCTGCTGTGGCTCGGGGCGCACGGCCTCGATTGCGGCGCCATGACGGTCTTCCTCTACTGCTTCCGCGAGCGCGAGGACCTGATGGACGCGTACGAGGCGGTCTCGGGGGCGCGCATGCACGCGGCCTACTACCGCCCGGGCGGCGTCTACCGCGACCTGCCCGACCGCATGCCGCAGTACGACGCGCTGCGCTCGAAGAACGCCGCCCAGATCAAGCGGCTGAACGCCGACCGGCAAGGCTCGCTGCTCGACTTCCTCGAGGCCTTCACCGAGCGCTTCCCCGGCTACGTCGACGACTACGAGACGCTGCTCACCGAGAACCGCATCTGGAAGCAGCGCACGGTCGGCATCGGCGTCGTCTCGCCCGAGCGCGCGCTCGCGCTCGGCTTCACCGGCGCCATGCTGCGCGGCTCGGGCATCGAGTGGGACCTGCGCAAGAAGCAGCCCTACGAGGTTTACGACCGCCTGGAGTTCGGCATCCCGGTCGGCGTGAACGGCGACTGCTACGACCGCTACCTGGTGCGGGTCGAGGAGATGCGGCAGGCGAACCGCATCATGAAGCAGTGCATCGACTGGCTGCGCAAGAATCCGGGCCCGGTGATGACCGACAACCACAAGGTGGCGCCGCCCAGCCGGCTGGAGATGAAGGAGGGGATGGAGCAGCTCATCCACCACTTCAAGCTGGTCACCGAGGGCATGCACGTGCCCGAAGGCGAGGTGTATGCCGCGATCGAGGCGCCGAAGGGTGAATTCGGCATCTACCTCGTGTCCGACGGCGCCAACAAGCCCTACCGCATGAAGATCCGCCCGCCCGCGTTCGCGCACCTCGCGGCGCTGGACGAGATGTCGCGCGGCCACATGCTGGCCGACGCCGTCGCCATCATCGGCACCCAGGACATCGTCTTCGGGGAGGTCGATCGATGACTTTGTCCGCGGCTTCGCTGGAAAAAATCGACAAGGAGATCGCCAAGTACCCGGCCGACCAGAAGCAGTCGGCGGTGATGAGCGCGCTCATCATCGCCCAGGACGAGAAAGGCTGGCTGTCGACCGAAGTGATGGACACCGTCGCCGGATACCTCGGCATGCCTCCGGTCGCGGTCTACGAGGTGGCGACGTTCTACTCCATGTACAACCTGAAGCCGACCGGCAAGTACAAGCTCACGCTCTGCACCTGCCTGCCGTGCGGCCTGCAGGGGGCGCTCGCCGCCGGCGACCACCTGCGCGAGAAGCTCGGCATCGATTTCAACGAGACCACCCCCGACGGGCGCTTCACGCTCAAGGAAGGCGAGTGCATGGGCGCCTGCGCGATGGCGCCGGTGCTGCTGGTCAACAACAAGAAGATGCACGACTACCTGTCGAACGAGAAGCTCGACCAGCTCCTGGAAAGCCTCAAATGAACTACGGTCCTGACGCGATCCTGATGAAGGGCCTCGACGGCCGAAACTGGCGCCTCAAGGACTACGAGGCGCGGGATGGATATGCGGCCCTGAAGAAAATCCTCCAGGAAAAACGCAAGCCCGAGGACATCACCAACGACCTGAAGAAGTCCGCGCTGCGCGGCCGCGGCGGCGCGGGCTTCCCCACCGGCCTCAAGTGGTCGTTCATGCCGCGCCAGTTCCCCGGCGCCAAGTACGTGGTGTGCAACTCGGACGAGGGCGAGCCCGGCACCTGCAAGGACCGCGACCTTCTGCGCTACAACCCGCACTCGGTGATCGAGGGCATGATCATCGCCGGCTACGCCATGCAGGCGAACGCCGGCTACAACTACATCCACGGCGAGATCTGGGAGACCTACGAGCAGTACCAGGAGGCGTTGCGGGAGGCGTATGCCGCCGGCTATCTCGGCAAGAACATCCTCGGCTCCGATTTCTCCTACGAGATGTATGCCCATCCGGGTTACGGTGCCTACATCTGCGGCGAGGAGACGGCGCTGCTCGAATCGCTCGAAGGCAAGAAGGGCCAGCCGCGCTTCAAGCCGCCGTTTCCGGCGAGCTACGGCCTGTACGGCAAGCCGACCACGATCAACAACACCGAGACCTTCGCCGCGGTGCCCTGGATCCTGCGCAACGGCGCGGACGCTTTCCTGGCTCTGGGCCGGCCGAACAACGGCGGGACCAAGATCTTCTCTGTGACCGGACACGTGAATCGTCCCGGCAACTACGAAGTCAAGCTCGGCACGCCCTTCGCGAAGCTGCTGGAAATGGCTGGGGGTGTTTACAAAGGAAATAAGTTGAAAGCGGTCATCCCGGGCGGCTCTTCCATGCCGGTGCTGCCGGCCGACATCATGATGAAGACCGACATGGATTACGACTCGATCGCCAAGGCGGGATCGATGCTCGGCTCCGGCGCGGTGATCGTGATGGACGAGCGGACCTGCATGGTGCGGGCGCTCGAGCGCCTGTCGTACTTCTACTTCGAGGAGTCCTGCGGCCAGTGCACGCCGTGCCGCGAGGGCACCGGCTGGCTCTACCGCGTGGTCAACCGCATCGAGAACGGGCAGGGGCGAATGGAGGACCTGGCGCTGCTCGACGACGTCGCCGACAACATCGCCGGCCGCACGATTTGCGCGCTGGGCGACGCCGCGGCGCTGCCGGTGAAAAGCTTCATCAAACATTTCCGTGCCGAATTCGTGCACCACATCGAGCACAAGCGCTGCCTCCACGAGAACATGGAGCCGCGCTGGGGTCGTACGCAGAAAGAAAAGCTGAAAGAAGCGGCGTAATGCTGAAAATCACCGTCGACGGCACGGAAGTCGAAGTCCAGCACGGCGCGACCGTGATGGACGCGGCGCACAAGATCGGCGCCTACGTGCCGCATTTCTGCTGGCACAAGAAGCTCTCGATCGCCGCCAACTGCCGCATGTGCCTGGTCGAGGTCGAGAAGGCGCCCAAACCGCTGCCGGCCTGCGCTACGCCGGTGACCGACGGCATGAAGGTCTGGACGCATTCGCCCGCCGCGAAGACCGCGCAGAACGGGGTGATGGAGTTCCTGCTCATCAACCATCCGCTCGACTGCCCGATCTGCGACCAGGGCGGCGAGTGCCAGCTGCAGGACCTGGCCGTGGGGTACGGGCACAGCAGCTCGCGCTACCAGGAAGAGAAGCGGGTGGTGCTGCGCAAGGAGCTGGGCCCGCTGGTCGCGGCGGAGGAGATGAGCCGCTGCATCCAGTGCACGCGCTGCGTGCGCTTCGGCCAGGAGATCGCCGGCGTGATGGAGCTCGGCCTCGCCGGCCGCGGCGAGCACTCCGAGATCGTTTCCTTCGTCGGGCGCGCGGTCGAGTCCGAGCTCTCCGGCAACATGATCGATCTCTGCCCGGTGGGCGCCCTGACCTCCGAGCCCTTCCGCTACAGCGCCCGTACCTGGGAGCTCTCGCGTCGCAAGTCGGTTTCCCCGCACGACGGCCTCGGCTCGAACCTGGTGGTGCAGGTGAAGCAGAACAAGGTGATGCGCGTGCTGCCGCTCGAGAACGAGGCGGTGAACGAGTGCTGGCTCTCGGACAAGGACCGCTTCTCCTATGAAGGCGTGAATTCCGAGGACCGCCTGCGCCGGTCGATGGTGAAGATGAACGACGCCTGGCAGGAAGCCGACTGGGAGGAGGCTCTCGATCTTGTTGTTTCGAAGATTGGAAGCAATCCGATCGGCGTGCTCGCCTCCCCGCATTCGACTCTGGAGGAGCTCTATCTGGCCGGCAAGCTCGGCTCCTCGGTCGATTTCCGCCTGCGCCAATCCGATTTCTCCGCCGACGGCGCGCGCCGGGGCATCCCTTGGCTGGGCATGCCGATCGCCGAGCTGCAGAACCTCGACCGCGTGCTGGTCGTCGGTTCGTTCCTGCGCAAGGAGCACCCGCTGGTGGCGCACCGGCTGCGCCAGGCGGCGAAGCGTCGCGCCGAGATCCATATGCTGCATTCGGTCGACGACGACTGGCTGATGCCGCTGAAGAGCAAGAAAGTGGTTTCCCCATCCCGGCTGATCGGTGAAATTGCTTCTTTCAAAGAGGCTCTCTCCTCCGGGAGAAACGCGGCTGTTCTCATCGGCAACTTCGCGCAGCAGCATCCGCAGGCGGCGCAGATCGTCGCCGCCGCCCAGGCCCTGGGCGTGAAGGTCGGCATCCTCGGCGAGGCCGCCAATTCGGTCGGCGGCTATGTCGCCGGCCTGCCGGTCGGCGGCAACGTCAACACCGTACTGGCGATGAAGCACCTGGTGCTGCTCAACACCGAGCCCGAGCTCGACTGCGCCGATCCGCAGGCCGCGACGCGCGCCCTGGAGGCCGCCGAGTTCGTGGTGAGCCTCACGCCCTACAAGACTGGACTCGCATACGCCGACGTGCTGCTGCCGATCGCGGCCTTTACCGAGAGCGCCGGCACCTTCGTCAGCATGGAGGGGCGGGTGCAGAGCTTCCACGCGACCGTCAACCCGCTCGGCGACGCGCGGCCCGGCTGGAAGGTGCTGCGCGTGCTCGGCACCATGCTCGGCCGGCCCGGCTGCGAGCTCGACACG
>Ga0210070_1000042_pt1 | contig 8887 bp, 7 predicted proteins | sample Sandmound_ThreeS_2_FD_185573 | JGI IMG/M metagenome (GOLD analysis project Ga0210070, IMG submission 185573) | Wetland microbial communities from the San Francisco Bay, California, USA, that impact long-term carbon sequestration -... | ecosystem: Environmental > Aquatic > Marine > Wetlands ...
CCGGATCGCGCGGTCCTGGACCTGCCGGTCCTTGCGCGCCGCCGTGAGATAGGCGGGCCGCAGGAGGCTGCCGACCTGGTCGGCTCTGAATGGCGGCTTCATTCCGATCTCTCGTCCGGGGCGGATGCTACCATCGCCCGCCCGGTGGACATCCTCTTCGCCAGCGAAACCGAGAAGGCCGAGTTCTGGCTGCCGCTTTTGCAGCGCGCCCTGCCGCAGGATCGATTCTTCGTCGGCGAGGAAAGATCCTGCGATGTCGCGCTGCTCGCCACTCCGCCCGCCGGCACGCTCGCCCGCCTCAAGGGCGTGAAGCTGATCCAGTCGCTGTGGATGGGCGTGGACAAGCTGCTCGCCGATCCCGAGTACCCGCGCGGCGTGCCGCTCGCGCGCCTGATCGATCCCGGCATGGTGGCGGCGATGTCCGAGTCGGTGCTCGCGCACGTGCTCGACTGGCACCGGCACCACGACCGCTACCGCGCGCAGCAGGCGAGGAGCGAGTGGCGCCGCTTCAAGCAGTACCTCGCTTCCGACCGCACCATCGGCATCCTCGGCCTCGGCGAGCTCGGCAGCGATGCCGCGCGCAAGCTCGCCGCGCTCGGCTTTCGCGTCGCCGGCTACAGCCGCCGCCCGAAGCAGCTCGCAGGCGTGCAGAGCTTCACCGACCTCGACGCGATGCTGCCTCTGTGTAACGCACTAGTCTGTCTGCTACCGCTTACGCCTAGCACGCGCGGAATAGTGAACGGCAAAAACCTTGCGCTGCTGAAACCCCACTCCTGTGTCATCAACGTTGCGCGCGGCGGCCACGTCGTGGTCGGCGACCTGCTAAAGAGCCTGGACTCGGGGCATCTCGGCCACGCCTACCTCGACGTGTTCGATAGCGAGCCGCTGCCGCCCGCGAGCCCGCTGTGGAAACATCCGGGCGTCACCATCACGCCGCATTCGGCGGCGCTCACCGAGCCGCGCACCGCGATCGCGAAGATTGTCGAGAACGTCGAGCGCGTGCGGCGCGGCGAAACACCGCTGTACCTGGTCGATTTCGACGCCGGCTACTGACCGAAGGTCCGCGTCTCGCCGGGCCGCATCTCGACCATGCGCGCGCCGAGGCCGCGCTTGTCGAGCGCCGCCTTGAACGCCGCCGGCGTGCCGGCGAGGATCGGATAGGTGCCGAAGTGCATCGGCACGACCTGCTTCGGGTTGACCCATTCCACCGCCAGCGCGGCGCGCGTCGGATCCATGGCGAAATGCCCGCCGATGTTCGACAGCATCAGGTCGACTTTGTAGAACTCGGCGATCAGCTTCATGTCGCTGAAGACATCGGTGTCGCCGGTGTGATAGATCACCGGCCCGTTGTCGATCTGCAGGATGTAGCCCACCGGATTGCCACTGGCGAGCGCCGCTGCCGCGCCCGGGGCCGGCTTGTACATCGGCGGCACCAGCTCCGAGCCGTGCACCGCGGTGGTCAGCGTCACCTTGGCCCCTGCCTTGGGCAGCGCGATGGTGCCGCCGACGTTGCCGCCGGTCGCGAGCGTCGCCTGCGCCTCCGGGTAGCCCAGCACCGACTTCAGGTTGAACTGCAGGCCGTAGGGCGCGACCAGGATCGCCCCGGTCTTCTTGCCGATCTCGACCGCGTCGCCGATGTGGTCCCAGTGGCCGTGGGTGATGAGGATGTAGTCGACCCGCGTCAGCTTGTCGATCGAGTCCTTCTCGGGATTGGTCGGCACCTTCAGCCACGGATCGATGAGGATCACGCCGCCCGACGGCGTCTCGATGCGGAACGCCGCCTGGCCGTACCAGTGGACCTTGGTGCCCTGGGCCGCGGCCGCGCCGCAAGCGAGGGCGAGCGTCAATGCGAGGAGAGCTTTCCTGATCATGATTTACTCCGGTTGGATGCCTACGTCCTGGATGATCCTGCGGAAGCGCGGGATGTCGGCCCGCACCGTGTCGAAGAGCGCCTGCGGCGTGCCGCCGGTCGGCTCGAGTCCCGCCTTGTTCAGCCGGTCGGCCACTTCGGGCGCCGAGAGCGCGCTCTTCATCTCCGCGTGCAGCCGCTCGACGATCGCGCGCGGCGTGCCCGCGGGGAGCGCGAAGGCGAAATAGGTCGAGGCGAGCACCTCCTCGTCGATCCCCGCCTCGGCGAGCGTCGGCACATCGGGCAGGAGCGACGAGCGCTGCTTCGCGCCGAAGGCGAGCGCGCGCAGTCGTCCATCGCGGATGAAGCCGAGGACCGCGGCGGGCGAGGTGATGGTCAACCCCGCCTCTCCAGCTACGACCGCCTGCACCGCGGGGCCCGCGCCCTTGTACGGGACGTGCACCGCGTTCATCCCGCTGCGCGCCTTCAGCGCCTCGATGTTGAGGTGCGCCATGCTGGCGATGCCGAAGCTCGCGTAGTTGATCTTCCCGGGATTCGCGTTCGCGAACTTCACCAGCTCGCCCAGGCTCTTCACCGGCAGCCTCGGGTCGACCACCAGCACATACGAGGCGACCGTGACGATGCCGACGTACTCGAAATCCTTCGTCGGGTCGTAGGCGAGCTTCTGGTAGAGGCTCGGGTTGACGCCGAGCGCGCCGCGGTCGGTGAGCAGCATCGTGTAGCCATCGGGCGCCGCGCCCGCCACCGCCGCGGCGCCGACGGAACCGTTCGCGCCCGGGCGATTCTCGACCACGACCGGCTGCTTCAGCGCCTCGCCCATCTTCTGGGCGACGACGCGCGCGGTCAGGTCGGCGCCGCCGCCGGGCGGGAAGGAGACGATCAGGCGAACGGGGCGAGAGGGATAGGCTTCTTGAGGATGAACCTCACCAGAAATTATTGTCGTTATGACTATTAAAAACCTGGCTATAGCGCCCACCAGCCCACCCCCATTCCCATGATGCTGCGATAAAGCGGCGCGTAGACGAGAAACTCGGGCTTCACCGCGCCGAGCGCGCCGAGCATGACGATCCACTGCCGCAGCTCCGCCTCGCCGTTCTCGATCAGCTCGTCGGCGGAGAAGCGCGCCAGCTTATCGCCTTCGCCGGCGCGCATCCACTCGACGATCCGGCGATCGAACTCGACGCTGATGTCGCCGACGTAGCGCGAGCCGACATGGTGCGCCCACGGGTGCGAGGGCGAGAAGTGCGACAGCCCGCCCGAAGCGGCCAGCACGATTCTCTTGCCGGTAATTTTTTTCTCGATGACACGAGCAAGGGCCTGACCGAACGCGTAGCAGCGCGCCGCCGACGGCGTGGGCGGATGCACCGCGTTGACGAAGAGCGGAATCACCGGGATGCCGCTGTCGCGCACCAGGTAGAGGATCGGCTCGGTGTGCGCGTGCGAGAGCAGCTTGTCGTCCTTGAAGCGGTCCGACCACGAGACGTCGAAGCCCTCCTCCACCGCGCCGGCCACCAGCTTGCGGGCGATCTCCGGCTCGTTCGCGATGCGCGCGGTGTGCTTGCGGTCCCAGTCGTCGGCGATGTAGTCCTCGCCGGTGTAGACCAGGAGCTGCGGCATGTTGTCGCCGGTGAAGTTCTCCGCCTGGTCGTCGCCGATCAGCAGCACCGCGTCGGCGCTCGCCGCCGCGAGGCGCTCGCGGATCTTGCCGTGCGCGTCGCGGATCGGTGCGTAGCGGCGGCGGTTGTCCTCGAGCGTCTCGGCGCGCGCCTCGGCGGTGTCCGACGCCGGCCGCCCGGTCTTCTTCGACACGTTGGCCTTGGAGCGCTCGCGCCGCGTGTCCCAGGTCTCGGGCTCCTGGAAGGTGTAGGCGTGGGAGGTGGCGAAGGCGCCGACGATGGGCATCGATGAAGACTAGCGCGCCAGGTAGCCCGAGTCGATGGGGAGCACGATGCCGGTCACGCATTTCGCGGCCGGGCTGCAGAGGTAGACGATCGCCGCGGCGATCTCTTCCGGCTCCGGCAGCCGGCCGAGCGGCGTGTGCGACAGCACCGTCTTCAGCTTTTCCGGGTCGGAGAAGATCGGCGCCGTGAGATCGGTGCGCACGAAGGTCGGCGCGACCGCGTTGACGCGGATGTTGTCCGCCGCCCACTCGAGCGCCAGGGCGCGCGTCAGGTTCACCACCCCGCCTTTCGACGCCTGGTACGAGGCGTTGGGATAGATGCCGCCCGAGAGGCCCATGATCGAGGCGAGGTTGACGATCGATCCCCCGCCTCGCCGCTTCATGTACGGATGAGCCAGCCTCGAGCATTCGAAGACGGCGGTGAGGTTGAGCGCAATGACGTCGCCCCACTCCTTCGACGACAGCTCCACCGCGGGCTTGCGAGCCGCCCGGCCCGCGTTGTTCACCAGAACATCCAGGGTTTGAATTCTTGCAAAAGCATTCTTCACCTGGACCGGATCGGAGACGTCGCAGCCGGACTCGATGTCGAGCACATGCACTCGCGCGCCGGCCTTCTCCAGCAGCGCGGCCGTGGCCGCGCCGATGCCTTTCGCGCCGCCGGTGACGACCGCGGTTTTTCCGTTCAAGTCGAACATCGAGCGGCAAGTATACTGAGGCGCGATGCACGACCTGGTGATTCGCAACGCGCTGCTCGTCGACGGCCTGGGCTCGCCGCCGCGGCGCGGGGACCTGGCGGTGAGCGAAGGGAAGATTGCCGAAATCGGCTCCTCCGGCAAAGGCAGAGAAGAAATCGATGCGGCTGGCCTGGCATTGATGCCGGGCATCATCGACAACCACACCCACTACGACGCGCAGATCACCTGGGATCCGTGGGCTTCGCCCTCGCCCGCGCTCGGCGTCACCACCGCGGTGATCGGCAACTGCGGCTTCACCATCGCGCCCTGCCGCGAGAGCGATCGCGAGCTGGTGATGAGGAACCTGACCCAGGTCGAGGGCATGTCGCTCGCGGCGCTGCGCGCCGGCATCCGCTGGGACTTCGAGTCGCTGCCCGAGTATCTCGACATGCTCGAGCGCCGCGGCGCGGCGCTGAACATCGCCTGCTTCGCCGGGCATTCGTCGATTCGCACCTACGTGATGGGGAAGGCGGCGAGCGAGCGCGCGGCCAACGATGAAGAGATTTTTCTCATGCGAAAAATTCTCTTGGAAGCGTTGCAAGCCGGAGCCGTGGGCCTCTCCACGACCACCTCTCCCGCCCACAACGGCGAAGGCGGGCTGCCGATGCCCTCGCGGCTCGCCGACGAGGCCGAGCTGCGCGCGCTGGTCGGCTGCCTGCGCGAGGCGGGGCGCGGCGTCTTCATGCTCACCAAGGGCGGCCAGACGCGTATCGCGTTCCTGGAGAGCCTCGCCGCCGACAGCGCCCGCCCGGTGGTCATCGCCGCGCTGCTTCACAGCAGCACCAACCCGAACGCCGTTTTTGAAGATCTTGAAAGAATAAAAGAAGCAAATGATCGAGGACATCGCCTGCTCGGCGCGGTGTCGTGCTGCCCGCTGGCGATGGAGTTCACGCTGCATGCGCCCTACGTGCTGGAGGGACTGGAGTCCTGGAAGCCGGCCCTCCCCCTCAAGGGCGAAGCTTTCAAGAAGAAGCTCCGCGAGAAAGAGTTCAGAAACGCCATCCGGGCCGAGCTCTCACGACCCGCGCACTTCCGGCTCTTCAATGGCGAGTGGGACAAGGTGCAGGTGGTCGAGTCGCAGCGCACGATTGCCGAGCTCGCCGCGGGTCGCGACCCGCTCGACACCATGCTTGACCTGGCGCTCGAAGAGGACCTCGACACGGTGTTCAACGCGTTGCTGCTCAACTCGGACGAGGACGCGGTCGGGAAGATGCTGCGCCATCCCTGCTCGCTGGTCTCGCTGTCCGACGCCGGAGCGCACCTCACTTTCTTCAACGACGCCGGCTTCGGCCTGCACCTGCTCGGCCACTGGGTGCGCGAGCTCGGCGTGCTGACCCTCGCCGAGGCGGTGCGCCGCCTCACCAGCCACCCGGCCGCGGTCTTCGGCATCGGGGAGCGCGGCGCGCTGCGGCCGGGCTATCGCGCCGACCTGCTGCTCTTCGACCCGGCGAAGATCGGGCGCGGCCCGGTGAAGCGCACCTTCGATCTGCCGGCCGGAGAGCCGCGGCTCACCGCGCAGGCGGTTGGCGTGCACGGCGTCTGGGTGAACGGAACGCGCATCGTCGGCCCCAGCGGCGAGCGCGCGAGCGAGCGGTTGCCCGGAGAGTTGCTCCGGCGTTTTTCGGCGTAGCGCCGGCCCGACAAGGAAAAGCTTTCGCAAACAGGGGCTTTGTCGAGCGTCGGGTTACGGCGTCGTCGACAGGCGACTACGGCCTGTCGCGGGTTTCGCCTAACTGCCTGTTTTTCCAGAAAGGAAAGTTCGGGCACGGATCGTGCGATCGGGCACTCGTTGTCCCAACCACTAACTACATAGAGGGGCGTACAAAGTGCTACAGAAAGACGGATTCTTCCGCAGGCAGCGCGACGACAGTTTCTTCCGCCCGGCTACGCCGGTCGCCCCCACACCTACCCCCGCCCCTGCCCCCGCCGCGAACGTCGCGGTGAAACCCACCGCCGAAGCGAAGCCGGATGCGCGCGGCGAGGCGAAGCTGGTCGTCGGCCCGGAGATCAAGATCAAGGGCGTCGAGATCAGCGACTGCGACACGCTGGTCGTCGAAGGCCGCATCGAAGCGACGCTCGACTCGCGCGTGCTCGAGATCACCGAGCACGGCGTGTTCCAGGGCACGATCGCCGTCGACAACGCCGAGATCCGCGGCCGCTTCGAAGGCGAGCTGACGGTGCGCAAGCAGCTCGTCATCCACGCCACCGGCAAGTGCTCGGGCAAGATCCGCTACACCAGGATCAAGGTCGAGGAAGGCGCGCAGCTCACGGGCGAGATCTCGATGCTCGACCAGGCGCAGGCGAGCGCCACTGTCGGCCGCAAGGCCGCCTGAGGAGCGTCTAGGCTGCCAAAGCTCGCCGAAGGCGTTGCACGCCGTCGGCGAGTCTTTCTTCCGACGCGGCAAAGCACCAGCGCACGAAACCTTCGCCTTCCGGCCCGAACGCCGCTCCCGGCGCGAGGCCGAGGCCCGTTTCCTTCACCAGCTTCTTGCAGAACGCGAGGCTGTCCGTCACGCCTTCGATCTGGAAGAAGGCGTACATGGTGCCGGAGGGGCTCGCCACCTTCACCTTCGGGATCTTCTGCAGCTCGCCGACGAGGAAGTTCCTCGCCTTGCGGTAGCGGCTGAGCGAGCGGGCGATGATCGGCTCGCCTTCCTTCAGCGCGACGGTGGCCGCGCGCTGCACGAACACCGGCGCGCAGGAGGTGTTGTACTCGATCAGCTTGCCGACGTCGGCGAGGAGGCCGCGCGGCACCACCAGCCAGCCCAGGCGCCAGCCGGTCATGAGCCAGGCCTTGGAGAAGGTGTTGGCGCTGATCACCCGGTCGCCTTCCTCCGCGATGTCAAGGAAGGACGGCGCCACCCCGCCTTCTCCGAAGTAGAGCCGCTCGTAGGCGTCGTCGGCGACGATCCAGATGCCGTGCTTGCGGCAGTGGTCGAGGATCGCCCGCTGCTGTTCCTCGGTCACCGTCCAGCCTGTGGGATTGTTGGGGGAGTTGAGGTACAGCGCCTTGGTATTTGCGGTTAGTTTTTTTAGAAGTTCTTCTACATCGAGTGTCCACCCGGAGGGCGAAAACCTCAGTGCCACCGTTTCCACCTGCGCGCCGAGGATCTTGGGGATTTCCTGCAGATTCGGCCACAGCGGCACGACCTCGACGACGCGATCGCCCGCGTCGACCAGGAGCTGCGAGGCGATCATCAGCGCGTTCACGCCGGCCGAGGTGATGGCCACCTCGTCGGGGTCGATCCCGGTGTGCAGGTGCGAGATGTAGCGCGCCAGCGCCTCGCGCAGCTCCGGGATGCCGAGGTTGTGGGTGTAGAACACCTCGCCGGCGTCGATCGACTCGATCCCCGCCTGGCGGATGAAGTCGGGCGTCGGCTGGTCGGGCTCGCCGACCCAGAAGGCGAGCACGTCCTTCTTCCCGATGCCCTCGTTGTAAAGTTCACGGATCTTCGAGGCGGCGAGCGCGCGAACCGCGGCACGCGCCGCAACGGCGGGAAAAGGCGGGGATTCGGATTTCATGAACCGGCTAATTTTAGACCGGTCGCTGATCGCGGCCGTCGGCACCATGATCGCGTGGGGCATGAACTTCGCCTTCGTCAAGTACGTGCTCGACCAGATCGGCGTCGGCGCCTTCATGTTCCTGCGCTTCCTGGTGCTGCCGCTGCTCGGCCTGGCGCTGCTCGTCGCCGTTTTCCGCAGCCGCATCCGGATGAGCTGGCCCCGGCGCGCCGACCTGCCCCGCTTCATCCTGTGCGCCCTGATCGGCCACGTGCTGCACATCAGCGCCGTGATGTACGGCATGAACCTGTCCACCGCCTTCTCCTCGTCGCTGGTGCTGACCTGCCAGCCGCTGTTCACGCTGGCGATCCTGGCCTGGCTGGGCGCCGAGCGCCTGCGAGGGCAGCAGGTCGCCGGAACGCTGGTCGCCTTTGCCGGCATCGTCCTGTTCCTCGCCGACAAGTTCGCCGCCGGATTCTCCCGCGCCGGCCTCGGCGATCTCACCCTGCTGGTCGCGGGCGCCGCCTTTTCCACGTACACGGTGCTGTCCCGGCCGCTCGCCGACCGCTACGGTCCGCTGATCGTGCTCTCGTATACGCTCCTCTTCTCGATGCCGGTCATGCTGCCGCTGACCTGGCCGTTTTTCGGCGACGTGCAGCTGGTCCGCCTCGGGCCGGCGGTCTGGGCGGGGCTCTTCTGGGCCCTGGTGGTGTGCTCGTTCGTCGGCTGGCTGCTCTGGACCTGGGTCAACAGCGTGCGCGGCATCGCGCGCAGCGCACCTTTCATGTACCTGATGCCGCCGGTCGCGGGCGTGATGGCCTGGCTCACACTCGGCGAGACCTTCACCTGGCTCAAGCTCGCCGGCGCGGCCATCACCATGGC
>Ga0210070_1000044_pt1 | contig 8786 bp, 9 predicted proteins | sample Sandmound_ThreeS_2_FD_185573 | JGI IMG/M metagenome (GOLD analysis project Ga0210070, IMG submission 185573) | Wetland microbial communities from the San Francisco Bay, California, USA, that impact long-term carbon sequestration -... | ecosystem: Environmental > Aquatic > Marine > Wetlands ...
CCTCAGCGCGATCAGCACCACGGTCTCCTTCGAAGCGAGAGGTCGCCCGCCCTCGCCCGTCGCGACCACCGGATGGGTCTCGATGATCGCCGCCTGCGGCCGCGTGATGCCGCTCTGGATCTCGGTCCCGGCACCCTTGCGGATCGCGACGACGTTGTCGTATTCGCCGGTTGCGACCAGGGTCTGCCTGAGGCCCGCGTCCAGCATCAGGACCGTGGCGAAGACGAACACGACCAGCGCCAGGCCGCCGGCGGTCAGCGCCGTGGTCAGGCGGCGCGTCCAGAGGTTGCGCGCGACATAGGAAAGCGGAATGGCCATCTAGGCGATGGCGCGCAGGCCATCGACGATGCGCACGCGCGCCGCCTGCACCGCAGGCAGCACCGCCGCCGCGACGGCGACGACGGCCGCGCAAGCGGCCTGCAGCGCCACCGTGTCGGAGGAGATCTCGAACACCGGGAAGATGCCGGCGGCCTGCTTGAAGAAGACCGCCACCGGCGCGCCGAGCGCGATGCCGATCGCGCCGCCGATCGTCGCGATCGCCGCCGACTCGCCGAAGATCAGCGCCGCGAGGAAGCCCGGCCCGAAGCCGAGCGCCTTCAGCGTCGCGTATTCGGAGGTGCGCTCGCGCGCGCTCATCGCCATGGTGTTGGCCATCACCGCGAGGATGATGAAGATCACCACGTAGGAGACGACGCGGATGGCGGCGATGATCTGGTCCGACATGGCGACGAAGCCGAGCTGGAACGCCTGCTCGGTCTCGGTCAGCGTCTCGGCGAGGGAGTTGCGGAACACCGCGTCGATCTGCGTCGAGATGGCGGCGGCGTTGTCGGGCTGGTCGATGCCGACCACGAACACGCCGACGTAGTCGGCGCGGCGCGGCGCGCGCTTGCGCAAGGTCTCGTTGAGGTAATCCCAGTGGAACATCATCTGGCGCGTGAGCGTGCCGCTGTCCGCGCCGTCGAAGATGCCGCGCACCACGAACTCCCAGTTGCCGGGATAGATCGTGCCCCGGATCGGCAGCGCGTCGCCGACCTTGAATCCGAACTGGTCGGCGAGCTGGCGGCCGACCAGCGCGCCCTTGCGGTCGCGCTGCCAGGCGGCGCGCTCCTCCGCGGGCAGGACGAATTCCGGGTAGAGGTCCAGGTAGGAAGGCGAGATCGCGAACTGCGGGAAGAAGTTCTTCGGCTCCTGGTAGATGCCGCCGAACCAGTTCGAGCGGGAGACGCGCGTCACGCCTTCCACGGCGCGGATCCGCGCCTCGTACGACACCGGCAGGAAGAACGCGAGCGAGATGGCGTTGCGCGTCACCAGCCGGGCGTTCGAAGCCGCCGCCGCGCCGGCGTACCAGGCGTCGACCACGGTCTGCAGCAGCCCGTAGGCCAGCACCGCGATCGCCAGCCCGGCGATGGTCAGCAGCGTGCGCAGCCGGTGGCGAAAGGCGTTGCGCAGGACGAGCCTAAGGAGAAACAATCAGCTCGCCTTTCTCGAGGTGCACGAGACGCCTGGCCGCCCGCGCCGCATTGGCGTCATGCGTCACCATGATGATGGTCTTGCCGAGATCCCGGTTCAGGCTCTGCATCATGGTGAGGATCTCCACCGCCGAGACGCGGTCGAGGTCGCCGGTCGGCTCGTCGGCGACGATGATCGTCGGGTCGGCGACCACCGCGCGGGCGATCGCCACCCGCTGCTGCTGCCCGCCGGAGAGCTCGTTCGGGTAGTGCTTCATCCGGTCGGAGAGGCCGACCACCGAGAGCACCAGCTCGACGCGCGAGCGCCGCTCGGCGCGCGACAGCGGCGTCAGCATCAGCGGCAGCTCGACGTTCTCGTAGGCGGTGAGCACCGGCATCAGGTTGTAGAACTGGAAGATGAAGCCGACGTTGGCGGCGCGCCAGTCGGCGAGCTCGGCTTCCGGCAGCGCGGCGATGTCGACGCCGCCGACGCGCAGCACGCCGGCGTCGGGCTTGTCGATGCCGGCGATGAGGTTGAGGAGCGTGGTCTTGCCCGAGCCCGACGGCCCCATCAGGGCGATGAAGTCGCCCGCCTCGACGTCGAGCGTGATGTCGGCAAGCACGGGCACCGCCTGCCCGCCGCGCACGTACGACTTGGCGAGGTTGCGAATCTCGACCAGCACTACTTTTTCAGCGGCGCGACCGCCGTCCCGTCCTGCACCTTCGCGCCCGGCGCGAGGACCAGGCGCTCGCCCGCCTTCACGCCCCTGACCTCCACCAGATCGCCGATCCTGCCGCCGGTCGTCACCTCGACCGCGCGGGCGCGCTCATCCTTGAGCGCGAAGACGACTTTCTTTCCGTCGCGTTCCACGACCGCGCCGGGCTGCACAGCGGCGACGGGTTTCTTCTCAGTTTCTTTTGCTTCTCTGCTCAAGAAAGCGACCTTCGCACTCATGTCCGGCAACACCCGGGCGTCGCGCTCGACGAAGCGCACCTTGACCAGCACCGTCGCCTTCGAGCGGTCGACGGTCGGCACGACGCGCGAGACGACCGCGGCAAGGCGCGTGTCCGGCAGCGCGTCGAGCTGCACCTCGCAGGGCTGGTTGACGCTGATCCTGGCGATGCTCGACTCGGCGACGTCGGCCTCGACTTCCAGCGTCTCCATGTCGGCCACCGTGACCACCGCGCCCTTCGCCTCGGCGGCGGAGGAGAACGGCGTGATGTTGTCGCCGACGTTGGCGTTCTTGGTGAGCACGATAGCGTCGAACGGCGCGCGGATCAGCGTCTGCTCGACGCCCACCTCGGCGCTGCGCCGGCTGGCCTCGGCGGAAGCGACCGCGGCCTTCTGCGAGGCGATCGCGGCGCGCGCCTTGTCCAGGCGCGCGCGGTCGGTGTCGTGCTGCGCGCCGGAAATGAACTTCTTCGCCAGCAGCTCGCTCGAGCGCCGGTAGTTCGCCTCGGCGTCGCGCAGCTCGGCGGCGCCCTGTTGCTGGTTCGCGCGCGCCACGTTCACCTGCGCTTCGGCCTGCTCGAGCGCCGCCTGCACGTCGCGGCTCTCGAGGCGCGCGATGACCTCGCCCTCCTTCACCCGCGAGCCCTCGAGGACGCCCAGCCACTCGAGGCGGCCGGTGGCCTTGGACGAGAGCGACGCCTTGCGTTGCGGCACGACGTAGCCCGTGGCGTTGAGGAGCGTGAAGTTCTGCGACGGATAGACGGTGGAGACCGTGACGGTCTCGACCTGCACCGGCCCGGCAAAGCGCGTCAGCGCGAACGCGCCCGCCGCGACCACGGCGACGCCGATCAGCGCCAGCCTGCCCCAGCGGCGTTTCAGGCGAGGCGCCGAGGGCGAGCGCTCGATTCTCAGCCGCGAGAGATCGTCGGGCTTCACCCCGACATTTTAGGCTTGATCGAGCTCGAAGGCCTTGTGCAGCACGCGCACCGCGAGCTCGGTGTATTTCTCCTCGATGACCACCGTGATCTTGATCTCGGAGGTGGAGATCATCTGGATGTTGATTCCCTCCTCCGCCAGCGTGCGGAACATCTGCGCCGCGATGCCGGCGTGCGAGCGCATGCCCATGCCGACCACCGAGACCTTGGCGATCTTCTCGTCGCCGGTCACTTCCCTGCAGCGGACGTGCGGCTGCACCTGCTCCTTCAGGATCTTCATCGCCCTCGCGTAGTCGTTGCGATGCACGGTGAAGGTCATGTCGGTCATGTCGTCGTGGCCGACGTTCTGCACGATGACGTCGACGTCGATGTGCGCCTCGGCGATCGGCCCGAGGATCGCGTAGGCGATGCCGGGCCGGTCGGGAACGTCCTTGACGGTGATCTTCGCCTCGTCGCGCTGGAACGCGACGCCGGAGATGACTGCCTTTTCCATCGCCATGTGCGGGTCTTCCTCGAAAGTGATGAGCGTGCCCGAGACCGCCTCCTCCGCCACCGGCAGCGCCGGGTCGGTGAGGCTGGAGAGCACGCGCGTGGGCACCTTGTACTTGCCGGCGAACTCCACCGAGCGGATCTGCAGCACCTTCGAGCCGGCGCCCGCCAGCTCGAGCATCTCCTCGAAGGTGATGGTGCGCAGCCGCCGCGCTTCCGGGACCACGCGCGGATCGGTGGTGTAGACGCCGTCGACGTCGGTGTAGATCTGGCACTCCGCCGCCTTGAGCGCGGAGGCGAGCGCCACCGCGGAGGTATCCGAGCCGCCGCGGCCGAGCGTGGTGACGTTGCCGTCCTTGTCCACCCCCTGAAAGCCGGCGACGACGACAACGAAACCATTTCTCAAGTCATTTTTTATTTTTTCTTCGTCGATCGATACGATCCGAGCCTTGGTGAAGGCCGAGTCGGTGAGCACCCTCACTTGCCAGCTGGCATAGCTCCGCGCCTTCACGCCGAGATCGAGCAGGGCCATCGCCAGCAGGCCGATGGTGACCTGCTCGCCGGTGGCGCCGACCACGTCGAGCTCGCGCGGGTCGGGATGGGTCTGCACCTCGGCGGCGAGCGCGAGCAGGCGGTTGGTCTCGCCCGCCATCGCCGAGGGAACGGCGACGATGTCGTAGCCTGCCGCCTTCCACTTGGCGATACGGCGCGCGACGTTGCGGATCCGCTCCGTCGAGCCGACCGAGGTGCCGCCGAATTTCTGCACGATCAGGGCCACGCGCCTTCCCACGAGGGGAAAAGCGCGGGATTCTACAGGATGCAGAGAGGTTACAATCGGACGCACGGATAAGCCATGACCGACGAGTACGAAACGTTACGCTGGCCAACCAACCTAGATCGCGCTGGCATCGAGAAGCGCCTGGTGGAGGTGCGCGACTCCGGCGTGAGGGAGCTCGCAGACTTTTTCTCGGGGCTGGAGCAGATGACCTCGGCCCAGCTCGGTGCCGCCGTGGTCTCCGCCCTGAGCTGGATTCAGGGCAAGCCGGAGCATCGCCGCAGCGCCATGCAGCTCGAGATGGTGGCGATGAACCTCAAGAACCTGAAGAAGTAGCGCTCAGAGGATGCGGTTGAACCAGGCGAGCGAGAGCCCCGCCGCCAGGACGACCAGCACCGCCGCGACCGCGGCAAAGATCGCCGTCACCTCGGTCTTCTTGGTTTCGAGCACCATGCGCGCGCGCATGGTCTCGTAGATGCGCTTCAGCTCCACCGCGTTGCCGGCGTAGAAGTACTCGCCGCGTGTCAGGTCGGCGATCGAGCGCAGCGTCTCCTCGTCGAGGCGCACGTGCATCGACCAGCCCTCGAAGCCGATCGTCGCTCCCGCGGGCGTGCCCACGCCGACGGTATAGATGCGCACGCCGCGCTCGGCCGCGAGCCGCGCCGCCATGACCGAGTCCGGCCCCGTGGTGCGCTGCCCGTCGGTGAGCAGGATGATCACCGCCGACTGGTAGGAGCCCGGCGGCACCGGCTTGAAGTTGGACGGTTTCTGCGGTTTCTTCTCCGAGAGGTAGCTGAACGCCGAGACGTCGTAGCCCTCGCCGGGAAAGAGGGTGGCGAGCGAGACGATGATCGCGCTGCCGATGGCGGTGGCGCGCTGCAGCTGGAAGCGGTCGATGGCGGCGATCACGTCCTCCCGGCTGCGGGTCGGCGCCTGCGCCACGGTCGCGGTGCCGGCGAACGCGACCACGCCGATGCGCACGTTCTCGGGCTGCTGGGAGACGAAAGCCTTGGCCGCGTTCTGCGCCGCGACCAGCCGGTTCGGCTCGACGTCGCTGGCGCGCATGCTGCCGGAGACGTCCATCGCCAGGATCACCGTCTCGTGCTGCGACGGCAGCGTCACCACCGCGGTCGGCCGGGCGATGGCGGCAATCATGACGCCGAGCGCGACGAGCAGCAGCGCCGGCGGAACGTGGCGACGCCATGCCGCGCCCCGCATCGCCTCCTTCAGCAGGCTGAGGCTCGCATAGCGCACCGCCATGCTTTTCTTTCTCTTGAGAATAAAAAGATACAAGGCGACCAGCAGCGGGATCGCCAGCATCAGCCACAGCAGCCCGGGCCACTCGAAGCTCATGCCGCAGCGGCCTTCGCCCCGGAGCGGCCGCGCCGGCGGCGCAGCTCGATGAAGCGGCTGATCTCCTCGACCAGGTCGGCGCCGGTGGAGAGCTCCATCGCGTCGACGCCCGCGTCGCGGAACGCCGCGCGCAGCATCGCTTCGCGCTTCGCCGCCGCGGCGGCGAAGCGCTTGCGGAACTTCGCATCATGCGTGTCGACGAACAGCTGCTCGCCGGTCTCGGCGTCGCGGAACAGGAGCAGGCCCAGGTCGGGCAGCTCGCTCTCGAGCGGGTCGTGCAGCCGCACCGCGACCACTTCATGGCGCAGGGCGAGCTGGCCGAGCCGCGCGATCCAGCCCGGCGCGCTGATGAAGTCGGAAACGACGAACACCAGCGAGCGCCGCGACATCGCGTTCGCGCCCGCGAGCAGGAGCTCGGCGAGCTTCGTCTCGCCCGCGCCCGGCGCGGCCGGCCGCGAGTGCATGCGATGCAGGATCTGCAGCACGTGGCGCCGGCCGCTCCTCGCCGGGATCACCGTGTCGACGCTCGTGCCGTAGAGCAACGCGCCGACGCGATTGCCGCGGCGGGTCAGGAGCCGCGCGAGCAGCGCGACGAACTGCGTCGCGATCGCCTGCTTCTTGGTCTCGCGCGAGCCGAAGTCGATCGACCCCGAGAGATCGACCAGGAACCAGGCGGTGATCTCGCGGTCCTCGTGGAACTCCCGCACGTACGGCGTCTGCAGCCGCGCGGTCACGTTCCAGTCGATGTGGCGCACGTCGTCGCCATATTGATATTCACGCAGGTCGGCCAGGTCGAGGCCGAAGCCACGGAACAGCGTCCGGTAGTCGCCCTGCAGCAAGCCGTCGAGACGGCGCAGCGCCGTCCATTCGAGCCGCCGCAGCAGCGCTTCAGGACTGGACTTGGACATGCGTCTCCAGCGGCTTCTCGGGCGCGCGTACGACCTGCATGATGCGGCCGATCAGGTCGTCGGCGGTGAGCCCCTCGGCCAGCGCCTCGTAGGAAAGCACGAGGCGATGCCGCAAGGTGTCGGGCACGAGGTCGGTCACGTCCTGCGGCAGCGCGTAGTCGCGGCCGCGCAGGAAGGCGAGCGCGCGGGCGCCCTCGATGAGCCAGATCGAGGCGCGCGGGCTGGCGCCGTAGGTGAGGTATTTCTGCAGCCCCTTGATGCCATAGCGCTCGGGATCGCGCGTCGCCGCGGCAAGGCGCACGGCGTGCTGCACCAGCGCCGGCTCGACGTAGGTCTTGCGGCATTCCTTCTGCAGCGCCATCAGCTGCTCGGTGGTCGCGACCGGCGCGACTTCGTGCGTGATGCCGGTGACGCGCTGCACGATCACGAACTCCTCTTCCTCGCTCGGATAGCCGACCAGCACCTTCATCATGAAGCGGTCGACCTGCGCCTCGGGCAGCGCGTAGGTGCCTTCGGTCTCGATCGGGTTCTGCGTCGCCATGACGAGGAAGGGCTCGGGCACGTGGTGGGTCTCGCCGGCGATCGTCACCTGGTGCTCCTGCATCACCTCGAGCAGCGCGCTCTGCACCTTGGCCGGCGCGCGGTTGATCTCGTCGGCCAGCAGCAGGTTGCAGAACACCGGGCCGAGCGAGGTGGCGAAGTCGCCGCTCTTCTGGTTGTAGATGCGCGTGCCGATCAGGTCGGCCGGCACCAGGTCGGGCGTGAACTGGATGCGCCGGAAGCTGCCGCGGATGGTGCGCGCCAGCGTCTTCACGGTCAGCGTCTTGGCCAGGCCGGGCACGCCTTCGAGCAGCGACAGGTCCACGTCCTGGCCGAGCGCGAGCACCACCGAGTCGGCGGCGAGCGTCTCCAGCTCGCCGGTGGGCTGCGGATTGCCCTTCGCGTCGAGCACCATCTTTTCCACCGTGATCGAGGACCCGGCGGTCTCGAGCGCGCTGCGCCGGCACCTCGTCCGGCGCCTGCTCGTGTACGCCGCCGTTCTTACGCTCGGGCCGGCGCTCATCGGCGCGAGCATTTACCTGACCTCCACCCTGGTCGTCGATTCGCTTGGCTTTCTCGACCTGGACGAGTACCGAAGGTCGGTGATGAGCCTGGTGGCGTTCGGCTTCACCTGCATGGCGCTTACGCTGGTCTACATGGTGGTGCCCTACCGGTATGTCGCCCTGCGGCACGCGGCGCTGGGGGGCGTGGTGGCGGGTGTGTTGTTCGAGCTCGCCAAGCGCGGTTTCGGGATTTACGTTGCGAACTTCCCGACCTACAAGCTGATCTACGGCGCATTTGCCATCATCCCGCTCTTCCTGCTGTGGATGTACGTGTCGTGGGTGGTGGTGCTGTTCGGCGCGACGCTGATCGTGACCGGCGTGATCACGATCGCACGCGGACGGGTGCCGCCGAGCTGAGCGGCGCCGGCCTAGAAGATGATCCAGGCGTCGTCGGCCAGGCCCAGCCAACCTCCGTCGTGACCACGACCATCGAGTACCGGGACACCGGCATCATCCTGACCGTGACGCCCCGGGTCAGCGAGAACCGGTTCGTGGCGCTGGACGTCCGCCAGGAGGTCTCCGACGTGCGCCCGAACGACGTGACCGCCACCCAGTCGCCGGTGTTCATCAAGCGGGTGGCCGAGACGTCGGTGGTGGTGGGCGAGAACGAGTCGCTCGTCCTGGGCGGGCTCATCGAGGAGCGGAAGGCGCTGGTCCGGCAGGGGATCCCGTTCCTGTCCCGGATCCCGATCCTCGGCTACCTCTTCGGCGCCACCACGGAAGGGACGATCAAGACGGAGCTGATGATCCTCGTCACCCCGCGGATCGTGCTGGATCCCGCCGAGGCCCAGTCCGTCTACGAGGAGTTCAAGCGGCAGGCTCC
>Ga0210070_1000047_pt1 | contig 8583 bp, 9 predicted proteins | sample Sandmound_ThreeS_2_FD_185573 | JGI IMG/M metagenome (GOLD analysis project Ga0210070, IMG submission 185573) | Wetland microbial communities from the San Francisco Bay, California, USA, that impact long-term carbon sequestration -... | ecosystem: Environmental > Aquatic > Marine > Wetlands ...
CGGCTGGGTGAATCTGTCGAAGACGGTGCAGGGCGGTCTGCGCGAGGCGCGCCTGCGCGGTCCCGACATCGCCTTCTCCTACGTGGACTCGAGCGGCCTGCGGCGCGATTTCACCGGCAAAGTCGACGGCAAGCGCATGGAAGGCACGTTCCGCGATGCCAAGGGCCAGGAAGGCCGCTGGAGCGCGGTCCGAAAGTAGAACCGCCCGTAGCGCTAGTACGTTCCCGGGTCGGCGTAGTTCTCGAAGCGCGTGAACTGGCCGAGGAAGGTCAGCTTCACCGTACCGATCGGACCGTTCCTCTGCTTCAGGATGTTGATCTCGGCGATGCCTTTGTCGGGCGTGTCGTGGTTATAGACCTCGTCGCGGTAGATCGCCAGGATCACGTCGGCGTCCTGCTCGATCGCGCCCGACTCGCGCAGGTCGGCCATCTGCGGGCGCTTGTTCGGCCGCTGCTCGAGCGCGCGGTTGAGCTGCGATAGCGCCACCACCGGCACGTCGAGCTCCTTGGCCATCGCCTTCAGCGAGCGCGAGATCTCGGAGATCTCGGTGGCGCGGTTCTCGCCCTGCGTCGACGCGGACATCAGCTGCAGGTAGTCGATCACGATCAGGCCGAGCTTGGAGTACTGGCGCTTCAGCCGCCGCGCCCGAGCGCGCACCTCGAGGGAAGTGAGGGCGCCGGTCTCGTCGATGTAGAGCGGCGTCTCGTGCAGCCTGGCCATCGCATCGGAGAGGTCGCTCCATTCCTTGTCGTTCAACCGCCCGGTGCGCATCTTGTGCTGGTCGACGCGCGCGATCGAGCCGAGCATCCGCTGCGCGAGCTGGGTGCTGCTCATTTCCATGCTGAAGACCGCCACCGGCAGCCCGCTGTCGACCGCGATGTACTGCGCGAAGTTGAGCGCCAGCGCGGTCTTGCCCATGCTCGGGCGGCCGGCGATGATGATCAGGTCGCCGCCCTGCAGCCCCGAGGTCATCTCGTCGATCTTGGTGTAGCCGGTGGGCACGCCGGTGATGTCGGAGGCGTTGTCGCGGTGGTAGAGGTGGTCGATCTTCTCGAACACCCTGGCGAGCACCGGCTTGATCTCGAGCAGGCCCTGGTCGTGGCGCGCGCCGGATTCGGCGATCTCGAAGATGCGCGACTCGGCCTCGTCGAGCAGCTGCCCGACCTCCTTGCCGGCCGGCGCGAGCGCATTCTCCGCGATCTCGGTCGCCACCTGGGCGAGCCGCCGCTGCACCGCGCGCTCGCGCACCAGCTCCGCGTAGCGGCGGATGTGCAGCGAGGTCGGGGTGTTCTGGGCGAGCGACGCGATGTACTGCGCGCCGCCGGTCTTGTCCTTGTCCTCGCTCGCCTCGATCGCTTCCGCCACCGTCACCACGTCGGCGGGGCGGTTGGCCTCGATCAGGCGGGCGATGTGGCGCCAGATGCGCCGGTGGTCGTCGCGGTAGAAGTCCTCGCCCGAGACGACGTCGGCCACCCGGTCGAAGGCGTCGTTGTCGAGCAGCAGGCCGCCGAGCAGCGACTGCTCGGCCTCCACCGAGTGCGGCGGGACCTTGAGTGCGACGAGCTGCGCGTCCTCGCGCGCGACCGGCTGTGCGAGTGCCATTGTTGTTATCTCCCCGCGCGCATCATAGGAACGACCCCGCCGGTTTCGATTTGATAGGTCGAAACGCGCAGCCCTCTAACGAAAAAACGGGCGCGCGCTGGTGCAAGAATGATCACGCGGGGCATCCGCCTTGTCCGGGTTGTGGATTAGCTGTGGACAGAGTGTCGATAAGGTGTGGACGAACCTGTGTATCAAAAAAATAATTCTCTTGACTGTACCGATATACAGTATACGCCGGCGAAAAAAGGGCCGCCGGCGCGGCCCTTGGTGATGTTGCAGCGGCGTTACTGCTCGCCGAGGACGGAAACCTTGACCGTGACGGTCACATCGGTGTGCAACGCGATCTGCAACGGGTATTCGCCGACCTGCTTGAGCGGCCCCTGGGGCATGCGGATGTTCGCCCGCTCGACCTCGTGGCCCTCCTTCTTCAGGGCCTCGACGATGTCGTAGTTGGTCACCGAGCCGAACAGGCGCCCGTCCGGGCCCGCCTTCTGGCTGATCTGGATCGTCAGCCCGTCGAGCTTGGCGCCGCGTTCCTGCGCCTTGGCGAGCACCTCGGCCTGCGCCTTTTCCAGATCGGCGCGGCGCGACTCGAAGGCCTTCAGGTTCTCCGGCGTGGCGCGCTTCGCCTTGCCGTGCGGGATGAGGAAGTTGCGGGCGAAGCCGTCCTTCACCTTGACCACGTCGCCGAGCTCGCCGAGGTTCGCGACCTTTTCCATGAGGATGACTTGCATGGCTCGTCAGCTCCTCAGTGGAGATCCGTGTACGGCATCAGGGCGAGGAAGCGCGCGCGCTTGATCGCGTCGGACAGCTGGCGCTGGTAGCCCGCCGCCGTGCCGGTGATGCGAGCCGGGATGATCTTGCCGGTCTCGTTGACGAAGTCCTTGAGGACCTCGATGTCCTTGTAGTCGATCCACTCGACCTTCTCGGCGGTAAAGCGGCAGAACTTGCGGCGGCGGAACAGCGCCCGCTGGCCCTTGTCCTTCTTGTCCTTGCCGAACTTCCCCTTGCCCTTGCCCTTCAGATTACGACGTGGAGGCATTGGCCTCTCCTTCCTTGAATTCGATGTTCGTCACGTGCAGCCACAGCTTCTTCGCCCGCTTGCTCTTCGCGCTCAGGAAGCCCTGCAGCCTCACTTCGCTGCCGAGGGGCCTGCCGGCGAGGAGCTTCGCCTGGGCTTCGAACGCGATCGCGCCGATTTCCGCCATCACCTTGCGCCTGCCGCCCGCCTCGTCCTGCTCCGACTCGTGCGCGACCTTGAACTCGATCGCCGCGACGCCGGCCGGCGTGTAGCGCAGGGCGCCTAGCTCAAGCAGCCGGCCGCTCAGCTCGAGCCGGTTCAGCCGGAGCTTCCGCCGGACGCGGCGCGCCTTCGCCGCGTCCCTCCATCAGGGACTTCGACTTCTCTTCTTTCATCATCGGCGAGGGATTGGTGACCGCCTTGGGCATCTTCACGATCAGGTGGCGCAGCACCGCGTCGCTGAACTTGAAGGAGTGCTCGAGCTCGGCGAGCGTCTCGTTGTCGCACTCGATGTTCATGAGCACGTAGTGCGCCTTGTGCACCTTGGCGAGCGGGTACGCGAGCTGGCGCCGGCCCCAGTCCTCAAGACGGTGCACGGTGCCGTTCCTCTGCGCGATGACGCCCTTGTATCGCTCGACCATCTGCGGCACCTGCTCGCTCTGGTCGGGATGGACGATGAAAACGATCTCGTAATGCCGCATGTCGATTTGACTCCTATTCCTATGGGTTAAGGCCAACTGCCATGCGTAGCAGTGTGACCAGGAAGGGGGCGGATTATATACGCTATTTCAGCTTCTTAACCGCCTTCTCGTAGCTGTCGTGCAGGTCCTTGTAGGCGTCGGCGAAGCCGTTCTTCGCCTCCTCCCACGCCGCGCCGGACGCCTTGCCCATCTCGTCGAGCTTCCTCGCGGCCTCCTTGCGCTTCGTTTTCAGCTCCTGCATGTCGCTCTTGAACTGCGCTTTTGCCTCGCCCGACGCCTTCGAAGCCTTGCGGTCGAGCTCCTTGATCTCGCGGTCGGTCTCGCGCACCAGCTTCTTGCCGTAGGTCACGGCTTCGTTCTTCTTTTCCACCGTGTAGGTCTTCACCGTATCCCACGCGTCGGCGGCGAGCGCCAGCGCCGGCACAAACGCCAACGTTGCGGCCAGGATGCCCCAGTTCAATCGTTTCATGGTTGATACCTCCGCTGCTTGGACCGCCGCCGGGTGGCGTCAGTTCACCGCATCGGCACGGTGCTTCTCTGGCCCTTGTCGACGATGACGAACTCCAGGAAGACCAGCTTGTCCGTGCTGCTCGCATTGCGGTGCGCGTGGACGGTGCCGGGACGGACGTGGAGGCTTTCGCCCGATTTCAGGGTCACCGGAGCCTTGCCTTCCTCTTCCCAGATTCCCGATCCCTCGAGGACGTAGAACACGACATGCGAAGGGTGATAGTGCTTCGGATTCTGGCCGCCGGGCGCGTAGGTCGTCTGCAGTAGCCGAAACTCCTTGCCCGGCACCGTGGCGTCGTCGAACGCGTGCCGAGTCACGGCAGAGATGCCGGTCCGCTCGCCTTGCGCACCGCCCAGGACGGGAGCGACCAGCAGGCAAAGTGCGACTAGTGGCCCTCGCACGTCATTTTCTCCTTCGCACGGATTCGAATAGGCAGATCCCCGCCGAGACCGAGACGTTGAGGCTTTCCACCTCGCCCTGCATGGGGATGCGCACCAGCAGGTCGCAGGACTCGCGCGTGAGGCGCCGCATCCCCTCGCCCTCCGCGCCGAGCACCCAGGCGATCGAATCCGGCAGGTCGGCCTGGTAGAGCGTCTTCTCGGCACGCTCGTCGGCGCCTACGATCCAGATGTTGCGCTCCTTCAGCTCGGCGAGGGTACGCGCGAGGTTGGTCACCATGACATACGGCGTTACCTCCGCAGCGCCGCTCGCCACCTTCGAGACGGCGGGGGAGATGCCCGCGGCGCGGTCCTTGGGAGCGATGACCGCGTTCGCGCCGGCGGCGTTGGCGACCCGCAGGCAGGCGCCGAGGTTGTGCGGGTCGGTGACGCCGTCGAGGACGAGAAGCAGCGGCTTCTCCACCTGCTCGACGATCTCGTCGATGCTGTGCGACAGCGACTTGACCTCGACGCGCGCCACCACGCCCTGGTGCCGCCCGCCGCCGTAGAAGCCGTCGAGGCGCTTCGTCGGCACGCGCATCAGCCGCACGCCGGCCCGCTCGGCAAGGGCAATCAGGTCCTTGCCTCTCGCATCGTTCCTGTTTTCATCCAAGAAAACTTCAAGGACAGAGCGTGGATCGGCACGCAGACGTGCCAAGACCGCGTGGAAACCGAACACAACCCGCGGCTCCCTTTCCCTGCTCACGCCGGAACCAGGTCGATCTTGCGCTGGTCGACGTCGACGCGCACCAGCTTCACCTTCAGGCGATCGGCGAGGCGGAAGCGCTTCTTGGTGCGCTCGCCGTAAAGCAGGTGGCGCGCGCCGTCGAACTGGAAGTAATCGCGGCCGAGCTCGGAGATGTGCACCAGGCCGTCGACGAAATAGTCGTCGAGCGTGACGAACAGGCCGAACGGCACCACGCCGGTGACGGTACCGCTGAAGACCTCGCCGACGTGGTCGCGCATGTAGTAGCACTTCAGCCAGGCCTCGACGTCGCGGCTGGCGTCGTCGGCGCGCCGCTCGGTCTCGGAGCAGTGCCGGCCGAGATCTTCCCAATCGAGCCCGTCGTACCTCCTGTTGTTCAGCAAGGCCTTCAGGGCGCGGTGCACCAGCAGGTCCGGGTAGCGGCGGATCGGCGAGGTGAAGTGCACGTAGGCCTCGAAGGCGAGACCGAAGTGGCCGACGTTCTGCGGCGTGTAGACCGCGCGCTTGAGCGAGCGCAGCAGGATCGTCTGCAGCAGCGCGAAGTCGGGGCGCGTGCGGATGCGCTCGAGCACCTGGGCGTAGTCCTTCGGGCGCGGCACGGCGCCGCCGGGAAGCTGCAGCCCCAGCTCGGCGAGGAAGTCGCGCAGCGCCGCGACGCGGTCCTCGGCGGGCACTTCGTGCACGCGATAGAGCACCGGCTGGTCGCGCTCGGCGATGAAATTGCCGGCGCAGACGTTCGCCGCCAGCATGCATTCCTCGATCAGGCGGTGCGCGTCGTTGCGCGTCTCGGCCACGATCTTCTCGATCTTGCCACGCGGGTCGAACACCATGCGGGTCTCGACCGTCTCGAAGTCGATTGCGCCGCGCCGCTCGCGCTGCCGGTGCAGCGCCTTGAACACCTCGTAGAGCGTCGCCAGGTGCGCCGGCGCCTTGCCGGAGGAAAGCTCGGCCCACACCCGGGTGTAGGTGAGGCGCGCGTGCGAGCGGAACACCGCAGGATAGAAATCGTAGCCGCTCACCTCGCCCTGGGCGCCGATCGTCATCTCGCACACCATCGCCAGGCGGTCGACGTCCGGGTTGAGCGAGCACAGGCCGTTGGAAAGCTTCTCCGGCAGCATCGGGATGACGCGGCGCGGGAAGTACACCGACGTGCCGCGCTCGCGCGCGGCGAGGTCGAGCGGATCGCCGTGGCGCACGTAGTGGCTGACGTCGGCGATCGCCACCCACAGCCGCCAGTCGCGGCCTTCGCGCCGGGCGTAGACCGCGTCGTCGAAGTCCTTCGCCGTCTCGCCGTCGATGGTGACGAACTCGAAATCCCGCAGGTCGCGGCGACCTTGAAGATCTCTTTCCTGAAGAAGATCCGGAAAATTCTGGGCCTGCGCCAGCGCCCGCTTGGGGAACTCGTGCGGCAGGTCGAACTTGCGCAGCGCGATCTCGATCTCCATGCCGGGCTCGGCGTAGTGGCCGAGCACCTCGGCGACGCGCCCGACCGGCTGCGCGTGCCTGGTCGGCGGCTGCACCAGCTCGACGGTGACCACCTGGCCGGGCTTCGCCTTGCCCGCCTCCGGCGCCGGCACGACGATGTCGTGCGCGATGCGGCGATCCTCCGGCGCAAGGTAGAGCACGCCGTGCTCGTTGCGCAGCCGGCCGACGATGCGCCGGCTCGCCCGCTCCAGCACTTCGACCAGCGCGCCGACCGGCCGCCCGCGGTGGTCGCTGCCGGTGACGCGCACCGCGGCGCGGTCGCCGTGCATCAGGCCGCGCATCTCGGCCGCGGGCAGGAACACCGACGCGCCGCCGTCGTCCGGGACGAGGAAGCCGTGCCCGTCGGGATGCCCCTCGACGCGGCCTGCCAGCGCGGCGATGCGCCGCGCGACGAGCAGCGCGCCGGCGCGGTTGCGCACCACCCCGCCCGAGCGCTCGCACGCGGCCAGCGCCGCGTCGAACTCGCGTCGTTCCTGGCGGTGCACGCGAAGGCGATGCGCGAGCTCGTCGGCGGAGAGCGGCGCACCGGCGCGCTCCAGAACGCTCACGATCTCCGAGAAATTTCGTTTTTCCGGACGCGCGCGTCGCCGCAGCGCGGTTCTACTGGGTCTTCTTTTTGTCATCTTTCTTTTCGGCTAGAATCGCGCCTCCCCTGCCGAGGTGGCGGAATTGGTAGACGCACTAGGTTCAGGTCCTAGCGGTGGCAACACTGTGGGGGTTCGAGTCCCTTCCTCGGCACCAAGACCCGATGTTAGCCTCTTCTAAGGCGCGTTCCAGCCTCCGCCCAGCGCTTTCATCAAGTCGACGCTGAACGCGAGCCGGGCCTGGCGGTTGCGCACGAAGGTGATCGCGGCGTCGTTGGCAGTGCGCTGCGCGTCGAGCACCTCGAGGTAGGGCGAGTAGCCCGACTCGTAGCGCAGCCGCGAGAGCTCGAGCGCCTTGCGCGCCGCCTCCAGCCGCCCACGCAGCTCGTCCTCCGCCTGCGCGCTCTCCTGGACGTTGACCAGCGCGTCGGCGACTTCGCGAAAGCCGGTCTCGATCGCCCGCTGGTACCCCGCCACCGCCTGCTCGCGCCGCGCCTGCGTCTGCTCGACCCGGGCCTCGCGGCGGCCGGCGTCAAAGATCGGGCCGACGAGGCCGGCGCCGATGGTCCAGACGCGCGCGCCGCTCGTCATCAGCTCGCCGAACTCCGCGCTCTGCAGGCCGAAAACGCCGGTGAGCGACAGCGTCGGGAAAAGCGCCGCGCGCGCCACGCCGATCTGCGCGTTGGCTGCGACCAGCGACTGCTCGGCGGCGCGGATGTCGGGGCGGCGCTCGAGCAGCGCCGAGGGCAGGCCGGCGGGCGGCACCGGCGGCAACGGCAGGGCGAAGACCTCGCCCGCGGCGAGCTTGAGGTCGAGGCGCCCGGTGAGCTGCGCCAGCTGGCGCTCGACCAGCGCGCGGTTGCGTTCCGCGTCGCGCCGCTGGAACAGCGCGTCGGCGAGCGCGCCCTCGGCCTGGTAGACATCGAGCTCGGAGGCGAGGCCCGCGTCGAGCCGCGACCGGGCGATGGCGAGCGACTCCTGCCGCAGCTGGATCGAGAGGCCGAGCACCGTCACCTGCGAGTCGAGCGAGCGCAGCGCGAAATAGGTCTGCGCCGTCGCGCCGGTGAGCGTCAGGCCGACCGTGTCCTGCGAGAGGCGCGAGGCGAGCAGGTTCGCCTGCGCCGCCTCCGAGGCGCGCGCGAAGCGGCCCCAGAAATCGAGCTCGTAGCTGGTCGAGGCGAGCAGCAGCTGGTGGCTCGGGCGCACGGCCGTTCCCGTCGGCGGCGGCGGCACGGCCGAGGTGCTGACGCCGCTGCGCGAGTAGGTATAGCCGGCACCGACATCGGGGAAGAGCGCGGCGCGCGCCTCGCGCAGGACGGCTTCGGCCTCCTGCACGCGCGCCGCGGCGAGGCGGATGTCGGCGTTGGCCTTGCGCGCGCTCGCCACCAGCTCGCTCAGCGTCGCATCGCCGTACAGCAGCCACCAGTCGGCGGGGATGAGCGCTTCACCTGGCGCCGCGGCGACGGGATAGACGGCGGGCAGCTCGACCACGTCCGGCCGCTGATAGTCCGGTCCGACGCGGATGCAGCCGGCAAGCAC
>Ga0210070_1000048_pt1 | contig 8534 bp, 9 predicted proteins | sample Sandmound_ThreeS_2_FD_185573 | JGI IMG/M metagenome (GOLD analysis project Ga0210070, IMG submission 185573) | Wetland microbial communities from the San Francisco Bay, California, USA, that impact long-term carbon sequestration -... | ecosystem: Environmental > Aquatic > Marine > Wetlands ...
CGCAGACAGCCGGTCGCCCTGCGCCGGCGCGAGCAGATTGATCTTGAACTCCACCGTCAACACGGAACTATCGGCAGGAAACAGCGTGTAGCCGGCATAGCCGCCGGCGGTGTCGGCAAGGGCGCTGGTCACGCCCGCATGGAAATAGCCGTGCTGCTGCGTGAGGTCGCCGCGGAACGGCGCCTCGATCTCCACCAGACCCGGCTCGACGCGGGTGATCGTCGCGCCGAGCAACGCCATGAAGCCCTGCCGTGCGAAACTTTCCCTGACGCGCGCGGCAAAATCAGGATCGGCCGGGATCGGCGGTGCGTGCATGCGTGCAGCCCTCAATGGACGCCGCCGACTATAGCAAGCCGCCGCGGCCGCTCGATAGGCAAAGGGCCGCCGCCGCCGCTCGGCCCTGCCCCGCAATGACCCGGCGCGATCGGCCGGACCGCCCGCGCATTCAGCCAACGCTCTCGGCTAGGTCGTCCACCAGTCGGCTGGCGACGGTCATCGCGGCGAGCTGGGCACGCGCGTCGGCTTCCCAGTCGACGTTGACGATGATCTCGTCGACCCCGGCCGCGGCGAGGGCGGGGATCGCCGCCGCGACCTCGTCGGCCGGCAGCCCCTCGCCCCACAGCGTCACGGGCGTGCCGACCCCTGCCTCCGGAAGGTCGCTGAGGTCGACGCAGATCATATCCATCGACACGCGGCCAACGATTCGCGTGCGCCTGCCGTTGACCAGCACCGGCGTGCCGGTCGGCGCGTGGCGCGGATAGCCGTCGGCATAGCCGCACGCGACCACGCCGACGCGGATCTCGCCCGCCGCCTCGAAGCTGAAGCCGTAGCCGAGGCGCTCGCCCGCGTGCAGCTGCTGCGTGGCGATGAGCTCGGAGGTCAGCGTCATCGCCGGCCGCAGCTCGAGCGATTCCGCGCTTCGATCCGAGAACGGCGAGCAGCCGTAGAGCATGATCCCGGGCCGCGCCCAGTCGCCGCGCGCTTCCGGAAAGCGGATCAGCGCGGCGGAGTTCGCAAGCGAATTCGGGGCGTCGTAATCTTTTGTCAATTCCCGGAACCAGGCGAGCTGATCCTTCACCCCGCCCGCACCATCGGCATCGGCGAAATGGGTCATGAGCGTCACGCTTCGGACGCGGGGGTGCATGCGGATCGCGTTGTACGCGGGACGCAGGGTGTCGGTCGTGAAGCCGAGCCGGTTCATGCCGCTGTTGACCTTCAGGTAGGCGTCGAGCTCTCCCGGGTGCTCGGCCTGCCCGAACATCGCGACCTGCTCCGGATTGTGGATCACCGGCGTCAGGGCGTACTTGTGCAGCAGCGGAATGTCGGCGGGTTTGAAGAAGCCCTCGAGCATGAGGATCGGTTTCGTCACGCCTGTGAGCCGCAGCCGCGCGGCTTCCTGGAAATCGAGCACCGCCAGGCCGTCCGCCGCGGCGAAGGCGCGCGCCGCGCGCTCGAGGCCGTGACCATAGGCATTGGCCTTGATGACGGCCCACACCTTCGCGCCCTTGGCGTGCGCCTTGGCGACCAGCAGATTGCGCTCCAGCGCGCCGGCGGAAATGGTGGCGCGGATCGGGCGAGGCATTTGTCCTATTGTGCTATAAACGTCCGCCCCAGAAGAACAAATCCCTCCTGAACGGCCGATGAACCTCGGGTTCTACATCATCATGGCGGCGCAGTTCTTCTCGTCGCTCGCCGATAACGCGCTGCTCGTGGCCGCCATCGCGCTGCTGATGCAGGCGGACGCGCCATCGTGGCTGACGCCGTACCTCAAGTTCTTCTTCGTCATCTCTTACGTCGCCCTGGCGCCTTACGTCGGCGCGTTCGCCGACCGGCTGCCGAAGGGACGCGTGATGTTCCTCGCCAACATGGTGAAGATCATCGGCTGCGTGGCGATGCTCTGGGGCCTGGATCCCCTCGCCGCCTATGCCATCGTCGGCCTCGGCGCCGCCGCCTATTCGCCGGCGAAGTACGGCATCCTCACCGAGTACCTGCCGCACAGCAAGCTGGTGGTGGCCAACGGCTGGATCGAAGGCCTGACGGTGACCTCGATCATCCTCGGCACCGTGCTCGGCGGCGTGCTGATCCATCCCCGCATCGCCGGCGTACTGCTCGACTTCGACCTTCCGTACATCGAGACGCCGATCGACACGCCGGCGGAAGCGGCGATCGCGCTGATCGTGGCCATCTACGCGGTGGCCGCGCTCTTCAACCTGCGCGTGCCACGCACCGGCGCGCCCCTCAAGCCCCTGCCCGCGCACCCGATCGACACCCTGCGCGATTTCGGGCGCTGCGTCGTTCACCTCTGGCGCGACCGCCTGGGCCAGATCTCGCTCGCGGTGACCACGCTCTTCTGGGGCGCCGGCGCGACGCTGCAGTTCATCGTCATCGAATGGGCGCGCGCGGCGCTCGGCTTCGATCTTTCCAAGGCGGCCATGCTGCAGGGCGTGACCGCGATCGGCATCGCCCTCGGCGCGGTGCTCGCCTCGCTCTGGGTGGCGCTCGACCGCTCGGTGCGCGTCATTCCGCTCGGCATCGCCATGGGCCTGATCGTCATCGCCATGAATTTCGTCGGCCAGGTCTGGCTGGCGGTGATCCTGCTCGTGATCATCGGCGCGCTCGCCGGCTTCTTCGTCGTGCCGATGAACGCCCTGCTGCAGCATCGCGGCCATCACCTGGTCGGCGCCGGCCGCTCGATCGCGGTGCAGAACTTCAACGAGAACACCTCGATCCTGATCATGATCGCGCTCTACTCGCTGCTCCTGAACGTCGGCCACAACATCTACATCGTGATCCTCTTCTTCGGCCTGTTCATGTCCAGCGCCATGACCCTGGTGCAATGGTGGTACCGGCACAACCATCGCGTGCACCGCGAGGAAGTCGAGCGCCTGCTCGCCTTCGCCCGCGCCGAGGATCCGCATCCCCACCCGGCCCGCCCCGGCGGGGTGAGCTAGAGCGACTGCATCGTCCTGCGCGCGAAGACGAGGTCCTGCCAGGCTTTCACCTTGTCGGGAAGGTTTCGCAGCAGATACGCCGGGTGATAGGTCACGATCAGCGGCAGGCCGGCATATTGATGCAGCCGGCCGCGCAGGCTGGCGATGCTGGCGTCGCTGTTCAGCAGCGTCTGCGCGGCGAAGCGCCCCATGGCGATGATCAGCTTCGGCTGGATGAGCGCGATCTGCTTCATGAGGTGCGGCGAGCACTTCGCCACTTCTTCCGGCTCGGGATTGCGGTTGCCCGGCGGCCGGCATTTGAGCACGTTGCAGATATAGACGTTCTCATCGCGCTTCAGGCCGATGGCGGCGAGCATGTTGTCGAGCAGCTTCCCGGCCTGGCCGACGAAGGGCTCGCCCAGCCGATCCTCCTCCGCGCCGGGCGCCTCGCCGATGAACAGCCAGTCCGCCTGCTCGTCGCCGACGCCGAGCACCGTCTGCGTGCGCGTCTTGTGCAGCCCGCACGCGGTGCAGGCTGGAACGATCCGCTTGAGCTCGATCCAGCCGGTTTCTTCCTTAACTTCTTCCATTTCTTTTTTTTCATTCCGCAAGCGCCAGACCGGCGTGAGGCCCATTTCCTTCAGGATCTCGTGACGTCGTGTCATGTCAGCGGCAGGGTCAGCACCAGCGCGTCCTCGCGGCCCGAGCGCGCAGGGTAGTAGCCGCGCCGCGTGCCGATCGCGCGGAAACCGAAGCGCGTATAGAGCACCTGCGCGCCGCGATTGCTCGGGCGCACCTCGAGAAAGACGTTGCGCGCGCCCAGGCGCCGCGCGAGATCGGTCGCTTCGCGCAGCAGCCCGCTGCCATGGCCACGCCGCTGCTGCGGGCCGGCGATGGAAAGGTTGAGCAGATGCGCTTCCTGCGCAGCGATCATGAGCACGAAGTAGCCGAGCAGCTCGGCGCCCAGCCTGAGGCAGCGGCATTCGTAGCCGGCGTGGATCGAGTCGGCGAAGTTGCCGCGCGTCCAGGGATGGCTGTAGATCGCGCTCTCGATCGCCATCACCTCGGCGAGATCGGACTCGCGCATCGGCAGGAGCTGCGGCGCGTCCTTGAGGACCGCGCTCATCGCGGATGCTCCGCCCGCTGTTCTCCCACGGTGAGCGCGACCTTGTCGCGCAGGTAAACCGGCGCGGCCAGCGCCGCGTCGACGCCCTCGCCCGCCGCCAGGCGCGGCGCGGCGAGCCGGGCCACCGCCGCGGCGGTGGGATGCACATCCGCAAAGACCTTTTTCAAGCCGAAATCCCCGTACACCGCGAATCCGCTGCCCGCGCCCACCCAGCCTTCGCCGGGCGGTCTCGGCGCCGCCTCCGGCGCGACGCATTGCGCGGCGAGCACTTCCTGCCAGCGCTGCCCGCGCTGCCCGCGCTTTTCGAGCGCCGCATAGTACACCGCGCGCATGCGCGCATCGAGGCAGGCGACGACGCGCGGCGCGCCCGCCTCCTCGGCCGTCGCCTCGAGCGTCGACACCCCGAGCACCGGCAGGCCGTGCGCAAAGGCAAGCCCTTGCGCGACGCCGCAGGCGATCCGCAGCCCGGTGAACGAGCCGGGACCGGCGCCGAAGGCAATCGCCTCCATGCGGCCGGCATTCTTCGTCAGCGACTCCAGCATGGGCAATACGTATTCCGAATGCCGGTTGGGCGTTCGGCGCTCGAGCGCGTGGATCTCGCCATCGATCCACAACGCCACCGAGCACCAGTCGGTCGACGTTTCAAGAGCGGCGAAGCGCATGGCGGATTCTAGGGCCAATGGGGTTAGAATTTTTCCATGAGCCAACACACCATTGCAGTCATCCCCGGCGACGGCATCGGCCGCGAGGTCATTCCCGAAGGCGTGCGCGTGCTCGAGGCGGTAGGCGCGAAGCACGGCATCCAGTTCCGCTGGCAGGAATATCCCTGGAGCTGCGACTGGTACAAGGCGCACGGCCGCATGTGCCCCGAGGACGCGCCCGAAATCTTGAAGAAATCAGAGGCGGTGTTTTTCGGCGCGGTGGGCAATCCCTCGATCGTCCCGGATCACATCTCGGCCTGGGGTCTGCTGATCAATTTCCGCCGCTGGTTCGACCTCTACGTCAACCTGCGTCCGGTGCGCCTGTTCGAGGGCATGCCCTGCCCGCTTGCCGGCCGCAAGCCCGGCGACATCGACTACGTGGTGGTGCGCGAGAACACCGAGGGCGAGTACGGCAATGTCGGCGGACGCTACAAGGAAGGCACGCCCGACGAAGTGGTGATGCAGCAGTCCATCTTCAGCCGCAAGGGCGTCGACCGGATCATGAAGTACGCCTTCGAGCTGGCGAAGACGCGCAAGAAGCACGTCACCTCCTGCACCAAGTCGAACGGCATCACCATCACCATGCCGTACTGGGACGAGCGCTTCGCCGAGATGAAGAAGAATTATCCGGGCTTCAAGACGGACCAGTATCACGTCGACGGATTGAGCATCCAGCTGGTGCTGAATCCCGACCGATTCGACGTGATCGTCGCCTCCAACCTCTTCGGCGACATCCTCTCCGACCTCGGGCCCGCGACCGCCGGCACGATCGGCATCGCCGCCTCGGGCAACATCAACCCGGAGAGGCTCTATCCGTCGATCTTCGAGCCGGTGCACGGTTCGGCGCCCGACATCGCCGGCAAGAAGATCGCCAACCCGCTGGCGACGATCTGGACGGCGGCGCTCATGCTCGAGCATCTCGGCCATCCGAAGGCAGCGGCCGACATCATGCGCGCCATCGAGCAGGTGATCATCGACGGCCCGCATACGCCCGACATGAAGGGCAAGGCGAGCACTTCGCAGGTCGGCGCTGCAGTCGCGGAAGCCATCAGAAGCCAGTCAAAAGTGGCGGCTTGAAGAGCTATCGCATCGCCGCGATCCCGGGCGACGGGATCGGCAACGAGGTCATTCCCGCTGGAATAGAGGTCCTGAACGAGCTCGCTTCCGGGTTTGAACTTCAATTCAAGACCTTTGACTGGGGCTCCGATCGCTACAAGAGGACCGGTGCCTACATCCCCGACGGCGGGCTCGACGAGCTGAAGAAGTTCGACGCGATCTTCTTCGGCGCGGTCGGCGCGCCGGATGTTCCGGATCACGTCTCGCTCTGGGGCTTGCGCCTGCCGATCTGCCAGGGCTTCGACCAGTACGCGAACGTTCGGCCCGCGCGCATCCTCCCCGGAGTAAAGAGCGTTATTTCAAACGTCGATTGGGTCATCGTCCGCGAGAACACGGAGGGGGAATACTCGGGATCCGGCGGACGCGTGCATACCGGCCTGCCCGAAGAGGTCGCCACTGAAACCTCGGTCTTTACACGCAAGGGCGTGGAGCGCGTCCACCGGTTTGCTTTCGAATTGGCGAAAAAAAGAAAGAAACACCTGACGCTGGTCACCAAGTCGAACGCGCAACGCCACGGCATGGTGCTGTGGGACGAGATCTTCTTCGAAGTCGCGAAGAGTTTCCCTGATGTGAAGACCGACCGCGTCCTGGTCGACGCCATGACCACGCGCATGGTGCTCAAGCCCGGATCGATCGACACGGTGGTCGCGAGCAACCTGCACGCCGACATCCTTTCCGACCTCGCCGCCGCGCTCTCCGGCTCGCTCGGCATCGCGCCCACCGCGAATCTCAATCCGGAGCGCAAGTTTCCGTCGATGTTCGAGCCGATCCACGGCTCGGCCTTCGACATTACCGGCAAGGGAGTCGCCAACCCGATCGCCACCTTCTGGACCGCGGCGATGATGCTCGAGCACCTCGGCGAGGCGAAGGCCGCGGCGCGGCTGATGAAGGCGATCGAGACGGTGACGGCGAGGAAGGTCTTCACGCCCGATCTCGGCGGAACGGCGCGCACGGCGGAGGTGACGCGGGCGGTGATCGCGGCGCTGTAATGGAGCTCTGGGACAAAGTCGATCGCTACCTCGAGGAGACTCTCGTGCGGCCCGACGAGGCGCTTGCCGCCGCGCTCGAGGCGAGCGACAAGGCCGGGCTGCCCGCGATCAGCGTCTCGCCCGCGCACGGCAAGCTGCTCTGGCTCCTGGCGCGGCTCGTTAACGCGAGGCGCATCCTCGAGATCGGCACGCTCGGCGGCTACAGCACCATCTGGCTGGCACGCGCTCTTCCCTCCGACGGCCGATTGGTTACCCTGGAGGCGGTGGACAAGCACGCCCGGGTTGCGAGAGCGAATATTGCAAAAGCCGGACTTGAAAAGAAGGTCGAGATCCGCATCGGCCCCGCACTGGATACGCTGCCCTCGCTGCAGGGACCGTTCGACTTCAGCTTCATCGACGCCGACAAGCAGAACAACGCCGAATACTTCACCTGGGCGCTGAAGCTCTCCCGTCCCGGCAGCCTGATCGTGGTCGACAACGTGGTCCGCGACGGCAGGGTGATCGATGCGCGCTCGCGCGACGCCAGCGTTCAGGGCGTGCGCAGGCTGAACGAGCTGATCGCGGCCGAGAAGCGGGTCACGGCCACCGCCGTTCAGACGGTCGGCGTGAAGGGTTACGACGGCTTTGCCGTCGCGCTGGTGACCGCATGAGCCAGGCGAGCCTGCTCGCCCGCTACAACGCCTGGGCGAACCGGCTGATCTTCGACGCGGTCGCCGCCCTCCCCGCGGGCGAGGCGACGAAGCAGAGGCAGACCCTGTTCAGGAACATGGTGCACACGCTGAACCACAACTACGTCATCGACCGCATCTTCCAGGCGCACCTCGAGGGTCGCCCGCACGGCTACGGCGCCCGCAACACGCAGGATCATCCGCCGCTCGAGGAGCTCTGGCGCGCGCAGCAGGAAGTCGACGCCTGGTATGTCGACTGGAGCGACCGCGTCACGCCGGCGCAGCTCGACGAAACCGTGCACTTCACGTTCGTCGGCGGCGGCGAGGGCAGGATGACCCGCATGCAGATCCTCCTGCACCTCGTCAACCACACGACTTACCATCGCGGCTTCGTCGCCGACCTCTTCTACCAGGTGCCGGCGCGGCCGCCGACGACCGATCTCACCGTCTACCTGCGGGATGCGCATGCCGACGATCCTCGTCACCGGCGCGGGTAGAGGCCTCGGCCAGGAGCTGGCGCGGCAATACGCCGCCGACGGCTGGCGCGTCATCGGCACCGAGCGCGGCGCGAAGGCGCAGTACCCGCTCGACGTCACCGAGCCTGCCCAGGTGAAGCGACTGGCGGCGAAGCTGAAGGGCACGCCGATCGACGTGCTGTTCTGCAACTCGGGGATCATCGGCAAGCGCGGCATGGCGCTCGGCAGCTTCGACTACGATTCCTGGGCGGAGCTGTTGCGCGTCAACCTGCTCGGCGCCGCTGCGGTGATCGAGGCGCTGGTGGACAACGTCGCCGCCAGCGAGCGCAAGGTCATCGCCGTCATGTCGAGCCGGCTCGGCTCGATCACCGAGTCGAGCGGCATCACCCTGCCCTACGCCACCAGCAAGGCGGCCTTGAACCTGCTCGCCAAGGGACTGGCGGCGACGCTCGCGCCGCGCGGCATCGTCGTCGTCGCGCTCAGCCCCGGGTGGGTGCGCACCGACATGGGCGGCGCCGGCGCGCCGCT
>Ga0210070_1000053_pt1 | contig 8289 bp, 5 predicted proteins | sample Sandmound_ThreeS_2_FD_185573 | JGI IMG/M metagenome (GOLD analysis project Ga0210070, IMG submission 185573) | Wetland microbial communities from the San Francisco Bay, California, USA, that impact long-term carbon sequestration -... | ecosystem: Environmental > Aquatic > Marine > Wetlands ...
GCGAGGCGCCGATCGTCATCCAGGCGGCCAGCAAGCTCGCCGGGAATATCCCGGACGAGGTGGCGAAGGCGGTGCCGCTCGTCGTGCCGATGAAGGCCGCGCCCTATTTCGCGCACGCGCAGTTCAGCGATCTACCGACGGTGCTGGCGCTCTCCGATCCCGGCGCAGAGCTGCCCTACCTGCAGGTCGCCTGGCGCTACGCCCGCGGGGTCGCGTTCGCGCAGAGCGGCAATCTCGAGGCGGCGCGCGCGCAGGTAGCCGAGATCGATCGCCTGGTCGCGACCACCGACTACAGCGCGTTCACCGCGTGGGGCATCCCGGCGAAGGACGTCGGCCGCATCGCCGCGCACGTCGTGCGCGCGCGCATCGCACAGGCCGGCAAGGATCTTGACGGCGCGATCCGCGAGCTCGAGGCTGCGGTCGCCATCCAGGACACGCTGCCGTACATGGAGCCCCCGTACTGGTACTACCAGGTACGGCAGACGCTGGGCGCGATGCTCGCGCTGAAAGGCGATCCGCAGCGCGCTCGCGACGCGTTCAGGGAGAGCCTTGCGAAGATGCCGAACAACGCCTGGTCGCTCTATGGCCTGAAGCAGACGCTGGAGAAGCAGGGCATGGCGGCCGAGGCGCGTGAGGTCGAGAAGTATCTCGCGCGCGCCTGGAGCGGCGATCGCAGGAGGCTCGACCTGGCACGCCTGTAGGGCACCCGCTTCACGCCCGCTGCAGCCGCTTGCCGAAGTCCTCGTCGACGCCGAGCATGTAGCGCGCGAGCTCGTCGCCGAGGTCCTTCACCTCCGCCGCGCGGACGCGGCACTGCGACTTGCGTCGGCGACCTCCGGCGGCAGGTCGGAGAGCAGCGTCTTGATCGCTACCTCGCGCTCGATCAGCGGATCGACGGCGCGGAACACCTCGCCCATGGCGCCGCGCCCGAGCTCCCCGACGATGCGATACCTGCCGAACGTGCGCTCCACCGTTCCCCCATCGCTATGGTAGCGTAGGAAAAAGAGGAGAGAGGATGGCGAGAACGGCTTGCCTGCTTGCCGTGATGATGTTTTTCGCGAGCGGCGCGGCGGCGCAGGAGGAAAAGCTCGGCCGGGTGCGGTTCAAGACTTCGTGCAGCGCGGCCGCGCAGAAGGAATTCGACCGCGCGCTCGCGCTGCTGCATTCCTTCGCCTACCCCGTGTCGGTGAACACCTTCCTGGGGACCCTGACGATCGACCCGAAGTGCGCCATCGCCTGGTGGGGCGTCGCTGCCAGCGTGCGGCCGGAGCCGCTCGTCGGTCCGTGGAGCGCCGAGACGCTGCAGAGCGGACTCGAGGCGGTGGAGCGGGGCGAGGCGCTCGGGGCGAAGACGACGCGCGAGAAGGACTGGCTGGCCGCGATCAGGACGCTCTACCAGGATTTCCAGAGCGTCGACCAGGAAACGCGCTCGCGCAACTACGAGAAGGCCATGGCGGCGCTGGCGCGCAAGTATCCCGACGATGTCGAGGCGAAGGCCTTCCATGCGCTGGCGCTGAACGAGGTCTTCGACGGTCAGGACGCGAAGCCGGTGCAGATGGCGGTCAAGAGCCTGCAGATGCTGGAGCGCCGCTATTCCGATCATCCCGGGATCGTGCACTACCTGATCCGCAGCCTGGAGAACGGCCCGGCGACGAAAAAGGTGCTGCCCTACGCCGCGCGCTATCCCCGCGTCGCGCCGTCCGCGCCGCACGCCTACCAGATGTCCTCGCACCTCTATTCCATGCTCGGCATGTGGAAGGAATCGGTCGCCGCGAACCTCGCCACGCTGCGCGTGGCCGCCGAGTTCGCCAAGCGGCACCAGCTCGACGGCGTGCCGGTCGACGTGCCGCGCGCCTACGACGCGCTGGTATACGCGTATCTGCAGCTCGGCCAGGACGCCAACGCCCTCGCCGCGCTGCGCGAGGCGGAGAAGCCGGGCAAGGTCGTCGGACCGCTCGCCGCCGCCCAGGTCGTGCGCGCCGCGGCGCAGGCGCGCTACCTTCTCGAGCGGCAGGCCTGGAAGGCCGCTGCGGAGCTGGACATGAGCGAGGGCGATGCGGTCGCCGAGACGCTGACGCGCTTCGCGCGCGCCCTTGGCGCGGCCCGCAGCGGCGGCGTAGCGGCGGCGCTGGCCGAGATCGACAAGCTGCGCGCGGTGCGGGCGGCGTTCGACGGCGCTCACCAGGTCTACTGGACCGGGCAGACCGAGCTGCTGATCCTGGCCGCGCAGGCATGGGTCGCGCAGGCGCAGGGCCACCGGCCCGAAGCGCACAAGCTGATGCGCGCGGCGGCCGACCTCGAGGACGGGAGCGCCAAGCACGCGCTGCTCGAGAACCGGCTCTACCCGATGCGCGAGCTGCTCGCCGACTTGCTGCGCGAGCAGGGCGATCCCGGGGCGGCGCTCACCGAATACGACGCCGCGCTCAAGACCACGCCAAACCGGTTACGCTCCTACTACGGCGCTGCCAGGGCCGCCGAGGCGATCGGCGAGCGCAAGAAGGCGGCGGCCTATTTCGCGCAGCTGGCGAAGCTGACACAGGAAGCGGACGGCAATCGACCCGAACTCATCGAGCTCAAGGCCAAGACACCATGATCAGATCTCTCCTTCTCCTGCTCGTGCTCTCTTTCGGCGCCGCGCAGGCGCAGACTTTCCCCGCGCGGCCGGTGCGCATCCTCGTGCCGGCGCCTGCCGGCAGCTCGCCCGACATTCGCGCCCGGCAGATCGCCCCGAAGCTGCAGGCGGCGCTCGGCCAGCCGTTCATCGTCGAGAACCGGCCCGGCGGCGCGGGGCTGATCGCGGCGCGCGAGGCGGCGCGGGCCGCGCCCGACGGCCACACCCTGCTGCTCGCGCTGATCAACAACGCCATCTTCGACGCGCTCAATCCCGATCCCTGCTGCCGCCTCAACCAGGAGCTGGTGCCCGTCTCGCGCTTCACCATGACGCCCCTGATCGTGGTCGTGAACGCGTCCCTGCAAGCGTCCTCGCTCAAGGAGCTCATCGCCGAAGCGAAGAGCAAGCCGGGCGCGCTCACGTTCGCGTCCGCCGGCCCGGGCAGCATCGCGCAGCTGGTCGGCTTCTGGGTGCAATCCGAGAGCGGCACGCGCATGCTGGAGGTGCCCTACAAGGGCGTGAACGCCGAGGTCCCCGACCTGATGTCGGGGCAGGTGATGATTTCGTACATCGTGCCGCAGGTCGTGGTTGCGCCGATCAAGGCGGGAAAGCTGCGCGCGCTGGCGGTGCTCTCCGACAAGCGCCTGTCCGGGCTGCCCGACGTGCCGACCACCGCCGAGGCCGGCCTGCCTGGTGTCGAGGCGCTGGTCTGGAACGGCATCTTCGCGCCGGCGGGGACGCCGCGGCCGGTGATCGATGTCCTGCACCGCGAGCTGGTCAAGGCCTACAACGCGCCGGAGATCAAGGCGCAGGTCGAGGCAACCGGCAGCTACATCGCCGCGGACAGCCCGGACGAGTTCGCCGCCTTCATCCGCGCCGAAGTCGAGAAGTGGGGCAAGGTCGGGCGCGCGGCCGGCGTCAAGCCGAAACAGTAGTGCTCGATCTCGTCATTCGCGGTGCCACGGTCTGCGACGGGACCGGTCGCGCGCCCGCCAGGTCCGATGTCGCGGTATTGAACGGGAAGTTCGTTCCCTACGACGGAGAGTCGTCGCGGCAAACCATCGACGCCGGCGGGCTTTGCCTCATGCCCGGCATCGTCGACGTGCACACCCACTACGACGCGCAGATCACCTGGGACCCGACGCTCTCGCCTTCGGTGTCGCTCGGCGTGACGACCGCGATCCTCGGCAACTGCGGCTTCGGCATCGCGCCGTGCCCGGCGCACCTGCGCGAGACGATGCTGAAGAATCTCTCGGTCGTCGAGGGCATGGATGTCGAAGCGCTGCTCCAGGGCACGCGCTGGGACTTCGAGACCTTCCCGGGTTACCTCGACATGCTCGAGCGCATCCGGCCGCTGGCGAACGTCGGCGTCCTCGCCGGGCACTCGTCGATCCGCACCGCGGTGATGGGCGAAGATGCTTCTGTCCGTTCAAGCCCCACGCAGCAAGAGCTCGAATCGATGAAGTCGATTCTGCGCGAGGCATTGAAGTCCGGTGCAGCCGGATTCGCCTCGTCGTTTTCACCGAACCACAGCGGCTGGGGCGGCCAGCCCATGCCTTCGACCGTCGCTGGTGACGAAGAATTGAATCAACTCGTTTCGGTGCTGGATAGAGGCGTGTTCGTCATCGCTTCCGGCCCGCGGGCGACGCCGGAGTATCTCGAGCGGATCGCCGCCGACACCCGCCGCCCGGTGTTCATGGTGACCGTCCTGACGATGCACAGCGCTGCCCATCCCGGCCGGGCGATGCAGTACTACGAGCGCTGCGCCGCCGCCACGGCGCGCGGCCATGAGCTCTACATCCACACCACCTGCCAGCCGCTGTCGTTCGATTTCACGCTGCGGGAGCCGTACATCCTGTACTCGCATTCGGCCTTCGACGCCGTGAAGAAGTCGAAGGACAAGACGGCGATCTATCGCTCGCCAGCGTTCAGAAAGGAATTCAGAGAGGATCTGAAAGCGCCGAAGAGCGGCATCCTGTTCTACGGCGACTGGAGCCAGATGGAGCAGGACGGCGTGCCGGTGCCGGAGCTGGCGCGGCGCGCGGGAAAGGATCCGCTCGACTACGTGTTCGACCTGCCGCTCGACACGCAGCTCGTCGCCAAGCTGTTCCAGAACGACGACGCGGCGGTCGCGCCGCTGCTGCAGCATCCCGCGGGCGTGATCGCGCTCTCCGATGCCGGCGCGCATCTCATCTATTTCTGCGACGCGGGGTTCGGGCTGCATTTCCTCGGCCACTGGGTGCGCGAGCGGCGCGCCTTCACGCTCGAGGAAGGCGTGCGCCGCCTGACCGGCGATCCGGCGCGCAAGTACCGCATTCCCGGCCGTGGCACGATCGCCGCCGGGCAGTGGGCCGACCTGCTGCTCTTCGACCCGCAGACGGTCGGCGTCTCGCCGCTCGAGAAGCGCAACGATCTGCCCGCGGGCGGCACGCGCATGATCCGCAGGCCCCTCGGGGTACACGGCGTGTGGGTGAACGGCACGCGAGTGTTCGACGGCGCGAAATATTGCCTCGAGCATGCCCGCCCCGGGCAAGTCCTCAGAACCTTCGACGCCTAGCTCAGTTCCAGAGGTCGACCGTCTCGCCGCCGCTGCGCAGGCGGTCGGCTTTCGACTGCAGGAAGCGCTGCAGGGACGGCTCGCTGCGCCAGGCGCCGCTCGCGACGTACTCGAGCGATCCGGCGACGTGGAAAGGCCGGAAATAGGCCTCGAGCCGCAGCACCTCCTTTCCCGAAGGGTCGAAGAGCACCAGCGTCGGCGCTTCGCCGACCCCCAGCTGCTTTGCCTGCGCGCCCGCGAGCGGCAGCTGCTCGAGGTCGAAGGCGGCAAGCTGCTTCGCCACCCTGTCGTGCCGGAACGTCGCTTTCAGCTCGTCGCACGCAGCGCAACCTTCGGCGACGAAGAGCAGGGCGAGAGGCTTCTTGCGCGCCTTGCGCGGCAAGGTCGTGGCGGGCTGGTGCTCCGCCGCCGGGCCGGGCCGGGCGGCGGCGTCGAGCGCGGCGAGGAAGCGATCCGGCGGGTAGTAGCCGTTGAGCCGATAGGCGACGCCGCCTTTCTCGTCGAAGAAGACCATGGTCGGCGTGAACTGCACCCGCATCGTCGCGGCGAACCGCTTCTCGCTCATCACGCTTCCGTCGGCAGCGGTCACCTCGCGGTCGCCCCAGATGTTGAGCGCGATCGGCACGAAACGCTCCTGCAGGCGGGCGGCGATCTTCGCGTCGCGGAAATTCACCTCCACCATGCGCTTGCAGTAGGGACAGCCGTCCTGCTCGAAGTAGAGCATGACGCGCTTGCCGTCCTTTGCGGCTTCGGCGATTTCTTCCGGCAGGACGAGGAGCGACTGCGCGAACCACGCCGGCAGGTCCTGGGAAAAGACCTTTCCGGCAAGAGCGACGAAAACGATGAGCAGAATCGCCCGCGACATCCTCACAGTATAGTAGGCAAAGATGCGAAGCCTCCTCGCCGTCACCAGCTCGCGCCGCCCGCGCAGCCGCATGCTGCTCTCGGTGCTGGGAATCGCTCTCGGCGTCGCGCTCGGCTATGCGGTGCATCTGGTCAACCGCGCCGCGGTCAGCGACCTCGCCGCCGCGGTGCGCGCGCTCGCCGGCGAGGCCGACCTCGAGGTGCGCGGCGGCCGCAGCGGCTTTTCCGAGTCGCTCTATCCGCGCATCGCCCGCCTGGCGGGCGTCTCGGTCGCGAGCCCGGTGCTCGAGCTCGACGTCGGCGTGGCCGGCAGCGGCAGGACGATCCGCGTCGTCGGCCTGGACATCCTGCGCGCCGGGCTGATTCAGCCGCAGCTCATGGGAGCAGAGCGCTTCGAGCTTCTCTCGCCCGACACGGTCATGCTGTCGGCGGCAGCCGCCGACGCCTTCGGCCTCGGCGAGGGGGACAAGCTGCAGCTCGTCGTCGGCCAGCGCCACGTCGCGCTGCGGGTCGCGGGCATCCTGCCTTCCGCGGCGGTGCAGGGAATCGCCGCGGTCACCGATATCGCCACCGCTCAGTGGCGGCTCGGCCGCCTGGGCGAGCTGAATCGCATCGATATTCGCCTCTCCCAGGGAAAAAATCGGGAGGAAATGAGAAAGACCATCCAGGCCTATCTTCCGCCCGGCGTCCATGCCTCGGCGATCGAGAGCCTGGAAGAGGCGAGCGCGACGCCTTCGCGCTCCTACCGCGTCAACCTGAACGTGCTGGCGATGATCGCGCTCTTCACGGGCGGCTTCCTGGTCTTTTCGGCGCAGGCGCTGGAAGCGGCGCGGCGGCGCGCCGAGCATGCGCTGCTGCGGGTGCTCGGGCTGACACGCCGGCAGATCGCGCGGCTGGTGCTCGCCGAAGCCGCGGCGCTCGGGGCGGCGGGCGCCGCGCTCGGGCTCGTGCTCGGCTACGCGGTGGCGCAGCTCGCGGTGCGGCGCGCCGGCGCCGACCTGGGCGCCGGCGTGTTCCGCGGCTTGCAGCCGCAGCTCGACATCCAGGCCCTGCCGGCGCTGCTCTATTTCGCCGCCGGCGTGGCGATCGCCATCTTCGGCGCGCTCGTGCCGGCGCTCGACGCCGCGCGCGCGCCGCCGGCGCGCGCCCTCAAGGCGGGGGACGAGCAGGAGCTCTACCGCCGCGCATCGCCGGCCTGGCCCGGCGCGGTGCTGATCGCGGCGGGGGCGCTGCTTTCGTTCCTGCCGCCGGTCTTCAGTTTGCCGCTGTTCGGCTATGCCGCGGTCGGCTGCCTGCTGCTCGGCGCCATCTCCCTCATGCCTCGCCTTGCCGACCGGGTGTTCAAGGTCGTACCGTCCTTCTCCACGCCGTGGCTCGCGCTCGCGCTCGCCCAGCTCCGCGGCGCGCCGGGGCAGGCGGCGGTGAGCCTGGCCGCGATCGTCGCCAGTTTCTCGCTCATGGCGGCGATGGCGATCATGGTGTCCTCCTTCCGGCAGTCGGTCGACGAATGGCTCGATCGCGTGCTGCCCGCCGACCTCTACTTCCGCACCACGCACTTCGGCGACACGAGCTACCTCGAGCCGGGGATGGAGACCTGGGTGCGCAGCCTGCCGCAGGTCGCCCGGGTCGATTTCCTGCGCAGCGGCCGCATCCTGCTCGACCCGAGCCGCTCGCCGGTCGTGCTGGTGGCGCGCGACAACGCCGAAAAGGCCTTTCCGCTCGTCGGCAAGCGCCATTCGCTTCGCGCCGATGATCCCTTGCCGGTCTGGGTCAGCGAAGCCATGGTCGACCTGTATGGGCTGTCGGCCGGAAAGCGCGTCGAGCTTCCGCTCAACGGCAGGTCCGTTCCTTTCGTGGTCGCGGGCGTGTTCCGCGACTACGCCCGGCAGCACGGCGCGGTGCTGATCGACCGTGCCGACTACATCGGTCTCACCGGCGACCGGCGCGTCAACGACGGCGCGCTGTGGCTCGCGCCCGGCGCCGAGCCCGCCGCCGTGATCGCGGCGCTGCGCGCGCTTCCGGGCGGCGCCGACCTCGACATCGCCGATCCCGGCGAGATCCGGCGCCTGTCGCTCTCCATCTTCGACCGCAGCTTCGCCGTGACCTACGCCATGGAGGCGGTGGCGGTGCTGGTGGGCCTGTTCGGTCTTTCCTCCAGCCTCGGCGCGGTGGTGCTCGCGCGGCGGCGCGAGTTCGGCATGCTGCGGCACCTTGGCCTGACGCGGCGGCAGATCGCGGCGATGCTCGCCGCCGAGGG